>Ga0100389_1002293_pt1 | contig 15240 bp, 18 predicted proteins | sample CryGeymeta201513_FD_81537 | JGI IMG/M metagenome (GOLD analysis project Ga0100389, IMG submission 81537) | Groundwater microbial communities from Crystal Geyser aquifers in Utah, USA - Crystal Geyser metaG 2015-13 | ecosystem: Environmental > Aquatic > Deep subsurface > Groundwater | place: USA... | reverse complement strand
TAGTTTCATTTAAAAAAGGCAAACAATTATTTATGGATGGAGAATATTCTTGGGCAAGCAGCTTTTCTTCTGATGGCTTTTTGTTTCGCTTTGGCGGTACTGATGCCACTGGCGCGGATGTGGGCAGGATCAGGTCTACCCTTTCCGTTGGCAATCTTGGGGCGGTGTCTTCCCGCTTTTGAGCTTTTGAGCTTTTGAGCTTTTGAGTTTTTGAATTCCCTGCGGCCCGCTCAGGGGCGAAGGGTCGTTTGTTAAATAATTGTGTGCTTGGCGTAGTTTTTTGTCCGCTGGCTGGTGGATTAATTTCCTTTATCCAATTGCCAATCATTCGCCCAATTTCAAGCGCACCCTCAGAAAGTTCGGCATAACCGGCATCCTTGAGACAATGTGTGCTTTGAGCCAGCCGCAAATGCGTAAAAAACATCCGCAGAATAATGTCCATTTTGTTGATAATGAGGAGCTTGGAAGCCTTTTGTTTGGTCAGGGCTAAATAACCAAGCTCAAAAATTTCAAGCAGAGTATTTTCCATTCGCACGCCGAGTGAATAACGCGATGGCTTGGGAAATTGAATGACGGGTTTGTGCGGAGGATAAAAAAAAAGAGAAAGTGTAGGAAAAAAAATTGGTTCGGAAAAAGGTTGGGGGGGGGGGATTAGTAGTCATGATTTTTTATTTAAAAAAATTATTGCTCCGGAAAATATTTTTGGCGCTTGGCGTGAATTTCAAAAAGGCAAAATGAAAAAAACTGATGTTCTTGAATTTGCGCAAAGAGCGGAAGAAAATCTTTTCTGTTTGATTTCTGATCTTGCAAAGGATTGCTATGCACATGGGAAGTATATCAGATTTATTGTTTGCGATCCAAAGCGGCGGGAAATTGCGAAAGCCCCAGTGCGCGATCGCGTTTTGCATCATGCAATACATCGCGTTCTGAATCCGATATTCGAACCAAGTTTTATCTTTGATTCATATTCATCCAGGAAGGAAAAGGGCACGCATAGAGCTGTAAAACGCTTATTTGATTTTGCACAAAAAATTTCACGAAATCACACCAAAACGGTTTGGGTGCTTCAGCTGGATATAAAAAATTTTTTTGATTCCGTGGATCATAGCATTCTGATAACTTTGCTAAGAAAGAAAATAGGAGATGAAAAAGCAATGAGATTGCCGGGCATTATTCTTCGCAGTTATGAAAAATCGGATAATAAGGGTATTCCGCTGGGAAATTTGACTTCCCAACTTTTCTCTAATGTTTACTTGGATTTATTGGATCAGTTTGTTAAACGAAAGCTTGAAGTGAAATTTTATTTGCGTTATGCGGATGATATGGCCATTCTCTCTTCTGACCGAAATTTTCTTGAAAATTGTCTTATAAGAATATCAAATTTTATCGAAGAAAACTTGAAAGTAAAAATACATCCGCAAAAAACTAGTTTAAAAAAATGGCATCAGGGCATTGATTTTCTAGGCTATGTAATTTTTCCAAATCATCTTGTTTTGCGGACAAAAACTAAGCGAAGAATGTTGAAAAATATTGAAGATAAACAAAAAAAATTCAAAGCCGGATTAATTAATAAAAAGACTTTCAATTCAACCTTGCAGTCGTATTTTGGCGTGCTGGGGCATTGTAATAATTTTGTAATCAAGAGAAAAATAGAAGATATTGTGAATAATGTGATATAATTGAGATATGCAAACGGTAGAGAAAATACTCCTAGATTTTAATCCGGAGCTAAAAAACTTATTGCCAGCACTGAAAAGAATTGGCGCTGGTTTTGGGTATGTTGGTGAAAAGGAGGCGCAAAAAGTGGCTGATTATTTTTCGGTGCCACTGTCAAAAGTCTTTGAAACGGCTAGTTTTTATGATTTGGTTAAAATTAAAAAACAGCCGAGTCTCCTGATTCAAATTTGTTCTGGTTCAAATTGTGCCACGAAAAATGCCTATAGGGTAATTTGTGAAATCGAAACTCAATTGCACATCAAGGCCGGAGATGATTTTAATTCTAAGGCCAAACTCGAAGTTATTAGCTGTTTGGGGCAGTGCGGCAATGGGCCGGTGATGATTGTAAATGGCAATGTATTCACTAAAGTAACGCCAGACAGTGTGGATGATATTTTGCGAAATTATATATAAAAATGAAAAAGGAAATAAAAATAATAACCAAAAATTGGGGTCAGATAAATCCACAAAAAATCGAGGATTATTTGGCGGTTGGCGGATATCAAGCTTTGCAAAAGTTTGTGCAGAGTTTGACGCCCCAATCGGCTTTGGAAGAAATAAAAACATCCGGACTGTGCGGACGAGGCGGGGCTGGTTTTCCGACTGGTTTGAAATTAGAGTCAGTGCAAAAAGAAACTTCAAAAGAGAAATATTTTATTTGCAATTTAGATGAATCTGAGCCTGGGGCATATAAAGACCGCTCAATTGTTGACGGCGATCCGCACATGCTTTTGGAGGGTATTATAATTTCCTCTTTGATTGTGGGTGCTAGAAAAGCCTATATATATATTAACGGCAACTATCAAAAACAAGCTGAAATTTTGCAGCGGGCAGTGGAGCAGGCGCGTGATAAAAATTTCTTAGGAGAAAATATATTAGATTCAAAATATAATTTAGAAATAGAAATTTTTGCTGGTGCGGGCGCTTATATTTGCGGGGAAGAAACAGCGCTCATTAATTCCATTGAAGGCAAGCGAGGCGAGCCGCGGTTGCGCCCGCCTTTTCCAACGCAAGTGGGACTATTTGGTCAACCAACAGCCGTTAACAATGCTGAAACGAGCACGAACATTCCCTGGATAATTATGAATGGTGGCGCAGCCTATGCTGGAATCGGTTCGAAAAAATCTCCCGGCACAAAACTTTTTATTTTGGATGGCGCGGTGGAAAACCCGGGTGTCGTGGAAGCGCCGTTGGGCATAAGTTTGGAAGATTTGATTGAAAAGTATGCTGGTGGCATTCAGAAAGGCAAAGAATTTTGGTTTGCGCAAATTGGCGGTTCGTCGGGACGATTGGCTTTGCAAGAAGATTTAAAAATAAAAATGGAATATGATCGCGAAGCTAAAATTCCTTTGGGATCTGGCGCGATTTTGGTGGTGGACAAGACGGTGGATATCCATGAAATACTGTTATCTTGGACCGGTTTTTTTCGGCGCGAATCTTGTGGAAAATGCGTGCCATGCCGTGAAGGGACATTTCGCTTGTGGGAAATTGCCAAGCGGTTGCAAGACGGCGAAATTTCCGAGCGGGATGTGTCGGCTATCAGAGATATTTTGTGGACTTTGAATAGTACAACTTTTTGTCCTTTTGGAAAATTTGCCGCCACGGCTTTTTCCGACGCGCTACAAAATTTTTCTAAAGAGATTTATAAATTATCCAAATAATTTCAAGTAAATAGTGATGTTTGATATGAAGAAATAAAAATAAAAAGATGTTACTGCACTTACTCCCGTAATCCAGTTTACGGGAGTAATAAAATATAATAAAAACAATGAAAGGCACAAAAGGTGGAAAAGTAAAATATCATAATTTGACGGAAAACCAGAAGAAAAAATATCTAGGCGAATTTTATTCGACCATAGCGCTTCTGAAAACAAAAGACGAGGCCAAAAGATTTTTTAAAGATCTTTTGACTTTGAGCGAGGTAGTTATGATTTCACGCAGAATTCAAGTGGCAAAAATGCTTTTGGAAGGAAGGATTTATGAGGATATAAAAAAAGAACTGAAGATAGGAACAACGACTATTAGCCAAGTTGAGAAGTGGCTGTTTAATGGCTTTGGCGGTTACAAAGAGGTGTTGGATAAACATAAAAATAATAAAAATAAAAATAATAAGCCTGCATTTGAATTTGAGATTTTTCCAGCCACATTAAAGAAAAAATATCCAGCGTATTTTTTATTATCTAATTTGTTAAAAAAGAAATAGGGAAAAATAAACAGATATAAAGATAAATTACTCCCATAATCCAGTTTACGGGAGTTAAAAAAGACAAGATTTTGGATTATGAAAGAATATAATTTCGTTGTATAATTAATATATGGAAAATCCGCAAACAATCTATCAGCCGGAAAAAGCCAAGGAACACTAAGTGTGATATTCGAAAATTTTTTGCAAATATTGACCACAAAATCTTGAAAAATATTTTAGCTAAACATATTGGAGACGATGACGCCTTATGGTTATTTTCACAAATCATTGATAGTTTCAATACTAAAGGAAAAAATGAAGTGGGCTTGCCACTTGGCAATCTTACATCACAACTATTAGTTAATATTTATATGAACGAATTTGACCATTTTATAAAAAGATATTTAAAAGTCAAATATTACATCCGCTATGCCGATGACTTTGTGATTGTTTCGAAAGACAAGAGCTATTTGAAAAACTTTATTTTTAAAATATCTGAATTTCTTAAATCTAAGCTTAAATTATCGCTTCATCCGGATAAAGTTTTCATAAAAACATTTTCTTCGGGTGTAGATTTTTTGGGTTTGGTTAATTTCAGTGATTATAGAGTTTTACGCACAACTACAAAAAGAAGAATGCTTAAAAAATTGCGGAATAAACAGGATAACTGGAAAAATGGCTTAATTTCGGAAGAAGATTTTAGACAAAGCAAGGGATATAAGATTAAAGAAAAACTTATGGACTTCAGCTGATTTTTAAGGTATATTTAAGGAGCTGATGCTCTATAGAATCGCTCATGAAGTATTTAAAAATAAAAATCACTTTTAATACTCTCGTAATCTAGTTTACGGGAGTATGAATAAATATAAATTTAGGTTAGGGGCAAGAGTAGTGTTTATGAAAATAAAAATCAACAATCAGGACATTGAGTTTAAAGATGGAGAAACAATTTTCCAGGTTTGTTTGCGTAATGGCATCAAAATTCCAACTTTGTGCGGAACCAAGGATTCGCATGAAGGACTGTGTCGGATTTGTATAGTGGAAAATAATGGGCGGTTAATCACTTCTTGCAACACCAAAGTTTCTGAGGGTATGGAAATTATGACGGAGAGTGAAAATGTTTCCAAGGCTAGACGAATTAATTTAGAGCTTTTGTGGGCGGATCATGCTGGAAAGTGCGTGTCGTGCAAGAAAAATCAACGCTGTGAATTGCAGAATTTGGTGACCGACAACAAGATTGAAAATTTTCATTTTATTCCAAGAAAAGAGGAAATGACAGACAAGGAAAATTTGGACTTGCTAAAAGACAATCGCTCGCGTGTGGTGGTGGATGAAGGCAATGCGTGCGTTTCACGCACAACGGAACTCTGTGTGGAATGTCGACGGTGCATCAATGTGTGTCCGACTAAGGAGTTTTCTTTTAACAATCGAGCGGGGGATGTGGTGGTTGGCACCCCCTATGAAAAACCTTTGGACTGTATTTTTTGCGGACAATGCGTGAAAAACTGTCCAACAGGGGCGTTGACGGATAAGAACGATTTACCGGAAATTATTGGAAGAATAGATGACTTGAAAAAGATGGCGATTGCCTTGGTTGATCCGGCTATTTTAGAATCAATGACCTTTGAACAGTCGGAAATAGACTCGCAGAGCAAATTGATTGGTGTTTTGAAAGCACTGGGCTTTGAAAAAGTTTTTGATTTGGGTTTTGGCATGGAAATGATGTTGGAAAGAATGGCGCAAAAAGTGAAAGGCAGTGAAAGAAATAATCTGATACTTAGTCATTGCCCATCTTTCAATTTGTTTGTTAAAAAATATTATCCGCAATTTGAAAGTAATATTTTGGATATTGCGACGCCAGACGAAGTAATGGCAGAAATCATCAAGACCGAATATGCTAAAAAAGAAAAAATCAATCCCGCGGATTTGGTAGTAATTTCAATTTCATCTTGTGTGGCGAAGAAAACACTAAAAAATAGCAATCTTGATTATGTAATCACAATGAGAGAATTAGGCAGAATAGTTAGACAAAAAAATATAAAAATTGCAGAAATTGGAAATGTTGATTTTGGCAAAGATTTTATGGTGAAAGACGAGAAAGTCAAAAATATAATTAAGACTGGCGGTGCAGCAGAAATGCTGGCTCAAAAAACCGGTTGTGAATATATTGTGGCCGATGGAATAGTGCAAATAAAAAATACTTTGCGTGATTTTGACAAGGGCCGGATCAAAACTAAAATTATTGAGGCGATGGTTTGTGAAGGGGGATGTCTCAATGGTGGTGGTCAATCGAGAAAAAATTTTTAAATTTTGTAATTTTTAATTTTATAAATAATTTCTTAAATCTAAATTTTTAAACATAAAAACATGTTTAAGGTGAGTGGTTTAAAAATTAAAAATTAGAGTTTATTTAAAAATTCGAAAAATTAAAAATTAAAAATTTCAAACTATGTGTCTAGCAATTCCAGGAAAAATTTTGAAAATCAAAGGTCAGATAGCTGAGGTTGATTTTGACGGCATTAAAAAAGAAATTAATGTGGCTATTGTTGATGTAAAAGTTGGCGATTTTGTTATGGTGCACGCTGGGTTTGCAATTGAGAAGATGGAGCCTGATTTAGTGGCCGATATTCAGGGATATTTAAACAAAGATGAAAAATAAAAAAATCATCAAAAAAATAAAAGAAACAGCTGAAAAAATCGGACACCAGGTGAATCTGATGGAGGTTTGCGGCACGCATACGCAGGCCATTAGCCGTTTTGGCATTCGGGAGCTGATGCCAAAAAATGTTACTTTGATTACCGGACCAGGCTGTCCGGTTTGTGTGACGGCGCAAAAGGATATTGACGCGATTATCAGTTTGGCGCTGGCTGGCGTGCCAATTGCAACCTATGGCGATGTTTTGCGCGTGACCGGGCAATTTGGAAATTTGAATGAAGCGCGGGAAAAGGGCGCCAAAGTTTTTGTCGTTTATTCAGTGGAGGAAGCGTTGGAAATTCAAAAAGAGTATCCAGAACTGGTTTTTTTTGGTCTGGGTTTTGACACAACAGTACCGATGACCGCCTATGCGATTAAAAAAGGCTTGACGGTCTATTCTACTCACAAAATTTTTATTCCAGCGATGGAGGCCTTGTTGAAAATGGGAGAAATAAAAATTGACGGCTTTATTGATCCGGGACATGTCAGTGCAATCATTGGAACAGAGCCATATCAATCAATGAAAATCCCGCAGGTGATTACCGGTTTTTCAGCTGAGGATGTGTTGGCGGGAATTTTGATGCTGCTTCTTCAAATTGAAAGCGGCCGAATTGCCATAGAAAATGAATATGTCAGAGTGGTCAAAAAAAATGGCAACCCCAAAGCGCGCCGGATTTCGTTTGATGTTTTTGAAATTGGCGATGGGTTGTGGCGGGGATCCGGAAACATTCCTGGGTCTGGCTTGGAAATAAAAAAGAAATATGTTAAATTTGACGCCAAGGTAAAATATAAAAATATTTTAGACAAAGTAGATTTTTCTAAATCGCACGAGCCGGTTGGTTGCAAGTGCGGAGAAATAATCCGAGGCCTCAAAACTCCGAAACAATGTCCGATGTTCGGAAAAGTTTGCACGCCCGACAATCCAACCGGACCGTGTATGGTTTCGGTGGAAGGCGGATGCAATGTTGAATATCGCTATAACAAAAAATGATTATGAACAATATTAATAAAACAATTTCACTGGAATCTGGGGCGGGCGGAGAGAAATCGTCTGAGTTGATTGCGCAAATTCGCAAGAATTTTGCAGTGAATCATAAGTGGAAAAATACTTTGGATGACGGTGCTTCGTATAAAATCGGTTCAGAAAAATTGGTGTTCACTACTGACGCTTTTATTGTGGATCCGATTTTTTTTCCAGGCGGGGACATTGGCAAGATTGCAATGTGCGGCACGATTAATGATTTGAGCGTGATGGGTGCCAAACCGATTGGCATTGCTTTGAGTCTGGTGATTGAAGAGGGCTTCCCGGCGGAAGATTTGCAAAAAATCATGCAATCGATTGGAAAAGTTTCCAAAGAGACCGGTGTGCCGATTGTGACAGGCGACACGAAAGTAACGGAAAAAGGCAAAATTGATAAAATTGAAATTACCACTTCCGGCGTGGGCTTGGCCAAAGAAATAATTAATAATGGCGGCGCGCAGGCGGGAGATGTGGTCATTGCTTCCGGCAATCTGGGCGAGCATTCGGTGGTCATTCTGGCGAAAAGATTTAATTATACGACCAAGCTGAAAAGCGATTGCCAGCCGTTGACGCGTGAAATTCAAAGTGTCTCGAAATATTTGACCGCCTGCAAAGATCCGACTCGTGGGGGAGCGGCGGCAGTGCTCAATGAAATTGCGGAAAAATCCAAAGTAAAAATAGTTCTCGAGGAAGATAAATTGCCGTTTGCCAAAGAGACTGTGGCGCTCTCAGAGCTTCTGGGCATCGATAAGTTTTCCTTCCCCTCGGAAGGCCGTTTCGTGGCTACAGTTTCTCCAAAAAACGCGCAAAAAGTCATTAAAATTCTGCAAAAATTCAACCCAGAAGCCAAAATTATTGGCTCAGTTAAGCCAGGAACTGGCGTTCACCTCAAAACCCGCCTCGGCGGCACCAAAATAATCGACACACCCAGAGGCAAATTAATTCCGCGGATTTGTTAGAAGATAATAAATAACCTGTCCAAGAGAAAGTCCTGCGTCGCCTCGTGGGATTTGCACAGCCGGTGTCCTTGAGTGGGTGCCGGCTTTATTTTTTTCAGATTCAAAATAAGCGGAAATTATTTTGTTGTTCGAAATTCCGCCAGCGATATAATAGTTAGTAACTCGTAACTCGTAACTCGTAACTATTTTGTGTAAACCTTGGGCGATGTAGAGTTGGGCAGTGGCAGCCAATCTGGATTTGTCTTTGTGTAAATTTTTTATTAAATACTCAAATAAAAAAGTTGTGTTTAATATATAATCATTTTTTGGAAATTTAGTCATTGGAAATTGGAAATTGGAAATTTGATTGCTTTTTAATGTTGTAATTTTTGGTTTAATATCTGAATATGGTTTGGCTGAATTAGCTTCTAGCGCAAAGACTGGTTCATGTTTATGTTTCCTTTCGTTTTTGCAAAATCCTAACAAAATTGAAACGGCATCTAAAATTCTTCCAGTGCTGGAAGTTTCGATGCAGTTAAAATTTTGTTGCAATTGATTATATAAAACTTCAAATTCCTGAGTGGAATAATGTTTTTTTATTTGTTGATAAGTTTTCTCTTTGGACAAAAATTTTGACAAAATACTAATCAGCATCCGTGCCGGTTCTTGAACAGCCAGGTCTCCGCCGATCATCGTTTGATTTTCAAGGTGGCCTATTCGCTCAATTTTTATTTTTTGTTTTGAAATTTTGTCATTGGAATTTGAAAATTCATTGGAAATTGGAAATTGGAAATTGGAAATTGCGAAGCATTCGCCACCCCAAATTTTTTCATCCAGACCATAGCCGGTGCCGTCGAGAGCAATGCCGAAAGCGTCGCGTAATTCGTAATTCGTAACTCGTAACCCAGAATTCGTATTAATTATTTCACCTCCAATCTGGGAGAAAATGTGGGCTATGTGATGCTGGATTTGAATATGTTCGGCTTTGTATTTTTTGGCTAAATCTTTGCCAAGCTTAGTGGTTTTGTATAGTGGATGCAGGTCAGTCAAAATAATATCTGGCTTGGCTTTCATCTCTTTTAAAAAATTGTTTAATTCGCTTTTAAATTTGCGAAAATTTGCATCAACTAACAAATCGCTAAAATCTTCGGAAAAATAGATTTTTTTATCTCGAAAAAACGAAAAATTGCCATTGGATTCCGGTCCAAGGGCTAAAATTTGCCGAGCATCATTATTTGCATAATTAAATATCTGCATACAATCATTATAGCAAGTTGTAGGGTTTTGTTGAATTGGAAAAAATCTGATAGAATAGAGAAATGGAAAATAAAAAAATTGCTGAAAGTGTGTCGAAGCCAAAAGTAGCTATCGTGAGTTTAACCTCTTGCGAGGGTTGTCAATTTGCCCTTCTTGATCTGGGTGAGAAATTTTTGGAATTTGTCGGTAAAATTGACATGATTGATTTTCGTTTGCTGGAGGATAAAAAAAATGATGGCGGAGATCTGGACTTGGTTCTAGTGGAGGGCAATCCGGTGACCGAAGATAATTTGAAAACACTGGAAGCTTTGCGCAAGCGGAGCAAGCTCTTGGTGACATTGGGCAATTGCGCGGCTATGGGCGGAATCCCGGAAATCAAAAATTACCAGGAAGGCGCTAACACCATCAAGCATGTCTATAAATATATTTACGGCATTAATAATCCGGAAATCAAGGAACTGGATAATTTTGTGAAAGTTGATTTTGTTTTTCCGGGTTGTCCAATTTCCGGTGAAGAATTTTTGAAATATATCCCAGAGCTTTTGGCGGGAAGAATTCCAGTTATTCCCGATCAACCAGTTTGCGTCGAATGCAAAGCGGCGGGCAACCGGTGTTTGCTTTTGGACAAAAAACCGTGTTTTGGCCCGATGATTTTGGGTGGGTGTGACGCAGTGTGTCCGACTTCTCGGATGACTTGCCAAGGTTGTCGCGGATTGCGGCCAAAAGGCAACATCAAAGCTATGCGAGCGGCGTTGAAAACAATGATTCATGATCACGAGTTTGAAAATATCGCGGAAATCTATGGTTTGCGAGATGATATATCCGAAAGAGAATCCGAATTAAATTCAAATTAAATCCGAATGGTTGAAATATTACATAAAGATCTTTCATATGGTATAAACGGAATTTTGTTTCAGGTACACAATAGTTTGGGAAGATTTTGCAAGCACAATCAGTATGGAGATGCGCTCGAGGTTCTATTAAAAGAAAATAATATAAAATATAAAAGAGAGATTGAAATACCAATATATTTTAAAGAAATTAAATTAACAGGAAATATACTGGATTTTTTAATTGAAGATGCTGTAGTTTTGGATATAAAATGTAAAAAAGAAATAACAACCAAGGATTATGTTCAAATGAAAAGGTATTTGAAGGCTACGGGAAAGGAACTTGGTATAATTGTTAATTTTGCTGATAAATCCCTAAAGATAGTAAGAATATTAGACAAAAAATAATTCGGATATAATTAGTATATAATTCGTATGCAAATAAGGATAAATCACATTGCAAAAATGGAAGGACATGCCGGTTTCATGGCTAGCGTTATTCATGGAGATGTTAAGAGTGCCAAGATTGAAGTGCAAGAAGGCATCCGTTTGATCGAAGGTGTTTTAATTGGCCGTTATTTCACGGACATGCCGACGATTGCGCAAAGAATCTGTGGCATCTGTCCGGTCGTGCACAATCTGACAGCGATCAAAGCCTTGGAGAGCGCGATGGGCGTGCAAGTTTCGCCGGAAACCAAGAAACTGCGCACTGTGATGGAATTGGGGCAAATCATCCATTCCCACGCTCTGCATCTTTTTTTCTTGTCGCTGGCGGATTTTTTGGATATGGATAATGATATTAAACTTATCAGCACCTATCCAGAAGAAACAAAAATCGCAGTGCGTTTGCGTGAATATGGTATGAGCATCGTGAAAGTGATTGGCGGGCGCGTTATTCATCCTTTGACTAATGAAGTGGGGGGTTTCAAAAAAGCGCCGGACGCGGAAGCTTTGCGAAAAATTGTAGCCGATAGTTCGGTGGCCTTGCAGGACGCGCTGGCGTTGGGAGAATTTTTTCGAAAAATAAAAATCCCGGATTTTCAAAGAGCAACTGAATATGTGAGTTTGGATAAAAAAGGAACTTATGCGATTTATGACGGTGATATCATTTCTTCCCAAGGTTTGCACATTCCGGTGGAAAAATTTGAGCAAGATTTTCATGAATTGCAAAAACAAAACGAAGTTATCAAAAAACTAGATCATGAAGGACACAGCTATATGGTTGGTGCGATTGCCAGAATAAATAATAGCCGCAATAAGCTCAATCCGGCGGCTAGCCAATATTTGGAAAGTTTGAATCTGACTTTTCCGGGTTATAATCCTTTTCACAACATTTTAGCTCAAATGGTGGAAATTATCCATTGTGTGGAAGAATCGGCCAAATTGATTAAGGAGCTTTTGCATGCGGATTTGAACGCCGTTGTGACCCAAAAATATGAGATTAAGGAGGGAATCGGCGTGGCGGCGGTGGAAGCTCCGCGCGGAACTTTGTATTACCATGTAGAGGTAGATGCCAAGGGCTATGTTAAAAATGTGAATATTATTACGCCGACCGCTCAATTTCTGGCTAATTTAGAAGATGATGTGGCGGACTACATTAAGCAAATTATTGATCTGGATGACAAGGCCAAACAAAACAAATTGCGCGGTTTCATCCGAGCCTATGATCCTTGCATTTCTTGCGCCGTACACTGATACGAATTTGGATACGGATTAAATCCGAATTAATTTGCGTAAAAAGTAGGATTGGATAATAATTAGGATATAATTCGTATAATAATTAGCATATGACTGAAATAAATCAAGTGTATAAATGCGATGTTTGCGGCAACATCGTTGAAATGTTGCATGCCGGAGCAGGCGAGTTGGTTTGTTGCGAGCAACCGATGGAAATGCAAATAGAAAAAACAGATGAGGAGAAATTTGAGAAGCACCGACCGGTCGTGGAAAAAACCAGCGAAAGCGTGATTGTGCGAGTGGGTAGTGTTGCGCATCCAATGGAAAGTAATCACTATATCGAATGGATCGAAGTTATAACGGAACATCGTGTCTATCGAAAACATTTGGTGCCGGGCGATGCGCCGGAAGCTGAGTTTTTCTTGGAAGCCGAACATTTGGAAGCGCGCGCCTATTGCAATGTGCATGGGCTGTGGAAGAATTAATTAGAACCACTGATTAACACTGATTAAGATGATTGTATTGATTTTGGAATTCAAAATTAAATCATGTGTAATCAGGAAAATCATGTGATAATCTGTGGTTCAGATATTTTATGCATGATTTTTTATTAGCCAAAGAAATAGTTGATGAACTTTTGGCTATTGCGAAAGAAAAAAATCTGTCGGAAATTAAGAGTGCCGACATTGAAATTGGCACGATTGCTTTGGCGCATGATGGACATGAGGAGCACACAGAGGACATTAATATTGAAAACTTGCAATTCGGGCTGGAAAGCATCGCAAAAAATACAATCTTAGCGAGCACTAAATTCAATATTAAAAAAGTTTCAGGGGACAATTGGAAAATTGTTAATATTGATGCGTGAAATTTTGGAAAAATTACGCATTATTGCGTTATCGTAGCAGGTTTAGTATAATAAAGTTATGGAAATATCCAATCTGCAAAAACTGAAAATCGCAAAAATTGCCAAAAAATTTCATTTAAAATTAATTGTTGTTTTTGGTTCTTTTGCCAGTGGAAAAAATAGAGTGGATAGCGATTTGGACATTGCTATTTTAGGAATAAAAGAAATTTCTTTTAGCGAGCAAATTAATTTAATAAATGAATTTTCACGGGTTTTTAACAAAAATATTGATTTATCGATTCTTAATAATGTCAATCCGCTTCTGCTTTTTGAGGTTAGCAAAAATTCAATTTTGCTTTATGGAAGCAGGGAAGATTTTTTAAAATTTAAGTTGTATGCCTTTAAGGTCTACAATGATTACACCCCATATTTTGAAATGGAAAAAAATTTGAATAAAAAAATAATCAACGCCTATGCCCATTGATAAAAAGCTCATCAACCGAAAAATAACCTTGATAAACAGTGATTTAAAAAGCTTGAAAACACTAAGCAAGCTTTCGCTTAAAACCTATTTGAGCAAATCGGAATATGAAGCTTTGGCGGAAAGATATTTGGAAAGGATAATTGGGAGAATGATCGATATCAATTATCATATTTTATCAGAAAAGGAAAATGAAATTCCAACTGATTTTTATAATTCCTTCGTCAAGATGGGAAGAAAAAAATATTTGCCACTCAAGCTGGCCGATATTATGGCTAATTCGGCCGGATTGCGAAATAGATTGGCGCATGAATATGATGAAATTGATCCCAAAAAAGTATTTGAAGCGATTGAATCTTGCTTGCGAGATGTTCCAAAATATCTGAAAAATATTGTTAAGTTGCTGGATTTATAAAAAATAATCAATATACAATTAAAAAAATGAAAACCAATGAAAGCAACTCTCTCTCTCTCTCTCTTAGAAAGAAACTAAAATTATTATTTTCCCACAAAGCTTATTCCCCGTTCGATAAACTCAGGGCAGGCAAACTGGCATTAATTTTCTTTTTCGCCGGTTTTTTTTGGGCGTAGTGGGGAAGGCGAGCGCGGCGACATATTATGTGCGAGCCGATGGTACGGCGACAAAATTAAACGCAGTTGGGCCAACGGCAGATTCAACAGCGTGCATGTCACTGGTCACATATACGGCATCCACATTTTTATCTGGTGATTCCATATACTTTAGTGATAAAGGCGGAAATTATACGAGCACACTGACCATCGTGTCCAGCGGTTCATCAGGAGAAGGCAATATAATTACTTATTCAGCCGCTCCGGGTGAGTCTCCTAATATAGTGAATGCCAGCGGACAGAATTCTATTTATATGACGGACAAGTCATATGTCACAATTTCTGGTTTTAGTATACACAGTACGACAATAACGGCCAATGCTTCAGGCGTTAGAATTGCTGGTACATCTTCCTATATTATCATTAGTTCAATCAATGTAGATATGAGCGGGAGCGCGGTTGTAAATAAATATATAGTCAATTCTTCAGGGACAATTATTCAACAGTACTATTGATGGGTTGATTGGCACTGGTGGTAGCAGAGAGTCAGTCTATTTCTATGGCACGAGTTCTTCGGATATAAATTTAAAGAACATCAACATTACCGGCGGAGTCTCAATTAATTTGGCAAACATACAAAACCTAACGCTTCAAAATATTATCTCGGCAAACGCTACAAGCAATTCAATTTATTTGCATGACCTAACGGGCGTCTTAGATGCAAGTGGTATTGTGATAACAGGCGGGCAAATAGGTGTATATATCTTAAGTTGTTCCTTGAGTGCGGGAAGCACACTAAATGATTCAAGTGTCAGCAATAACATTTCAGGACAGGGTTTTTATCTAAATAATTTAAGTAATTTATCCCTTAATGATGATGTGGCTACAAGCGTATCGGGCAGTGGATTTATCGTGGCTAATAGTGTACATGACATAGTCTATACTAGATGTACGGCAACTGGGAGCGGTCTCTATGGATTTTATGCGCAAGAAGGATCTTATAATATAATTTACAATCATTGC
>Ga0100389_1002282_pt1 | contig 15263 bp, 9 predicted proteins | sample CryGeymeta201513_FD_81537 | JGI IMG/M metagenome (GOLD analysis project Ga0100389, IMG submission 81537) | Groundwater microbial communities from Crystal Geyser aquifers in Utah, USA - Crystal Geyser metaG 2015-13 | ecosystem: Environmental > Aquatic > Deep subsurface > Groundwater | place: USA... | reverse complement strand
TCTTCCCCAACCACCTTTGTCTTGAGCGTTCCATCCGATATTTCCGGGTTCTCAACCTGGTACGGGAACCAGCCCTCGTTACTTCCGGATTCGAATTCCCATTCCTTTATAGTGTCTGTTTTCGGAAGGGGCTTGTCCTTCTCAACCTGCGTTGTGCGGACTGCCAAAGGCGGGGGTGTATACGCTCTTTTCTCAAGCGCCGCTGCCTTCGCGGTCTCTGTTTCGTTCAGCACGCTGAAACTTTTTATCTTTTCCGCGGTTGGAACCAGGTCAGTATGGGCTTCCGGAGCGCCTGGAGCAAAAACCTTCCTAACTTTGTCCAGGAACTCGAATTTGAATTCCTTGTCCGGCTCGATATAGCTTCCCTCTCCCCACTCGTTCCAGGCTTCTATGATAGCAAGGTTTGTCCTTTTATCGATATATTTAAGACCTATTCGGCACATCTCCTCGAATTTATCCGGGGTTTTCCCGGTTATGACAGCCGCGTTCTCCCTTGCCCTGGGCCTGTCATCCCAGTTCGAGCCTATGGGCACGATGTACGGCAGCTTTATCGACTTCGTCACTGTCCTCCACATTGTTTCAAAATGCTTTGTCATTTCCTCGTATGGAAGAGAAAATCCCCTTTTAAACTCGTATTTTGAATTCACGTCAGCGCCGTAATAGGAATAGGAAGTGAAAGCTGCGAACCCCGCTTCGGTATACGCGCTGCCTGTGCCCAGGGCTACAAGATATATGTCCTTTATCCCTTTTGAGCGCAGGACCTTGTTCATTTCCGCGAGCGTTTCCCTGAAACCCTCAGGCCCGCTGCTGCCCTGGATCAAAGCTTCGGGAACAAAGACCATAACCACCGGCCTTCCGTCCACGCACAGGTAATTAGGGAGCCTGAAATAGTTGCCGGCAAGATATTCTGTCATCTCGACAAGCGCTTTGCGGCTGAAATCCATTTCAGCCGGCTTCCCGTCTTTCTTCCAGTCCAGGGCGTGGTTGCACCAGTGCACGCAGAACTTCATCATATCCGCGTATTTTGCTTTCAGGAATCCCTGTTCCAGGGAACGGGCCAGCCTTTTTTTCACCCGCGTTCCAGTACCAGTCGAACGAGAACCAGGAAATGCCGTGTTCAACCGCCCATTTTATGTGCCAGTCGTTTACCTCAGGCAGGGAATCATCGTAAAAACCCAGGAGCGGCCTTGGGCCCGGCTGTTTCGCCACGCAGAGTTTCCACTCGCTGTCCTCGTCATGCGTCTTGTACGGGTAATCCCCTCTGCCCTTGTCCCTGTACCAGCCAGGAAAAATGTAAACGCCCAGGCTTACGCCGCTCTTCACCGGCTCCGGGGCCGGGACATACCCGCCTTCCCATACCTTCATCTCAGCGACTCCTGAAACGGTGAACGCGAACAAAACCAAAAGCATAATAAATATTCTTTTCGTAATAACCCCCTCACCTCAATCCTCTCCCTCATACAACACCCCCATCTCAATCTTCCCCCATCGGAGGGGGAAGAAGATTTAGGAACAATAAATTGAAGGGGGCGAGGAAGAATTTGGAATTTACATTTTTCATTTTGCATTTTGTTGAGCTGGTAGCGAAATCCCCCCTGCTTGCCCATTCAGGGCAGGGGGGGCATTTTGACTTTTGACTTTATTATTTAAAAACTGCCATTCTCTGCCCTATCGTTTTCAGGTCCGCCTCTATCTCGTCCGCTGTTTTTCCGGCAGTTTCGACCTCAAAAACTTTCACCTTCTGCTCCGCTTCCTTGAACGACGCTTCTATCCTCTTCAGCCAGTTGGCAAGATAGATGAAAACCGGGTCCTCGCTCGCTTCGCCCGCTACGCTCGCAATCCCGCCTGCTTTCTTCGTAAGCGCTTCCCATAAAGCCTTCTGGATTTTCAACTTCTCTTCGGTCTTTGCCCTGAGCGTCTGCTCGTCCGCTGTGTGCACTATGCCGAACACTTCCACATTGCTGAACACCACCGCGGTTGTGCCCGGGTTGAACCTTCTCGCTGAAAGCATGATCCTGCCGGCTTTCGGCGCGGGAATGTCAGCGAGATTATCATCCAGGATGTCTATCACACCCTTGCCGTCTATTTTGATCGCTATGCGGTTTGATTCGGCCTTTATTTCAAGGCTGTGCCACTTGCCGTCCATTACCGCGCACCCGTACTGGGCAAGCGGGTTGTTATCGCCTGTGCTTGCGCCTTCGTTCGCCTTGTGCAGGTATGCCCCGGAAGCGTAGAAACCCAGGGTGTAGTTCGTGCCCTGGTCCAGGAACCGAAACCCTATCCACGGCCCGTCCCTCCAGTCACCCCCGACCTCCAGCACCTTGAACTTTAATTTTAAAATGTAATTCTGCCATGCCTCATCCCCTGCAGCAGCGCCCACCGCGGAAAAACCGCCTGTGCCGCTGTTCTTTCCTTCAAACCCTTCCTCCGTCACTTCCCAGTTCCCGTTCATTATGTCCCACGCCGGCGATGCGTCTGCCCCGGTCTTGTAGTTCTTGAAGTTGTCCGAGAACAGCAGTTTCTCCGCCGCAAAAGCAGTGCCTGCGGCCAGCAGGATCATTCCCAAAATAATCGCGATTTTTTTCATATTATCTCCAAGGATAAGGATTTTTTAAGAACTGGCATAGAACCTTAGGAATAGAGCCTTCAGGAGTAGACCCTTTAGGGTCGTAAAACAACGGGGCTAAAGCCCCTACTCCTAAATACGCACTAACCTTCTTTATTTATCAGGGCTCCCTCCTTAAAGATTTCCTCCTTAAAAAATTGGCGGACAAGGGCGGGTCTTCGAAAAGCCCTGAGCTATCCGCCCCGATGTCCATCGGGGCGAGACCTCACCCCAAAGGGGCGGGCGATAAAAATCCTTGTTTTTGCGTTGACACGCTGACACGCTGACACGTTGACACGCTTTTAGCTTATTTCTCGTTCGCCACCCAGACAAGCGGCGGGTTCAGTATCTTCTCCCTCAGCGGCGTGATGTCCGCGGGATAAATGCGCTTGCCCACCGCTATTGCTATCCTGAGCGCGAGCTTCTCGCCCTGCCTGAATTCCTTCTTGCTCCTCAGCCGCACGTCGTAGTCGCTGTCAAAAAATCCGTACCTGACCCTTTTCACCGGGTCTTTGTCAAGTATGATCATGCCGCACGCCCTGGGCGTGTTCTTGGGTTCGCCGGCGTACATTAGGTACCCGTCGCTGACAGCCCAGGTCTCAAGCCACCCTTTTTTATCCTTGGTCTTTTCAGGCATGAACCCGACCCCGTTCGGCCATCCCTGCGTGAATTGCGAAGCATCAAGCCTGGCGCTCACAGGCACGAAATCAAAGAACCGCGCGTCCTTCTTAAAAGTTATTTCCCTTGAAAGCACGCAGTATTTCGCGAGCGACCAGAACGTCCATACATCCCTCACGGAAAAAGTCTCATTTTCCACCCTGTTCTCAAAGCAGTATTCGACCGGGCCGGAGGAGATCACGCGCAATGTTGAGGGTATCCTGTCAATTGTTTCAAGATCCCAGTCAGCGTCCGAGTTGATCTCCTCAACCGGCCTGACATTGCTGTTATACCGCACCGCAAATGAGCCGCCCATATAATGCGCGATATCCTTATAGCCTGCCGCTGATATGCTTACCGGGTTACCGGAGAACCTTTCGTCGAAAACCCACTGGATCGATCCGTTGCCCACGGAAATGAACCCGGGTTTGTTCTCTAAATATGATCTTGCTTTCAGGTCGGTTCCGGGAACGCCCGCTTTCTTCAGGCCGGAGTAAAGGTAGTATTTGACAAAGTCCGCGCCCCTCAGGTTCACCATGAACACCATCCTGTTATCCTTTATCTCGAACGGGACGCTTACGCCCTCGTCGGAGAAAAGCGCGGTTGAGGATGCGCTCAATCCTTTCGGCAAGTCAGCAAGGCTGACGCTTGCAGGCTCCCAGTCCTTCCTTTTAAACCCGTCGAACTGGCTGATAAGGTAAATATCCGTGCGCCCCTGAACCACGTGCTCGGGGACCGCCGGCTTTAAAGGTATCGCGATGAACTTAAAAGGCAGCTGCATGCTGACCTCTTTTCCGTTCTCCGCGTAGGAAACATCGCAGGACCCTTCAGCAGAGATCTCTTCAGGGGCTGCCGGAACCGGCATTGTAATTTTCATTTTTACCGAAGGAGCTTCTTTGCCCGGCTCTATCACGCTGACAGAACCTTTCACGCCCCCAAGCTGAATTTTCATGTCCTTGACCGCTGAACCGCCTGAGTTCAGGAATCTCAGGTCAACTTCCCTTACTGAACCTGCTTTCCCGATTATCCTGGTTGTCAGCAGGACAGGCTGCGCGTTTGCCAGGCATTTCATTCCCTTCCAGAATACATATCTCTGCCTGCCTGACATGACCTCCAGCGCGACTGTCCTGGTCCCGGTAGCGTAATCCGCAGCCTCAACAGGAAGCTCTATTTTTTGCGAGCCGCCTGCCTCAACCGCGAAAGAAATTTCTTTGGAACTTATTCCGGGAGAGCCTTTTAATCTTACGCTTCCTTCAGCCTTTGCCTTGCCCGGGTTTGAAACAAGGACCGGCACTGATATTTTCTTTCCGGGCGATATCTCCATCACAGGGCATTCTATCCTGACAGGGCAGAGCTGGACAGCGAAAACCGCGTAAAATCCGATTGGGTAAGAAAAAACAAGTTTACCATCCTTCATCGAAAAATCCACTGCCTGGAAATTCCCGGAGTCCGAGCTGACTGCTGTTACTTCGGTCACAGCCGTGCCTTGCGGGATGTCAAGCGCGAACGTAACATTCTTCCTTGCCCAGGGCTTTGTGAATTCATTGCTGTGCCCCACCCCTATTCCCCATCCAACATCCCTCCACTCCACTATCTGGCCCCAGGGTACCGCGCTTGCGGCAAGCACCACCATTGTGCCGCCTGCTTTCAGGACCGGAGCCGCCTTTATTTCATAGCTGTCAACGGTTTTGGAATACGCGGGATAAACGGTTCTCAGCGCGCTCTCGAACATCCGTGGCCGCGAATCGTCGTATTTGCCTTCTCCCAGCGGCGCGTAGAACGCGTCCAGGAAATCCGAGCCGAATTCGCCGTTAATGAATATTACGCTGCCGCCGTTCTTAAACCCGCATTTTATGATCTTGGGATTTTTATCAGTAAAATATGAAAGAACTTCGCTGCCCGCGGGCATTCCGGTTATCTTAAGTTTGGCTGAACCGTCTGAAAATTTTACTCCGCCGAACTCGTATTCCCCGCCTGACTCAGCTGCTTCCGAATACTTGAGCCCCAGCATATCAGCCCATTTTTTGGAAAGCGTAACGAAAACCGCGGTGCCGGGCGTTGCCTTGACCCAGTCGAAAATAACGCTGTCCGCGAATTCTCCCTTTCCGTTCTTTCCCAGGTTGAAACCGCACGCAGGCACTATCACTACCTTCCTGCCTTTCAGTTCTTCGGCTGTCAGGTACGGCTCAGGTATCACGTCGAATGACTGGCTAAGGGTTTCAAGCAGTTTCACCATTCCCAGAACGTCTTTGTCTTTTCCGCCCTCTCCGCTCGCGTTAAGCCTGAACGGCAAATACTCGTTGTAAACCACTGCTATGTCCTTTTTCCTGCGCTTCTCCGCGAAGCCGCTCTCAAAGGTTTCCTTGAAAATGGAGCCGAACATTTCCGTAAGTTCCAGGTATTTCCTGCCGTATTCCTTAGTCTCGTCTATGACCGAGCCCTCAAACCATTCGGTGTGCGTCAGTATCATTATTCCCTCAGGCAGAGTGCTCATTGCCTGGACCCAGGAATATTCATACAGGAACGGGTCCCTTTCTATCCTTCCGCCTGTCCACCTTTGCTGGCGGTCCACGTAACCCGGTGATATCGTGTAAAGGAAAAGCGTGTCAGTGAATTTCGCCACTTCGGAGCAGATCTTCGGGCGGCGGAACGGCCCGTTCATTTCCCAGCCGAAAGTGTACCAGGTCAGGCCTGTGTGGCCCTTCATATACGCTGTCAGCCCCAGGGTGCTGTTCGAGTTGTCCCCGGTATACACGGTCTTGAACCCGGTCCTGCCTTCTACTTCCTTTATAGTTCTCTGCCAGCCCTTGATGAAACCGTCAGCGCGGAATTCCTGCAGATCAGCGAATGACGTATTCATAGGTTTCGCGTCCGATATCCTGACAGAGCTGAAATCCGGATAATCCTTTTTCCATTCCTGGCTCAATTTTTCAATTGAACCATATTTCGCGCCCAGGAATTCCCTGAACCCGTCATCACTCGCTCCCGGAGTGTAGTATGAAACGTAGATGTTGGTCAGTTTCTTCCCTCCTATGTCCGGAAAGCACGGCGATTTGCCGAATTCAGCCATATATTTTGAAATGAACTCAATATTGGGGTCCTGGCCTTTGGGAGTGTCGTAAGTTTTGTTGATCGTGGAAGGCTCAAGGTACGGGGACATATAAAGGCCGCGGCCTTCTTTCAGCAGTTCTTCCGCTATGCCGATACTCTTCTTGAAAAGGTTGAAGCTGTTGCCGTTATCCCAGTATGAGAACGCCGCGTGGTTTATCTGGTATTCGGTTATGCTCTTCAGCAGTTCCTTTATGTCCTTTTTATTATTGATGTTGTTATATTCGTAAGGGGCTGTCCAGCCAACAAACCTCCACGGAGGCCCGCCGAACCAGGGATAGTAATACACCCCGACAACCGGCTCCCCGTTCTGCAGCAGCGCGTCCTTTATACCGGCCGCCCGCGCTTCGCGCGCCTGTGGAATTGAGATCGTCATTGCCGCCGCAATTATTGCTATTGCGATCATAACTGTTAAAGTTATTCGCTTCATATTCCCCCCGCCATTGAGTTTGTTGTAACTCAAACCTTCAGGTTTAATATCAGGGCTGAAGCCCTGAGTTACTCCAATGCCCCGATATACCGTCGGGGATACGGAATCCCCTTGGGACAATTTGCAATTTGAAATGTCTTTTTAAGCTCAACTCCTGTCCTATTTAAAGCAGAAGGTGAAAAGCTTCGTGCTTCTTGAAACGAACTTAAGCCTGACCGGCTTATTTGAAAACCGGCTTACGTCGGTTTTTCCTTTCCAGGAAACCGCCTTCCTTATATAATTCCCGTTTATCACGCCGCAATCGCTTATTCCGTACCCTTCGATCTCCCTGCCTTTTTCGTCCAAAACCCCCACCCTCGCGCTTCCCGCAGCTCCTGTGTCTATGTTAAGCTCTAATTCTTTGCCTTCAAACAATAACGGTTTTGTAACGGCAACTCCGCCTTCGTAATTTGAGTCCAGCGAAGCAAATCCGTCCAGCCTTATTTTCAGCAGCCTGATGACCGAAACTCCTTTTCCTGTTTTTTTGTCAAGCTTGCCGTGAGTGGTCGAGAACCCGCTGTAATACATCCAGACCTCGTCTTTGACAAAAAGCATTCCCTGTCCCATGTACAGCTGCCCGTCCTCTTCCCCTTCGGCCGAGGGTTCAAGCTGAACGAAAGGCTGGCGCGATATCCTGTCCCATTTTATCCCGTCCCTGCTCACCGCCATGTGTATGTCCAGGCAACCGTCATTATTATGCTCTCCGCCGTCCTGCGGTTCCGGAAAATGATAATACATGCTGGGGAACATAAAGTAAACGTTTTCCCCGGCCTTGTATTTCACGTAACAGGGATTGTAAAAGTCGCAGTTCGGCGGGTCTTTTCGGTCCGCCCTGAGTATTGTGGGCAGCTCAAGGCTGATTGCCGGCTTTTTTTCTTTCCCCCACAGATAAAAGGGCGCCTTGTTTTTGGCGTACTGCCAGGGCTGCAGAAGATCATTGATCTCCGCCCTGCATACCACGCGGCGGTTTGAACGGTAAGGCCCGTTCTCCTCTTTTTCCAGAGACCTGAGTGCTTTTGGGGACAGGTCAACCCTGTTCCTCCACCCGCGTAAATAGGCCGTCCATTTTTGGAGCTTGTTGTCCCAGAGTATCTGGTTGTTCGTATCGCAGCAGAACGGCAGAAGGACTTTTTCGTTCTTTGACCATTTAAGGCCGTCCGGGGAATACCAGACCGTGGTCCCCCATTCTATTTCGCTCTGCACGTGGGTGAACCTGAACCTTTGATCCGGGCAGGAAGGATTGAAATCCACCGTTCCCTCACCGCCTTCCGCGCCCAGGATATTTGTGTTTTTGATCCCCGCGTAATCCCGCAGGCCCAGTTCCGGCTTTTCCCAGTTTATCCCGTCCCGTGAAACGGCGTAACAGAGAGAATGCTTCCAGGCGTTGTCAAAAGCGGAATAGAACATTTTATATATGCCTTCGTCCTCGCACGCGCTGAAATACGCGCCCACGATGTAGCTCTCCCACGGCCTGTCGCTGCGCAGAACTACCTCGGCTTTCCGCGGCCGGTTCATCACGATGCTCACGCCGCTGGTCTTTTTTTTATCCAGCAGCCCCGCGTCTATAAAAAATTGTCTTCCTTCGCACTTACGCAATCCCGCCTCCTTTAATTATCACGGTTCTTTTTTAAAACGGATTGCTCCGTGTATTTAATGATCTGGTTCATCATGCCAACAGCCAGGTCAGGGTGGCGGCCCACGGCGGTTTCCGCGGAAAGCATCACGAGATCAGTCCCGTCAAGTATGGCGTTGGCAACGTCCGTGACTTCTGCCCGGGTCGGGATACGGTCCTCTGTCATGCTTTCAAGCATCTGGGTCGCCGTGATCACGAATTTTCCCGCCCTGTTGCATTTCTTTATGATCTCCTTCTGGATCATCGGTATCTTGTACACGGGGACGGATATCCCCATATCGCCCCTTGCGATCATGATGCCGTCCGATACCTTGATTATGCCGTCAATGTTGCCGATGGCTTCCCTGCACTCTATTTTGGCGATGACGCGGCAGCCCGCCGGTCTTCCCGATATCAATTTCTTCGCCATCAGGACGTCTTCCCTGCTTCGCACGAATGAAAGCGCGATGTAATCAACCTTGTTTTCTATCCCGAACCTGATATCAACCAGGTCTTTATCGGGTATGCGCGGGAATTCCAGCTTTGCTTCCGGGATATTTACGCCTTTGTGCTCGTTCAGGAGCCCGCCTGCAACAACCTGCGCCCTGATCATCTTCCCGGTCCTGCCTTTGACAACAAGGCACAGCCTGCCGTCATCTATATAAATACAATGGCCTGCCTTGATACCCGAAATAGAACCCCGGTAATCGAAAGGGATCAGGGGCAATTCCCCCGTTGTGTTTTCCCGGGTCAGCCATACAACCTGCCTCTTCCTCAGCTCAACCGCCCTGTGGCCCTTCAGCAAGCCTATCCTTATGCGGTTGCCCTGCAGATCCTGCATTATCCTGACGCGGCGGCGGTATTTCCTGTTAAGCTCTCTTACGATATCCAGGCGTTCCCTGTGCTCCCGCAAGCTGCCGTGCGAGAAATTCAGCCGGACCGCGTCCATACCGGCCAGCATCATCTTCCGGATGACTTTTGCCGTGCTGCTTGCAGGGCCCAGGGTGGCGATAATTTTTGTCTTTGGCATTGTGTGTAAGCCTAAAACGATTTATCAACGATTTTGCAGCGATTTTCCAACGATTCTATAACGTTTTTTCCAGGAACACCGCTCCCTTCAGCGGGTTATGCCTGTAAGGCCCGATCTCTTGGAAACCCAGGGACTTGTACAGCGCGTTCGCTTCCTTAAGCGACGCGACCGTGTCCAGCCGCATCCTTTTATAACCTATTTTCTTTGCTTCGGAAATGATCGCTTCCGCCAGTTTCCTGCCCAGGCCTTTGCCCCTGGACCCCGGCCGCACGAACATTCTTTTCATCTCGCATATTTCTTTGCTGATCTTCCTTAACGCGGCGCATCCCGCTGTCTCAGCCCCTTCTTCCGCGAGAATAATACATCCATCGGGGCGCGCGTACTCGCCCGGCAGGCCTGCGAGCTCTTCGGTGAAATTCTGGAAATCCAGGCCGAAACCAAGCGAATCCGCGTATTCCCTGAAAAGACGGCGCGCGCTGTCTATATCTTCTTCAGATCCCGCTTCTCTCAGCCTTAACCCGGACTCCTTCTTCATCATCGTTTACCTACAATATTGAGCTCATCAAAAGGCGTATATAGTTGAATAGTCGAATTGTGTAAGGAAATTTAAAATAAATTCCTTGCACTACCGAAGAGCCATCGATACAGTTCTGGCTCGAAGGTCCCTGTGTTGAGCTGCGCAGCAGCTACAGGGGCAAATACATCGACCCCGTTCTGACCCGAAGGTCCCTGTGTTAAGTTCCAGTTTCATCGGAACTACAGGGAAGGGGTTGCAGGGACAAAACTTTTTTACCACGAAGCTACATTTACAACCACAGGTTAACACAGGTTAACACAGTTATGTAACTCAGACCTTCAGGTCTGATAAAATATCAGGGCTGAAGCCCTGAGTTATCCGCCCCGATGTCCATCGGGGCGAGACCTCGCCCCAAAGGGGTCCCTTTGGGACAATAAAATCCTTGCTGTTGCGTTGACACGCTGACACAGCGCCTGCCCGCCAATCTTGTTGGGAGGGATACGTTGATACGCTTTAAAACATATGACTCGTAGCTATAACTTCAGCAGCTCCAGCACTTTCATCGTCGCGAACAGCGGCCATATAAAGCCCTTGAAAAAGCCCACCACACCGCCCCAGAACGAAACCGCGTGCTTCATGAAATAGATCATCGCCCCGATCACCGTTAAAACATAGCAAAAACCCATGGCACCGCCGCCGTTATCCATTCTCATCCTCCCTGAAGAACCTTTCTTCTCCGCTTCCTGTCCGCAGCACTCATCCATACTTCCCCCCTTTCCTTTCAATTTGCAATTTGCAATTTACAATTTACAATGATGGAATTTATCCAATAAATTGCCTGAGGAATTTAAGCCCGAGCCTTAATCCCTCATCGGTGCGTTCCCCGCCGAAAACCGGGTCCTCGTGCTCGATGGCCATGTTCCCGTTAAAACCTACGTCGTTCAGCGCTTTCATGAACGCTTTCCAGTCTATCTCTCCCCATCCGGGTATGCGGTACCTCCACCAGCCCTCGCCGTATATTCCCGTCCTGCTGTAAACGTCGCGCATGATCTCGGTGTCCTTCGCGTGCACGCAGAAGATCCTGTCCCCGAATTCGTATACCGCCTTAATATAATCAACGCCCAGCCAGAACAGATGCGACGGGTCGTATTCAAGCCCTATCGCTTTTGACGGCACCGCGTCGAACAGCGCCTTCCAGGTAGCCGGGCTCATCCCTATGTTACCTATGGTTATCGGGTAGCTTCCCATGTGCGGGCAGTTTTCCATTGCGATCTTTACATTGTTCGCGTCCGCGGCCTTCGCGTATTCCTTAAATACCTCTTTATAAACAGGCAGGTTGTCCTGAAGCGTCTTGCTCCTATCTCCCCAGGTATTGCACGAGATCACTTCAACTCCGAGCTGTTTCGCGGTCTCCATTGTTTTTATCATAAACTTGTTGTTCCACGCGCGTTTTTCCTTATCCGGGTCAAGATGGTTGACAGTGCAGTGCAGCATCCCCACCGCTATCTTGTTCTCTTTGAACACTCCGGCCGCGTTCTCGATCTGGTCCTTTGTCATACTCGGCAGGTCAAGCGCCCCTCCCGGATTAACCACAACCTCCAGGCAGTCGAATCCTGCCTGCGCCGCGAACTTAACCCGCTCCTCTTTGTATTCCGTCACAAACCCCAGCTTCATCTTACCCCCGTTTTAGATTCAGAGAGTCAAAGAGTCAGAGAGTCAAAGTAAATACTCTCTGTGCCGTAGGGTCATCAGTGTGGCTCTGACCCGCAGGTCCCTGTGTTGAGTTCCAGCGTTATACCGAAGAACCATTCGCCTCGTTCTGGTTCGTAGGTCCCTGTGCCGCAGCCCGCCACGAATATTGGCGGGCGTAGGTCCCCCCTGTCACTTTCGAAAGAAAGTAGGGGGGATCCTGGGGCTACAGGGATCGGAACTACAGGGAACTCCGTGCCTCTGTGGTTTGATTTTAACAATGCTCCAAGATGTTCCAACGGTTTATAACACATAACAGTTATCAGCGATGAACGAAGAACGATGAACGAAGAACGATGCACGGCTTGCCCGCCAATTTTACTGGGCGGGATGCACGAACTACAGCCACATCAAAAAATTCCCTTTCGCCCCTGTGAACAGGTCCACGATCACCCATGCTCCCACCGTGACGAATTCGCCGATTATCAGCCCCAGGAACACCGGCATCAGCATCCGGTAGATCTTTATCCCGCCGAGTTTCACTATAAGGACCTTTGCAAGCCACCCCATCATTGTCATGAACCACAGCCTGCAGGCTGTCCCGGATAATTCCCCTCCCGCGATCAGGTATCCTATCGGGTGGAACGGCCACCAGATAAAAACGCGGCCCATCCAGTACAGGAAACCCGTGACCGTGGCTCCTATGCCCATGAACACCACGTCTTTCAGGCTTGCCTTAACAGGCGTGGTGATATAACTCATCGCGGTGTCCCAGTTATACTGCTTCGGGTACCCGCTCAGCCACCAGGTCTGCCCGAAATTTACCGCCCCGTACCTGTACGCCATGTTCAGTACCACCACGTAGGACACGACGACCATCAGGATGATAGCGAGCCACATCGAGATGTACAGGCTTTTCCTCTTTATGCCTGACGATTCCGCCATCTTTATGTTGTTCAGGAAGAACGGCATGAGCAGAACCCTTCCCTCAGCCGGAAAGATGTGGTTGAAGGCGTTCAAAGTCGAAATGCCCTGCGCGCCTATTACCTGGGACCCGGTCATGGATACGACCGCCTCAAGGGGGAACATGTCATACTGGACAAAGAACAGGCCTGATTCGCTCACGATCCTTGTTATGACCACCACTGTCAGGAATAATATCGCCGCCCACAGGAACACGGCCCAGAAAGGCGCTCCGGCTGCCATTGCCCAGAAGCAGATGAAAAGAAAACCCCCGATAAGGCCGGCGAACGCCAGCAAATATGAGGCTCCCTCTTTCTTATCTTCGGAAGGCGCTCCCTTTCTGAACATTTTCTTTAGCGTATCTGCCAGTTCCCGCCTCATTGCCCAGAACAAAAGCACAGCGAACGCTATCATCCCTCCCAACTGCTGGTAAGCCAGGAACGACCGCGTGAACCAGCCCCTCACGATCGGCATCTGGAAACCCATTGCCGCGCCTGCCACGACCTGCAGCCTGTTGACCCAGTAGAAAAACCATATACTGAAGGATAAAGATGTGGGGATAAGGTACGCGAAACCCATTATGCTGGTGGACAGCTTTATCCAGATCGTTATCGAGTTCCACGGCTTGTCCGTGAAATTTATGTAATAGTCGTTCTTGAACGTGGGTATTGACGGAAAATAGAAGTGGAGCCCCCTTATCGAATAAATGAGCACGGGAATAAGAAAACCCAGCCACATAAGCTTGTTCTTGAAAAATGAAGGGATGAGCGATTGCCCTGCCCCGCCTGCTTCTGGTTCTCCTTCCTTTACCATATCCACCGGGACAAGCGCCAGCGGAAAAATAAGTTTTTCGTTCTCCACCCACTGCTTGCGCACGATCACCGCCAGGCAGAACATCACAAGATACATCGCAAGCACAAGCAAAGTCCACCAGAACAAAGGCGTGATCCAATCCTTGTAAGGGATCGCCATGCCTTTCGGCAGGCCTTCGTAAAGGTACCTGATAGTATCCGGGTTCTTCGGCGCCATCCAGTCGGGTATCAGCTTGTGCAGGACCTCAACGTAGCGGTTCGTGGGGTTCGCGTAATAAAAAGGAGAGGCCATTATACCGATCGCGTACAAAACGTAGCCGAAAGAAGGGATCCCGCTCGACACGGCCATCATCGCGTAGATCAGCAGAAGTTCCTGCGGGGATAACGGGATCTTCAGCGCCTTCAGGAGCGTGTTAAGGACGAACACGAAAAAGAAGAATAAAAATATCGACCCCACGGGCATATAGCTCGCGCCGGGCATAACCCCTATCCAGTGCAGGTCGCATACCGGAGTTATTATTCCCAGGGCCGCGACTGCCAGAAGCCCTATCACAACCGCCCGCATTCTTAGCATTTTTTTCACTCCTTTACCGTCGCTCAATTTACAATTTATCCCTATAGTTCCTGTTAACGGAACTAACCATAGGGATCCTTTATGGACAATTAACAATTTACCCCTTGCAGGTTTTTTATTAAACCCAAACGCAGGGGTTCTTTATGAACAATGAAGGAATTTGTTGAAATAAAAACCTTGAACCTCGGAACCACGGAACTTCGGAACCACGGAACCAGTATTCTAACGATTTAACAACGATTCCCGGAGAGCCATAGACATGGCTCTGGCTCATAGGCCCTCGCGTTATGGTTTCTTCCTAAAGAACCCTCGTGTGTAGATTTCATAAAAAATCTATGAGGGGTAGAAACCTGCAGAGGGTAACGATCTTATACCGGTTTATAATAAACTAATTCCTTGCGGTTGCGTTGACACGCTGATACGCTGACACGTTGACACGCTTTTTTCCGTGGACTGTGGACTTCTTTAATCCCCGATCCCAATCTCCGCCCACACAATATTTGTGTCTTGCCCGCAATCTGCTTCCAGAAGATTGTACCCGGACTGCAGCGCGGGAAGAGGAACTATAAAAACGCACGCCGGAGATTCCGGCCCGGGATCCGGTATTTTTACAACCCCTATGTTCGGGCAATCCTGGCCGTTCACTTTCACCCTGATCTCTTTCAGCATATCCTTGTTGTCCGCGGAAATGATTGCCGCTGCCTTTCCTATTACCGGCTTTGGCCCTATATGTATGCGGAATGACGCGGTCTTTCCAGGGCCGCACACCGCCGGCAGCGCGATCACCCTGGTTTCTTCAGGCGCCCAGGTATCGGAATAAGTCACGATATGCCGCCGTTCCTTTCCTTCCATACGTTCCAAAGAGCCTATCTCCCGCAGCAGCTTCGGATAATTTTCCATCCCGTTCATGCAGGTTTCCGAATCCATATAGTTAAAAAGGTATATCCTGTCAGCTCCGCGGGAAAGCAGCGACGTTGCTACTCCGCGCGCGGTTTCAATGGTATTTGCCTGCTGCCTGGCGCCGGGATAAGGCTGGACATTGAGTTCCAGGCCGGCGCAAAGCATTGCATTTGTGCCTTTTAAAAGGTCGCGCCATTCCTCTATCGGCATGTCGAATTCTATGGTTGCCCAGAAAGGCGTTGTCGTCAGACGCTGCACAAGTCCTTCGCGCGCCCATACGATAGCATCCATGCCCAGCCCCTGCGCTGTAGCCGGCCTGGAAGGAAC
>Ga0100389_1002248_pt1 | contig 15376 bp, 9 predicted proteins | sample CryGeymeta201513_FD_81537 | JGI IMG/M metagenome (GOLD analysis project Ga0100389, IMG submission 81537) | Groundwater microbial communities from Crystal Geyser aquifers in Utah, USA - Crystal Geyser metaG 2015-13 | ecosystem: Environmental > Aquatic > Deep subsurface > Groundwater | place: USA... | reverse complement strand
TTGGAAATAAAAATCTTTAAGCAGGCGCACGAAGCGCGGCGCGGTTCTGGATAAATTCAGATAGTGCCGGAAGCGGGAAAGCTGGCTGGCGCCTGTGATACGGGGTTGTTCCGGGTCCAGTTCCCAGGGGTGCAGGTAGAAGATGAAACTCTGCCCTTCCCGTTGGTTTATGCCCTGCAAAGCCATTTTGGTGAATGCATAGGGAAATAGACGGAAATAACCGCCGCCGGCCACGGGCACATTGAGGCCGCAAAATTTGGAGGTGGAGAGTGGGAACTCTATTAGGTCGCGGCCTCCCAGGCGGTAAGGAAAGCGCGGGGCATCCGGTATGCCATAACGGTCGTGGCGGATGGGGAATATGCTCGAGTCGTAGGTAAAGCCAAGTTCTGCCAGGATGTCGAATGCCCAGAGGGAGTCTCTGGTGATGGAGTAGCTTGGCGCCCGATAGCCTCTGACCGGGGCACCGGTGATTTGCTCCAGAATATCCTTGGCAGTGCGGGTATCCGCGCGGAATTCGGCCGGGGTCATGGTGTAGATCAGCCGGTGGTGCATGCTGTGGCAGGCGATTTCGTGGCCCAGGGCCTGAATGCGTTGCACCAGGCCCGGGAATTTCCTGGCTGTCCAGCCCAGCACAAAAAAGGTGGCCGACACGCCATGTGTCTGCAGCAGGTCGAGAACCTTGGCGGTGTTCGCCTCTACCCTCGGCGTGTAGTCTTCCCACCTGTTATAACCGACCATGGACTCAAAGGCTGAAACCTGATAGTAGTCCTCCACGTCAATGGAGAGGTAATTGGCTTGAGCCATGGTGGCAGGCATGGGGCTTGTGTCCTCTTGGTAACGAGTGCAGGGTCCAGTGAACCAGTTGCTTGGTCGGTTGCCGTCCGGCATGGTTCAAGAATTTTCGGCCAGCGACTTGAGCAGGTCTCTGGCCTGTTGTGCTTCAGGAAATTTTGGGTCAAGCGTCAGGCTCTTCTCCAGCTTTTTTTGGGCCTCGTCCTTTTCTCCCATCTGGTTCAAGGCCAAGGCCAAATGATACAGGATCGATGGGTTGGTGGGTTGGAGTTCCGCGGCCTGCTGAAATTGGTTGAAGGCAAGTTGGTAGGAGTGGCGCTGGTAATGGACCCAGCCCAGGGTGTCGGCCACGTATGGATCGGCAGGGGCCGCGTTTTTGGCAACCATGGCGAGGCGGAGGGCCTCGCCCAGGTCGCCGCCCTCCTGACTGGCCAGGTGCCAGGCCAGATTGTTGGCCGCCGGCCCGGAGGCCGGGTCATACTCCAGCATCTTTTTATACTGTTGAATGGCCTTGTCCTTCTCTCCCAACTGTTCGTAAAGCGTTCCCAGTTCCATGCGGGCCCTTAGGTGGCCGGGGTTCTCGGTGAGGAGCGTCTCGTAGTTGTGGATTGCGGCCGTGGTGTTGCCGGTCTTGGCTAGCAGGGCGGCCAGCAGCAGATAGGGCTTGGGGCTCTGCGGGTCGGCCAGTTGCGCGGCCTGGAAAGAGCGTTCCGCCTCGCCCGCCTGCCCTGCCGCAGCCTGAAGATTGCCTAGCAGCATGAGAAATTCGGCATTTTTGGGGAACTGCGCCACCTGGGCGGACACCAGATGCAGGGCGGCGTCATCCTTGCCCTGCTGGTGGAGGATGGCAACCATGCTGCCCAAGGCAGAGCTGGACTGGGGGGCCAGGGCCAGGGCCTTCTCAAAGGAGGCAAAGGCCTGATCATAGTGTTTCTGCTCCAGGTGGATAACCCCGATGGCCAGCGGAGCAATGGGGTCTTGCGGGATGGCGGTCCCGATCTTTACGAACAACGACAGGGCGTTGTCATACTCTTTTGCCTGGATCAGGCATTTCCCAAGGATAACGGCGACCTTGTAGTTGGCAGGGTCCAGTTGCAGGGCCTGGGCGGCCTGGATCTTGGCTTCCTTGAAGGCGCCTTTCCGCAACAACAGTTCGGCCAGCAGGGCGCGGGCCTGGAGGTGTCGCGGGGCGTGTTGGACAGCGACTTGGGCCTCGTTGGTGGCGAGTTCCAGCTCGTCCTTGCCGTAAAGGGCCAACGCCTTAACGAATCTGGCCTCGCCTGAGGCTGGTTCCGCGGCCACGATTTTTTCCGCCAACCGCAGGGCTTCGTCATTCTTGGCGGCCTGGATCAGCAGCTTGGCCTTGACCAGTTGGGCCGCCGTGTTTTCCGGGGCCAGGGCCAGGGCCTGGTCCGCCATCTCCCGGGCCTGGTCCGGTTTGCCGAAGCTGATGTAAAGATCGGCCAACTGGGCCTTGAGATCGGCGGGTTGCTGGCTCAGGGAGATGGCCTTCTGAAAGGCCTGTTCCGCCGCGGCGAAATTTTTCTGGCGGCGGTGAAAATTGCCTAGCGCATAATATAGTCTTTCGTCTTTCGGGGTCAACTCAATGGCCTTGCGCAGGCTGGCTTCCGCCTCTGCTTTCTGCCGTAACAGTTCGTAAAACATGGATTGCTCAACCAGCGCGGCCGAGGAGGAGGGCAGGGCCGCGACCATGGCCTGGTATTCGGCCTCGGCCAGGTTTTTTCGGTCGGTGGCGAGATAATAGGCGGCCAGGATCTTGTGATTGGTGATACTGGTTGGATTGAGAGTCACGGCCTTTTTGAGGGCCGCTTCCATAGCCTCTTTTTTCCCGGCCTTCTCCATGATATTGGCCTGGAGCAAGTAAAGGCGGTCGTTATCCGGGGCAAGTGCAAGGGCCTGGTCAACCTGGTCCACTGCCTTCTCCATGTCCCCTTGGGCCAGAAAGAGATTGGCGGAGAGGGCCATGGCCTCGACATGCTTTGGGTCTCTCGCCAGCAGCAGGTCCAGGCGTTCACGGCTGTCTTTGTATTGCTTACTGAAAAAAAGCATGGCCGAAACTTTGTAGAGGGCGTCGAGGTTGGCCGGGTCCAGGTCGGCGGCGATTTTAAGTTGTTTGAAGGCGTCTTCCGTAGCCTTGGTTTTGAGCAGCGCTAAACCGAGTTGATAACGAGAGTTGGCGTCCTTGGCGTTGATCTGCACCGCGTTTTTGAATTCGATGATCGCGGCCTTGTCGTTGCCAGCGGTCATGTATCCCATGCCCTTGTTGTAGTGCGACAGTCTTTGTTTCTCGGGGTTGGAGCATCCGACCAAGATGAGCAGGGAAAGCAGGATGAGGAGGCTGACAGCGGACACGGTGGGCCTGGATGGCGTCATGACGGGATATCCTTTAATTGTTCTGTCTGTTGGCGGTGGCGATGGCTAAGCCGTCGTTCAAAAATAACTTGAACACTTGTAACCAAGTGAACGGCATAAGGAGCCGTAACGCAAGGGTTAAGAAAGTACAGGTTGTTTCGTAACGGCTTCTAACCATGCTTTCATGCGGAAAATTCGAGGTGGTTTCCGGGAAGCCGGAAGGCGCGGCACGGCTTTAGAGTTATTTGGCTGACATCATGGGGAAATTTCATGCCCGGAATTTTCCGGGTATCAAGAAAAGTGTCCGATTTTTCTGAAAAAAGGCGTTTGGGGTACTTGCAAGTTCGCAGGGCCTGCCGATCAAACAGTACTTGATTAATCTTTGATTTCCAATGGTTGGTGTAACATGGTGGCCCAAAAGAAGAGTACCCGCTGATTTTGTAGGATCTTGCTTGATCAAACAGGTACGCCCATGTGATGGCCGATTGCCTGTTTGGTCGTCGCGTCGAGAAAGGCCAGGCCGGCATGGAATAAGTCAGGCTCGTTTGCGGCCGTGCTCCACATGATCTGCCCGACCCCCGTGAGATTGGGGGTGGAAAAATGCGGCCCAAAGGTAAAGGAGATCAGGTCGTGCGTTGACAAGCGGTGATGGCTTTCCAGGCGCATGCCGCCGGGGCTGAGGTCAACGGTGCAGGCGTTGCCGTCAATAAGTTGGCATGGGCGTCCCGCCTCGTCGCAGTTGGCAAGGCTTAGCGAGAGGAGGTCCGCAATGCGGCGGAATTGCCGCCGCCCGTTATCCCGGTAGTCTTCCTCCAGGCTGGTTTTGGCGCCGATTTTGCTGCCCCGGACATACTGGTGACACTCGAGAAAATGGGGGGTTTTACAAAACATTTCAATATGTTCCTTCAAAGGCAAATAGATGCCGCCCTTGGTCATGGAGCATGCTTGTTCTTCATCCGTGCAGAGGTAGCTGCATTTCTTGGGTGGCTCTCCGGCTGTGGTCATCTCGTTTTTCCTTATTTCAAGGGTGCAACGTAAAATGCGCGAGGCATATTTTTTTGTAATTTATCTTATGCAAGATCGATACCAACATGATGGGTGATGCCTATTTTTTTGGTGGCTTTGCGGAAATATCGTGCCGTTTCATTTTGTCATAGAGGGCGGTCTTGCCCATGCCCAGATGGTTGGCGGTCTTCTGGACGTTTCCTTTATAGTTTTGCAGGGTGGCGAGGATGAGGTCGCGTTCCAGGTCGCCGAGCAGATCTTTCAGGCACGTTTCCTCTAGTTTTTTCCCCAGTTCGCTGCACAGGTCGCCGGCCGGCGCATTGGATGGGTTGACGTCGAAGACGATGTCCTGCTCGGTGATAATGTGACTCTTGGCCATGAGCACGGCCCGTTGGATGACGTTTTCCAGTTCCCGTACGTTGCCTGGCCAGTCATGCTGGAGGAGGCGATCAATAATCTGGCTGGGGATGAAGTCGATGTCTTTTTTGAAGGCGTGGCGGTAGTGCTTGACGAAATGGGAGGCCAGCTCGACGATGTCTTCCTTGCGTTCCCGCAGGGCCGGCATGGCGATGTTGATGATGTTCAGGCGATAGTAAAGGTCGAGCCGGAAACGGCCATCCTGCACGGCCCGGGCCAAGTCAACGTTGGTGGCGGCGATGACCCGGACATCCACCTGGAGGGTAGCGTTACCGCCGACCCGCATGATCTCGCCGTTCTGCAGGACCCGCAGCAGGGAGGACTGCATCTTGGGGCTGATATCCCCGATCTCGTCGAGAAAGATGGTGCCGCCGTCAACGATCTCGAATTTGCCCTTCTTTCGGACCGTGGCGCCGGTGAAGGAGCCCTTTTCGTGGCCGAAGAGATCGCTTTCCAACAGGTTATCGTTGATGGTGTTGCAGCTGACCTTGAGGAAGGGCTTGTCCTTGCGGTTGCTGCAGTTGCGGATGAGGGAGGCGACCAGTTCCTTGCCGGTGCCGGATTCGCCGGAAATCATGATATTGGCGTCGGAGTCGGCTACCTGGTAGATTATTTCCTTAAGCTCCCGCATCTTTTTGCTGGAGCCGACCATTTCGTCGGTCTTGCCGTGTTTTTCCAGTTGGAGTTGTAATGTGCTGAGCTCATCTGACAGTTGGTCGCGTACCTTCTCGCTTTCCTTGAGTTGGCTGATCTTTTGTTGGAGGATATTTTCAATGTTGTTGTGAAATTCGGCTATTTCGCGCTCGTGTTTTTTGCGCTGGGTGATATCCCGCATCACGACCATGACCAGGTCGTCGCCCAGATACCCCTCAAAGGGGACGTGGCTGAATTCAACGTCCACTTCGCCGATGCGGGCCTCAAAGAGATCCACACTCGGTTTTTTGTTGGCGGCCAGTTTTACCGGGCAGGAAGTCTTGCAGCCACCTGACGTGGCGCAGAGGGCTTCGTGGCAGTATTTCTTGATCAGATTACCGAAGACCTGAACGGCATTCGGATTCATGTATTCAATGAGGAAGTCCTCCCGGATGAGAAAGACCATTTCCGGCAAAATATCAAGAAGGGCACGCCAGTTTCTTCCGAGCCGGTCGACTTCCTCCTTGGTCCGTCGCAGTTTGACGTCCAGGGCTTCCATGGGCTGTTTTTCCTTATTTATCAAAACGTGGCGTCCCGGTAAAGAGGTGGGGATGTTGGGGGTGCCATCATAATTTCCAGGCGAATAAATGCTGGCCCGGCGAACGAACTAAAAAAGTTCGCTCTCGCCATCAATAATTCCGATGAGTTACTCTCGGCTAAGGCATGGTAAGCAGAGTTTTTATGATTACGACAATAAATCATGGCCATCACACTACCGCCGGTGGGGAAAAGTTTCAACTTTTTGTATGGAAAAAGCGATGTTACCAGTTATCAAGGGTGATATTTTGGGTTCTTTGCCGTCCCAACACCCCAAGGGTTGATACCCCCGAGGGGTGCATTCGGAGTCTAACGCTTACCTCCTCCGGTCATACCTGATAATAGGAGCGATACCATGCCGCGAACTTGGCAATCCCTTCTTCCACCGTGGTCTTCGGCACAAAATCAATGGCCCGCGCCAGGTCGGAGACGTCGGCGAATGATTCAGGCACGTCACCTTGCTGCATCGGCAGGAAAATCTTGTCCGCCTTTTTGCCGAGGCATTCCTCCAGCACCTCGATATAGCGCATGAGTTCCACCTGGCGATTGTTGCCGATATTATAGATGCGGTAGGGGCCGGTGCTGGTGGCGGGATCAGGATCGTCGCTGTTCCAGGCAGGGTTGGCGGTCGGCAGGAGACGCATGAGACGGGCGACCCCCTCGATGATATCGTCGATGTAAGTGAAATCGCGCTTCATCTTACCATGGTTGAAGACCTGGATCGGCTCCCCGGCCAGGATGGCGCGGGTGAAGAGGGAAAGGGCCATGTCGGGCCGGCCCCAGGGCCCATAGACCGTGAAGAACCGCAGCCCGGTGCAGGGCAGGCGAAAGAGATGACTGTACGTATGCGCCATCAGTTCGTTGGCTTTTTTGGTGGCAGCGTAAAGGGAAACGGGATGGTCCACGTTGTGATGCACGGAAAAAGGCATTCTGGTGTTGGCGCCGTACACCGAGCTTGAGGAGGCGAACAGCAGGTGCCCCACCCCGGTATGGCGGCAGCCTTCAAGAATGTTGATGAAGCCGACCAGGTTGGCCTGCACATAGGAATGGGGGTTCTGCAGGGAATAGCGCACCCCGGCCTGGGCGGCCAGATTGACCACCACGTCGAAGTGGTGGGCGGCGAACAGGTCTTCCATGGCCTGCCGGTCTTCCAGGTCGGCCCGCACGGGCGTAAAGGCGGCGAAGGCCCGCAACTGATCGAGGCGCGCCTCTTTCAGGGCGGGATCATAATAGTCATTCAGGTTGTCCAGCCCGACCACGGCGCAGCCCTCGGAGAGGAGTCTTTTGGCCAGATGGTAGCCAATGAAGCCGGCCGCCCCGGTGATGAGGACCTTGCGGATTGCCATGAATCTTTTCTCCATCGTCTGAAAGTTAGGATGCCTATGAAAAAACCGGAATTATTCCACGGTTACGCTTTTGGCCAGGTTGCGGGGCTGGTCCACGTCGCAACCCCGCAGCCTGGCGATTTCATAGGCCAGGAGTTGGAGCGGCACCGTGTAGAGAATGGGGCAGAGTTCCTCCTCGACCTCGGGCAATTCGAGGAAGTAATCGGTCAGTCGGGACAGGGTGGTGTCGCCCCGGGTGCCTACCAGGATAAGCCGGCCTTGGCGGGCCTTGACCTCCTCCACATTGGAGATGACCTTTTTGTAGTTGCTGTCGCGCGGGGCCAGGGCCAGCACTGGCATCTCCCGGTCGATGAGCGCGATGGGGCCGTGCTTCATCTCCCCGGCCGCATAGCCTTCGGCGTGGATGTAGGAGATCTCCTTGAGTTTCAGTGCACCCTCGAGGGCGATGGGAAATTGCAGTCCCCGGCCCAGGTAGAGGAAGTCGCGGCTCCTGGAGAATTCCTGGGCCAATTCGCCGGTCCGCTGCTCAATCCGCTCCAGTTCCTCCTCAAGCAAGGTTGGCAGACCCAGAAGTGCCTGGATCAGGCGGCGGCTTTCCGCCACCTGTATCGTGTCGCGCGTCTGGGCCAGGAACAGGGTGAAGAGGAACAGGGCGGTGAGCTGGCTGGTGAAGGCCTTGGTGGAGGCCACGCCGATCTCCGGACCGGCATGGGTGTAAATGGTGCCGTCGGCCTCCCGGGTCATGGTGCTGCCCACCACGTTGCAGATAGTGATGACGTGGGCGCCGAGTTCCTTGGCCAGGCGCAGTCCGGCCAGGGTGTCGGCCGTTTCGCCGGACTGGGAGATGAGGATGACCAGGTTGTCGTTGCCCAAGAGCAGGCGGCGGTAGCGAAATTCCGAGGCAATGTCCACCTCCACCGGCACCCCGGCCCATTTTTCCAGCCAGTATTTGGCCACCAGGGCGGCATGCCAGGAGGTCCCGCAGGCGACCAGGGAGATGCGCCTGATCGCGGTCAGTTGTTTTGTGGTGAGGCCAAGTTCCGGTAACAGGATCCGGCCGCCTTCCGGTTCTAATCGGCCCCGGAAGGTGTTGAGGATGGCCTGAGGCTGCTCATGGATCTCCTTGAGCATGAAATGTTTATAACCAGCCTTTTCCGCCATGCCGGCGTTCCAGTCAATGGTGTGGATCTCTTTTTGTACCACCCGTCCGTTGTCCAGCCGCCTGACTTGGAACTGGTCGGCCTTGAGAACGGCCATCTCGCCGTCGTCCAGGAAGATCATCTGCCGGGTATAGGGCAGCAGGGCCGGGATGTCCGAGGCCAAAAAGCAGCCACCCGTGTCCTGTACGCCAAGCACCAGGGGACTCTGATTGCGGACCGCCACCAGGGTATCGGGCTGCCCGCTCCAGAGTACGCCCAGGGCGTAGGAGCCTTCGACCTCCTTAAGAGCCGCGGTGATCGCCTGGACGAGATCGCCGTCAAGATGCGCTTCGATGAGGTGGGCCAGCACCTCGGTATCGGTCTCCGAAGAAAAGCGGTGGCCTTTCTTTTTCAGGGCTTCGCGCAGGGAGTGGTAATTTTCAATGATGCCGTTGTGAACAACCACCAGCTCGCCGCTGCAGTCGCAGTGTGGGTGGGCGTTGGCCTTGGAAGGTGCGCCATGGGTGGCCCAGCGGGTGTGGCCGAGGCCGATATGGCTGTCCGCCTCATCGACTTGGTCCAGAAGTTCAGCGAGTCGGTCGAGCTTGCCCTGGCAGCGGTGCGTGCGCAGGTGCCCCTCCCAATAATAAACGACCCCGGCCGAATCGTAGCCCCGGTATTCCAGTCTTTTCATGCCTTCAAGAAGGATTGGCAGCACCTTTTTCGGGCCGACATAGCCAACGATTCCGCACATTCATTAGTCCTCTTGTTCTGGTGCTAAATGGGGGTTCATCCGGAAACCACGTAGAACCGGATGGCAGTCAGCGGGCAGGGGGCGGTGGGATACACAGGTCTTATAGGACCTATAAAGGTAACTACTCAGGTCTATAGGCTAACATGCTAAACAACCTGAGCAGTTACCTGTAAAGACCTATAAACTTCCCCGTCTGCCTTCATCTGGCACCCTTGCCGGAAAGCACGATTTTCATGGTCTGCATGATGATCCAGAGGTCCATCCACATGTTCAGATTTTTCAGGTAATATAGGTCATATTCCAGTTTTTTTAAAGCGTCTTCTTCCGTGGCGCCGTAAGGATAAAAGATTTGCGCCCAGCCGGTGATCCCGGGTTTGATGGCGTGCCGCAGGGCATAATAGGGGATATTTTGGTCAAGTTGTTCCACAAAGAAGGGCCGTTCCGGCCGGGGGCCGACCAGGCTCATCTCCCCTTTCAGGACATTCCAGAGCTGGGGAAGTTCATCCAGACGCAGCTTGCGGATAAAGCGGCCGAGCTTGCCTATCCGGTCATCGTTCTCCGCGGCCCACTGGGGGCCGTCCTTTTCCGCGTCGGGCCGCATGCTGCGGAATTTGACGATCTGGAAGGGCTTGCCCCGTTCCCCCACTCTTTCCTGGAGGTAAAAAATCGGCCCGGGCGAGCTGACCTTGATGAGCAGGGCGGTGAGCATGGTCAGCGGCAGGGTAAGGGTAAAGCCGGCCAGCGCCAAGGTGAGATCGGTGCCGCGTTTCATGAGCAGGGTGAAGCGGCTTTTTTTGAAACCATCGGAAAAGATGATCCAAGTCGGGTCTACCTTTTCGACCATGATCTTCCCGGTCAGGCCCTCGTAAAAGGTGATGCCGTCTTCGATGGGGGTACCCTGCAGCTTGCAGGCCATGAGTTCCTTAATGGGCGTCTTGCCGCGTCGGTCGGCCAGGGCGAAGATGATCTTTTCCACTTGGCTTTTCTGGCAGAAGCGGGGCAGTTCTTCTTGGGCGATAACGGGTGCCTGGCGGCCGGGGAGCGGTTGGGTGGCCGCGGGCAGGACGTGCGCGGCGATGTGGTAGCCGGAATCGTGGCGACCGTTGATCTCCGCGGTGATCTCCCCGGCCAGCTTGCCAGCACCCAGGATAACCACCGGCCGGGTGAACATGTGCCGTTCCAGGACCACGGCATAGAAACCGCGCCATAGCGCCACGACGACACAGATCGCCAGATAGGCGAGCCAGAACACCTTGGTGCTGATGATGATTACCGGCAGGTAGCAGTAGAGAACGGCCAGCAGAATGCAGCCGACGCCGAAGGCCAGGGTGATGCGGGAGGCGGTATCCTTGAAAGTGGCCGGCTGCCGCTGGTCGTAGAGGTCGAAATAATAAAGGCAGATCTGGAAGATGACGGTTACCATGGCGCCGCGGTATGCGAAGAGGGCGAGGTTGGCGGTGTAGACCGACCAGCCCTCGGTGAGCAAAAATACCGCGTTCAGGGCCAGAAAGATGAGCACTCCCTCGCCCAGGGCGAAGAAGAGGTTCCTGGCTGGATAATATTTATTGAAGATGTATGGCATGATTTTTGGCTAGGGTTTGCGGTCAATCCTTACGGCCATAGCCGCTGGTGTAATAGTAATCGTAACCGTGGGAGTAGCCTTGGAGTTTGCTCTCCAGCCGGCCTGTTTCGCAGGCGTTGAAGACCACTCCGAGAATTTTTTCCTTGCCCAGGGTTTCCACCAGTTGCTGCACCTGCTTCCGGCCGGAACGCCCCCAGCGCACCACCAGGACGATGCCGTCCACCTGCTTGGCCAGCACCGAGGTTTCCGAGGCCGCCTGCAGGGGCGGGCTGTCGAAGAAGATAAAACGATCCGGGTAGCGGCCGCTGACCTCGGTGATGAGGGCCTGCATAACCTCGGACCCCAGGAGTTCCGAAGGATTCATCGGCGGGGGGCCCGCTGGAATAATGGCCAGTTTGTCCAATGAGGTTTTCTTGATCAACCCGCCGAGATCATCTCCACCGCGCAGATGGTTGACCAGGCCGCGGTCGTTGCCAAGACCGAAAAGCTGGGCCAGGGAAGGCCGGCGCAGATCGCAGTCGATCAACAGGGCGTGTTCCTCCACCCCCTGGGCAAAGGCGATGCCCAGGTTGGCGCAGACAAAACTTTTGCCTTCCGAGGGTACCGAGCTGGTGACCATGATGGTCCGGGCGGGCTGGCCCTTTTTCGGGTGAAGTATGGTGGCCCGCAGGCGCCGGAAGCTCTCCGCGATGCCGGTCAAGACGGAGGAGGCGGCGTCGAGCCGTTCATCCCACCTCTGCCCCTCCGCCGTTGCTTGCGGCGCAGGTCGTTCGGGCCGACGTTCCTTGGCCGTCGGCCGGGCCGACCCGGGCATCGGCAAAGGGGGCGCCGGGGTCTCCTCCATCTGCCGCGTGGTTGGTTCTTCCGCGCCGGCCTTGCTCAGCGCCGTATGAATTTTTCCCACAATATCACTCCCGTGGAGGTTGTTTTTTCGTACATGGCCGAAATCCAGGCCGGGTGGCTGCTCTGATAGAGAACGGCACCGACCAGCAGGGCGATCAGCAGCCCGGCCGCCAGGATTACGGGCCGGGCGGCCAGCAGGGCCTGACCGGTCTTTTTCCAGCCGTCGCCGGTTGCCGGCGTCTGGTTGGTGATCCCCAGTTCATTCAGGCATTCCCGGGCGGTCTTGGCGTCAATGACCCGTTTGTTTTCCGCGTAGCCGGTGATGAGGGCATGGTCGCAGGCTACGTTCAAGAGCCTGGGGGTGCCGTTGCAGCGGGCGTGGATGAGCTCGATGGCCTCGGTGGTAAAGAGGTGGGCATGGCTGCCGGCCCGGCGTAAGCGGAAGGCGATGTAGTCCGCCGTCTCCGCCGCGGTGAATGGTTGGAGATGATACTGGATGCCGATGCGTTGTTTCAGGGGCAGCAACCGTTCCGTGTTGAGCCGTTCCCGCAGTTCGGGTTGGCCCACCAGGAAGATGGAGAGCACCCCGTATTCCTGGTATTCCTGGTTGGAGAGCAGCCGGATCTCCTCCAGAATGTCAATGGGCAGGACATGGGCCTCGTCGATGACCAGCAGCACCTGTTCGCCCTTTTCACGGCACTCTTTGAGGAAGGCGCTGAAGTTGATCAGAAATCTGGCCTTGTTACCATCAAATCCCTCGATACCAAACTTGGCGGCCAGGAGATAGAGAAACTCCCGGACCTCCAAGGTGGGATTGGCGATCATGCAGAGGTGGACGTGGTTGTCCAGGGATTTTGCCAGGAACTGGAGCAGGGTCGTTTTGCCGGTGCCCACCTGGCCGGTAAGCAGCAGGAAGCCCTTGCGCGTCAGCACGCCATACCGAAAGATCGCCGTAGCCTCTTGGTGCGCTTCGCTCATGAAGACCATGCCCGGGTCGGGGGCCAGGTCAAAGGGCTTTTTGTTTAGTAGGTAAAACTCTTGATACATAGCGGGTTCAGATGATGATCGCTCCGGTTTTCCACAGGTAGGCCATGCCGCCAAGCAGGAAAACCATGGTGACCAGGAAAGCCGTTGACCAGCATGCCGCGATGAGTTTTTTTCTACGTTGCTCCTTCTGGGTGGGCAGAACGGGAATGGAGCAGGTGACGGGCAGCCCCAAGGTTGCTTCCAGGTCGGCGGGATCCTTGAAGGAGGTGTCGAGGCTTTCCAGGGCAAAGGCCAGGCCTATCCCGCAACTCATGCCGATGGCCATGGCCATGAGCATGATTTTTTGGAAATCAGGTTTGAACGGCTTGGTCGGCAGGCGGGCCGGGTCGATGATCTTGAATTGGGTGCCCTGCTGCCGGCGTTCGAGGCTCTCGGTGGATTCCGCCTGGATTTTCTGGCCGACCAGTCCCTGGTAATGAGTGGAGAGCTGCTCGTAGTCCCGGGTGAGGGCCGACCACTCCGCCTCACGCACCGGGGCCGCCTCGATCCACTGCTTGCACTGTTTGATCTGGGTCAGGATTTCCTGACGGTCGTTTTGCAAGCGTGCAATGCTGAACTGCATATCCCGGAGCTGGAGCTGCAGTTGATCGATCTGCGGATCCTTGCCCGGGCCCTCCGCGGTCTTGCCCGGGCCTTGGTTTTCCAGCATGCTCTGCAGCAGTTTTTCCTGGCGTTTCACCTCGGGATGGTCGGGGGTGTACCGGGCCTTCAGGGCGGTGAGCTCCTGGCGGAGCCTTTCCACATCCCGTACGCCGCCCGCGTTCGCTGTTGCCTGGTTCTGGCCGGCCAGATTGCCTGCCTCCGCCCGCAGACGGGCCGTTTGTTGGTCCAGAACTTCGCGGCGCAGGGCGATCTGTTCCTGAATCAACAGCCTGGTCTTCTCCAGATCCTGGATGCTGTCCTGGTTTTTTTGGTACTGGGTCTGCAGGGAAGCGAGGTGGGTCATGTTGACCTGCAGTTGCTGGGGCATCTCATTGTAATAGGTGAGCTTGTAGTCCCGCATGACCGCTTCTTTCTTGTCCAGCGCCTCCTTGGCCATCTGCAATTCGTCCTTGACGTAGACCGAGGTTTCCGAGGCAAGCTCACCGCGGAAGCGAAGATTTTCTTCGATAAAGCGGGCGGCCAGGGCGTTGGTGATCTGCATGACCTGCTTGGGCGCAGGGCCCGTGAAGGAGACCCTGAACACGTCGCCCTCTTTCAGTTCGGTGACGATATCCTTCTGCATGGCCGCCACCACGTCCGCCATGGGGAGCTGTTTGCGCAGATCCGGGTACAGGTCGTACTGGTTGATGAGGTCTTCGAGGCTTTTGCGGCTGGTCACCTGCTGGCTCACCGTGTTGACCATGTCCCGGATGCGCGCCTGGGTGTCCAGGGTCTGTTTGGTGGGCGACATGGTGCGGTTCTGATAAATGAGCAGGCTGCTGGACTGATAGACCTTCGGCGTTTTAAGGTAGATGACGAGGCCGGCCACAACGGCCAGCAGGAAGCAGGTGATGATGAGCTTCTTCCGGCGCAGTAAGAGGCCCAGGTAGCTCTGTAGTTGTGATCCGGTTTCTTGTCGCATGAATTGCTTATGGTCAGGGGTTCGGGGTTACCACCGCCAGAGTTCCCTGGAGGTTCGCAATTCCAGGAAAAGGCGATGGTCGTCGTAATCGCCAATGTCGGCGGTAGTGGTGAGGTTATGGAAAATATAGTGGAGCGAGAGGATGGCCCAACGGCTGAGTTTGTAGGAGCAGCCGGTCGCCACCTGGCTTACGTCCTCCTCGATGCCCTGCCGTGCCTCGATAAATTTGTCCTTGCGGTAGGAGGCGGAAAGGTCCGTGGTCAGGTTCTGGGTAAGCTGATACATGAGGGCGGCCTGCAGACGCCAGTATTTCGACAGGCCGCTGTCGGTGCCATCGAAATAGCGGGCCTCGAAGCCTTTTGCCGCCCCGCAGGAAACGGTGGTCTGTCCCAGGGTGGTGGCTACATGGCCCTCGAAGCCAAGGCCGCCCTCCGACCCACCTGCATCCCAGTTGGTTTGTGAATATCCCGCCGACAGGTCGGCCGTGCTTTTTGGACCGAGCTCCTGTCGCCAACCGAGCCGGCTGTCATTTAAGTGGTAACCATCCCTGAGGCCGTTCTGGTACTCGTATTTATCGAAAGAGTATGAGCCAAAGGCGGTGGCATGCAGCCAGGGGTTATAATCCACCTCCAGGGTGGGGTTGTGGCTTACGAGATCATCGGTGGGCGTGGCGGTTGCCGAGAGCGTTTCGGCTTGCTGGAAATTGGCCTTGGTATAGGCGTAGCCAGCCACGGTGCGCCATTGTTCGTTGAAGCGGTGGTCGATGGTGACCGTGGGGTGATGTCGGTCATAGCCTCCCGCCAGATTCGCATCCTCGTTTTCGAGGCGGCGGTTGTCGTAGCCGATGGCCAGACTGCTGTCCTTTGCATAGGCGTACCGCATGGCAAGCGAGGCGGCGTTGGTCCAGTAACGGCGGCGTTCAATGGTTTCGGAGACATAGAGCCCGCGGTCCGGCTCCCACATGAAGTGCGGCCGCAGATCCGGGTCATCGGCTTTGATATACTCCTCCGAGAGGAGGAACTGCAGATCCCTGGCCAAGTCCTTCTCCGCCTTGATGGTCAGGTCATGGTTCACCGAGCGCTCGGCAAAATCGGCGGGTTTGTCGACGCCGGGCTCGGAGGACTCGTGGTCGACCACCTGCAGGCCCGGGGCGTAAGACAGGTCGAGACGGTCGGATTGACCTTGGGAGACGAAGTTTAGCGAGGGGGTGAGAGTGGTGGTCCATTGCAGGACGTGATTCTCATCGGTTCGGTGCATGTTTGAGTCATACCCTTCGCGCACGGC
>Ga0100389_1002247_pt1 | contig 15377 bp, 14 predicted proteins | sample CryGeymeta201513_FD_81537 | JGI IMG/M metagenome (GOLD analysis project Ga0100389, IMG submission 81537) | Groundwater microbial communities from Crystal Geyser aquifers in Utah, USA - Crystal Geyser metaG 2015-13 | ecosystem: Environmental > Aquatic > Deep subsurface > Groundwater | place: USA... | reverse complement strand
CCTCTTACCTCTCCTCGCTTCATAACCTCAGCAGGATTCAGTGAAGTCTCATTATTACCAAAATCACTCCCCCGCGCAAAAGCCACCCCATCGTAGGGCGCATTCTTATGATACAATTCCAGACCGATTGTCAAAGTGCCTTGATTCTCCCAGCACGAACAGCTATAATCTGCTCACGTGTTTTCACCCGTAACGAGTATAATCCTCACCCCTCCCTCGCGAAGTTTACGGCGGCGCGATGGAAACCAAAGCATCAATAGAAAAATAACGCAACACTACTGGGGGTGTGGAGTGTACGAGAACACAGCAAAGCGGAAACTGCAGTCGGGACAACCATCGGTAGGCATCTGGCACAGCCTTTGCTCGCCCCTGGTGGCCGAGTATCTGGGCCACACCGGATGGGACTGGATCGTGGTGGATACGGAACACAGCCCCGTCGGTTTTGAGACCACAGTCGAGTGCTTTCGGGCAATTCTGACAACTCCGGCCGCGCCCATGGCTCGTGTTGCGGGAAATGATCCGGTCCTCATCAAGCGGTTACTGGACGCCGGCGCCATGGGACTGGTTATCCCGATGGTTAATTCCCGCAAGGAGGCCGAACGGGCGGTGGCTGCCTGCCGGTTCCCTCCGGACGGACAGCGTTCCCTTGGTGGGGGACGCTCCTTCGTGTACGGAAAAGACTACTTCGAGTGGGCCAATCAAGAGATTCTGCTGGTCGTTCAGATCGAGCATATCGACGCTGTTACCGCCGCGCGCGAGATCCTCGCCGTGCCTGGCGTGGATGCCTGCTTTGTTGGTCCCAACGACCTCGCCGGGTCGCTTGGCATTGAGCCAACTTTGTACCCGAGTCACCCGGATCACATCGCGGCCATTGCTGAAGTGCTCGCGGCGGCAAGAGAGTTGGGCAAGCCCGCAGGCATTCACTGCCCGGATGCAGAATCTGTGGTGGAGCGAATCCGGCAGGGGTTTCGGTTCATCGCCTGCGCCAACGACGCGACCATGATGCGGAATGGAGTGGCGCGCTCGCTCGAAATCATCCATGCGGCGGAGAGTGGGATGAGTGCGTAGCAGGATTTGCTTTTCAGGGAGGTTGTCATGTCCGAATGTCTCTTTTGCGATTTCGTCAACGGCGTTCTGAGCGTTGAGCCTGTGTATGAAGACAGCGATTGCATCGCCGTCAACGACATCAATCCGCAGGCGCCGGTTCACGTGCTGGTGATCCCAAAGAAGCATCTCGTCAACTGTCTCGAAGTGGGGGAGGAGGATGAGCAACTGGCTGGGCATCTCATTCGCGTCGCCGGAGAGGTCGCACGCCTGAAAGGGGTCTCCGACAGCGGCTTCCGTCTGGTATTGAATGCAGGCGAACAGGGTGGGCAGACCCTCGGGCATCTGCACCTGCATCTCCTTGGGGGACGCCCGATGCGCTGGGGCCCAGGGTAGACCAAGATCAAAGAGTGATCTTTTCGTTGCGGCTCGGAAATCAGGAGACATGCCCCATGCATTCGTGTAGGCATTGCTTACTTATTCGCGCGATAGTCGTTGTCATGTGGTTGGGTGTATCCGCCTCTCCATCCGTCGGTAACGGCGGAGACCTGTGGTTTCCTTTTGACTCAGATACCGACTTCGGTGGCTGGACGGCCCAGAACTTCGAGCAGGTGGAAGCGAAGGGCGGGTCCCTGACCGGACGCACCAAATTCGACTGCATGCTGGCTTCCCCTGCTCTGAGGATTGCCGCGGCGGACTATCCCGAGTTGGTCTTCCGCGCGAAGTCGAGCATTTCCGGAGGCGGGGAGGTGTTCTTCCGTCATCCAGACGACCAGATGAGCGACCAACGGCAGATCAACCATACGCTCATCGGTGACGGACAGTTTCATCTGTATCGCGTCAACCTCGCTACCCATCCGGAATGGAAGGGCGCCATCGCCCAGATACGACTCGACCTCCTGAACCCCGCCGGGGCCGACATCGCTCTGGATTTCGTCGGCTTCCGACGTGTCCCCGGTCTCGCTCTGTTCAACGGCGGCGCAGAGATGCTGGAGAGTTCACTCCCTTTGCAGTGGACCCCGGTCGGCCCCGCCGCCACTGTGACAACCGACTCGCCCCGCGAAGGCCAACGCGCTCTGCGAGTGGACTGCCCATCGCCGAACGATTCCTCCTGGCAGGCCGACCCTGTTGACCTGTCCTTCCTCGGTCGCCATGTGGTGTCCGGTTTTGCCCGCGGCGTCGCTCCTCGAGTCGATGTGGACTTCATCACCCTCGCCGGAGAGCCGCTGAAAGGCGAGTCCCTGAGGAAAGATTTCCCTGCTCCCGGGGACACCTATCAGGCGTTTCGCTTTGAGTTCAAATCGCCGCGCCTGGCCGCATGGGCGTCGATTCGGCTGACCACCGCCGCGTCGGGACGCGGTGACTTCGATGATGTCAACATCCGTCAACTGGAGAAAGGCGCCATCGTTGACGGCGTTTCCGCCACACCCACGTGGAACGCCGCCTGGATATGGCACCCACAGACCTCGAAGGACGACCACACGACTGCTTATTTCCGCAAGGCGTTTGTGGTGAACGCTCGCAACCGGATCACCACGGCGCAAATGCAGATCAGCGCGGACGACCATTTCCGGCTATTCGTCAACGGCCGGGAAGTCGCGAATACGTTTGGCGTGCTGGATGCATGGAAGACGCCGAAGGCGCTGGACCTGAAACCATTCCTCCGAGACGGCGCCAATCTCATCGCCGTGGAAGCGACCGACGATACCTCGGCCCAGGGGCTGCTGGCAGAGGTGTCGCTATTGCTGGACGATGGGACCGTCACCGAAATCGCCACCGACGATAGCTGGCAGACAACCACCGTACCCGTTGAGGGATGGAATAGCCACTTGGACGCGCCGGGAGAATGGCTTCCGGCGCACGTAATTAATCGCGCTCCGGGCGGGCCGTGGGGAGCGTTGCCCTACGCGTTCCTGGGAGGTGGGGCCAGTATCAGCGCGAGAAGCTTCAAGGCTACGTTCCAGCAGAACGGCAGACTCCTCGTTAGCCTGGCAGTTACCCCCCTCACCAAGGTGTATCGCGAGGTGAGAGGCGAAATCACCTTCTCCCGCAACGGGAAGGTGCTGGGTCGGCGGCGGGTGTCCGCTTTCAGGATTCCAACCAATGCGTCGGTGGGCTCGGCGCTAACGTGGGCTGCCGAAGTGCCCTTGACCTACGGCGTGGGCGATGGTGCGGTGGACATCGCGCTGGGGCTTGTTGGAGGGCAGTGGAAAGAAGACGCCCCGACGGCGACGGTGATGCTCAAAGCGCCGGCGCCGCCGAAGCGCTTCGCCACGGCCAAAGTCGTCCCGGGCGTGTCGGGACCGCAGCTCGTCGTCAACGGCAAACCGACCAATCCCACCCAGACATGGTTCATCAAGTTCGACGAATTGCACGCCCAAAACGCCAGACGGGCGGGCGTGAAGATCTGGACCGTCGAATGTGACGACATGGGATGGAAGGGACCGGGGAAATACGACTATTCAGAAATCGACGAGAGAATGCATGCATTGCTGGACGTCGACCCCGACGTCTGGCTGATCCTGTCCTATGATTTGTCCTCGCGCTTTCAGGTCTGGTGGATCGACAGCCACCCCGAAGCTTTGTGCCGCACCGAATCCGGGGACGAAAAGATCGGCGACTACGCGGGTGCGCGACGGCGCGTCCCCTCCTTTGCGTCACCCGTCTGGAGACAGGCATTCCTGGATGCTCAAACGCGGCTGATTCGACATCTGGCGGAGAGTCCTTTCGCTTCCCGCATCATCGGGTTCCAGCCGTGCAATGGCATCTCCTACGAGTGGTTCCTCTGGGGCGCGCAATCTGCTGAGCTGGTCGACTACAGCGAGGCAGGCGTTGCCGATTTCCGCCGGTGGCTGAAGGAGAAGTACCAGATCGACGCGGCTTTGCAGGCGGCATGGCGCAACCCGACGGTAAGCCTTGCCACCGCGTCAATTCCCATCGACGCGGAGAGACGCGCGCCGGGGTCGGGCATCTTCTTCACGCCGGGCGCCCAGCAGCACATCATCGACTACAACCGCCACCAGCACGATCAGGTGATCGACACCATTCTCCTTTTTGCGCGCAACATCAAGGAGGAAACGGCAGACCGGAGCATCGTCGGCACGTTTTATGGTTACGTCGCCTACCTGCCGGAGACTCCTGGTTTCTGCCAGAGTAGCGGCCACTTCAACTTGACGCGAATGCTGCAGCAACCGGAGATTGATTTCCTCATGGCGCCAACGGCCTATAGCTGGCGGGAGCTGGGAGGCGCTTTGGGCTGTATGACCGCCTTCGGCTCATTCGCAGTAATCAACAAACTGTGGTTCAACGAGGCAGACACGCGCACCCACTGGAGCCATCAGGATCGCTATGGTCGCCCCGCTGATCTCACGGGTTCCGTGCAGATGCAGCGGCGCGAGGAGGCGCTGGCTCTCACCACAAATTGCGCCGTTCAGTGGTACGACTTCAGCCTCGGGTGGATGTGGGGAGACGAGCGTCTCGCTGTCGCGGCAGACGCTCTACGTCGAGTGGACATCGCCTGCCGAGACCGGAATCCCCTGCCGCGGCGCGACACGCTGGCCGTTATCATGGATGATCGACAAATGGGGCGGTTGGATATCTTTGAGCTTCCCTTCAGACTCCGACTTATCTACGAGCAACGGCGATGGCTGCAACAATGTGGCGTGCCGTGGACGATGTACCTCCTCAGCGATCTCGAACGACATCCCGAATTGAAGGAACACCGCGCGTTTCTGTTCCTGAATCTCTTCCACCTCGATGCCGCAGGCCGTGCGCTGATTGAGTCGCTCAAGGGAGACGGCCGCGTTCTCGTTTTCATGACTTCGGCGGGGTACGTGGACAATGATTTCTCGACGCGGCGCGCATCCCAGGTTGTTGGTATCCAGGTGGAGGAGTTGCCGGAGAAGGACTCCCCGGCTTTGATTTGCCGAATCGGCAGCAGCAAGAGCAAGGTAACGGCAGCGTTGCAGGAGGGATTCACCTACGGCTCCCCGCAAAAATCCATTCCGGGGTTCGTTATCCGTGATTCAGACGCAACCGTGCTGGGAACCTACGACGGGACCGACCTGCCCGCCCTCGCTGTTCGCGAACACGCACGCTGGACGAGTGTACTGTCCCTCGCGCCCGGTTTGCCACCGGGGCTGCTGCGAGGCATCGCGCGCGTTGCGGGGCTTCACGTCTACTCCGAGAGCAATGATCCCATCTACATCGGCAATGGACTGGTTGGCATTCACGCCGCCACCTCCGGGGAGAAGGTCGTTTCTCTGCCACGCCCGGCAACCGTCATGGAGATGTTCTCAGGGGAAGCGCTGGGGCGCAGACCGGCCGAAATTCGCAGGCCGATGAGAATGGGGGAAACGCTACTGTTTCGGGTAAACGACGCGCGTTGAGGCGGCCACTCCCGCTTTCCACCGCGCGCCACGCAGTTCTTCCTCCCTGCCTCACCCCCTCACCCTCGAACCCAAAGGGTTCGAGGGTGAGGGGGAAAGATGGATTTTCATCCGTAACGAGTATAATCACCCTCATTACCCCATTACCCAATTACCCCTCTTGCTCTTGCCCCTCGATTCTGCTATCCTCACGGCATCTTCCGTCTTGTGTCGTTCCGAGAAGAGTCCAACCCAGGGAAAGGCAATCGTCCATGGAACCGAAAGAAGCCGTCGTCAATCTCGTGGATCGTTTCCAACGCAATCGCGATACCTATCGCAGCCAGGGATACAACGAAACCCAGGTACGGCAGGAGTTCATCAATCCCTTCTTCGAGGCGTTGGGGTGGGACGTTGCCAACCGCGCGGGTTACGCCGAGCCGTATAAGGACGTTATCCACGAGGACGCCATCAAAGTCGGCGGCGCGACGAAAGCGCCGGACTACTGCTTTCGCATTGGCGGCACGCGCAAGTTCTTTCTCGAAGCGAAGAAACCCTCGGTGGATGTGAAAGGCGACATCGCTCCCGCCTACCAGCTCCGTCGTTACGGTTGGAGCGCCAAGCTGCCGCTCTCCATCCTCACCGACTTCGAGGAGTTCGCGGTCTACGACTGCCGCCAGCGACCCAAACCCACCGACGGCGCGGCCACCGGACGCATCCTCTATCTCACCTACGGCGACTACCTCGACCGCTTCTCCGAAATCTACGACGTGTTCGCACGCGAGTCGGTGTTGCGCGGTTCCTTTGATAAGTTCGCCGAGTCGGCGACCGGCAAGCGCGGCACGCAGGAGGTGGACGCCGCCTTCCTCGCCGAGATCGAAGGCTGGCGGGAGGCGCTGGCGAAGAATCTCGCCCTGCGGAATCCGTCGCTCTCCGTGCGCGACCTCAACTTCGCCGTGCAGGTGACCATTGACCGCATCATCTTCCTGCGGATGTGCGAGGACCGCGGCATCGAACCCTACGCCCAACTGCAAGCCTTGCTCAACGGAGGACGCGTCTACCCGCGATTGGTGGACATCCTGCACCAAGCCGACGACAGATACAACTCCGGTCTCTTCGACTTTCGGGCGGATGCCCTCACTCCTTCGCTTGCGATTGACGACAAAGTCCTGAAGGACCTCTTCTCCCGGCTCTACTATCCCGAGTCGCCCTACGAGTTCTCCGTCCTTGGCGCCGACATCCTCGGCAACGTCTACGAGCAGTTCCTCGGCAAGGTCATTCGCCTCACCGCCGGGCATCAGGCGAAGGTCGAAGAGAAACCGGAGGTGAAGAAGGCAGGCGGGGTCTATTACACTCCCACCTACATTTGCGATTACATTGTGAAGCAAACCGTCGGGAAGCTGGTGGAGGGAAAGACGCCGAAGCAGGTATCGAAGCTGCGCATCCTCGATCCCGCGTGCGGTTCCGGGTCGTTCCTTCTCGCAGCGTATCAATATCTCCTCGACTGGCACCGGGATTGGTATGTCGCCCACGGCCCGGAGAAACACACGGAGGAGATATATGTCGTAGGGCGAGGAATCCCTCCCCGCCAACGTGCCAATGACCAGAAGCCCTCGGAGGACGGCACTCGGGCGGAAAGGGATTTCTCTCCCTACGATTACCGCCTCACCACCCGCGAGAAGAAGCGCATCCTTCTCAACAACCTCTACGGCGTGGACATTGACTCGCAGGCGGTGGAGGTGACCAAGCTCTCCTTGCTGCTCAAGGTGCTGGAGGGCGAGAACAAGGACACCCTCGAAAGCCAGCTCTCCCTCTGGCGGGAGCGCGCCCTGCCCGACCTCGGCAACAACATCAAATGCGGCAACTCCCTCATCGGCCCGGACTTCTACCAGCAACAGACCCTCGCCCTCGACGAGGAAGAGATGAATCGCATCAACGCGTTTGATTGGGAGAGGGAGTTCCCGGAGGTCATGAAGGCGGGCGGATTCGACGCGGTGATTGGGAATCCACCGTATATCCGCATCCAGACAATGAAGGAGTGGGCGCCGCGAGAGGTTGAGTTCTACAAGCAACGATACCGCTCAGCCAGTAAAGGCAACTATGATATCTATGTCGTCTTCGTGGAACGTGGGCTGCAATTGCTAAATGCAAAGGGACGACTTGGGTTCATCCTTCCGCATAAGTTTTTCAACGCGAAGTACGGTGAGGCGTTGCGAAAGATTGTCTCCGATGGCAAGCACATCGCTGAGGTCGTCCACTTCGGCGACCAGCAGGTCTTTGCCGGAGCTACAACCTACACGTGTCTCATGTTCCTCGACAAAGGCGGAGTGCCCAAGTGTCGTTTCGTGAAAGCCCACGACCTCTCGGCATGGCGCAACAATGAAGCGGTGGAAGAAGGCGATGTTCCCGCGGCGAAGGTGGCGGCGGCGGAGTGGAACTTCGCCATCGGCAGAGGCGCGTCGCTGTTCGAGCGGTTGAGCGAGATGCCGGTGAAGTTGGGAGACGTGGCAAAGTTGTTCGTCGGGCTTCAAACAGATGCCGATGATGTGTTCATCTTAGAGCAGGTGAGTGAGCGTGGAGACATCGTCGTCTGCCACTCAAACGCTACTGGTGCGGATCACGAATTCGAGAGCGCCCATCTGAAACGGCTTCTCAAAGGTTCCCTCAACATTCGGCGTTACAGCCTCTCAGGCGTCAACAAGCGGCTCATCTTTCCATACGAGACCAGGGGGACGAAGTCTGTTCTGCTTGGTATTAAGGAGTACCAAGCAAGATTTCCTCGCACTTGGGAATACTTGGAATCAAACCGCAAGCGCCTATCCTCGCGGAACAAGGGACGCTTGCCGACGGATGAATGGCACGGATACGTTTACAGGAAAAACCATACGCTGTTTGAATGTCCGAAGCTCCTTGTTCCCTCCATTGCTACCGGTGCCTGCTTCGCCGCAGACTTGAGCGGCGATTATTTCTTCGTCGGTAGTGGTGGGGGTGGCGGAGGAGGCTATGGCATCACAATTTCTGAGGACACTGCCTTCGTTCCGTTGTATCTACTCGGTGTCCTGAACTCAAGTGTGTCGGATGCGTTCCTGAAGAGCATTAGCACTCCGTTCAGAGGCGGCTACCTGGCTCTCAACCGACAATACATTCAACAACTCCCCATCCGCCCCATTGACTTCTCCTCCCCCACCGACGTGGCGAAGCATGACCACATGGTGGAGTTGGTGGAGCGGATGTTAGACCTCCACAAACGTCTCGCCGCCGCGCAGACGCCACACGACAAAGAACTCCTCCAGCGCCAAATCAATGCCACCGACCAGCAGATTGATCGGTTGGTTTATGAGCTGTACGAGTTGACGGAGGAGGAGATTGGGATTGTGGAGGTGAGGCAATGAATGGAGTCATTATCAATGCCTACCTCGTTGGGAGCAACAGGTTGCTGTCAATGCTTCTGGGTGTTATGATTCACCCAGGCAACGAGGGAAGGTGACGGGAGGGAACAATGGACTCGGCAACTCTGGATATCATACGGACACTTTTTCCTGGCTTGGTTATACTCGTTACGGGTGAAAACACCCCCTCACCCTGACCCTCTCCCCCGATGGGGGGAGGGCAGGGTGAGGGGGAAAGGTGGATTTTCATCCGTAACGAGTATAGCCTGCTCTCAATGCGGTCCCTGATCCGTCCGCAGACTGATCTGGATGGGAAGCCCGTAGGTACAGTGACGGTAGCGCTGGCTCTTTGCTATGTAAACCAGGCGCTGTTTCCCTTCAAGTCCGACTTCCTTCGGCTTGCTTTCGCCATCCTCCTCGGATTAGTGCTTGGATTCGTCATTTCCCGTGATTGGCATTACTGGTTGATGCGCCGTCTTGGCATCGTAAAAAGCTCTCGATATAGGCATCCTTGGGACCGCGCCTTCGAGGCGATAACTGATTGGGTTGTTGTTCACTTGGACGATGGACGACGCCTTCGCGGTTGGCCTGAGATGTTCTCAGATTTTGGTGAGGATTGCTCTCTGTTTCTCACCGATGCAGTCTGGCTCGACGAGGAGAATCACGAGATTGAGGTTGTTGGGTCGGGAATGCTGGTTCTCCCGACGCCCGGCAGTAAGATTCGGTTTGTCCAGTTTGTAGACAGCTAGGAAGGAGTTGAAAAAGGAAATGCAAGACAAGAAACAAAGCATCAGAACGGATGATAGCTTCATACGGAAAGGCGGCGTGAATCCTCCACCGAGGACTCCTCCTCCGCCGCCGCCACCTCCCCCGCCGCCACCTCCATCACTGGCCAAGAAGAGCTAAGAAAGGAGCGACCACCTTTGAAGGACACGGAACAAGATGGCCACAAGCAGGTCCCGGTGGAGTGCGAGGAATCAGGAGTGAACCCTCGCCCCAAGACCCCGCCACCACCTCCTCCTCCGCCTCCACCAGCGCCTGTGTTCCAGAAGAAGGACCCCAAGGAACACTGACCTCTTCTACGAGGATCAACAACATGAACTCGAAATTGTTGCTCCCGTTGAACTGTGAATTGAGGTGAGACATTCATGCCAAACGACAGGATGCTTCTGGAATTGCACGAAGAGCGCGCACGGCACTACTCAGCAAACAAACGCTTGTCGCCGGAGGACTATGCGTTGCAGATTGAACAAGAAGCAGCAGAGCTCCTGGAACTGCATGGGTTTGCTCTGCTTATGACTCAGGACGGCCGGGAGATGGTGGTGGCTCAGCCAAAGACGGCCTGATCGACTTCTCCTCCCCCCTCCGACGTGGCGAAGCATGGCCGCATGTTCGCGCCCACGGACCGGATGCTCGACCTCCATCCCGACGCGTCGGGAACCGGTTGGTGTATGAGTTGTATGAGCTGACGGAGGAGGAAATTGGGATTGTCGAAGAGGGGACGCGATGATATGCTTTACCGAGAAGGAGGGGTTCGGGATGCCACGCACTTTGGACTCGATCTGGGAGACCCTGGAAACTTTGTCGCCGGATGACCAGCGGCAGTTGCGCGAGCGACTGGAAGAGAGTTCAGCGCGGCGCGCAGAAACCACCGGGATGAAAGCGTTCCATCAGGCTTTACTGGCGTCAGGCTTGGTTAAGACGATCAAGAAGCCACGCGCCGGTGTCACAGATCAACGTCATCTTATTGAAGTCAATGGCAAGCCGCTGTCAGAAACGATCATTGAGGAGCGCAGATAGTTGGCCATCTACTACATGGACAGCAGCAGCGTCGTGAAGCGGTATGCGAACGAAGTTGGTTCAGCATGGACGATAGCTATCACCAATCCCTCGGCTCGTCACGAGATTTACGTCGCTCGCATCACGGGCGTGGAGGTAGTCTCCGCGCTCACGCGACGATCGCGGGGCGGCGCGATTGAGCCTGTGGACGCAGCCTCCGCCATAGCGCAGCTCAAAAGCGACCTCCAGAACGAGTATCAAGTGCTTGAGGTAACGGAAGCGCTGGTAGACCGGGCAATGAGTTTGGCAGAAACGCACGGCTTGCGTGGCTATGACGCCGTGCAACTGTCGGCCGCCTGTGAGCTTCACGCGCTCCTGAGCCTCAGCGAATTGCTGCCTCTCACTTTCGTTGCCGCGGACCAAGCTCTCATCGCCGCTGCCGCTTCCGAAGGGCTGGCGGTGGACGATCCCAATGCTCATCCGTAATCTCTCGACAAAGCCAAGCATGACCGCATGACGGCACGGGTGGACCAGATATGGGACCTCCGTAGACGCATGGCCGCCGCACAGACGCCACGCGACAAGGAAATGCTCCAACGCCAGATCGCCGCCACCAACCAGTCCCGACGCGTCGGGAACCGGTTGGTGTACGAACTGTATGAGTTGACGGAGGAGGAGATTGGGATTGTGGAGGGCAGGTGACTTAATCTCACGAGGGATGTTAAACTACTGAGGAAGGCTTTGATGGGACCGCGGAACATTCCCTTTGCGCAGATCGTCGCGCTCGTGGAGGCGTTCGGATTCCGGCTCTCGAGAGTGAGCGGCAGTCACCACATTTTTGTCCATCCGAAGGTAGACGAGTTGGTGAATCTGCAGGAAGTTGACGGCAAGGCGAAGCCCTATCAAGTTCGCCAGTTTCCGACACTGGTGGAGAAGTACGACCTGAAGCTGGGAGGCAACGAATGAAGGACTATCACATCAACATCTTTTACAGCGATGAAGATCAAGGATATATCGCCGACATTCCCGACCTTGAAGCCTGCTCTGCTTTCGGGAAGACGCCGTCGGAAGCTTTGGTCGAAGTAGAGATAGCCAAAGAGGCATGGCTGACCGCGGCGCGACAGGAGCGGAAGCCAATACCCCGCGCTCGCTATCGCCCCGCGATCTACCAGGTTGCCCGGTAGCCTCAAGGCCCTTCCGACGTGGCGAAGCATGACCGCATGGTGGAGTTGGTAGAACAGATGCTCGACCTCCACAAACGCCTGGCGTACGCTCAGACGCCGCACGACAAACACCTCCTCCAGCGCCAGATCGCAGCTACCGACCAGTCCCGACGCGTCGGGAACCGATTGGTGTATGAGTTGTATGAGTGGACGGAGGAGGAGATTGGGATAGTGGAGGGCAGTCCATGATCTCCGTCCGTGCCGGGGTGGCCTCAGAGGCAGTCGGGTCAGCACTCAACACTGAATCCCTCACGCGATGCACGCAATCTTCTCGTGCGACCTCGGGTCGAGGTCCTTCACCTCAAACCGGACGCCGTCCTTGTCGATGATGACCGTTGTATCGCCGTGTTTTTTGATGGAGTGAGACCGATTGACAACAATATCGGTCTGCCCCCCTGTCCGTCACTGCGTGGATGAGCGTTCCGTTGGTGGTCTGCTTCACCGCCTGAACTTCCTCGATGATTGGTACAATCCGGTGTGTGCGCATGTGTTCGTCCAGGGCGTGCCGGCTTTCCTCATCCAGTCCCTCGGGATTGGTGAGGAAGAGCGGATTCGTCAGGCCGTTGTCTTCCCCTTTGTCTTCTCTGATCTCAACCACGCCCTGACGCAGGAATGGAAAAGCCAACGTCGCGTGACAACGCGGATGCTCCGCGCCGTCCGGTCCAACGACCGAAAGCAGGTCTTCTTCTTCGAGGCTCAGGGACACACTCCCTCCCTCCTCCACCTTGAGAGGCTCCGGTGGCGGCCCGGCGTCCTTATCGGGTTCGCCCTGGAGTCGAATGAGGTTGGCGTAGACTCCCTGCTGCAACATCAACTCTCCATGAGTGCCGCTCTCACGCGCGCTGCCTTCTTCCAGCACCGTTATCTCGGTCATCCCTTTCAAGGTGGACAATCGATGGGCAATCGCCAGAGTTGTGCGCCCCGAAATGAGCAGGTCCATGTTGGCGGAGATCTGTGCTTCCGTCTCTGTGTCCAGAGCGCTGGTCGCCTCGTCGAGGATCAGAATTCTTGGATTCCGCAACAGTGCGCGGGAAAGCGCCACGCGCTGTCGTTGGCCCCCGGACAGACCGGAACCGCTGGGTCCGAGACGCGTTTCGTAACCGTCGCGCATTTCCATGATGAAGGGGTGCGCCCCCGCGGCCTGCGCGGCCTGCATGATGTCCTCGAGGGTTGCGCCGGGATGGCCATAGGCGACGTTCTCGGCGAGGGTTCCCTCAAACAGATAGGAGTCCTGCAACACAACCCCAAAAAGCTGCATGTAGGAAGAGAAGGAGATCTTGCGGACGTCGATGCCATCGAGCAGTATCTCTCCCTCCTGTTGCTCGACGACGCGCAGCAGCAGTGAAATGATGGTGGACTTGCCGGAACCCGACTTGCCAACCAACCCACGGCTCCTCCCAGGATCGATAACAAAGGAGACGTTCTGAAGCACCGGCTTTCCGGGTTCGTAGGCGAACGACACGTTGCGGAATTCGATCCGCCCCTTCACCCGTCCGGGATCCAACCTGACAGCATCCGGCGGGTCGACAATCTCGGGTTCCTCATCGATCACCCGAAACAGTCGCTGGGCCGACGTGGAAGCCTGCACCAAGCGATCGTTGATCCGGGCAAGCCCCTGTACGGGCGCGTAGAACTGCGTCATGTACGAGAGGAAAGCTATGAGTGACCCAACTTGCATATCTCCGTGGAAGATCTGCTGAACGCCCAGAAGCAGCACTGTCAACTCGAACACAACTGTGGTCATGGAGATGAGTGGGTAGAAGGTGTTTGTCCGCTGCGCGGCGCGCATCGTGGAGCGCAGCAGGTCTTGATTGAGGTTGGAAAAATCGTGCTGCACCCCGGCAGTGCGACCGCACGTCTTGACCACGTGGATGCCGGGCAGGGTTTCGGCAATGAAGTTGGAGACACGACTCCCCAGTCTCCATACGCGGAGATACTGGAACTTGATGGACTTCCCGAACCGGAGAGAGGCGATCGTGATGATGGGAACGGGGATCAGCACAAGCCACGCCAGCTTAGGGTTGAGGTAGAACAGAAATCCCCCAATGATGGCCACCTGCGCGATCTGCTGGAGCAAGTCCTGCAGGCAACCCGACATGAAGTCCTGCAATCGCGAGACGTCACTGTTAATGAGGTAGATGACGTCGCCGGTGGACTGCTTCTGGAAGAAACGCAGTGACATCCGCACGACGTGTCTGAAGGTTTGTCCCTTCATCGTGGTGGTGATGCGTGTCCCGAGCAGTGTCAGGAAGTAGGCGCGCACGTGGCTCAGAATCAGGGAACCGATGCGGATAAACACCAAGGCAACACCCACGATCATCAGCAGGTGCGTGTTCCTTTTCGGTATCACATCGTCGATGAGAATCTTGAATACGTAGGGAGACGAAAGTCCGAGTGTCGTCACAACTCCCAGCAAGACCGTGGTGAGCCAGAATATGCCACACTCCGGCCAGGGACGCAGATAGGCCAGAAGACGTCGCATGATGACCCGCTTGTCCATACAGTGTTCGCATACCCCTTTGCTTGCGAGTACTCGGCCGCACTTGGGGCAAAAGACATCTTCCTCAACTCCTTGCGTTTGGCAGCCGGATCGCTCGCCCACCGCGTGAGCGGCCTGCTTCAACTGATTCAGGTCGGAGGGGGTTCCGTGGACGATGAGGGGTTCGCCGTCGGTCTCGATCTTGAGAGTCACGGAATCGCCTTCCTGTGTCAGGCGGACCCTCTGGACCTTGGCGAGCGATTCGCGGTTGAGGGACTCATGAACTCCGTGGTTGGGGGATGCGATCACGACGTCGGACGGAGTTAGCCCAATCGCCGTGACGCCAAAATCTCTGGTGCTCAACTCCAAGCTGCTGAGTCCCACAATCTCCACGTTCCGGAACCCATGCTTGTGTAGGAGTCGGGCCAACTCAGGCGGGGGCTCCTCGCCTTCTTTCGTGGTGATGATCATGTCTCGTCTGTTTGATTCTGGCTTTCTAACGTGGCCGCCAAACATTTTTTTCAACCTCACATCTCAAACCGACTGGTGTCGGTATGCGCTGTCGCGCTCTGCGCAACAATTCCGCTTCGGTTCATCAACACTCAACCAAGAGAAAAGCCACTCGCGGTTTGGGCCCTCGAGTGGCCGGAATTTGTCCGACATATTGTTGATGCACTGCAACTGACTTCAGGCACAGGCTATGATAAGTGCGTCTGTGTGTGCCGCTATCTGTTTTTGCATGCTCACCGAATGCCATAGCCTGACGGGTTATTCACCCCATCCGGGCTTACGGTGTCTTACTCCTGGTTGCTGATATCTTAATCTCAACCGCTTGCGACGGTCTACCCCGACTCAAGCAATTGTCGATATCGGGAACCCGCATACAGAGCACAGTATAACGCGGTCAGCAGGTATTGTCCACATTCTGCTGGAATTGTATCATAAAGGAACGCGGGACATACGCTGATCTTTCTGTCACCGGCGCAAAGGCTCGAACGGGTTGTAGGGCAGAGTCTCCGTCCCTGCCGAATCCGGTTTTCTCGGCTATGCAGTGGATGGGTTTTGTTGGATTCATGCTCACCGACGAGTTGCGTTGGAT
>Ga0100389_1002238_pt1 | contig 15409 bp, 16 predicted proteins | sample CryGeymeta201513_FD_81537 | JGI IMG/M metagenome (GOLD analysis project Ga0100389, IMG submission 81537) | Groundwater microbial communities from Crystal Geyser aquifers in Utah, USA - Crystal Geyser metaG 2015-13 | ecosystem: Environmental > Aquatic > Deep subsurface > Groundwater | place: USA... | reverse complement strand
CGAGAAATCTTTCCTTGTCAATGAGCTGGAAAGATTTCTCCCTGCGGTCGAAATGACATTTCAAGATTGACATGACACTAGGGAGCAGGGCAAACTGCTTAGAAAGGCAATAAAATTGCCGTATAGTTTCCTCGGGGTCAGCACACGGTATATCGAGTCGTTGTGTATTGAGGGAGCGGTCAGCGTGCAGTTCAGTCGGAAGTCGCGGGAACGCCAGTACTTGCTTTTGCTATGCGCGGCGGGCGATGGCGGTGAGGATGTCGTTGAGGTAGCCGGCAATCTCCCGCCCCTTGTCAGACATATTCGCCTCGGTGAGCATGCGTTTGCCAATGGCGGGCTTGAGCGCCGACTCCATGACCAGGTCAACCTTGTGGTTCAGGCGGGCTTCAAGGAATTCGCGCAGATCAAGAAAATCAAACAGATCAATGTCGCGGCTAGAGGAGACCAGGATGTCGATATCACTCCGCCTGTCCTGCTGGTCGCGAACATAGGAACCGAACAGGCCGAGCTTCCGCACGGCATAGCGGGATTCTATTTCCGGCTTGCGGTTGCGCATCATATGGTTTGAGCGTTCAGCTCAGAACCGCTTCTCGAAATAGGGTTTGAGCACCGCGGGCAGGGCGATGGTGCCGTCCGCCTGCTGGTAGTTTTCGAAGATGGCCACCAGGGTGCGGCCCACGGCCAGGCCGGAGCCGTTTAAGGTGTGGACCAACCGGCTTTTCTGCTCGCCCTCGGGCCGGTAACGGATGCCGCCGCGGCGGGCCTGAAAGTCGGTGAAGGAAGAGCAGGAGGAGATCTCCCGGTAGGTGTTCTGGCCCGGCAGCCAGACCTCGATGTCATAGGTCTTGGTGGCGGAAAAGCCCAGATCGCCGCTGCACAGCGCCACCACCCGGTAGGGCAGGTGCAAGAGCTGTAAGACCTCCTCGGCGTCGGCCAAAAGCGCCTCCAGTTCCCGGGGCGAGGTCGCCGGGGTGACGAATTTCACCAGCTCCACCTTGTCGAACTGGTGCTGGCGGACGAGCCCCCGGGTGTCCTTGCCGTGGGCGCCGGCCTCGGAGCGAAAGCAGGGGGTGTAGGCGCAGTATTTCAGTGGCAGGTCTTTTTCCAGCAGGGTCTCGTCCCGGTGGATATTGGTCACCGGCACCTCGGCGGTCGGGATCAGATAGAGGTCCCAGTCCTGGATCTTGAAGAGATCCGCGGCGAACTTGGGCAACTGACCGGTGGCGGTCATGGTGGCGGTGTTGACCAGAAAGGGCGGCAGCACCTCCTGGTAGCCATGCTTCTGGGTGTGCAGGTCGAGCATGAAGTTAATGAGCGCCCGCTCCAGGCGCGCGGCAAAACCCGAAAGCAGGGCGAAGCGCGCCCCGGCCAGTTTGGCGGCCCGTTCGAAATCGAGGATGCCGAGATTTTCCCCTAACTCGTAGTGCGCCTTGGGCGGAAAGGCAAACTCCGGCAACTTGCCCCAGCGCCGGACCTCGACGTTGTCGCTGTCGTCGCGGCCGCGCGGCACCGTCTCGTGGCAGAGGTTGGGGATCTCCATGACCATGGCGGTAAGCGTGGCTTCGGTCTCTCGCAGTTCCTCCTCGATGGCCTTGACCCGCTCGCCCACTCCCCGCATCTCGGCCATCATCGCCTCCGAGTCCTGCCCCGTCTTCTTCAGGGCGGCGATCTCCTGCGACACCATCTTGCGCCGGTTGCGCAGGGCCTCCACCTCGGTCAGCAGCTCGCGCCTTTTGGCGTCGGTATCAATGAAGGTGTCCAGGCGCGCCACCTCCATGCCCCGGCAGAGGAGGGTGTCTTGGACCTGTTCAATATTTTCACGGATGAAACGCAGTTCTAGCATGACTGGTGGACTCCCGCATATCATCAAGGTTGGTCGGCGCCGGCGGTTACAATGGACAGAAAGGCCGTGTGCCGCATGACTTTACCATCGCCTTGATTGATAGCATGGCCCATGTGATAAAGCAAGGGGAACAAGCAGGATGGGCGGTGGCCATGATCTGGAGGCGAAGTCCACCTATCACGGAGCAGGATGGACAAAAGATGCTGGTCAGCCACTCAGTGGCAGGCCGTAATTCCGGCTTTCTGTAAATATTTTCTAGAATGCCGGAAAATAATTGATATTTTTTTGAGTCAATCGGCAGGTAAGCTATTTTTTTTATTTGGCCTGATTTTTGCATATCCTGATTTTTGCATATTAAATTGGCAGTGAAGAAATTTTCAGCACCTTTGGTGTGTTTATGATGGTTGCGCGCTTTCTGGAAAACGATGCACGGCTGGCGCGGATATACCACGAAGTGGTATAAGACTTGTTGGCGTTGGTAAGTCAGGCACCCGCGAGATCGATTGCCTCTGTAAGCGAGGCAATAAAAATATGCGAAAGGGGCCGGCATGGGAGAGCGTGATTTTCAAAACTGGCGGCCAGGTCAGCGAGAGAATCCATATGCAGGCAGGCACAAGGTTGACCTGGGTTTTTCACCCTATTGGCATCGCCCATTTGGATCCCGCAAGATGGCCGGGGGCTTGATGGCGTGTTTTTCGAGGAGGAGAGCAGGCGGGGGCGGAGTGGCTGCTTTACGTGGCAAGCGCTTCTTGCGTCGGTCGGTTCTTTGATCAACTAACCATAAATGCACAGGAGGGCAAAGCGCACGGGCTTAGGTTAAATGAGCAAGAGGGGGAAAATTTTCCCGGCAGTTTCTAACCAAAGGGGCGGCAAAACGGTTGTGGGACCGGTCGCCTTGTATGCAAAGGGAAGTTCTCGACATGAGGCTTCTTTAAAAAAACTGGAGGAAGACATGAAACGATTTTATGCGCTACTCTGCGCCGTGCTGATGGTGGTTGCCATCGGCGGCAATTCGGCCTGGGCGAGAACGGAAACCAAATGCACGGACAAAAAGGATAATGACCGGGACGGCAAGATCGACTGCCTGGATTCCGACTGTTTCACCAATCCCGCCTGCACCACGCCGACCACGGAAACAAACTGTACGGACGGCCTGGATAACGACGGCGACGGCAAGATCGACTGCCTGGATACCGACTGCGCTAGCAATGCCGCCTGCCAAAGCGCCGGCCGTGACGTGATCGTCATGGCCACCAACGACTTGGGCATGCACTGCGCCTGCCCCGGCACCGAGTACTTCATGCTGCTGCCGCCGTTCAACACCCTCCGCGCCCAGGTTATTGAACGCGGTGTGCTTTCCGGCGGCACCCCCAAGGTGCTGACCAGCCCCACCGATATCCGGGTGGAGTACAACATCGTCGAGAATACCGACGCCAGCCTCAAGGCTGATCCCTATTATGCCACCTGGATGGCCCAGATGCCGAAGTACGGCTTTGGCTCGGCCACCAACGCGGCCGGCCGGGTGGTGAGCGTCAGCGGCGCCACCCTGAGCGGCCAGATGACGGCCCAGGCCAAAGGCTTCTGGGAGGTGGTTGGCGTGCCCGCCTTCCCGGATGTGAGCAGCAATTCCCCCACCGCCCAGAAGATCATGACCGACCCCCTGGGCGGCCCCAACCGTAACCCGTACCTGACCGGTAATATCTCGGTCTACGAGCAGTCCAGCAATAAGCTCCTGGCCCAGACCAACGCCACGGTGCCGGTGGCCTTCGGCGGTTGCTGCACCTGTCATCTTAAGGTCACCGCCGACCACGGCCTGGCCGCCACCCCGCAGAATTCCTTCAACCTGATGGGGCAGATGCACGCAGCGACTTCGGGCATCAACTTCGCGCAGATTGATCCGGATGGCGACGGCGTCATGGGCCCGATCCGCTGCTCGCGCTGCCATCTCGACCCGGCCATGGGCGAGACCACCCCGGCCGGCTATACCGGCTATGCCAAATCCCAGTATACCTTCTCCGACGTGCTGCACCGCTGGCACGTGCAGAACGCCACGGTTCTCACCTATGACCCGGACCTGGCCAAGAACTGCTACGACTGCCATCCTGGCAACAACGTCAACTGCTACCGCGACCATCACACCAACGAGACCATCGGCGAAGGCTCCGCCGCCCACAAGGTCTGGTGTACGGACTGCCATGGCGATCTGAACCAGCGCGTGGCCGAGGGCCAGATGCTGCAGCCGTGGTCCGTGGCCACCCTGCCCAAGTGCCAGAAGTGCCACAGCAGTGTCGGCGAGACCGGCACCCTGGGCGTTTTCGGCGGCAGCTTCCTGAACAGCATGTCGCACAAGAATGACAAGATTCTGTGCTCCACCTGTCACGGGGCGCCGCACGCCATCAACCCGTCCAACCTGGCCAAGGACAACGAGCAGAACCTGCGGCTGCAGAATGATGCCCGGGCCATCGGGGTTTGCGATGTCTGCCATGTCGGCAAGAGCACCAGCTACGGCAAGCCCATGCATTAATTCATCCGCACCGCGGTTCATGGTGTGGTAATCTGTGAGAGGAGGGGGAGCGATCCCCCTCCTCTTTTGGGTTGAATGGCCCGGGCGGCATCAAAAAAATACTTGCAACGAGGCAGACATGAAGCGATTTTGTGCATCTTCGGTGATGGGGTTGATCGTGCTGTTGGTCGTGGCCCTGGCCGCCCCGGCGGGCGCGGCAGGCAAGAAGAAAACCGCGGGCCCGGCGGTCAGGCCTTCGGCGGCCAAGACCTTTGACCAGGATATGACCCTGAGTTTTTTCCGGGAGATGGAGGCGCGCAAGAACTTTCCCGACTCCCCATCCTTTGCCTATTATACGGCCTACGCCCTGCTTACCCTGGACAGCAAGATCAGCCCTGAGACCAGAAAGAAGATCACCGACTTCCTGGCCTCCTGTCAGAAGCCGGACGGCGGCTTTGCCGCCGATCCGCAGTATGATCAGGGCAGCAACGTCATTTACACCGCCTTTGCCCTGCGCACCCTGGCACTTTTGGGCGCCCTGGACACGGTGGACACTGCCAAGGCGGTGGGCTTTGTCGCGGCCCTGGTCAATGCGGACGGCGGGGTGCGGGCCCGGCAGCAGGCGGGGGAAAAACCAACCCTGGCCACCACGGCCTACGGCGTGCAGGTCTTGCAGGCCGCGGGCGCCCTGGACCGGCTGAACCGGGAGAAGACCGTGGCCTTTATCAACAGTTGCCGGGAGCCGGGCAAGGGGTTCCGCATGGTGGCGGGCGGCGTCTCCAGCATTCAGGCCACGGCCCTGGCCGTGGAGGCGCTGCAGGCGCTGGGCGCCATGAACCAGACCATGGCCAACGAGGTGTCTGACTATTTGAATGGTACGCGCTACGCCGGCCATCTGCCGGAGGGTAAGTTCGAGACCATGCCCGCCTTGCAGGACATGGCCGAGGTCCTGGAGAGCCTGGCCGGCCTGAAGGCCCTTGGCCTGGTAGATCGGGACAAGGTCATGAAGTTCGTGCTATCCCTGTACGTGGATGAGAATGGCGGATTCGGGCCGCAGCCGGGCCTGGGCTCCACGCCGCCGTCCACCTATTACGGCCTGGTCTGCCTGGTGCGGCTGGGCAAGCTGCCCGACCCTTATGCCATGCCGGTCAAGAGCGGAAAATAGCTTTTCTGGCTGTAAGGATGGTGTCAGGTCAAGGGGTCTTTTGGTGGTGGCTCCTTGGCCAGGACGGCAAGGTCGGCCGGGGTGTTGACGTTGACGAACCGGCCTGGACCGGCTGCGTCGGGCGGCAGCTCGCTCTTGCTGACCATCCTGGTTCGCAGCCGGGCCAGCACGGCCTGGACTTGGAAGACACCCTGCCGTAAAGACTCCACCAGCGCAGGCAAGGCCGATTTGGCATAGACGGCGCATAGCGGCTCCGGCCCGTCATGCAGCCAGGGTACCACGGCATCCCATCCGCTTGGGCAAGCGCAGAGAAAATGGATCGTCTCCGGGCAAAGGGTGGGCATGTCGCAGGCCGTGACAAAGATCCGTTCATCTTCCGCCTCACAAAGCGCCGCATGGATGCCGGCCAGGGGGCCGGCGCCCGGGAAACGGTCAGCGATCATCGGCCAGCCTAGAAAGTCGTATTGCTCCGGGGTGTTGGTGACCAGCAGGCGTTGCGCGAAGAGGCCCGAGAGCACGCCGGCCGGATGTTCGATAAGGCGGCGGCCGGCCAGGAGGGCCAGGGCCTTGTTGGCGCCGAAGCGGCGGCTTTGGCCGCCTGCCAGGATGACGCCGGTGATGCCGGCGATCACCTTGAGGCTCCTGGTGCGGGGCTGGCGAGTATCATGGAACATTATTTCCTTCGCATTGATATGGTCAAGTCAGGTGGTTTTGTGCCGTAACATGACGTGATATTGTAGGGTGCGCCGTGCGCACCAATTGTGCTTGATGGTGCGCACGGCGCACCCTACAATTAAGAGTTACAAGGTAGTAGGAAGCGCGCCATGATGAAGGCGGCGAGTTCCTCAACCTGCTGGAAGGCGAAGACCGGCAGGTCGGTGGCCAGCATGGCGTCGCTCACGTAAGCGATCCAGGTGCCATCAGGGTCGGCCAGGGGCGCGGCCTGCACAGCCGTCCGGTGCACCTCGATCTTGGGCAGGGCCTCGTGTTTGTAGCCCTCGGCCAGCACCAGATCCACCCCCATGAAACAGGCGCTTACCAGCTCGGTGAGCGGCGTGTCGTGGTCCACGTCGCGGATGACGCCCAGACCGCTGGGCGACGAGAGGGCCGCCACGGTGGCGCCGGCCTGCTTGTGGCGCCAGGAGTCCTTGCCCGGCCTGTCCATCTCGAAGGCGTGGGCATGGTGCTTCACCGTGCCGATCCGCAGGCCATGATTTTTCAGGACCGGGATGAGCTTTTCCAGCAGGGTGGTCTTGCCGCTGTTGGGACGGCCGATCAGGCAGATGATGGGTGGCATGGCAGGTCAGGCTCAACCCGGCGGCCAGCTTAAGGGGCGGCCGCCCAGCACGTGCATGTGCAGGTGGAAGACGCTCTGGCCTGCCTTGGCGCCGTTGTTCATCACCAGACGGAAGTCGGGGATGCCGTGCCGGGTCGCCAGTTCGGCGGCCCGGCGGGTCAGCCGGCCCATGAGGGCCTCGTCTGCCGGGGCCAGGGTGGCGGGGCCGACCACGTGCTTTTTGGGAATGATCAGGAAGTGCTTGGGGGCCTGGGGATTGAGATCCCAGAAGGCCACCACCTCGTCATCCTCGTATAATTTGTTGGCTGGAATCACGCCTTGGCTGATTTTGCAAAAAATACAGTCGTCCATCTCCGTCTCCTTTGCTATGATACAGCGGTCAGCTTTCAGCTTAACGATGTTGTTTGATTTAAGTTTTTTGTAACTATCCAGCTTGTGTCGGCATTGAAGCGTTCCCGGGCTGGCCATGCCTTGCGCTCATTCTCGGCGGGCGTCCTGCCCGCCTCCGAGGCGTCCGCGACCTCCTGCGCATCCTGCGCCCGGTCGCGGACGAAGCCGCGCAAAGCATGGCCAGCCCGGGAACTCACCCGGGTTGCGGTTCCGCTGGATAGTTACAGTTTTTTTGCTGACCGCTGACCGCTGACAGCATAACTTGGGAGGGCAGGCGATGTCAAATTCAAAGGGCGGCATGGGAGCAGAGGTCTGCGGCCTGCCGCGGCTGGGGCGGGCGACCGGCTATTCCCTGGCTGGTCTGCGCGTTGCTTACCAGGAGGAGGCGGCCTTCCGTCAGGAGGTGTGGCTCGCCCTGGTGCTGGTGCCGGCGGCCCTGCTGCTGCCTCTGCCGCTCATGGGCCGCGCCTTCCTGGCTGTCGCCATGCTGGCGGTGCTGGCCATGGAACTATTAAATACGGCCGTGGAGGCGGTGGTGGACCTGGCCTCTCCCGATTTTCACCCCCTGGCCAAAAAGGCCAAGGACGTGGGCAGCGCCGCGGTGCTGGTCAGTCTCGTCAGCCTGGCGATCAGTTGGCTCTGCGCCCTGGCCGTAATCTTTGCAGGAGCATGACGCGCCATGCGGCAGATTCTCATTGATGACCTGAGCCGCGAAGAATGGGCGGTGGTGGACAATTTTCTGAAGCGCAACGCCCGGCCCGGCCCCATTGACGGCATGTACTGGCTGCCTCTGCCGGCCGAGCTGCTGTCCGCCACCCAGCAAGAGCATGGCGACTGCGCTCCTTTCTGTTGCGGTATTGAACTGGGCGAGGCGGCGGTGGCCTTTGAGCTGCTGGTCCGCAGCCAGGCCAAACTGCACTGTGATTGCATCGCCTACGCCACCCCGGAGCAGCGCGCCTTTCTGCTGGCGTTTGTCGACCGTTTGGTGGCAGAGGAGAGGATCACCGCCTGAGTCGACTTCTGGTAGATCTCAAGCCGTGCCGGCAATAAAAAAGCCCCGGTCCGCATGGAGCGGCCGGGGCTTTTGTTACCGTGCGGCGAGGTGTTACCACCAGCAGATGGTCTGGTCGGCCGCGAAGACCTGGTCCACCAGCTTGTCGTAGTCCGGGGTCTCGACGTTCAGATCAAAGCTTTCGGTGTCGCGGCCCTCGGAAACGATGCTCACCAGTTTTTTGACATCGTCGGTGGGCGTGGAACGATAGACATGCAGGATTTTCATGATGGCTTCTCCTTAGAACAAACGCGGGCGATCAATTGAAGTTGTCGTTGGTTGCCAGGGGCCGCATGATGCCGTAGGGAATGATGATGTCCATATCCCGCAGTTGCTGGCCGAGTTCTTCCAGGGTGATGGGTTTCAGGCCGAACTTTTCGCAGTTGGCCGGCACGTTGGAAAACACCTCGCCCTCCATGTCCCGCATCCAGTCGATGTTCTCCTTGTGGTAGTCGGACATCGCGGGGATTTCATTGTACAGGATGTTGGCAAAGGCATACATGTTTTCCACGGACAAACCCAGGGCGGAGCGGATACCGTCCAGGCTGTACATGCTGTTGACAAGCAGAAAGCTTACTTTCTTGGACATTGATTCGCCTCCTTACAGGGTCATGTAGCAATCGTAGGCTTCAATAACATCGCCGTGCTGGGCCTGGGTGGCCATCTTCTTGGGTTCGAGGCCCGGCGGCACGTCGGCTGGGTCGTAGCCACACTTTTTGTAACTGTCCACGCAGATGGCGACGTCGTCGGCCAGGGCGCAGAGTTCCGGGAACTGTTTGCACTTGGTGAGATGGACGCCGAGCCAGGTGAAAAAGACTTTGACCTTGGCGCCCTTGGCCTTGGCGGCCTTGACGACCCCCATGACATGCCGCATGTTCTGGGGTGAGGTGACAAAAATACCTAAACTTTTAGCCATGGTTTCCTCCCATTCTAAAAAGGATGGGCGCATCCCGCGTCTGCCGCCGGGATGCGCCGTGCAATCGTTGCTCAGCCAGCCTACTTCTTCTGGATGTAAAAGTGGATGAAGCCGGCATCCTCTTTTTCGCCGAGATAGTCATGACCGGAACGGGTGCACCAGCCGGGCAGGTCGTTGCGGGAGCCGGGATCGGTGCCGAGCACCTCGAGAATTTCGCCGGAGTTGATCTTGTCCATTTCCTTCTTGGTGCGCAGCAGGGGCATGGGACAGCTCAAGCCTTTTGCATCGAGGGTCCGGGTCGGTTTGATGCCGTCCACAGCAGTTTTGACGTCGCTCATAGGTTCCTCCTAATTCGGATGATGGTTGCGGTTCGTAAACCGAAAAAAACGTAGTTGTCGGGCATGCTGTTCCCGACTGGCGGGCGCGACAGCGGAATCTGCCTGTGAATAGAGCAATTTCAGTAACAGGAAACGGACCGTCTGTCAAGGTCAAAATACAAGACTACCGCTGGCGGGAGGGTTGGGTTTTCTCCGTGAAATGAAGGGGTTCCGGCGGGGCCTCCGGCCAGGTGGCCCGCCGGCGGGCGCCAAGCGCCTTGACAAAAGTCCGGCGCGCGGGTAAATGAGTACGATCCTTGCCAAATCCATGAAAATCCGGGCCGCCGGGCGGATGAGGATGGCGGCCTATCAATGGTATCCGAACTTGCGCAAACCAGGAGGGGATGAATCGATGAGTGAAGAAAGCAGCGTTTTGGTAAAAAAGGCTAACGAGTTGTTCAAGAACCTTTGCCGCACCGAGTGGAACGCCATGACCACCGGCCTGATCGTGGCATTCCTGAGCGTCCTGATTCTGGCCTGGGCGCGGCCTTGGGGTGCGGTGGGCGCGGTGCGCAACTGGGGCCAGTGGCTCATCTACTGGTCTGGCCTGAGGGAGAGTATCGGCCTGTGGCAGAGCGCGGTCCCCAAGAGCGCGCTGCTCGACTCGGGCTCGGTGATCGGCATCGGTTTTGTAAGTGGCGCCTTTATCTCCGCCTGCCTGGGCAATGACTTCGCCATCCGCATCCCGCCGTTTTTGGAGATGGTGAAGGGCGCGGTGGCCGGCCTCCTCATGGGGACCGGCGCCGCCCTGGCCGGCGGCTGCAACGTCGGCGGCATGTACAACGCCATCGGCTGCCTGGCCGGCAATGGCTTTGCCATGTGGCTCGGCCTGGTGATCGGCGTCATTTTCGGCCTCAAGTACATTTATTGGGAGATGGATCATGTCTCCTGGGGTTCGGGCGGCGCCAAGACCATCGATTTCCCGAACGGGTTGAAAACTTTCATGGGCGTGGCCGCCTTGGCGGGCCTCATCTGGGGCGCTTATACCTATGGCGATTCCCTGATTCACGTGGAGGATTATGTGACTGCCCTGGAAGATGAGCAGCCCCTGGCCATTGCCGGCGGCCTGGGCGGCCTGCTGCTGATCGCCGCCGGGTTGGGCTATGCCATGCAGCGCGGCCGCTGGTGCATGGTGCAGGCCTTCCGCGAGCCCCACATGACCGGCGACTGCACCCTGGCCAAGAGCGTGGCCTTGAGTATTTTCGTGGTGGCGGTGGGCGTTGCCGTGCTTAAGGGCGTCGGCCTGCGGGAGCCGGTACACTATGTGCGCGGCACCTTTGGCTGGGGGGCGGTGGTGGGCGGCCTGATCTTCGGCTTCGGCGCCATGCTGGCCGGCGGTTGCGGCTCCGGCTCCCTCTGGCGGCTGGGCGAGGGCCAGATCAAACTGTGGATCGCGGTGCTCTTTTTCGGGGTCTCTAACGCCTTGCTGCGCGGCTGGATCGATCTGCACGATTTCGAGGGGCTGGCGAGTTTTCAGAATGAAGGGATCACCAACGCCGGCAAGCTGGGCGCCTTCGTCTATCTGCCGGACACCTTCCTCGGATACGGCGGCACCCTGGCCCTGGTGGCCCTGGCCATGATCACCTGGTACCTCGTCGTCACCTGGAACGAGGACACCAACAAGTTTATCGTCGAGATGTAAGGGACCGGGCCGTTGGCCGGATCCCGTGTTTTCGGGCAATCGCACTCCCGCAAGTGAGTGCGATTGCCTTTTTTTGCGTTGAGTGCAGCGGCAAAGGGATATACAATAATAACAAATATGATGGAATCGACTTTCCCCTTGTTGTTCACCAGATTCCCGCAGCGGTGAAGGACACTTACCCAGGCGTTCGCCCATGCCCATTGCTCCTCTCGGTTTACGGAACAATATCGACTTCGCCCCGGAGCGGCTGCTTGCCCCGGGCGAGGTTCTGATCATCGTCGATGATGACCCGGCCCTGCGCGAGTCCCTGAAGCTCTTTCTAACCGAGCAGGGCTTCCCCGCCGAGGTCACCTCCAGCTCCGCGGAGCTTTTCCGGCTGCTGGCCGAGCGCCGCGTGGCCCTGGTCCTCCTGGATATCGGCCTGCCCGGCGAGGATGGCGTTAGCCTCATCCCGAAAATTCTGGCCACTGACCCGGATGTGTCGCTCATCATGCTCACCGGGGTGGTCGATCTTGCCACGGCCATGGCATGCATCCGCCAGGGCGCCGACGACTATCTGAACAAACCGCTGCAGTTCAGCGAGATCTTGTTCGCGGCCAGGAAGGCCCTGGAAAAGCGGTGGCTGGTCTTGGAAAACCGGCGCTACCAGGAAGAACTGGAGAAGACCAACTTCCGCACCCAGGTGATCCACCAGCTCGCCAATCAGATGAACACGGTCTACCTCTCCACCGTGGAGCTGGACGAGATCCTGCAGGGCATCCTGGTGGGCATCACCGCCAACGAGGGGTTGCAGTTCAACCGGGCCTTTCTGGCCATGTTCAACGCCGACCGCAGCGCCCTGGTCGGCCGGCTGGCCATCGGCCCAAGTTGCCGCGAGGACGCGGGCCAGATCTGGGCCGATATGCAGGAGAAAAAGCTCTCCTTCCGCGACATCGTCCAGAGCATCGGCTCCACCTGCGCCAAGCAGGATGTGGCGGTGAACGCCATTATCAAGTACCTGAAGATCCCCGCCACTTACCTGGACCACATCCTTATCAAGGCGGCCACCGATCGGCGCTCCATCCTGGTGGTAGACGGCCACAATCATGACTGCCTGGTGCCCGGTGAACTGCTCGAATTGCTGGGCCATGATTCCTTCGTGGTGGTGCCCCTCTTTTCGCCGCGCCGCTCCTTCGGGGTGATCATCGCCGATAATTTCATCACCCAGCGGCCGATCACCGAGGGCAGCATGCGGGAGTTGGAGATCTTCGCCAGCCAGGCCAGCCTGGCCATCGAGCAGAGCCATCTCTATATGGACATGGAGAGAAAGATCGCCCAGCTTACGGCGCTCACCGAGGAACTCGACAAGAACAAGGATCTCCTGGTGCGGGCTGAACGCTATTCGGCCCTGGGCCAGATGGCGGCCCAGATGATGCACGCCATCCGCAATCCGGTCACCTCCATCGGCGGCGTGGCCCGCCTGCTGGCCAGAAAGGTGCGGGACACCGAGTGGCACAAGTACTGTAGTGTTATTATCAAAGAGAGCGAGCGCATCGAGACCACCCTGGAGGATCTCTTTAACTTTGTCTCCCAGACCGAGGTGGTCAAGAAGAGGGTGGCGCTGCAGCCCTTGATTCAAAAGTCGCTGCTGTTGCTGCAGACCAGCATGACCAGGCAGGGGATTACCTGTATACTGGATTTCCCCGAGGATAGCCTGGAGCTTGAGCTGGACCCCGCGCTGATCCGCCAGATGTTCGTGCATCTCATCAAGAACGCGGTCGAGGCCATGCCCACGGGCGGGAAATTGCAGGTGACGCTTCGCCGGGATGGAGACTGGGTCAGGGTGTTCATCCGCGACACGGGCGCCGGGATTCCCGCCGGCAACCTGGATCGCGTGGCGGAGCTGTTTTTCACGACCAAGAGCTATGGCACCGGCCTGGGGCTCAGCATGGTGGAGCGAGTAATTACCGCCCACGGCGGGAGTTTTGTGCTGCGGAGCCGTGAGGGCGGCGGCACCGAGGTGCAGGTTAATCTGCCGATTTCCTGAGCGGGTTATCGAGGGGTGGGAGAGCCCATGAAGATCAGCGACCAGGTTGCCATCAAGGCCGCACCGGTCAGCCCCGTTCCGGAAGAGGGGGCGGCGTCGGCCGGCCGTGAGCCGCGGGCGGCGCTGCAGCTCACGCCTGGTCAGTTGCTATTGGCCCGCGTGGTAGGGATGGCGGATGGCGGGCGGGCCTTGCTCGCCATCCAGGGCCAGACGGTGACGGCCGAGAGCGCCGTGCCCTTGCACGTTGGGGATGAGGTCTGGCTGGAGGTGAAACAGGGCGGGGAGCGGCCCTGGTTCGCCCTGGCCGACAAGAAGGTCGCGGCCTATGAGGTTTTGCGGGCCATGCTGGCCGACGCCCCGGCCCTGGGCCGGGCCTTGCGTGGTCTCCAGGAGTTTGCTGGCCTGCCGCGGTCTGGTCTGGCTGCGGCACCAACCGGTCGGCTTGAAGCCCTGCTGGCCGGCCTGGCGGCCATGGCCATGGATGGCCGGCCGGCCCCCGAGGCGGTGGTTCAATTGCTCGCCTGGCTGCATGGTTTTGGCAACGCACCGGGCAAAGGGCAGATGCCCCAGCGGTTGGACCAGCAACTGGCCGACGCGCTGGCGGCCGTGCGGCTGGCCGGTGTTTCCCTGGCGGCCGGCCCCAAGGCGGGCGACCTGGAGCGGCTGGCCGCCTTTCTGGAACAGCTCGGCCATCTCAACGCCCAGCCCGTTTCCCAGGACCAATCCGCCTTTTTCATGTTTCCCTGTTTTTTCAGCGGCGCGGCCGGCTGGGGGGAGTGGCTGGTCACTCTCGACCAGGATGGTCGGGCCGGTGCCGGCCAGGCCCCGACCATGGCCCTGGAGTTCTTTCTGGAGATGAGTCGCCTGGGCAACGTGCATCTGCGTTTCACCATGGCCGGGCAAGCCGTGCAGGGTGAGATCGACCTGGCCGATGACAAGATCCGCGTCCATGTGGAGCGCCTGCTGCCCGAACTTTCGGCGGCCCTCGGGAATATGGGCTGCTACCCCCTGACCATCCGCTGTCACACCTCGCCGCGCCACCACCTGCAGCACCTGAAGGAGGCCATGGCGGACAAGGCCCGGCTGCGGGACTCGACCCTTTTTCACGTTACCGTCTGAGTTGTCTGACGTTGCCCCTTTTCATGCCTGCGCATCGGCCAGGCGCCGTTCATCCGGGCCGCGGCGCCAGGAGATTATCGTGGCCGCGCCGCCCAGGGCCGCCGCCACAAGAAAGGCGGCGGCGAGCCCGGCCATGAAGGCGTCGGTCTGGGCCGGGGTGAAGTCTTTCATGTCCAGCCCATTGGTGCGTCGGCCAAACACCAGTGAGAAGACGAAGAAGGCCAGACCCGTGCCCAGCAGCATGCCCAGGTTCCTGGCCGTGGCCAGGAGGGCGGCGGAGATGCCGGCATGGCGGTTTTTTACCCGGCCGAGGACCGTGGCGCTGTTTGGCGCCAGGAACATGGCCTGGCCGGTGCCCAGGAAGACGAGCCGTAGCGCTACGCCGGCCGGGCTGGCGTGGGGCGTGAGGCCGGCCAGCAGCAGCAGGCCGGTGGTGGACAGCACGAGTCCGGCCGTGGTCAGCAGCCGGCCACCGACTTGATCGGAGAGCCAGCCAGCCACGGGGGCCACGACGAGTACCGTGGCCGGGATGGCCAGCATGACCAGCCCGATGCTGGCGCTGGGCAGGCGGAGGATGCGGTCCAGGTAGAAGGGAATGAGGACGATGACCGCAAAGAGGGTCACGAAGGAGAGCACGGCGCTGGTCAAGGCGGACATAAAAAACCTTTCCCGCAGCAGGCCCATGGGCAAGAGCGGCGTCAAGGCCCGGTTTTCCGCCTGCAGGAACAGGAACGTGGCCAACAGGGTCCCCGTCAGGAGGGGGGCCAGTCGTGACACTGACCAGGCGGCCGCGGTGGCCTGGTTCACGGTCAGGGAAAGCAGGATAAGCCCGGCAATCATGCAGATTGATCCTGACCAGTCAAATGGCCCGGCGGGCCGCGGGTCGCCGGCCAGGGGCAGCACCAGGAGGGAGAGCAGCGCGCAGAGCCCGCCCACGGGCACGGTGATCAGAAAAAGCAGGCGCCAGGAGGCCACCTCCAGGAGCAGGCCGCCCACAACCGGGCCGGTCATAAGTCCCAGGGAAACGGCCACGCCGATCAGGCCGAAACCCCGGCCCAGTTGATGGACCGGGAAGGCCTT
>Ga0100389_1002225_pt1 | contig 15446 bp, 10 predicted proteins | sample CryGeymeta201513_FD_81537 | JGI IMG/M metagenome (GOLD analysis project Ga0100389, IMG submission 81537) | Groundwater microbial communities from Crystal Geyser aquifers in Utah, USA - Crystal Geyser metaG 2015-13 | ecosystem: Environmental > Aquatic > Deep subsurface > Groundwater | place: USA... | reverse complement strand
CATCGCTTCCGGCACCCAGGCCATCACCGTTTATGGCGGTTGGGACGGCCGCGGCGGCGTGTTTGCGGCGGCTTCTTCCACGGTGGAATTTGCGGCTGGTTCCGGAAGTTATGATATTTTCACGGCCGGCGCTGATTTTTATAATCTGATTTTTAACGGCGCGGGGGCCAGCTGGAATTTTGCGGACAACGTGCGCGTTTTGGCGACCACGACCTTGAATCAAGGCGCTTTGCAGGCCGGCGGAGACAATAATTTTGAAACCAGGAGCTTGGTCATCGCCAATGGCGCGTCTTTTGAAAAAGCGACTGGCACCGGCCTGCTCATTTTTGAAGGCGACGGCCAAGACGGTTATTTTCAAGATGATAATTATCCCTTGATGGATTTGGGCAATGCGCAAATCGGTTATTCGCCGGCCGTAACCCGCTTGAATTCCGATTTTTCCGCCACCAGCCTAACCGTCAACAGCGGCGACAGTTTTTTCACCCGCGGCTATGAAGTGGGCATCACCAATTACATCGCCGTTAACGGCATATATAATGCCACGGACGACAAGGAAGGGGACGGTACAATTACGACTTTGGGCACGGATTGGACCGTGGCGCCGTCCGCGACCTTCGTCGCCGCCAATTCCACCACCACTTTCAATGGAGCGGGCGCCAGTTTGATCAGTACCGGCGGCACGGATGACAGCCATGATTTTTATCATCTGGCCTTCGCCAAAGCCAGTCTGGCCACCAGCACTTTATCCGGCTATGAATTGCAGGTGAGCGGCAACCTGGCCATCGGCGCCAATTCCATCCTGGACGTGGGCGGGAACAATTACGACATCACCGCTTTGGGCGGCTGGCAGAACAGCGGGCAATTCATCGCTCGCCAAGCCAGCACCACTTTTTCCGCGGTTGGCCCCGGCCATATTATTCAGGCGGGAAATTCTCCTTTTTACAATATAATTTTTGACAGCGCGGCCGGCGGTTGGACGATTGCCAGCCACGCCACTTCCTCTAACGACTGGCGGATCACCAGCGCTTCCAGCCTGTCGGTCGCGGCCGGCCAGTCCGTGGCCGTCACCGGAAAATATATCATCAGCGACAGCGCTCCGTCCGCCACGGCCTGGGCGGCCGGCTCGGCGCTACGGCTGGGCGGCAGCCAGGATTACACGATCGGCGCCAAGAGCCAGGATCCGGAAACATACGCCCGTCTGCTGGTCGGCCCGGGCCTGGAGATCACCCTCTGGAATTCTTCGTCCACGCTTTATGACATTGATGATTCATCGGTTTTATATTCCATCCATCATCATAACGATGCCGGCCAGCTTTTCATCTGGGGGCAATATGAGATTGGCGCCGGCCGTACTGAATATTGGAGCCGGTTGCTTGATTTTGACGGCACGGATATCAGCGCCTCGCCGCGTCCGGCCGTGGTCCGGATCGCGGATAATTCGGCGGTGATCGTGAACGGCGGCACGTTAAGAATCATCGGCGCCACGGGCGCGAGCACCACAATCAGCCGGCAGGGAACCGGCGCGTACGGCTTGTCGGTCAGCGCCGGCGAGCTGGAAGCGAATTATTATGAAATCAGCGGCTTGGACCAGGATGGCTTGGAATTATCCGGCTCCCCGGTAATCCATTCTTTGGATAATGGCAGTTTTGAACTCACATATGACAGCGGCGCCCTGATCAGCATCGCTTCCTCGGTCCTGGCCGCCAATCCTTATGCCACGACGACTGATTGCCGTTTTGCCACTTCAACCGATGCCGCCAGCGGAATCAATGTCGCCTTAACTGGTCTTCCGCCCGCGCCTTGGACTTTTACTAATCATTACGGCGGCTTGGCTGGCGATGATTTTGACAGCGATCCTTTTGATCCGCGCGGCTATTTGGTCTGGGATGACAGCCCTGATTACACGCCGCGTTCCCAGGATTGGCGTTGGTTCCATGACGAAAAGAGCGAGACTCCTTCCGACCGCAATCTGACTTCCACCAATACGATGCCGGTGATCGGCCCGAATAATATTTTGAAATTGCGCCTGACCGTCAAGGAAACCGGCGGTCTGGCCGGACAAAATGTCAAGATGCGCTTGGAATATTCCACCTATTCCGATTTCAGCGCCGACGTTTGGCCAGTGGGCGAAATCGGTTCCACTACTTCGGCTTGGAACTATGGCGATGGCGCCGACAATGACAATGATCCGATCACCACCCATCTTGTTTTTGACGCCGATGCCCTGGCCACGCACAATGAATCCGGGTTGTCTTTTTCGGATTACGCGCACGCGACCGGTTCGGCCGCGGAATGGGAATTCACGATCCACAACCATGACGGCGAGGCTTATACGGCCGAGAATGAAAGGGTCTATTATTTCCGGCCCCGGGCGGATTATGATCTGCTCGGCTTGCCCGGCGAAAAAGCGGTCGTCTATAATGACAGTGAAATTTACCCGAGTGTCATGGTTTCCACCTCTTCCTTGACTTTTGTTATCAGCGGCTTGCCTGCCGGTACCGCCACGGAAGGGGTGGTGACGGATATTGCTTCTTCGCCCCTAACCATCAATTACGGCTCCTTGCCTTGGGGTGCGGCCGTCAATTCCGCCCAACGTTTGGTGGTGACCACGAACGCCGAACAAGGCTACCGGATTTTCGTCAAACAGCGCCAAGATCTGACCAGCCAAAACGGCAGTTCAATCTATCCGATCAGTTATCCGAACAGCAGTCCGGCCGCCTGGAACATCAATCCGAATGTCAGTGGTTTCGGCTATCACACGGGCGACGAAACTTTGACCGGAGTTTCTCCTTCCCGTTTCGCCCCGGACAATACTTATGCCCGCTTTGACTCTGTTTTTGATGAGATCGGCTACCATCCTCTGCCGGCGCAAGATGACGTTTTTGACATGGTTTATCGCTTGGAAATTACCAATATGCAGGCGTCCGGAGAATATGAAACCGGAATAAATTACGTCGTAATCCCGAATTTTTAAAGTTAATCATCCGAATGATCCGCATAAGGGGACACGCATACTACGAATATGGCATAATTTGATGAGGCCAATCAATTCATATCTGTGGATAAATATTTTATCCGGAAAAATATAATACTATCTTTAATTTATTTTTTCTTTAATATTAAAATAAAATATATTATAGTAAATATTTATTAATATCGGTCAGAAATTATTGACCAATATTTATAAATAGGGTATAATAGACTATAGCAGTATAGCAATATAGCAATACTGTAAAAAAACAAAAAAACTAAATAAAAATGAAAAACAAAAGAAATTGGGTAAAGATAAAAAGCCCGATTACCAGGCAAATATATAGGTTATTTACTATAATCTTTTTGCTTTTCAAGTAAAAGGATTTTTTTGTTGGAAAATTTTAATTTACGGGCCGGAAAGGTCGAGCCCATAAAAATAAACACTAAAAATATGCCACAAACTAAAAAATTCCGTTTAAAAGACATTGAGGAAGAGGTTGACCGGGACAAAACTACTTTGATCCGCTGGGAAAGGGAGGGGCTTATCCCAAAAGCCAAAAGAGATTCCCGGGGCTGGCGTTATTACAGCCAAGAGGAAATCGCCTCTATTGTTCACAAGGTCATTGCCTCGGATTATTTCCGCAATACCGCTGCCTATTAAAGATTCATATAATAAAATAAAATTTAAAAAACTATGAAAAACAAAAAGTTCAGAAAAATCGCCGTTAGTCTCCTGATCTTTTCCATGGTCGGGATCTATGGCTATTTTCCGCTTTTACGTTCCGCGGCGGCCGTTGATTCCATCATGCAAGCCAAGGACACGATCAGCGATTCGGACGCCGGGGTGGTGGCCACGCACACTTTTACTTTCACCACCGGCACCACGACTCCGACCGGCGGCTATTGGCTGATTGATTTTAATAACGTTGTCAACGGCTTCAGCGGCCAGGCTACCGGCAGTTTATCTTGCGCTTATGGCGCGGCCAACATTGACGAAGATGCTTATGCGGATGGCCAAGTTTTCTGCCGGATGACTGCGCCTTTAGCCGCGACAACGACCCAAGTGGCCATTTCCGACGTAACCAATCCTATGCCCGGCAGTGAAGGCGTTAAGTACATCTGGGTTTATTTATATGACGCCAGCGGCACGGTTTTGGAAAGAGTGCAGTTGGCGGTTTTCATCATCCAGGATGTCCTGGTTACCGCGCGCGTTGACTCATTCTTGAATTTCACGATCAACGGCGTGGCCGCGGACGCGAAAACCGTCAATGGCGTAAATTGCGACGAGACCACCACCGCTACCAATACGCCTTTCGGGACGCTGGTTATCAATGCCACCACAACGGTCTGCCAGCGCTTGAACGTGACCACCAACGCGACTGAAGGTTATGTGGTCACTGTCCATCAGGATCACGAGCTTTTATCCGATGGCGGCGCGAACATCAACAGTTTCAATAATTCCCCGGACAATACCGGCTCCTCGACGCCGGAAATCTGGCAGCACCCGAAAAATATTTTGGATACCTATAATACTTACGGCCACATGGGTTTGACCAGCGATGACGATGACGGCGTTTTACTTGGTAATGATTATTACCAGGGCGGCGCGGCTTATTATGTCGGCTTGAACAGCACGGATCCGGTGGCGATTATGGCGCATGACGGTCCGTCCGACGGCACGACACAGAATATCGGCGAATCGTTCGTGGCCTATTCCGTCCAAGTCGCTTCCCTGCAGGAAGCCGGCGATTACGAAAGCACCTTGACTTATATCTGCACTCCGACTTTTTAAGCAAATAGTCGCGGATTCATAAGTATTTGTTCACGATCCTGCCCCGCTTGAAACGGGGCAGGATTTTTTTTGAGTTATCCACATGAACACTCATCAAAATTTAATTTTCAAAACAGCGGTGTGTAGATTAGAAATTATTTATTTAAGATTAAACAATTATTATTTATTTTCTGGTAATTGGCATGACGATGTTAAAATGTTATAATATCAACAGCTATTCCTTTTGGTTTATTATTAATCCCAAAACCAAGCAGGCTTAATAAATTTTTTTGCTCTAACAGGCAATCAAAGGTCGAAAGCTTGCAAAAAGGAAAAATAAAAAATTTAGAATTTAAAATTTCTTAAATTTTAAATTTTATCCTCATGCTAAAAAGACACCAAGGGCGCATTGCCCTGATTGCCATTATGATTTTTTCATTGGTGGCAATGTATGGTTTTTATCCGTTTAACGGTTTGATCAAATTCGCCAAAGCCGGCTCGCTGTACAGCGTCAAAGACACGATCAGCGATTCGGACAAGCAGGCCTCTTCTTCCCATGCGATAGTTTTTTCCATGAGTACGGCTCTGGGAGAAAATGAATATGTGGAGGTCAGTTTCCAAACCGGCTTCACCAACTTTGCCAGTGCGGCCATCAATTGTCCGGCCAACACCACCGCTTCCACCACTTCCGCTTCCGATGATTATCGGGTGCTCAGGTGCAAAGTGGACGCGGGCCAAAGCCTGGCTGTCCAACCGGCAACGCACACGATCACCATCTATAATCTTTTGAACCCGAACGCTACCGGCGACAAGGATGTGACTGTGACCACTTATGATAACACGGACACGGTCAAGGATGAGACGGTTCTGAAAGTTTATATCATAGACGATGTGACCGTGCGGGCAACAGTTGACGCCACTCTGACTTTTACGGTTTCCGGGCTGGGGCCGTACAGCACCAAATCAACGGTGAACGGCATCGGTCTGAGCGGAACTTCCACGGCGGAAGAAATCAATTTCGGCACCCTGCATTCCAACGCCTCCACCACTTTTGCCCAGAATCTGACGGTTTCCACCAATGCCACGGACGGCTTCATCGTGACGGTGCAGAAGGACCAAGATTTGCAGAATGCGGCCGGCGCGACCATCAACAGCTTTAACAATTCTCCGGACGGCACCGGCTCAACAACCCCAGGTCCCTGGAGCGATCCCGGCGGCGTCCTGGAAAGTCCGAATACCTACGGTCATTGGGGCTTGACTTCGGATGACGATGATGCGGCTGATAACCTGATCATGACTAACGATTATTACCAGGGCGAAGCTTATTACGTCGGCACTGATGGTACCGATCCGACGATCGTGATGGCGCATGTTGGCCCGGCGGACGGCAGTACCCAGAATATCGGCACGGCGGCCGTCGCGTATTCTGTCCGGATTTCCGACTTACAGGAAGCGGGCGATTACAGCACGATCCTGACTTATGTCTGCACTCCCACTTATTGAACTTGTTGATATGTGCGGCAAAACAAAGACTTCCTTGTTTTTCAGGGAAGTTTTTGTATATTATTAGACAAAAAAGAATTTTTTTATGAATTGAAACATTTTTAAAAAAATGTTAAAATATGATTGAGTAAGAAATTGACGGGCGTAGAGTGGCTATACCCATAATTTATATTTAACTATTTATATTAAGGGCCGTTTATTTTCGGACTTATGTTTTTGTCCGATACGGACTCTTTCTAAAAAAAGAAAAATGAAAAAGATAATTTTCTTGTGTCTGCCGATTTGGCTATTTTTCATCGCGACTTCAGTCCAGGCCCAGTCCATCGGTTTAAGAATCAGCCCGCCTCGCTTTGAATACGTTGCCGAACCGGGCAAAATTATTGAAGATTATATCAAATTAACCAATGAATCGGAAGTCAGCAAAACTTTATTTCCCTATCTTAAAGATTTTAAAGCGGAAGGCGAGAACGGCGTAGCCAGGCTGATTCCGCCCGGTTCAGAGGAAGGCGCTTATCTGGCCAGCTGGATTGATATTGATCCGGCCGGATTGGATTTTTCTCCGCAGGAAACGAAACAGATCCCTTTCAAAATCAAAGTGCCGGGCAATATCGGCCCGGGCGGATATTACGGCGCGGTGGTATTCGGCACCAAGCCGCCTCGGCTTTATCAGAACAACGAAGAACGGGGAGCAGGAATGTCTGTTGCCCAGCAGACCAGCAGCCTGGTCCTCTTGCGCGTCAAAGGAGAGATTTACGAAGAGGCCGCTATCCGTGAATTTATTACAGACAAGGAAATTTATGGAACGCCTTTTTCCGTTGCTTTCACGGCCCGGATTGAGAATCTGGGCAATGTCCATGTCAAACCCAACGGCTTCATCACGATCAAGAATATGCTGGGCAAGAAAGTGGCGGAAATTGACATTAATGAGACCCAAGCCAACATTTTGCCCCGCAGTATCCGCCGTTTTACGCAGAATTGGTCCGGCCAGCGGGCTTTCGGGCGCTATACAGCCGAACTTGGTTTCAATTACGGCGCGGCCGTGGACAAGGGCGGGCAAGGGAAGCAAACTTTGTTTACGTCCAAGACTTTTTGGATTATGCCTTGGAAGCTGGTTCTTTTGGCCGGCCTGGGAATCGCCATCGGCCTTGTCTTGATTATCCTCGCCCTTCGTTTTTACCGTAATCGGGCGATCGCGAGCGCTTTGGCCCAGGCCGGTCTCCGGTCGGCCGGCCGCCGCAAATATCGCGGACCTTCCCGCATCTGGCATTTTATCCTCCTGTTGGGCGCCCTGCTTGTCATCGCTTTGCTTTTTGGCGTGGTTTTATATTTTCTGATTTTTGCCTGATGTCCGGCCTGAAATATTTTTTGGCGCGGGCAGATTTAATCAATCAACCACCATGGATTTACGGTATAAAAAGTTATTTCTCGGGGTTTTTTTACCGGTTTTGTTTTTTTTGGGAGCAGCGGTTTCGGCGCAGTCTGCAGACGCGGGCTTGACGGCCAGTCCGCAGATCATTGACGGCCAGGCGCAGGCCAAAGACCTTTTGGAATATGAATTTACGGTCCGGAATGATTCTGAACAATTCCGGCAATTCTATATTTTTGTCAGCGATTGGGATGAATTGTCCGGCCGGCAGGATGATGCCGATCCGTCCGGTCTTGACCGGTCATTATCTTTGGCCAGCTGGATGAGCATCAAAAGAGGTGTTTACGAAATGATGCCTAAAACCGAAATAGTTATTCCTCTGAAAATTAATGTTAATCTGAATGCTAAGCCGGGCCGGCGCCATGCGGCCATTACTTTCGCCGAGGGCGGGGATCGGCCGGCGGCGGCGGGAAATATGGCGGCCGGCGGCCAGCCCCAAGCGCTGGTAAACCTGGAAATCGTGGAAGAGATCATTGAAAAAGCCCAGATCGCTGATTTTAAGGCGGAAAAAAATGTCTGGTTCCGCGCGCCGGTAAATTTCACTCTGACGATCAAAAACATCGGCAATCGGCCGGTTCAGCCCCAAGGTTTTTTTTACATTTTTAACCGGCGCGGCCAAGAGATTGAAAAGATTCCTCTTGGCTTTGACGCGCCGGCCATTTCGCCGTCTTCTGTCTGGACTTATAATTTTTCTTGGAAAAACGAGGACGTCCGCGGCCGTTTCCGCGGACGGCTGGAAATGGAGTATGGCACGGCCTCGCCCCGGGATCTTCTGGACTCAATATTTTTTTGGGTGATTCCAGTGCGTTATCTTTGGTTCGCCGCCGGCGCATTGTTGGCTTTGCTTATTCTGGTCATAATTGTATTTTTCCGCCTTCGTCCGCGCTCCGATTGGGCTCCGGACGATCCGATCCGCGGCCATGACGGCGTTATTAACCTGAAAAAAGAAAAATAAGAGAAATAAAATATAATGAAGAATTATTTTTTTTCTAAAAGTCAGAACCAATCTTTTGGGCTGGTGATTGGGAAATTCGGCCAGTGTTTGTTTTTAGTCTTTTTTACCCTAGGCTTTTTAATCAATCCTGCTAACGCGCAGAGTGATTTGAACAAGCTGACCCTGACTATTACTCCGCCTTTGGTCAAGGCGAATGTCAGCCCGGGCGACACTTGGAACAGCTCGGTCAAGGTCATCAACAACAACAACCAACCCATCAAAGTTTTCACGGAGAAGCATGATTTCAAGAGCGGAGAAGAGGGCGGCATTGTTCTGCTCGCGCCGCCCAGCCAATCCAGCCCGGACAGCCAGGATTTTCTGCTCACGCAATGGCTGTCCATTGAAGCCGGGCCGATTGAGATCCCGGCTCAGAAAAGCGTTGATATCCCTTACACCATCAAGGTGCCGGCTAATGCCGGACCCGGCGGCCATTACGGGTTGATTTTTGTCGGCACCAAGCCGCAGGCGGAAGCGGCCGGCACCGTCCTCAAGGTTTCTTCCCAGCTGGCTTCAATCATCATGCTGACGGTGCGGGGGGAAACGACGGAAAGCGGCGAAATCAGGGAATTTTCCACGGACAAATCCGTTTACGGCCGCGCGGATGTGAATTTTTCGGTCCGTTTCACCAATACCGGCAACGTCCATCTTCAGCCGCGCGGGGATATTGTCATTTATGACCAATGGAATAAGGAAAAGGACAGGATTAATATCAACCATCAGAGCGAGTTCGGCAATGTCCTCCCGCAGAGCACGCGCCAATGGCAATACGTTTGGACCAAAGGCAATGGGCTTTTGGAAATGGGCCGGTATCGGGCTATGCTCGTCCTGTCTTTCGGCGAGACCAGCTATGAAACCGCGAGCCAGAGCCTTTATTTCTGGAAAATGAATTTTCCCGTTTTGTTCGGCTTTCTGGGCGGCTTGGCGTTTTTAATCATTCTGCTGGTCTTTTTACTCCGTTTGTATATCCGCCGCGCCGTAAAAAACGCACAATCATTTTTGCGCGTCAGTCCGCCGCCCGCGCCCGTCGGCCCGCAAACGTTGATTATTCCAGCGGCTGGCCAAGCGAACGGCGGATCGATTAACCTTAAGGACAAACCGGATTCCGTTTCGCCGGCGCCGCGCCGGCCGCGCCGAAAAAAGTTAGTCGCGGCCGGTTTGGCCGTTGTTCTGGTTTTTTCCGGCTACTATTTTTTCCGGTCTGGTACGGAAAAAGCTCCGGCTTTGGACGGATATCCGAAAATAAACCCGGTCCAGACAGAAGAAGCTCCGGGTGAGCCGGTTTTGCCCAAGGAACAGCCGTCTTCAGGAATGCCGGCCGCGAACAAAATCGTTTTGCCGGCCATAACGATCCTGAATGGCAGCGGCCAAAGCGGCGTAGCGGCCCGGGCTTTGGAGTTTTTCGCCTCCTCCGGTTTCCAGGAGATCAACACCGGCAACGCGGATCGTTTTGATTATGCCGGCACCATAATCAAATATCCGCAAAAATACGCCGCGCAAGCGGAAGCGGTCAGCCAGCTTTTTCCGATCGTGGTTGAGTTGATGACGGACGAGACGCGTCCGGAGGAAATTATTGTCATCCTGGGCCGGGATTTTTCGTTACAATTTTGATAGAGCGCTAATTATTGCCGTTTACTTCCGGGTTTTAATTTGTTCCGGCCGCGGGCATTAATGCTTTTTCCCCCCGGACAGGATTAAGTCTCTGAATATATGATCAAGAAGATCGTAAAATTCATCCATGGCTGGCGGATCTTTTTTTTCCTGCTGATCAGCTTGCACTTCTCGCTTTATCTCCAATTAAATTCCATCGACCTCGGCCAGTTTATCGGCGCCGGTTTCAGCAAGGCCTTGAGTGTCGGCATGTCCGTGGGTGTCCAGGAAAATCCGCACAATAAGCTGGCGGCTCAGTTGGCCGAAAAAGAAAACCGTCTGGCGGAGAAAGAGCATGATTTAACGGTCAAAGAGGAGAACCTGGCCCGCCAGGCGACCATGGGCAATCCGCTGATTCTGACCGTGATTTTTCTGGGCATTGCCGCTCTTTTCATCCTGATTCTTTTGAATTATTATCTTGATTTTCGGCGGCGGCAAAAAGACAAAAAAGATGGAAAAACCAATTAAACCGATAATTTTTTTCTTGGCCGGGGCGATTTTCGCGTTCGGACTGTTGTTGTCTGGCGCTGAATCGGTGTCCGCCAAAGGTTTGGTTCACATCAGCGACCGTTTGAGCGATTCCGGCCCGTCCGCTTCTTCCAGCCATGAGATCAAATTCCTGCCGACTGTTGATATTCCGGCGGGCGGAAGGATTGTTTTTACGCCCGCGCCCGGGGAATTTTTTATTCCCGCGGAATTTTCCAGCGCGGAAGTTGATTTTGCCACCAGTTCCTCTCTGGGCGGAGAATTTATTGACCGGGAAGTCTCCGCGCTTGTTTCAACTTCCACGGACGGCGTGGCGGTGACGAGCGGAGCGAATGGCCGGATCGCGATCACCTTGAACAGCAGCGCCGGCGTGAGTGCCGGCACAGCCGTAAAATTGGTATTCGGCCGCTGGGCCGCGTCTGGCGAAGCCGGCCAGACCGACATCATCAATCCGGCCGCGCCCGGTTCCTATTCTTACCAGTTGGATTTTTACGACGCGGCGGATCACTTGATAGCCGGCGCCGATTATCTCAAGGTGGCGATCGTGGCGCCGGTATCAATGACCGGCTATCAGACCAAAATCCGTTTCAACGGTGCGCCCAGCGGCTTTCTCGCTTATGGTACGACTCAGACTTACATGTCGCTCCAGACCAATTACGTTGCCCATTGCCGCTACAGCATCGCCTCCGGCACGGCCTACGCGGATATGACCGACAATTTCGAATATACCGACGCTTTTTTCCATTCCCGCCTGCTGATCGGTTTATGGCCGGCGGAATATAATTTTTATATTCGTTGTTTGGATACGAAAGATATTGCCGATGACACTGATTATTTGATTAATTTCACCATCAAGGCTCAAGGCGATTCCGAAGGAACGGGCGAGGGCAGTGAAGGCGGGGAAGAAACCGGCGGCTCAGGTTCGGGCGGGGGCGGTTCGGGCGGGGGCGGGGGCGGAGGTTTCGGCAACCAACCCGGCCCGGGCACCGGCGACCTTCAGCCCTATCCGCCTTTGCCGCCGAATCCGATTGTCAGCTTTTCCGGCTGGGCTTATCCCAATGCTTCTATCAGTATTTTAAAGGACGGCGTCAAGGAGAAAACCGCCATGGCGGCGGCTAACGCCGCCTTTAGCCTGCTTTTAGACGATTTGAAAGAAGGAGTCTATACTTTCGGCCTGCAGGCCAAAGACAGCGATGGCCGTGAATCCCTGGCCTATACCACGACTTTTGCTTTGAAAGAAGGGACAAAATCAGTCTTGGCTAATATAATTTTGCCGCCGACGATCGCGGTGAGCGCTACTTATTGGGTCCCCGGCGACTCTCTTTCCGTGTCGGGTCAGTCCGCGCCCGGCGGGCAAGTGGAAATTTGGCTTTATCCGGAAGCCAGTGATTTAAACAGCGATAAAATTGTCAAGCAGACGGTTACGGCCGCGTCTGATGGCCGCTGGCAGGCCAGTTTTTCTTCCCAAGGCTTGGATAACGGCCAATACATTATGAAGGCTAGGACCGGCCTAAGTGGCATCGGCACCAGCGATTTCGGTACGGCGATCAAATTAAGCTTGGGCGAAAAAGCGCCACTGGCGGTTTGCGCCGGCGCGGACTTGAATGGCGACGGTCGCGTCAACATCACTGATTTTTCCATATTGTTATACTGGTGGAATTCCGATAATGCTTGCGCCGACCAGAATCATGACGGTCGGGTTAATTTGATAGACTTCAGTATTATGATGTACCACTGGACCGGTTGAAGGAATATTTGATTATTTTTTTGCTCGGGGTGGATAAATGTGTTATAATATTCACAAGCGATTATCCGGCGGTTATTGGCCGCGCATCAGCAGATAATTTTTTAAAATAATTATAAAATTATGAGTTCATTTTTAGACAAATTAAAAGGGAAAATCAACGAAGAAAATCTGCCCGCGCCTGAAGCGGCCGTGGAAACCCGGGAAAAAGACAAGGATGCGCTTGGCTATCTGCAGTTGGATGTGGATATCTTCCAGACCGCCGAAGAAATAATCATTTTCGCTTTAGTACCGGGCGTGGAGATAAACGATTTGGATATTACCGTGGAAAATGAGAATGATGTCATTACCATCCAGGGCACGCGGAAAAGACCTCTTGATCTGGAGGGTGAAGGAGGGGCGAAAAACCTCCGAGAAGAATTGCTTTGGGGCCAATTTTACCGGCAAATCGTCCTGCCTCAAGAGATAAATGTGGCGGAAGTCGCCGCCAAAGTGAATAAAGGTATTCTGACTTTGCGCTTGCCCTTATTGCGCCTGCAGACCAAAGGAAAAAAGAAGATTTCCATCCAAGCGGACAGTTTGAAGTGATTTTTCGGATTAATAAATCCTATTTATATTCATATGAAAAGAATAATCAGTCCGGTGCTTATCCTGTCTTGTTTCTTGGGGTCGTTTTTTTCCTTTATTCCGGCCCGCGCCGCGGGCGCGACCTTGTTTTTATCGCCCGCAAGCGGCTCTTACGCGGTGGGCAAAAATTTCGTGGTAAAGGTGATGATTAACAGTGGCGGCGGCCAGGGAATCAATGCCGCGGAGAGTACGATCAAATATGACGCGGAAAAATTGGCTGTGGCCAGCGTATCAGAAAGCGGATCAATTTTTGAGCTCTGGACAACCAAGCCGGCCAATAACGGCGCCCAAGGCACGATTACTTTCGGCGGCGGTTTGCCTTCCTCTTATACCGGCAGTGCCGGACTGATTTTCACCATTAATTTTACGGCGAAAAAGGCCGGGGCGGCCAAAGTGGATTTTTCAAGCGGGGTCGTGCTGGCCGCGGACGGCAAGGGCACGAATATTTTTTCCGGCTTTGGTAATGGCACTTATACTATTGAAGAAGCCAAGAAAGAAGAAGTAGTCAAACCGAAACCGGAAGAGCCGAAAAAAGAAGAGGTGAAAGGCGTCCTGCCGCCTTTGCCGGAAATCAATTCGGCCACGCATCCGGTTGAAGAGCAGTGGTATGCCGACAATCAGCCGGCCTTGGCCTGGAAACTTTTGTCCGATATCACCGGCATCAGTTATGGCATTACCAAGCAGGCCGAAGACGCGCCTGATAATATATCGGAAGGCATTGTGGAAGGAAAAAAATATGAAACTCTGCCGGATGGCGAACAATTTTTCCATATCAAATACCAAAACAAAGTCGGTTGGGGAAAAACCAGCCACTACCGGCTGTTGATTGATACCGAGGCGCCGGAATTGTCCAATGTCCGTTTGGATTTTGAAGGCGACGAGACCAATCCGCGGCCGGTCATCAAATTTAACGCCACGGACAAAACTTCCGGCATAGATATCTTTACGATCAAGCTGAACGGACTGCCGCAGGAGGTCAAGAAAGAGAATCTGGCTCAGGGCGAATATCGTTTGGAGGTTCTCGCGCCCGGGGAATACGATTTGGAATTCACGGTCGCGGACAAGGCGAAAAATTCCTCTTCGGCTGTTTTGAAATTCGCGATTTCGCCCCTGAAAGCGCCGATCATCACCGATATACCGAAAGAAATCACCACCCGCGACGAATTGATCATCCGCGGCACTTCTTTTTATCCCCAGGTGACGATCAAGATTTTTTTGGCTAAGAATTCAGGCGAACCGCTTGAGTCAATCATCAAGACTGACGACCAAGGCAGTTGGAATTATTTCCACCGCCAGGCCTTAAGCAAGGGCATTTATGAAGTGTGGGCGCAGGTGATTGACAGCCGGGGCGCCAAAAGTTCCCCGAGTGTCAAGTATATCCTGACTGTCAAGCGTCCGACATTGATTGAGGCTTACGGCTGGTTGATCATCTTGATTCTCTTGGCCGTCATCGTCATCCTCATTTTTTTCATTTTTTACCAGCGGCAGAAATACCGCCAAGAAAGAGCGCGTTTGAAAAAAGAAGTCACTGACGTTAAGAATCGGCTGGCGGAAATCTTCACGGCTTTGCGCGAAGAAGTGGATGAGATTATGGACATGGCGGATAAGCGTCCCGGCTTGTCCGAATCCGAAAGGCGGGTCAAGGAAAAACTTCAGGAAGCTTTGAATATTTCCCAGGAATTTCTGGACAAGGAAGTTGAAGATGTGGACAGGGAAATTAACGCGCCCGTGGAAAAAATCACCCCGAAATAATCCTCCAGCCGCGGCCAGTCTTTTTTTCCAATTAAAATAATCCGCCGGCAATTTTCGCCGGCGGATTTTATTTTTGTTAAAAACAAAACGGCCCGCAAAAATTGCGCCGCGCCGGCTTATTGAAAAAAAAATAATTTGTGCTATACTATTTCTATATGCCAAGGCCAAGATTAACAGACGGTCGGCGCGCGGCCGTTCTGGTCGCGCATCCGGACGATGAGACAATCTGGATGGGCGGTTGCCTGTTGTCATATCCGCTGATCAAGTGGGAGATAATTTCCTTGTGCCGCGGCGGCGATCCGGACCGGGCGCCGAAATTCCAGCGCGTCTGCGAGCGCTACGGCGCGCTTGGCCGAATGGCGGATTTTGACGACGAAGGCCGCGTGGATCTGGCCGCTTCCGTGCCCGCCTTGGAAAAAATAATCGCCGGATTCCTGTCCGGACACGCGTATGACTATATCTTTACGCATGGCGCCGGCGGCGAATACGGACACGAACGGCACCGCGGCGTCCATCAAGCCGT
>Ga0100389_1002216_pt1 | contig 15486 bp, 13 predicted proteins | sample CryGeymeta201513_FD_81537 | JGI IMG/M metagenome (GOLD analysis project Ga0100389, IMG submission 81537) | Groundwater microbial communities from Crystal Geyser aquifers in Utah, USA - Crystal Geyser metaG 2015-13 | ecosystem: Environmental > Aquatic > Deep subsurface > Groundwater | place: USA... | reverse complement strand
TACCGACATTGATTTTAGCAAATTTATTTCCGCCGACTCTTCGACTTGTCCGCCAATGCTCATAAATGCAGGTGGATGATTTTTATTTCATTAATTCTCGCAGCCGATTTCACCGCCATATCTGCCTAGAATATACGCCTAAATCCGGATGATAGCAAGCTGAACAACACAGATTTTGTACGCTGATTAGGCGCTGATTTAATAAATACTGCACTTAAAAAATATCATTCAATCCCGAGTCCATTGTAGCACTTTTCTTCTCTCCTACCCACCAATTAACCCCGCAAACTCCCACACCTCGTAGGTGTGGGTTGATGAACCTACTCACTCCGCCATTGCCAGAAGGGCTTTTATCCGTTCCTCGACTGGTGGGTGGGTGTCGAAAAGGCCGGCAAGAAAGGAGCGTTTTTTGGTTGGATTTGTAATGTAAAGTAGCGCAGTGGCGTCATTGGCATAGCGCATTGGACGAGAGTAGCCGGAAATTTTTCGCAGGGCATTTGCCAAACCTTCAGGATAGCGAGTCAAAAGTGCGCCGTTGGCATCAGCCATAAATTCTCTTTTGCGGGAAATTGCCAGCTGAATTAGGGTAGCAGCAAGCGGCGCCAGAATTGCCAGAATTAATCCGATAATAAGTATGATTCCGTTTGAGCTGCTATCATTATCGCGACTGCGGCCAAAGCCGCCCCAAAACCCGATGCGGAAAAATAAATTTGAGGCAATTGCCACAACCCCGACCAGAACTACGATTACCACCATTAGAAGCGAGTCGCGATTGCCAATATGTGAAAGTTCGTGGGAAATTACTCCCTCTAATTCTTTTTTGTCGAGAATTTCCAAAAGTCCGGCAGTGACAGCAACTGATGCATGTTTCGGATCGCGGCCAGTGGCGAAAGCATTCGGCGCTTCATCTGGGATGAGATAAATTTTTGGTTTTGGCAGGCCAGCGGTGATCGTCAGATTTTCAACGATTCGATGCAATTCTTTGTTGTCTTTACGCCTGACTTCCTGTGCATGTGACATAGACAATGCGATCGAATCGCCCCACCAGTAGCTGGCCATCGCTTGAACCACCGCGATGATAACAGCAATAATCAAAATTCCCGGCGAATTATAAATGTAAGCAAATAGCCAACCAAGTCCGATAATAAAAACCAAAAATAAGCCGATATAAAAAGCCGTTTTCCAGCGATTTCTACCAATTTGGTCGTAAATATTCATAAGTATAACTCAAAAATCAAAAGTCAAAATTCAAAATTATGGAATTACTATTCGAATACTAAAAAAGCTAAGTTAATTTTAGCTTTTTTAGTATAGATTGTAAACGGCAAAATTTTAAAGTGGGATTCGTTCGCCGATCACTCCAATTACCGGCACTGGTTCTTTTTTGCCAGATAAGGCATTGATAATACCTGTCATCCAGATCACCAGATATGCCAACCAGCAAATCCAGGCCAGGATTGGGACCCAGAAAGTAAATGTCAGAGCCATAGCTAAAATAAAGAGAACCACTCCTTGTTTCGCGTGATAGTGTATAAACTCATCTTTCCGAAAAAAGTTTAAGGGAAAGAGAAAAAGAATCGAGAGATATGAAAGAAGAGCAATAAATCTGCTTTTTAGATTCAAATTACCTCCAAAAGTTGTTAATTTTAATTACGAAATGCTTTGCTCGCACATTACTTTTATTTAAAGCCACCCGATCCATCCCGCCTTACCTAGACAGAATAAAGTGTCTTTTTGATTATTATCTAAACTTATAAACGACGGATTGCAGCCCTATAGTCCGGCGCCGGCTTACATAAAAGTAATATGCTCATCGCATTTCGTAATTGAAGATTGTTATTTAACTAAGCGAATGGCAAAAGGATATCTGTAGTGTTCGCCCTTGCTTGCGGCCATACCGGCAATGATGCAGAAAATCAGGTTGAGGATTCCGATGATCGGGTAAAGAATTATCCCAATTCCAACGAAAGAAAGGATACCCGAGACTACCCAGCCAATGAAAATGGTAATCTGGAAATTTAAGGCCTCTTTTGATTGCTCAAGGGCAAACGGCTTGTCTTTGGCAGTCATCCAAATAATCAACGGCCCGATAAAACTGACAACAATACCCAAAAGATGCGCGATCATTGCTAATTGATTTTGATCGCTTGATCCACCACCTGTACTTGATTCTGGCATAATGCTCCTTTCGTACACGGATCTTGTACACGGATCGGCACGGATTAAGCCAATAATTAAAATTCAACTTCTCTTCCGTGTTTTTTGCCGTGTAATTGTCCGTGTGATTACTTCCTTATATTATTAAACTTTACTTCAACATTTTTCTTTTCCTCGACATCCTCAAGTTCAAAAAGCTCTTTCTTTTGATAACGGAAGATACCGGCTATGATGTTTGATGGGAAACTTTCGATTGCGATGTTAAGGTCGCGGACATTAGCATTGTAAAAACGACGAGCTGCTTGGATTTTGTCTTCGGTGTCAGTGATTTCCCGCTGGAGCTCAACAAAATTCTCATTAGCTTTAAGATTTGGGTAATTTTCCGCCACCGCAAAAACTGATTTTAGCGCTTCGGTAATCTGATTTTCGGCTTTGGCCTTATCTACTACACTCTTCGAAGAGATTGCTTCAGCTCTGGCTTTGGTGACTTTTTCAAAGATCTCTTTTTCATGTTTTGCATAACCTTTGACGGTCTCGACAAGATTCGGGATGAGATCGTGCCGTCTTTTTAGCTGCACATCAATATCGCTCCAGGCCTCCTGCGTCCGATTCTTTAAGGAAACTAGACGGTTAAAGATTGCAGCGATAGTAATTGCCAGTATAACGGCAACTATTATTACTATCCATAATGCAGTCATATTGCTCCTTCAATAGTTATATTATTGGTTTTTGAGAAAATATAAATAGCTGCTACCAACTGTTTTGCCATCGGGATCAGTTTTATCTTCAAGAACTGCAGATAAAGAATACTGCGTGCCATTTGATTCATATCCATAATAGTATTTTGGATCAAGCGGGTCAATAGGTAGAGTCGTTATGTAGCTCGGCACAAGAGTGCTATAAAGTATCCCCGTTGTTTGTGAGATTTTTTCCGTCTTTGTAGTGATCGGATATTTTCCAAAAGCAGCGAAGTAGCTCTCAAGCGCTTTGGCGATATTGGAGAGGTCGGATTTTCTCTGAGTATCGCGCAACTGTTCAGCAGTCATGGTAGCTGCTTGACTAGGAGTTGGCTGAGTACCACCTGTTTGGCTCGCTCCGCCGGAGGCTGGCGTTGAGGTGGCAGGAACAACAAAATCTCCGCCTCCCCCACCGTAATCAGAGAAGTCAAGAGTCACCTCAATTCTGGAAATCGCAGCACTGCTATTTGAAACAATTTTCATTTTCAATCGGTGGATTAAATGATCCTTTGCCCCCAGCCAAAAATCGCTGTCCATACTAGAAAGGCTATTTTCACTAAGGCCAAAACCATTAAGAGCGCTGCCGAGTGTAACCTTACCAACGTAATGATAACAACGCACACCATCTATAGTTTCATTACCGCTGCGTTGGCCAATAATCGAGAAATTTGAACCAGAAAAATCACTGCCCCAAAGTACATCTTGTGGACTTTCTTGGCCGAAATTTTTGAGATTATAGGCCAGCCAACCACCTTTAGTACTTTTGTCATAAACAATATCATCTGAGGTTTTAAGATACATCTTGCCGCTAGAGTAAACTAATTCGATCTTTGAATTTGGACTCTTTTTTGACTTTAGATCAATTTTCGCACCACTGACATCGTCGGCAATCCTGGCAGAAAGCTCGGCAGTAACTTCCTCAACCGAAGCTATCATCGAGCTAGAAGTTGAGCCCCCTGTTGTTCCAGATTCAGCAGCAATTTTCCCGACGCTTTCGGTCGGGATCCCGACATTCGCTTTTGGCGAATTGTCGGGGCTTTCTTTGACCTCTCCGGCCAGCCCATCATTAAGAGCAGTTAACACCGCTTCAATGTGAGAACCCAGCTCCTCATCCTGCCTGCCGGCAGGCACGGCTTTAAATGACATTATTGGATATGCCACGGCTGAGACGATTGGCGAAATAATATCTGACTTTACCCCGCGATTAATTGTTACTGTGGCGCTACCATTGACTTTAAAACTCTTCTCTGTTTTCATCTTGCTAGCTGCCATGGCAAAAGCATTTTCCGGATTTTCCGGCAATCCTTTCCATAAGGATTCAAGATGTGCAATTCCGTATATTTTTTCCAGACCAAGCGAAATCATTCCTTGTTCAGTTAAAAATATCCCACCGGCAAAAAGAATAATCACTCCTAAAATACCAGCAAAAATAAAAGTCTTTGTCCGATTGACTGGGGCCCTAAATTGCGCTGCTGGCGGGGGCGTAGTTGGGGGCGGAACTGGAGCTGTTTGAGCAGGTTTTATCGGCACTTGTCCAACAGACGTTGGATTAGCCGGAGCAGGTTGACCCAGACGGCTAGTTTCCACCAGAATCTTCGGTGGCGTTACTGGTGTTGTCGGTTTAGGCCCGATGTCGACACGAGGGGCTGGTGGGGTAGCTTGTGCTACTCCTTCCGGCTTTCCTTCCTGGCTATAAACAGATTGCCAGAAATTTGAGTTTGTTGTCGGCTCTTTCGTAGGCGCAGGCGCAGGCGGAACAGTTGGTTCAGGCTGGGTAACCGCCGGCTGGACAGCAGTAGCATCAATTTTTACACCAACTTTTTCCTCGGTATCAGTCGGAATTTTAAGCTCAATTGGTTTTGCTTCTTGGTTAGCAGTTAAATTCTCCTGACTTTTATTAACATCAAGATCACCGACAACTGTCGGCGTTGGTTTTATAGTCTTAGTATTCTCTGGTACTGGCTCATCCCATGGAGAGTTGCCAGTAGTTTTAACCGCGTCAGCCACACCCCTCCTATCTAAATAGATTTTATCTCATTTTAGAATTATTTTCTACCTTTTGCCTTCATTTAAGGCCAAGATATTAACTCTGGCGTCAAGTTTTTGATTTTCCTTTAAAATTAAAGTAAATTTATGGGCACCTGTAGTCTTAACTGCGACATTTGGTTTAACGGACTGCACCAAAGTTCCTAATTTCTCTTCAGCCCGACTTTTAATTTCCCCAGTACTGACGCTACCAAATAATCTACCTCCTTTTGACGCCTTGCGTTCAAAAGTTAAGGTAATCCCAAGATTTTGTTTTGCAACCTCGACAATTTTTTTTGCCTCTTCTTGATGCTTTTCGGTTTCTGACTTCTTCGCCAAGAGCAGTTTCAAGCCTTCCAGAGAATCAGCGGAAACTGCCAGTTTTCTGGGAAATAAAAAATTCCTGGCGAATCCCGGTTTTACCTCTTTCTCATCGCTCTTCAAACCGATATTTTTAATATCAGCTGTAAGTATCACCTTCATTTCAACCTACATCATTTAATTTTCGAGATAATTTCCGATTTAGCTTTATCAAGTTGCGGATCACGGCCTGCATTCTGATCAGCGTCAGACAAAGCGACAACAATATCCGGTGTAATGCCGACTTTGTTAATCTCTGTTCCTAATGGCGTTAGCCATTTGGCAATTGTGACTTTAAGCGCTGCTCCCTTGAGGAGTGGTTCTAGCGCCTGGACGCTTCCTTTGCCAAAAGTCTTCTCGCCAACAATTTCGGCTCGTTTGTAATCCCTCAAAGCCCCGGTAACAATCTCTGCTGCTGAGGCGCTGCCGCCATTTGCCAGGACTACTGTTGGATAATCTTTTAAGATCGGAGCTTTATCCGTTTTATATTCCTTTTTCGCCCCCTCTTTGTCAACCTCGACGACCACAGTTTTTCCCTGCTCCAAAAATAAATTAGCAAATTCGACTGAAGAATCAAGATAACCGCCCGGATTATTGCGAAGGTCTAAAATGACACCTGAAGCTTTATCTTTAACTATCTCTTTCGCATATTTTTCAGCCAGGTCCATCGTGTCATCACCGAATTGGCTGACTTTCAGAATGGCGATTTTCTTGCCGGCAACATCTTCGAGTTTATAAGTGACACTCTCAACTTTAATACTCTCCCGAGTGATAGTAAAGTCTAAGGGATTCTCGACCCCAGTTCGCAGGATCTTTAATTTGATCTGTGTTCCGGCTTTGCCTCTGATCTTGTCGACAGCTTGGTTAAGAGACATTTCCGTCGCCCCGGTTCCATCAATCTCAACAATGACATCCTTTGCCCGAACTCCTGCTTTCTCTGCTGGTGATCCTGCAAGAGGAGCAACGACTACTATTTGACCATTTTGCATTGTTAACTCGGCACCAATGCCATCAAACTGACCTGAGAGATCTTGGGAAAATTTTTCGTTATCAGATGGCTTAAGAAAAGCAGAATATGGGTCACCGAGTGCTGACACCATGCCGGAAATTGCGCCATAAATCATTTCTTGTGGATCAGAATCCCCGATATATAGTTCCCTGGCTTTATTCCACGTTTGCCAAAAAAGGGAGAAATCAACTGACGTCGGCATATTCTCTCTGGCATTTTCAATGTAACTCGGCGGAGCAGACAGAGAGCCAACTCGGACTCCGTAGCTATAACCAAGATAAAAAACAAAAAATAGCGCCAGAAGCGACGAAATTATAATGCCTAAAATTTTCCCGCTATTACCTTTTCCCTTCACAATGATCTTTTTCTAAATTTTAACAATAGTTTTGATTTTTGACTTTTGAGTTTTCTTATCAGGCACTTGCCAGATGACCATACAAAGTAATAGTATTATCATCATGGAGAATAACCACGGCATAGCCATAACCGCCGTAATATTGTTTCAAAACAATCTCACCCGGCCCAGCAGCAAATATCGGGTCGCCCCAAACTCCCGGCGTTTGTGCTCCGATATCAATACCAGTATGAATTCCACCATTATAAGCGCCGGCAGCAGCATAATCTGTCCAACCAAACTCCTGAGTCACACGATGTGATAAGGTCGGCCAGATGAACCGAGAACCAAGATAATCCCTTGGATTTACCGCTTGGCCTGCAGGGTTTCTAACTTCAAAATGAAGATGGGCGCCAGTTGAATATCCGGTTGAACCCATGGTGCCGATCAGATTGCCAGCAGCGACTTGTTGACCTTTGCCACGTTCTGCCCCCCAATTACGGCCTTTAAGTTGCGAGTAAATGCTGGCCAAGACCTGGGCTTCTCTTCTTTCGGCGTCCTTGATTTTCTGGTCCAATGTAGCGATGGTTTTGGTCGTATTCGAATAAAGTTGATCTTTTGTTTGTTTCTGATCTTCCAGAGCTGATTCTTGTCTCGTTTGTTGTTCCTTCTTGTTTGAGAGTTCAGCAACTTTTGTTTCCTGCTCGGCTTTGGTTTGCGAAAGTTGATCTTTGAGTGCTTTTATTTTATTTATAGTCTCCTCAATTTGTGCTCTAACCGCATCATAATAACGAGTTTTGTCAACCAATTCGGATAAGCTGTCGGCACCAATTACCGCCTCCATCAATCCGTCTTCGCCTTCCATATACCAGTTGGCGATTAGATTCCCCTGTTTTTCTTTTTCGCGGGACAGGTTGGCTTCTTCATTTTGGATCTGAATTTTTAGATCCTCGATTTTTGTTTGGGTATCAGCAATCTCCTTTCGCGTCTGGCTTATAGCTGATTCCACCTGGTTAATTGTCGAGGAAATACTTTTTAGGTCGGAGGAAAGTCCTGAGGCCTCAATCTGCTTCTGGCTCTTAATTGACTGCAGTTGCTTCTTTTCTTGCGAGATTGAACTCTGCTGGTTATAGAGATCACTGGTGGAAGCGGCGTGAGCGATATATGGCAAAAATACCATCACCGCAGTGACAACAGTGACAAGAATCTTTGGCAATTTGTTGTAGAATTTTTTACAACTCATTGTTTTAATATTATAAAACTTCAGGATACAAGAAACAAGATATAAAAATATTTGGAAATTACTTTTTTAAGTGTTGTCTTGTGGCCCAAAAGGAGCAAAATATGCCTAAAAGAAGCGCAATTAAAAACTGGATAATCACTACCTGATAAAGAGATGCTCGCATAAATGCCCCGACATCGTAGCCGATATCGAGGTAGCGAACAAAGACCGGGGTCAAAATGCTATAGGAGATAACAATAGCCACCGAGCTGATAATTGCGGCAGCAGTTCCATACATTACTCCCTCTAGCACAAATGGCATCCTGACATAGGCATCAGTCGCACCAACTAGACGCATAATTTCAAGTTCATCAGAGCGAGCAATAATTGTTAACTTGATGGCATTATAAACCACAAGTATCGAAATAATCAGAAAAAGAACAGAAAGACCACTGCCGATTTTTTTAACGAATGAGGTTATCTTTACTAGTCGATCTATCATATCCTTATTCTGTTGATAAGAAAGTCTGGTGATGAGTGGCGCATAATCTTCACTTTGTAGAAAATCAGCAACTTGGCCAATTTCTTCCGGGTTCTTAGTTTTTACCTCTAGGCTCCGCGGAAGTGGATTATCATTTTCATTAATGATATCCTGGAGATTTTGATCAGTCGCATATCTTGTTCTCCATCGAGAAAGTGCTTCCTCTTTGGAGATGTAACTAATGCTTTTAACCTCTGGCCTGGAACTGATCAAATCAGAAAGAGCAGAAATTTGGTCTTCTGAATCGCTATCCTTGAGATAGACCGCAAGATCAACTTTTTCTCTCATAGAAACGGTGGTTTTATTAACTAGAAGAGCTAAGAAAGTAAAAACCGAGATAATGAGTAGCGTTAAAACAATAATCAAAGTTGTTGCCAGTGATAACCAGCGATTACGCCAAAAAGAGATGGTCGCCATTTTGATAATTCGACCGGCCATAATCATCAAGTTGTAAAAACCGTTGTCGGACTTCATAATCTTCCACAAATGGATGACTAATATTCCTAATGACTAATAACTAATACTATTTTAATTTATTCGTCATTGGTTATTAGAAACATTCGTTATCCATTCTTGTTAATCATAAAACATATTTCCCATCCTCCTTGTCATCAACAATTTTTCCCTGTTTCATCGTTACTACTCTTTTGTGTATCGCATCAACAATCTCTTTGTTATGAGTTGCTAGAAGTACTATGGTTCCTTGCTTGTTAATCTTAAAAAGAAGCTCCACAATTTCCCAGGAATTCACCGGATCAAGATTGCCGGTTGGTTCATCAGCAATCAGAAGTTTCGGCTCATGAACTAGAGCTCTAGCAATCGAGACTCGCTGCTTCTCGCCACCTGATAATTCCTCAGAAAGTGCATTGGCCCGATTTTCTAAACCAACAAGTGTTAACATCTCGGCCACCCGTTTTTTGATCACACCCGGCACCACGCTTGCCACTTCTAAAGCAAAGGCGACATTCTCCTCAATGGTCTTTTTGGCCAGAAGTTTAAAATCCTGATATATAACACCAACCTTTCTTCTATAATAAGGCAGCTCCTTCTCCTTGAGCTGAAAAATATCTCTGTCGGCAACCAGGATTCTGCCGGATGTTGGCAACTCTTCACGAATAAGGATTCTAATAAGTGTTGATTTTCCGGCACCCGAGGGGCCAACCAGAGCTACAAACTCGCCCTTGCCAATTTTAAAACTAGCATCATCAACTGCGATGATATTGCCTGGATATTTTTTTGTCACATGTTGAAATTCAATCATAACAAAAATTTAAAATTTTCAATTTTCAATTTAAAATGAATGTTTAAATGTTGCAATGTTTAAAACATTTTAAATTTGGATTTTTGTTTTTAAATTTATTTTAAATTTTAAATTTTAAATTAGTGCACTCAAATCGATCCCTCCCATCTCCTCCGGCTTCGGAACTCCCATAATCGAAAGAATCGTCGGGGCGACATCGGCCAGAATACCTGTTGTCGGGTTGCTAGAATATTCTAGCAAAGTTTCGTGATTAAAACCTGTACCGCCCTGCGGTGTAAACGGCCGCTCTGCCAGATCAAGTAGAACAAAAGGTACCGGACTGGTCGTGTGCTCTTTGTTGATTTTTTTATCTATGGGATTAATCATAACTTCACAATTACCATGATCAGCAGTAATTATAACCGTGAATTCTTTGGATGTGGCAGTAGTTAAAATTTCCCCGATGCAGTTGTCAACTGCTTCGACTGCTGCAACCGTTGCCTCCAAATTGCCGGTGTGACCAACCATGTCGCCGTTGGCAAAGTTAACTAGGATAAATTGATATGTCTTTGAAAGTGCCTCTATTACCTTATCTTTGACGGCCGCTGCTGACATCCCTGGAACAGTCGCGTAACTTTCAACCCTTGGCGATGGGACCAAAACCTGATCCTCATGTTTATGTGGTTTCTCTTCTCCACCGTTAAAGAAATATGTCACATGGGCGTATTTTTCAGTTTCAGCAATGTGACATTGAGAAAATCCTGCATCCTCGATGACGTCAGCAAGTATGTTGCTCATATTAAGTGGCGGAAAAATTACCGGGGAAAGCTGATTATCAAAATATGATGTCATTGTAACCATAGAGAGATTCTCAACTTTTTGCCGTTGAAATTCAGAGAAACTGTCACTTTCAAAAGTCTCTAAAATCTGACGCATCCGATCTGAACGGAAGTTGAAAAATATTATGCCATCGCCAGCTTTAATTATCCCCTGCTCGTCAATCAGGCAAGCGCCCAGCTTTTCATCATCTGCACTTGCTTTGTAGTTGGCAAGAATCCCCTCTTTTGGATCAGAATATTTGTCGCCTTCTCCTTTAACCCAAAGATTATAAGCTTTTGAGATTCGCTCAAAGTGTTTATCGCGGTCCATGGCGTAGAAACGGCCGATAATTGTCGCGATTTTACCAACGCCAATCTCGGAAATTTTATTTTTAATTTGTTCGACATCATCCTTAGCCACTTGCGGTGCTGTGTCACGGCCGTCAGTAATCATATGAATATACACTTTCTCAATTTCCTTGTCGTGAGCAAATTTTAGAAGCGCGTAAAGATGATTAAGAGTTGAATGAACACCGCCAAGGGAGCAAAGACCGACCAGGTGTAAGCTGCTATCACCAGCTTTGACGTGCTCAGCGACTTTCAAAAGACTCTGGTTCTGGAAAAATGAGCCCTTTTCAATCGCTTGATCAATCCGGGGCAAATTCTCCCAAACTACTCGACCAGAGCCTAAATTTAGATGTCCAACCTCAGAATTACCAACCTCGCCCGGAGTGACACCGGCATCAAGACCCGAAGCTGAGATTGAGGTCTTTGGGTAATTGTCATAAACCCAGTCAAGATTAGGAGTTTTGGCTAGATAGGTAGCATTACCTTCTTTCAAAGGTGATAGCCCCCAGCCGTCCATAATGATAAACAGAACTTTTTTCAAGCCCCTCCTACTATTATTTACTAATAACGATTATACCACCAAAATAAGAAACCACAAAATATCTCTGACGTGAGAATCTATAATTGAGAGATCCTACCTTTTTCTATCATTGATCTCTTGATCGTAGCTGTTTATAATTTCATCCGAATCCCCAAAAGTGCGGGTGGGGATTGAACTGCTGCTAACTTGCACAGCGGAAGGTATTTGTTTGTCCATAGATGGTTCAAAATCAATTTCCGACAACCCGATTTTTGCTTTCGTTGGTGAAAAATTTGATTTAACTCTCGATTTAATAATCTCCTCCTGCTGTAGATCAGCTTTTGTCGCCACGATGTTGTAATAACCTTTGGGCAAAGCTAGAGCAAAGCGGCCTTTGTTATCAGAAACCGTAGTTTTGACTAGTTTTCTACTGCTTTCAGAGATGGCACGAACAACTGCCAAGTCAATAGGCGAATTATCAACTTTCTTGTAAACCAAACCGTTAGTCCGACCCAGAGTGATAAAATAAACGACAATATAATAGATAAAAATAGCAATAAGGAAATGGGGGAATGGGGAAATGATGGGGAAATGAATGATGGGGAAATGGGGAAATGGGGACGCTCCCAATATAAAGCTATATTTGCGATAAGAGCCGTTTTGTCATAAAATTTAGTTATGCCAAGACATCCAAGGTTTCTTCCGCCTGATAACTATTTATCATCAACGCCACTAAAACAACACCCATTATCAATAAAATAATAGCGGGCAGTGAAGTCCGCGAACTTAAAACCTTTCCTAACTTATCCCTCCATTTAGGCATCTATAAAAAATTATAGCATTTATTTCTCCCCGAGTGCAAAATCAGCGATTTTTTTGTAGTTACGATCGCTATCGCCCTTTCGAAAGAGAGAGATTTTATCCACAATAAATTGTTGATCCGAAATTGATTTCTCAATTCCCAGAAATTTCTCTTGAGCTTCATCAGCGGTTAAATCATTGGAAAGAGTAATGTGCGGACGGTACTGCTTTGGATAATCCTTCATAATTTTAAGGTGGCCCTCAATTGATTTAATAACTAGCTGCTGCAAACTTAGTAAATCATCGCTTTTAGCCACCTGGGCAAATATTGTATTGCCAGTATTAGCAAATTGGCCAACGCCAACAATATCAATTTTGAATCGCTCAAAATCTTTAGCTCTTTTTTTCAAGGCTTCCGATAGCGCTTTAAAATTTGAAGTTAATTTTGCCGGCGGAATCAGAGTTATATGCGGCGGAAGCGCGATATTCCAGTTCTTCGATTTATATCTCTTTTGTATTTTTGAATAGTTTGCGGAAAGTCCTTGCGGCAAAGTTATGGCAATAAGATATCTCATAATATTTGTTTAGCGATTTAATGAATCAGTGGCACGAAAACAAAGCCTTGATGCTCGAGGGATTTTATCTTATTTTTCTCTTTTTTGATCTCGAAAATACTATTACCAACCGGTACCACCAGCTTGCCACCATCCTTAAGCTGATCCGGAAGTTCCTCCGGCAATTCCTCTGCCGCCGCACTAACTAAAATCCGATCAAATGGTGCAAATTTAAGCAGTCCCAATTTAGTTTCGGCAAGAAAAAATTTTGCATTTCTGATATCAGCTTTACGACAATTTTCTTCGCCAAAGTTTTTTAATTCTGGGACCAACTCAACAGCATAAACCGTGCCTTTCGGACCGACAATATCTGATAGTAACGCTGTCGTCCAACCAGACCCGGAACCGACATCCAAAACTTTGTCGCCCGGCTTGGCATCCAACCATTCTAACATCATCCGAACCGTAGTTGGTTGGGAGATCGTCTGTCCCTCACCAATCGGTAATGGAATATCATCATAAGCCGAATCCAGATATTCTGGCAATACAAAATTCCTGCGATCTACTTCTTCGAATGCCTCATTTATTAGATCCTCCCCATGATTCATAATTCACGATTTATGATTCAATTTTTATCTTCCACAACACTTTTTATACTTTTTACCACTTCCGCATGGGCAGGGATCATTGCGGCCAACTTTTTTACCAACGCGGATTGTCTGGTTGCCACCTCCGCCGCTGCCGCCTTCTTCCATTCGTTCAAAAACCGTCTTTCCAGCCTGCCTGCCGATAGGCATGGCTTGGCGGATTGTTGTTGTTACACCTGTTTTTGTATCTCTTTCACTCTTTTCTTCAACCGGTTTTCTTTTTTCATCTGGCTCTTCTCCGACATCCCCAAGCCGATCTGAATCCGGCGCCTGATATTCAAGCGGCCGCTCCTCCCCAGTTGGCTGTGGTTGCGGCTGAGCCTGCCTGCCGGTAGGCATGGCTTGGATTTCAATTCGATAAATTGACCTGACAACTCCGGACTTGATGGCAGAAAGCAAATCTTGAAATAAACGATAAGCTTCCTTTTTGTAGGCCACCAGCGGATCAGTTTGCGCATAACCCCGAAGCCCGATACCGGTTCGCAGTTCTTCCATTGTTGTCAGATGTTCAACCCAGAGCATATCAATTGTTCGAAGATAGACTACTTGCTCAATTTGACGCATAATTTCCTTGCCATAATTTTTTTCTCGTTCATCATAATACTTGCGGGCAAAATCGAGAACGCTATCAAGCGAAATATTTCCAATCTTGCCTTCGCCGAATATGGCTTCAACTTCTGTTTTCAGGCTTGTCTCGAGCGAAGTCGAGAGATTCTCCTGCTCCGAGGCCAATGCCGCAAACATACCCTGAATCTCTTCTTCAACCATCAAAAGTATTTCATTTTTGATATCGTCATTGTTGGCTGAAACGGATTCAAGGATTTTTCGCCGCTTGGCATAAATATATTTACGATGTGAATTCATTACGTCATCGTATTCAACCAAATGTTTGCGAATATCAAAATTATGGCCCTCAACTTTTTTCTGAGCTCCTTCAATTGAGCGCGAAATCATCTTATTCTCAATCGGCATATCATCTGGCAAGCCTAATCTTTCCATCAACATTTTCAGCCGCTCGCCGCCGAAAATCCGCATTAGGTCATCTTCCATTGAAACATAGAACTGACTTGAGCCAGGATCGCCTTGACGTCCGGAACGACCGCGGAGCTGATTATCAATCCGCCGCGCTTCGTGCCGTTCGGTGCCGATGACATGTAGCCCACCGAGCTTGGCAATGCCCTCGCCCAATTTAATATCAGTGCCGCGGCCGGCCATGTTGGTGGCGACGGTAACTGCACCACTTTGCCCGGCTTTCATGATGATTTTCGCTTCCCGCTCGTGGTTTTTGGCATTCAAAACTTCATGTTTTATCCCCCCGCGTTTCAAGTATTTCGACAGCTCTTCATTTTTTTCAACCGAAACCGTGCCAACAAGCACCGGCTGGCCTTTTTTTTGTCGCTTGGCAATGTCAGCAACTACCGCCAGTAATTTTCCCTCCCGTGTCTTGTAAATTTTATCCGAAGTATCAACGCGGATCATCGGCTCGTTGGTCGGGATCACTGTCACATCAAGTTTATAAATTTTATAAAATTCCTCGGCCTCGGTTGCCGCCGTACCGGTCATACCGGCCAGTTTGTGATATAAGCGAAATAAATTCTGGAAAGAAATCGTCGCCATTGTTTGCGACTCGCGCTTGACCTCAACATTTTCCTTCGCCTCAATTGCTTGATGCAAGCCCTCGGAGTAGCGCCGCCCGGGCATCAAACGGCCGGTAAATTCATCTACTATTATAATCTCACCCTCTTTGACAATATAATCCTTGTCTTTTTTGAACAAAACCTCGGCCTTAAGCGCTTCCTCCAAGTGATGGACCAAAACAATCCCTTCCTGGTCGTAAATATTTTTTACTCCAAGCATGCCCTCGATTTTTTTCATCCCCTCATCGGTCAACATCACCACCCGATCTTTTTCGTCAACGGTATAATCTTTATCTTTCGATAAGCGGGGGACAAGGGCGGCGAATTTTTGGTAAAGCGATGCCGATTCCTCGGCTGGCGCTGAAATAATCAAGGGTGTTCGGGCTTCATCAATCAAAATCGAGTCAACCTCGTCAACAATCGCATAGTGAAGTTCGCGCTGGACGCAGTACGGCAAACTCGGCGCCATATTGTCGCGCAAATAATCAAAGCCGAATTCATTGTTTGTGCCGTAAGTGATGTCGCAATCGTAAGCT
>Ga0100389_1002149_pt1 | contig 15759 bp, 14 predicted proteins | sample CryGeymeta201513_FD_81537 | JGI IMG/M metagenome (GOLD analysis project Ga0100389, IMG submission 81537) | Groundwater microbial communities from Crystal Geyser aquifers in Utah, USA - Crystal Geyser metaG 2015-13 | ecosystem: Environmental > Aquatic > Deep subsurface > Groundwater | place: USA... | reverse complement strand
TCTTCGGGGAATCGCTCGCTGTGGCCGGTCTCCTGACCGAGCCACCGTGGCTCGGTCAGGAGACCGGCCACAGCCACCCCGGATTATTGAGAGGATACCAGGATCGCTTGACCCGCGGATGTAGCATAGTAACTGTCCGTAAACAAGTTAGCGGTTTTACGACAGGATGCCCTTGCATTACAACGCCGAACCGCTATGTTAAAAACGGACAGTTACTAGGGCCTTGTGCCCGCTTGAACGCCCATCAGGGGCTATGCTACAAACGATCAAATCAGCCTTGACAGACTGCTAGACATGCGAATCAGAGAAGTCCGGTTTCGTGGACCACGCAGCCGGACTTCTTTGTCTTTGTAGCTCCGTCAGCCGTAGAAGGGCCTAACCCATGAAATTCCTGTTTTTTGTGCAAGGATCTTGTGGGTAAGGTTGTCACCCTTTTGGTTCCGGCTTGTCAGCGCAGCGACCTTGTCCGGGTTAGGATGAGTAAAACCATGAATCGCACCCGCCGAAACCTGCCCATCCTGCTGGCTTTGACCCTGGCGCTCATCAGCGCCTGTGCAAAGCAACCGGCCCCGACACCAGCGCCGCCTACGGCGGTCCTGACGCGACCCACGCCATCGCCTGCGCTCACCGCGACCCCGGAACCGACCCAATTCCCCACACCGACCGACGCGCCCAAGACACCGACAGCCGCGCCAACCGTCGAGATGGCCTGGGAATGTCCCGCAGCCAGCGCGACGCTCTCGCTCTGGCATTCGTGGTCCGATCAGGAACTCGCCACAATCCAGGTGATCTTGGACGAGTACCGGCAGGCCTGCCCAAACGTCGAACTGCAACTGCAGAGCCGGTCCGATCTGGCCGAGATCAGCCGGGCCGAGCTGTTGGGCAAGGCCGGCCCCGACATCATGACACAACGCAATCGCGATATCGGCCGGTTGGCTGGCAGTCAGATGATCGTGCCATTGGACTCGTACCTCGGACCGGATAGGCTCACGGACGACTACGTTAGCGTCGCCGTTGCCGGTGTCAGCTACCAGGATCAGATCTATGGGGTTCCCGCATCCATGGAAACCATCACGATGATCTACAACAAGGACCTGATCCGCGAAGATGAGCTGCCGGTGGATACGGATGATCTCTTGAAGAAGGCTGCCATCTGGAGCAGCGCCCATCCCGAAAGCTACTTCCTGGTCTACAATGCCCGCAACGATGCCTATTTCTCGGCCCCTTGGTGGCAGGCCGCCGGCGTGACCATCGTGGACGACCAGGGCCACACAACTTTCAGAAGCGATGCGGGCTACGCGGCCGGCAATTTCATCCATGCCCTGCGGCAGGTCATGCCGGAGGAGATCGACTACTACATCGCCGACACCCTGTTCAAGGAGGGCAAGGCCCCGATGATCATCAACGGTCCGTGGTATATCGCTGAACTGGAGACGGCCGGCATCGACTTCGGGTTGAGAAACCTGCCGGTCTTCAGCCCGACGGGCGTTCCCGCGATGCCGCTGGTGGACGTCAACTGCCTGGTAATGACGCCGAACGCCGAAGCGCGCAATGTGGCCACCGCGGCGGTCAATGTCATGCGGTATCTCACTGGGGCAGCCGCCCAGGTGGCGCTGGCCGCGGCCAACGGCACGGTTCCAACCAACCAGGCTGCCGCACACGCCCCCGAAGTGCAGGCGCTGCCGGTAGTCGCGGCGTTCGGCGCGCAGAGCGCGCTCGGCAGGCCCATCCCCGCTTCTCCATTCATGGCCGCCCTGTGGGACGCCATCGCCAGGGGCGTGGAGTGCATTTGGACCGGAGCGAGCGAAGTCAACACCTGCGTCGACGACATCCAGACCCTGGCCGAGGCGGACATCGCCGGCATGAAGTAGGCCAGTCGAGATCTAGAGGGCGTAGGCGCCGCAGTGCGTCATCTCCTATATCCGCCACAGCGCTTCGCCTTGCTTTCCAATCGTTCAGCGGTTCCCTTGCCAAACCTCCGCCCAGGTGCTAAAATCAGATGGCGCTTCGGTCGGATGAAATGTGGGGAGGTGTACAATGAGCCAACCTGGGGATGTGCTCCTGGAAGCCTTGAAAGAGCCAGATGCGCCGAGCGAAGACCTGCGACGGCGTCTGCTGGAGGCGCTGCTGCCTTCTCCGCAAGCTCGCAAGATGTCTTACGCGGAGTTCCTGGACTGGGCAGATGAAGATACCCTGGCCGAATGGGAAGATGGAGAGGTGGTGATGAGTACACCAGCAAGTCGTCAGCATCAGGCAATCTCCGGTTTTTTGTATCAGTTGCTTAACACGTATGTTGAGGTCCGCAGGTCAGGTGCAGCGATCTTGCCACCCTTCCAGATGAAGCTGGTAAACTCAGGACGCGAGCCAGATCTAATCTTTGTCGCCAATCAAAACCTGGGCCGTCTCAAGGAGACTTACCTGGATGGTCCGGCCGACCTGGTGGTAGAAATCATCTCACCGGAGAGCGAGGGGCGCGATCGAGGCGACAAGTTTTACGAATATGAGAAAGCGGGCATTCCTGAATATTGGTTGATCGACCCTCGCCGAGAGCGGGTGGAGTTCTATCAGTTGGACGCGCGGGGCCAATACCACCTGATCGCACCCAGCGCCGAAGGTGTCTATCGTTCGCACATCCTGCCTGACTTCTGGTTGCGGGTGAGTTGGCTGTGGCAGCCCCCGCTGGTGTTGGATGTTTTGCCGGAGCTGCCGCTTACCTGACCCCCTGACCCCCTTCCCTGTAAGGGAAGGGGGAGGCACAGAGGGGGTGACTTCTCGACCTGATCTCCCCCGGCTTCTTTCCCGGAAAGGGAAAGGGGAGGAGTTGAGGAAGAGAGTTTTCGAAGGACTTTTTACTGGCATGCACATCTATCGCGCCGATTTGCGCGACCTGACTGCCTGTCTCGCTTTGGACGGCTCATACGAGACCGATCACGTCTGGCAAGTTGTCCAGCAGACCGACGACGGCCAGGTAGTCGCCCGGTTCCGCACCGTCCGGCTGCCCCGCACCATGCGCGTGCCCTACCCCAGTTGGGGCGAGGCGCTGCTGACTCACCAGGAGCGCGGCGACCTGATCCTGGTGGCCGCGGAAGGTGGCGAGGTGCGCGGCTACATCGACCAGGAAACCCAACCCGACCAGGGCATCGCGTGGATCCATCATCTGGTGGTGGCCTCGGCGCATCGGCGCAATCGCATCGGCACGGCTCTGCTGGCCCGCGGCCTGCAAAACGCCCGCCAGGGTGGCCTGACGCACATGCTGACGGTGGTGCAAAGCAAGAACCACCCGGCGATCCGCTTCTTGGAACACAACGGCTTCACCTTTTGCGGCTACAACGAGCGTTTCTACCGTAACCAGGACATCGGCCTCTATTTCGGACGTGGACTGTAGCGATGATCGATCTGTCGGATCTCACGTGGCCTGTGGCACTGGCTTTCGGAGATCTCATCCTCTCCTCAGCCATCGTCATCACGGCCTTCGCGCTGCTCGGCTACATGCTGACGCGCAACTTGAGAAGCCGCGTGGCGCAGACCTTCAGCACCCTGCTGGCGTGTGTGTTGGTGGTGTTCGCCGGCGATATCCTGGTGCCGCGCGTCGAGACCTACCACGCGGCGATCCTCTGGCTGCGGGTGCAGTGGATCGGCATCGCGCTGGTGCCGGCCGCCTATCTGCACTTCTCCGATGCCCTGCTGCGCTCCACGCGCCACTTCTCCGCCCGGCGCGGGATGGTGGTGGCGGGCAGTTACATCTTCAGCACGCTGCTGGTCTTCCTGGCCCTCTTCAGCGATGTCCTGGTCCACGACGGGACCTTCAATCCACCGGTCAGCTTCATGGCGGCCGGCCCACTCTTCCCGCTCTTCGTGGCCTATTTTCTCGGTACGGCAGTCTATGGCGCCTACAACGTCATCCGCGCCCGCAAACGGTGCCTGACCCCGGCCTCTCGGCGGCGGATGACCTATCTCACCCTCTCCTTTGCCGCGCCCGGCCTGGGCGTCTTCCCCTACCTGATCACCTCGGGGTTGGCCGCGCGCGTCGATCTGATCCTGGTGCTGCTGATGAGCATGGCCGCCAACGTCATCGTCGGCGCCATGTTGGTGCTGATGGCTTACAGCGTGGCCTATTACGGCGTGCTCAGCCCCGACCGCGTGATCAAACACGATTTGCTCCACTATCTGCTGCGCGGCCCGGTGGTGGGCATCCTGGTCATCATCGTCATGCTGGTGATCCCTCGCGTGGAGTTGATCCTGGGCCTGCCGCGCGACACCACGCTGATCTTCGCGGTCGTTGGTGTGATTGTGTTGGGCCAACTCGCGGTGAACGCGGCCAAGCCGTGGATCGACCGGGCGATCTATCGCCAGGACCGGGAGGAGATCTCCTGGATCCAGACGCTGGACCGGCGCCTGTTGACCAGCAGTGATCTACATCAGTTCCTCAACAACGTGCTCATCGGGCTGTGCGAACTGCTCCGAGTCGACACCGGTTTCGTGTTGGTCCAGACCGCGCAGGGGTTCGAGGTCGATGTGACGGCCGGCGACATCGAAACGGCCAGGGAATTCGCCGAGAGCGCCGAAGCGCAAAGCACCTGGGACGCGTTGGCGCAGGAAGACGGCACGCAGGAGAAAACCGGCTTTCGCGCCGATACCCGCTACTGGTTCTGTCCGCTGCGCAGCCAGGACGGGGAGAAGCTGTTGGGCTTGCTCGCCGTACGCGCTCGTAGCCAGACCGTGGACCTGGACGAGGCGGAGCATTATGAAGCCGAGGCTCTGTTGAGCCAGGCGTCCGCCGCCATTGCCGATCGGTACGTGCAAGAGGGCGTGTTCGCCACACTGCAACGCATCCTGCCGGATCTGGAGCGGATCCAGGAGTGGCGCAGCGCCGTGCGCTACGCGCCCCCCAGTCCCGGCAAACCCCAGGCCGGCAAGGAGTTGAGTTGGGATCAGGGCCACTGGCAGCAGTGGGTCAAAGACGCGCTGAGCCACTATTGGGGCGGCCCCAAGTTCACCGAGAATCCCCTGACCGGCCTCAAGCTGGTGCGCCAGGCGTTGCGCTCTCAGGATGGCAACATCACCCGGGCGCTGCGCGTCGTGCTTCAGGAAGCTATCGAACGTCAGCGGCCGGAGGGTGAGCGCCAGCTTACCGCGGCAGAGTGGTTGTTGTACAACATCCTGGATCTGCGCTTCGTGCAAGGCCAGCGGGTCCGCGACATCGCCCGGCGGCTTGCGATGAGCGAATCGGATCTGTATCGCAAACAGCGGGCCGCGGTCGCGGAAGTAGCCAAAACACTGGCAGAAATGGAGGCGGCGGTCGTCGGAGAAGAGAGCATAGATGGCTGATGGCTGGAAGCTGGAAGCTGGAAACTGGAAGCTGGAAACTGATTCGCCGATTCGTGTTCTGGGAGGAGGAAGCCGATCATGGATGATGGGTATTGGGAAGCTTTGCTGGCAGACGTGGAGGGAGAGAATCACCCGTCGCACCCGTCGGGTTCTGAGGCTGTGTTCGGTGAACCGGATCTACCCGGACACCCCCCTTCGCAACGAAGGTGGACCAACGATCCAACCACTACGGAAGAGGAAGGGGACTGGCAGCGCGCCGACGCCTGTTTGGAAAACGGCGAAGTCATCCAATTGATGATCACAGGCCACAACCGCGGCGGGTTGCTGGCGGATTTTGGCGCGATTCAGGGTTTTTTGCCCGCCTCGCACCTGATCAACCCGCCGCTGAGCCAGGAGATCAGAGAGCGTATGACCGCGCTGGCCGCGCGCGCCGGCGAAACTCTGACCGTGCGCGTCGTCGAGATCGACCGAGACCGCTGCCGCCTCATCCTCTCGGAGCGCATGGCCCGGGAGAATGGCCAGGCCGCTGAAGACTTGCTGAGCACCCTCAAGGCGGGGCAAACCTGCCGCGGGCAAATCACCAATCTGTGCGCCTTCGGCGCGTTCGTGGATTTGGGCGGCTTCGAGGGCCTGATCCACATCTCCGAGCTTTCCTGGGGGCGGGTCGGATCAGCCGAGGAGGTTGTGCGCCCCGGTGATGAGGTAGAGCTGCTGGTGTTGGACGTGCACCCCAACGAGCAGAAGGTGTCCCTGAGCCTGAAACGGCTGCGACCCGATCCCTGGCACGGGGTCGAACAGCGCTATCAGGCCGGCCAAATGGTGAATGTCGTCATCACCAACGTGGTCAATTTCGGCGCCTTTGCCCGGGTGGAAGCGGGGCTGGAGGGGCTGATTCACATCTCGGAGCTGGCCGAGGGCAGCTTCATGCACCCGCGCAACGTCGTCAAGGAAGGGGATCGGGTGCGCGCGCGCGTGTTGCTCGTCGATGGCGCGCGGCATCGGCTGGCCTTGACGCTGCGCTGCGCCGACATGCTGGCCCACAAGATGGAAGTGACGTGAGACTCCCCAAGGACGAAACCCTGGGCCTGGCGTTTTTGGCCATCGGGTTGGTTACGCTGATGCTGTTGGCGCCGGGCCTCTTCACGGGCGCGGAGCCGGCGCCGCTGCGCGTGCTCTTGGGCTGGGGCGCGTTCGTCATCGTCGTGATGTTGGTGGTCGGCGGCATCGCGCTGACCTTTGCCGGCAAGATGGGGTGGCAGGTCCGTTGGGCAGCGGTCGCCTGGAGCGAAGTGGGCCTGCTGTCGCTCCTGATGCTCACGCACCTCGGTGAAACCCAACCGTTGGATGCGGCTTTGGCCGGCCGGGGCGGGGGCGTGGTCGGCTGGGCCGTCAGCGAATTCTTTGGACTGCTGTTGCCTCCCGTGCTGGTCTGGGTGATCGGCATCGGCGGGCTGGTGATCGCGCTCTGGCGGCTCTGGTATGCCCTGCCGTCGACCTGGACCCGGCTGGCGAGGCCGCGTGGGAGCGGCAGGGCGCGCGGGCTGGGTGACGGCATCTCGGATGGCCTGATTCGCGTGCCCAGTTGGGTCGCGGACGCGTGGGCTACTGTGGGAACCCGGCTGGTGAACCTCCTGCGCAACCTGCGACCCGGCGCCATGTCGGCCGACTACGCCGACTACGGGGATGATTTCGACGAGGTGACCGGGAAGCCGCGACCCGCGCGCCTGCGTGGCCGGGGCCTGCTCAGATCCGACGCTGAGCCAGAACCGCTTCAATCGCCGGCAAAGGACCGCGCGCCGCGGCGCAAGCGCCCCGACACGCTGCCACCCCTGAATCTGTTGCGGCCGGACAACGGGCGCGCCAACCCCAACGCGGATGTGCGCCAACGCGCGCAGATCCTCAAACAGACGTTGGCCGAGTTCGGTGTGCCAGTAGAGGTCGTCAGTGTCAGGGAAGGCCCGACCGTCACCCAGTTCGGGTTGGAGCCCGGCGAGATCGTGCGGGAGTTACGCAGCGGCGAAATCCGGCGCCGGCGCGTTTCCGTGGTCCGCATCCTGCGGTTGAGCAACGACCTGGCCCTGGCGTTGGCGGCCGCCTCCATCCGCATCGAAGCGCCGGTGCCGGGCCGGCCCTACGTGGGCGTCGAGGTCCCCAACACCGAAAAAACGCTGGTTTCGTTGCGCAGCATCCTGGAATCGCGTGAGTTTGCGAAGGCCGGGTCACCGCTGGCCGTAGCGCTGGGCCGGGACGTCTCGGGAGATCCCGTGGTCGTCGACTTGACGCGGTTGCCCCACCTGCTCATCGCTGGCGCCACCGGCTCGGGGAAATCGGTCTGCATCAACGCCATCGTGTGCAGCCTGCTGATGAACAACCGCGCCGCCGTGGTGCGCCTGCTGATGGTGGACCCCAAGATGGTCGAGCTGCCGGCCTACAACGGCATCCCGCACTTGCTGGGGCAGGTCATCACCGATACCAGCCAGGTGACCGGCGCGCTGACGTGGCTGACGCTGCAGATGGACGAGCGCTACCGGACCTTCGCGGCAAACGGCGTCCGCAACATTGCCGAGTACAATCGCAAGGCGGCCAAAAATCGCGCGCTGCCGGCCCTACCCTACATCGTACTGGTGATCGATGAGCTGGCCGATCTGATGATGACGGCCGCGGACGATATCGAGCGCCTGATCTGCCGGCTGGCCCAGATGGCGCGCGCCACCGGCATCCACCTGGTGCTGGCCACCCAACGCCCCAGCGTCGATGTCATCACCGGGCTGATCAAAGCCAACTTCCCCGCGCGCATCGCGTTCGCGGTCACCTCGCAGACCGACAGCCGCGTAATCCTGGACACGCCCGGCGCGGAGAAGCTGCTGGGCCGCGGTGACATGCTCTTCATGGCGCCCGACTCGGCCAAGCTGGCCCGCATTCAGGGGTGCTTCGTCTCCGACCGGGAGATCGATGCGATTGTGGACTTCTGGAAGAGCAGCCAGGAGGAGGACGAAGCGGACGTGCCGCAGGTCGCGCCCTGGGTCGGCCTGATGGACGAAATGGAGGAGCGGGACGAATTGTTGGAGCAGGCGCTGGCGCTGCTGCAAACCAAGAGCCAGATCTCCGCGTCGTTGCTCCAGCGCCAATTGCGCATCGGTTTCCCGCGGGCGGCGCGCCTGATGGAGCAGTTGGAGGAGATGGGGATTGTCGGCCCGGACGAAGGCGGCGGGCGCAGCCGAACGGTGCTCTTGCCGGCTGAAGACAGAGGCGGCGGTTGAGTCTGGAGTGACAACCCTACTTTGACAGTTGCTGTCCGAAGACGTATAATCGTTTTCGCCTGAGGGAAATGTGGCGTTTGGGCGAATAGCTCAGTTGGTTAGAGCGCCTCGCTTACACCGAGGAGGTCAGGGGTTCGAGTCCCTTTTCGCCCACCAAGACGATTGTCGATTTCGGATTGCCGATTTCGGATTGTCGATTTCGGATTTCGGATTAGCGATGGCGATTTGTGCCCCGGCCGTCTTCATCGGAAGGGCAGGGCAGCATGTAGGCCGTTCTCAAGACATAGGTTGAATGCCGTGGCAGCGCAACACAGCCGTGTCTGGCCGATTTTCGTGCAAGACCGGGAGGGACGCCAGATCTACCTGACTCGGGAACGCTGGGAACATGCTCTCGATCACCCCGGCATGCACAAAGACCTGCTCGAAAGCGCGCTGGAGACGCTGCGGCAAGGTCGGCGCAAGCAAGACCCTTTTGACCCCGCCAAGTTCAAGTATACGCTTGGCTTTTCCAGCTTGCCATCGCCCTACACGCATATCGTAGTAGTGGCAAAGTGTAGCTGGCAAGGCACTCCTGCTGAGGCCAACAACTTTGTATTGACAGCCTACTTGGTTGAAAGATGGTGATGCCATGAAATCGATCCACTATGATGCCGAGGGTGATATTCTTTCGGTCACGTTTGTTGAGGCTACGGGGCAAAAACATACTGGCGTCGAATTGACAGACCAGATTGTGCTCTATTACAACCCTGAAACCGCCAAGCCACTCCAGTTGGTTGTACTGAGCTATGGAGCCTTGTTGCAGGCCAGCCGCCGATCGCCGCTCCGCCTGGATGGATTGGCACGCGCCCCGCTTAAGGTGCGCGCCACTGTCACGGCTTTGCTCCAAAGCGCACCGCTGGCTGCTTTCTTCCAACTCGTGGAAACGGAGGGGATGACTCTTCCGACCAGTCGCTTGCACGAGGTTTTTGTCCCTACCATGTTACAAACGGTCGCAGCGGCTTGATATTCCTCAAGCCCAAATCCGCCTGGCATGCGGTTCCAGCCGACCGTCCTTCGATTGCGCTCAGAGCTTGCCCTGAGGCACGAAGGGACAAGCTCTACCATGCGCGCTCGCGAGCAGAATCTCACTAATTCGGCGGCGGTTGAACCCTAGGCCGATTATGCGTGGTGGCAAGATCATCACGCACCGATCTATCGCTACATCAGCGCAGTAGTGCCTAACCCCCGAAGTTCTTGTTTTTTGTGCAAGGATTTTGGGAGTGGCGGCTGTCGTCTTTTTGGTTCCGGCTTGTCCGGGTTAGGGCCGTCTTCAGATGAACCAAGAAACGCTACATCTCACAAACGCCGAACGAGCGGCTTTGGAGGACTTTGTCGCCGATCTGTGCCGGGAGTACGGCGACCGGCTGGTGCATGTTGTGCTGTTCGGCTCCAAGGCCCGGGGGGATTTCGACCCCGAGTCTGACCTGGACGTACTGGTCGTCTTGAATGATGGCGACTGGCGTCTGCGAGATGCGGTGGCGCTCGTTGCGTTCGATCCTATGCTGGAATACGGGGTCATCCTTTCACCGTTGGTGGTAGATGCCGCTGATTATACCTGGTGGCAGGATCATCACGCGCCGATCTATCGCAACATCAGCGCCGAAGGAGTGGAGTTGTGGACGAAGCCACGGCCGCCGTCGTCCAGATCCGCGTAGCGCGCACTGGCGAAGAGTTACGTGCGACACAACAGCTCATCGAGAGTGGACTGTATCGTATCGCTTGCTCACGAGCGTACTATGCTGCATTCCTGACAACGACTGCTGCGCTGCTGACACTTGGGGTGATCCGTGGCAAACACTCTGGTGTCGAAGCTGGGCTTCACGAGCTGCTGATCAAGCGGGGGCATCTGGAAGCCGAATATGGGAAGCTTTTCCTGCTATTGCGCAAGAGTCGCGAGGACAGTGACTACAACGACAGGACGACAGTCACCGAAGAAATGGCTCGTCAGCGACTATCCGATGCAGAGCATTTTGTGACCAGACTTGAGCGGTATCTCCGTGAGGTCAAAGCAATCCAATAACGAAGTTGCGCAGTTGTAACGATCCGACCTGATGGGAGTCAACGCCAACGCGTGTTAGCCGGAAGCCAGGTTTCGAGAAACCTGGTTTCTTGTTGTCAGAGAACGGTGGAGGTTTTCCATGGTTAACGACCTGTCTGCGGCCGGCGATCCGCGGCGTCAACTGCCCAGTGTGGATCGTCTGTTGGCCCATGAAGTGTTGCAAGCTGCGATGGCCGAGCACGGCCGGGCCCTGACGGTCGAGGCGGCCCGCGCCACCTTGACAGCCGCCCGTGCCGCCCTCCAGGTCGGTGGAGACGTGCCGGACTTGACACCACTGGCCGAGGACGCGTTGCGCCGGCTGGCCGAAATGGCACGCGGCACCCTGTACGAGGTGATCAACGCGACCGGCGTGATCATCCACACGAACCTGGGCCGCGCGCCGCTCAGCCGGGCGGCCCGCGCGGCGATGGACGCGGTCGCCCGCGGCTACAGCAACCTGGAATACGACCTGGAGGCGGGCACACGCGGCTCCCGCTATCTGCACGCCGAAGGGTTGTTGTGCACGCTGAGCGGCGCTGAGGCGGCGCTGGTCGTCAACAACAACGCCGGCGCGGTCTTCCTGGCCCTCTCCGCGCTGGCCCGCGGCCGGGAGGTGATCATCTCCCGCGGCCAACTGGTGGAGATCGGCGGTGGGTTTCGCATCCCGGACGTGCTGCGGCAAAGCGGCGCCCGCCTGGTCGAGGTGGGCGCCACCAACCGCACCCACCCCGCAGATTTTCAGGCCGCTATCGGCCCGGAGACCGCGCTCCTGCTGCGCGCCCACCCCTCCAACTTCCGGGTGATCGGTTTCACCGCCGAGGCGCCGCTGGCCGAGATGGTGGCGTTGGGCCACGCGGCCGGCGTAGAGGTAATGGACGACCTGGGCAGCGGCTCGCTGTTGGATACATCGCGCTACGGCCTGGCCCCGGAGCCGATGGTCCAGCAAAGCGTGGCGGCCGGCGTCGATCTGGTCACCTTCAGTGGTGACAAGCTGCTGGGCGGGCCACAGGCCGGGCTGATCGTCGGTCGCAAGGAATTGGTCGCACAACTGCGTCAGCACCCGCTGGCGCGTGCGCTGCGGGTGGACAAGAGCACACTGGCCGCGCTCCAGGCCACGTTGCTGCACTACGTGCGGGGGGAGGCCGAGCGCGAGGTGCCGGTGTGGCAGATGATCGCCACGCCGCCGGACGCGTTGGCCGCGCGCGCCGCAGATTGGGCCGCCGCGCTGCATAAGGTTGGCATCCCGGCGACCGTGGTGGCGGCCTTCTCGACCGTCGGAGGCGGCTCGTTGCCCGGCGAAGAGCTTCCCACTCGCGCGCTGGCCATCACCACTCCCGCGCCAGACGCCCTGGCGACCGCGCTCCGGTCCGGGGAGCCGCCGGTGATCGGTCGCATCGCCGACGGCCAACTGCTGCTCGACCCGCGCACCGTGCTGCCCGAAAGTGACGAGACGCTGTTGCAGGCGGTGATGGCGGCAGCGAGATCGCAGACCGAAAACAATCATGACTGAAACACTCACACTCCACGGTCGCGTGATCCACGGCGGACGCGGCGAGGGCCGGGCGCTGGTCTCCCCCGCGCCGATTGGGTTCCTGGGCGGCGTCGACCCGGATACCGGCGTGGTGCTGGAACCGGGCCACCCGCTGCAAGGGCAATCCGTGGCCGGCACGGTGCTGGTGTTTCCCACCGGCAAGGGCAGCACCGTCGGCTCGTACACCATCTTGCGCCTGCGCCGGAGCGGGCATGCGCCGATCGCCATGCTCAACGCGGAGAGCGAGGCCATCGTCGCCGTGGGCGCGATCATCGCGGACATCCCGATGGTGGACCAGATAGACGTCCGCGCGATCCACACCGGCGACTGGGTGGCGATCGAGGATGGGGCGGTGATGGTGAGACGGGGATAGACGATTTGAGATTTGAGATTTCGGATTTCGGATTTGCGATGGCTGATTGCGTGATGTGCCTTCTGGAAAAACCCTGGGAACGAACCATGCAGTATGCAGTCCTCGTCAACCGTGCCGGTCACCCGATCTGAGACAACACAGCCATGAACGAACTGGTTTTCCTCAAGCTGGGCGGTTCGCTGCTGACCGACAAGACCCGGCCGCGCGCGTTGCGTGGCGATGTGTTGGCCCGCCTGGCGGACGAGATCGCCGGCGCGCTGGCTGGCCGGCCGGGCTTGCGGCTGTTGATCGGGCACGGCAGCGGGTCATTCGGGCACGTGATTGCCCGCGCACGCGGCACGCGAGATGGCGTGACCACACCGGCGGGCTGGCGCGGCTATGCGGAGACGGCCAGTGTCGCGGCCGCGCTAAATCGGTTGGTGGTCGGGGCGTTGTGGGATGCCGGCGTGCCGGCTCTGCCGGTGCAACCCTCCGCCTCGGCGCGCTGCCGTGCTGGGGAACTGATCGCGCTGGACGAACGTCCGCTACGCGTAGCCCTGGCAAACGGTCTGGCGCCGGTCGTTTATGGCGATGTGGCGCTGGACGACGTGCGCGGCGGCGTCATCGTCTCGACCGAGGAGATCTTTCGCTGGCTGGCCCCCCGGCTGGAGCCGGACCGCGTCGTGCTGGTGGGCGAGGTCGCCGGTGTTTTGTCTGCGGACCCGACGAGCGGGGCGCCGGCCGGGCTGATCGAGGAGATCACGCCCGCCCGGCTGCCTGCGCTGATGCAGGTGTTGGGGGGCTCCCGCGGGGTGGATGTGACCGGCGGGATGGCGGCCAAGGTGACCGAGATGCTGGCTTTGGCGCAGGCAACCCCTGCGCTGGCCGCGGTGCAGATCATCTCCGGGCTCGCGCCGGGTCTGGTGCGGACCGTGTTGACGGACCCACAGGCCCGCGCCGGCACCCGCATCACGCGCTGAACCCAGTTGCCAGATAGTTGGGTGCGGGGTATAATCGGAAAGCACGGCGGCAGTTCGGTCTTGTCGCCGCCGAGTAGACTGGAGTGAAATGGGTATGGCTTTGACCGTCGTATCGTTCTTGATTGTCATGAGCGTCATCGTGTTCGCGCACGAGCTCGGGCATCTGCTGGTTGCCAAGCGCAACGGCATCGTGGTGGAGGAGTTCGGCTTCGGCTACCCGCCGCGGCTGTTCAAGTTGGGCGTGCGCGACGGCACCCTGTACAGCATCAACCTCATCCCTTTCGGTGGCTTTGCGCGCATGCGCGGCGAGGAGGACCCCACTGAACCGGGCAGCTTTGCGGCCGCATCCAAGCTTGCGCGTACGGCAACCCTTCTGGCGGGCGCGGGGATGAACTTCCTCTTGGCGATCATCCTGTTTGCCGGACTGACCCTGTTGACCGGCGTGCCCGATACCAGCCGCCCCGGCGTGATCGTCGCGGGCATTGCCCCCGGCTCACCCGCTGAGGTGGCCGGTTTGCAGATGGGGGATCGCATCATAGTGGCTGGAGACACGGCCCTGACATCTCTGGATGACTTGCTAAAGCACACGCAGGCCAACCTCAGCCAACCGGTGACCTACGAAATCGAGCGCACCGCTGCCGCTTCCGGCGCAACCGAGACGCTGCACGTCACCATGACGCCGCGCGCCAGCCCACCCAAAGGGGAGGGGGCGCTGGGACTCCAAATCACGGTCGCGCTGCGACCGGCAACGCTTTGGGAAGCCGCCCGCGATGGCGTCGGCACCACGGGCAGCGTCATCTGGATGACCTTCAGCATCCCGGCCACGATCATTCGCGAGGGCCGGCCGATCAGCGACGCCGGGTTCCTCGGCCCGGTCGGCATCGCTGCCACCACCGGCGAGGTGGTCCGCAAAGCCATCGCCATCGACTCGCTCGAACCGGTGTTGTGGTTCACGGGGCTGCTGAGCGCGGCGCTGGGCATCACCAACCTGTTGCCGCTCCCCGCGCTGGATGGCGGTCGCCTGCTGTTCGTGCTGTTCGAGGCCATCCGACGCAAGCGGATCGAGCCGGCTCAGGAGGGCTTGATCCACCTGATCGGCTTCGGGCTGTTGCTGCTCCTGGTGGGCCTGGTCACAATACGCGAGATCGGCGCCCTGGCAACCGGCAATTTCCCCTCGTTGGGGATCCAGTGACGCGGGTTCGCGGCCAAAGATCGGATTTCTCACAGATAAGGCCCAGCCCACGGAATTCTTGCTTCTTGTGCAAGGATTTTGTGGGCAGCTGGCGCTAAGCTGTCACCTTCTTGGTGCCGGCTTGTAAGCGCAGCGGCCTTGTCCGGGTTAGGAAACAGGCGGATGCATTGTAGACGCTGCGGAGCACGGCTCCAGCAGGGCATGTTGATCTGTTCGGAATGCGGCGCGCGCCAACGGCGGCCCACGCGCGCCATCCGTTGTGCGCGCTGCCACGGCCGCGCCACCATCGAAATGACCGTGTGCCCGCACTGCGGCCGTGACCTGCGACCGGCCGGCCCGCGCTGGGGGCTGTGGCTCGGCGGACTGACCATCGTGATCCTGGCCGCGCTGTGGGGCCTGGGCCGGCTGCCCCTGGCGAAGATCTGGCAAACGGTCACGGACACGCGCGTCCAGCTCGCCAGCCTGGTTCAGATCCCCGACCTGAGCATCACCGCGACGCCCGCGGCGCTGGCGCCGGCCTACCAACAGGCCGCCCTGGTTGGTCTGACACCGTTCCCGACCGCCACGCCGACCAGCTCGCCGGCCCCCTTGCCCAGCGCCACCCCACCGGCGCCCACGCCAGAGGACGCGGGCACGCCAGCCGAGGCCACCTCACCAGCCGAGCCTGCGCCCGACGCAGGCCAATCCTACACCGTGGCAAGCGGCGACACCCTGGCTGGGATCGGCGCGAACCTGGGCATCCCCTGGCAGCTCCTCGCGGCGACCAACGGCATCGACGAAAACACACCGCTGCAAGTGGGACAGAAGTTGCGCCTGCCAGAGCCTACACCCACACCGTTGCCGCCGACCGAGACACCGGCCGCGCCCGCGCCCGCTACGCAGCCAGCCGTCACCCCGACCGCGACGACCACCCCGACCACCCCGGCCACCGGCCCGACGACCTATCGCGTCCAGGCCGGCGATACGCTGGAGCAGATCGGGCAGCGGCTGGGTGTCGCCTGGCAGGCGATCGCTGCGGCCAACAACATCACCGCGGCTA
>Ga0100389_1002148_pt1 | contig 15760 bp, 18 predicted proteins | sample CryGeymeta201513_FD_81537 | JGI IMG/M metagenome (GOLD analysis project Ga0100389, IMG submission 81537) | Groundwater microbial communities from Crystal Geyser aquifers in Utah, USA - Crystal Geyser metaG 2015-13 | ecosystem: Environmental > Aquatic > Deep subsurface > Groundwater | place: USA... | reverse complement strand
TCAGGATTCAAGATTCAAGCTTCAAGCTTCAAGATTCAAGCTTCAAGATTCAAGATTCATGATTCAAGCTTCAAGCTTCATGATTCATGATTCATGATTCATGATTCATGATTCCATTATTTCAAAGCTGCTGTTAGCATAAACTCTACTCCCTGCTGCGTTTGCGCAAATGATGAAAGCGGCAAGTCAATTTTGCCAAACAATGTTGCGCCTTGTTCAATTGCCGAGCGGAAATTGAATGCCGCTTGCTGATTCAATGCCTTGCCCCATATGCGGATATCAGATGCGTTTTCCGAAAGCGACATACGCGTAATCGTGATACCAGCAGTGCGGGACGCGGATACAATCCAATCCATATACGGCGACCACCCGTGCGTGCGTTTACTCACTATGTCTAATGTATCCACTAATGCGTTAAAATCTTTTGCCTCTTGCTCAAGCTGCGTCACGCGGCCGATTTCCGGCATTTTATTAAATGTATCCAAACTTTGCTGCGCGGCCAGCCGTTCGCGAAGCGTCATGCCGTAGACCGCTGCCGCAAGAATGCACAACCCTCCTAAAGTCGCGCATACGATTTTGGTCCACAACGACACAAAAGAATACATCCGCGTGGATTTATAAATTTCGCGCGTATGTTCGGGCATCACGCTGACAATATCGTCGTCCTCGCGCGGAACCAAACTTCCCCTGACGCTAAGGCCAATCAATCCCGCGTACAAATCAACAGACGAAGAACTTCCTGTCAAAATCGTACTGTCTGACTTGTTTGGGCTGCTTTGTTTTTGAATACTTTCTTTGATATCCGGAAGCGCAACCGGAATATATCTGATGGAAAATGTTTTCATAATATATTCAGTAAGCTCTGATTTCAACACCGGAGAAAAAATTGAAAAATTATGCACCGTTTCCTCCGTATGAAGCGAATAAAACTCCAAAATGCGCCTGACTTCGCGCTGCATAATAGCTTGCAAATCATCCTGCGTAATGGTTCCGTCTTGCGCTTCCGGAATTTCGTTCCAATACACATAAGAATCAAAAAAGAGTTTGCCCTGCTTGCCAACCAAAAATGTAATGCCGTCTTGACCCACATCAATAATCAAAAGCGTCACATTTTTCTCAACGGTTTGTGAAAAATATGTAAATAACCGCAAAAGCGAAAGCGACCGGGATTCAATCGCAAGGGGTTGAAGTTGAGCTTGGTGGAACGCGTCCAGATACGGGTCAATGCGCTGCCGCGACGCGACTGCAATGAGAAACTCGCGCTGCAGCGTTTTTAAATTCACGCCCAAGTTCTGCCAATCCATATATGCGTTTGCAATCGGAATCGGCGACACTTGACCGATATTGAGCTTCACCGCTTGCTCATACGATGCTTCCGGAATATCCGGCAATTCCAAAACATTCAAAAAGAAATTTGCGGACGGCAAACTCACGATAAACGGCAAACACGCGTTGTTCCCACAATGAATTGTTTCCTGCAGCGTACGCAGCGCTTGTATGAATGCTGCGGAATTTTTTATTTCCCCTTTGGCCACCGTACCCGGAGCAAGCGGAACTTCAGCAAATTGGCGCACCGAAAGATCGTAGCGCGAAAGCAGCAGGTATGAAATTAATTTTTCCCCCACATCCAACCCGGCAAACTCCTGCTGGGGCAAAAGTTTATCAACAAATTGCTGGATATATGTTGGTTGAGTCATAAAGTTTAGGATTTAGCATTTAATGCCCTCGTCTTCGCAAGAACTTTGTTCTTGCGAAGACACTGTTTTGGATTTTGGAAATTGGAATTTGTTTAGGATTTTCCGCCATAGGCGGATCAGCCTCTGGCTGAAGTATTTAGGATTTAGTATTTAGAAATTAAGTATAGTATACCCCGTAAAGAGTTTTTAACTAATTCTTCGAATTCGTTACCTTACTTGTATTCTATTGTATTCTATTGAAATGTCAAAAAAAATATTAGCTGCACAATACGCATCTTGAACTATATCGCTATTTCGCGCCAGAAAATGACAATAAGCTTGCCTGTCACGCTATCAACAGCAGCCTTCACCTGAATGCGCCTGCGCGTGTTTGATACAACACCTGTTGAGGTAATCATATATATGCCGGAAATTGTCGCCCCGGTTTCATCTTTGTTTTGTTCGACTTGATATGTCGCGGTTCCGTTGCCCACGAGCAATGATGCGCTCGTGGTGGCGAAATATTTATTTTGCGATATGCGATACAACGCCTCGTATGCTCCTGACTGCGCGACAAAATACGCCTCTTGCGTTTTTTGCCATGAAAATCCGCGCGCAGTTTCAAAATAACTCAAAAGTCCCATACCTACGCCGAGCATGGTCACGATAAGGGTAACGCCCAAAATCATCGTGATAGCCGAAACACCGACAAACGCCCTGCGTTTGAAATTCCCTACCCGACTTTGCATGGACGAAGACTTTCCGGGTAAGGTCAAAAGAAGCTTCATTCTCGTTACATTATTAATTAGCTTTCAGTACGCGTGAATCCTTTTTTATATAATACACCATATTCTTGAATCGTGAATCGTGGAACTTGGAACGGTGTAAAACGAAAAGTGTAAAGCGAAAAGTTAAAAATAATAATTTAAAACTAAAAATATTTTGCGTTCTGAGTTGTTGTTTTTCGTTTTGCGTTTTACATCTTACGCTTACCTTTTAAGTCTTAAATCTTGAATCCTGAATCTCGGTCATTGTGCGCGAAGCGCTATTGAACTTCTGCTACTCGGTCTTGTCCCACAAACTCTTGCGCTTGTGTAAACTGCAAAGAAAATATTTTTGACAAGCCGTCTTGCATGGTAACTCCGTACAACACATCAGCTGATTCCATCACGGCACGGTTATGCGTAATAATAATACATTGCACATCATGCGCTATATCCCGCAGCAACCGCGCGAATGTGCAGGAATTCGCCTCGTCAAGCGCTGCGTCAATTTCATCCAAAACTAAGAGTGGCGGTTTTGCCGAAATAATAATGGCAAATAGCAACGCGATTGCCGTAAGCGACCGTTCCCCGCCAGAAAGCGCTTCAAGCGACTTGATTTTTTTGCGAGGAAGATGCACGGAAAACTCAATACCCAACTCACCCTGCTCTTTCTTCTTTCCTTTTTCATTCTTCATCCCTTCCCTTTCATCTCCCACCGCCCCTCCTTCCTTTTCCATCTCTTCCATTTCTCCCTCCGTTTGATTTATACCGACCCTAACGGTTTTGACCGACGCCTTTCCACCTGCAAAAATCAGTTGAAAACAGCGATTAAATTCCGTGTCAATCGCGCGTAAGGATTGTTCAAACCCCGCGGTGATTTTTTCTTCAAGCGATTGATTCAAGGTTTGTAAATCCTCAAGCGCTGACGCAAGGTCTTGTTTTTCATGCGTCAAAAATTCAAAACGCCTTGAAGCCTCGTCGCAAGACGCAACCACTTCCTGGTCAATTTCTCCCATAACAGCCAAATCGTGGCGAAGCCGAATTATTCTCATTTCAACGTCCGCAACAACAATCGGATGAGCCTCGGCATGATTGATGTCATCGCGGCGCGCAACGACAAATTCGTCCCACGCAAATCCAGCTTCTTGCATTTTCAGTCTGATATCATCTTCATATAGTTTTTTACGTTCGCGATTAAACCGTATGTGTTCCAGCGCGGTTTCTTTTTCGCGAAGTTGGTCGCGGTGCGCTTCCATAGCCTTAACCGCATCCTTGAATCGTTTTGATTGTTCGGTCTGTGCTTGATTGAATTTCGCCAGTTCTGATGAAAATTTATCCAAAGCGCTTAAAACATTTTGTAATTCGGTTTGCGCTTCAGCAAGCTGCTGCGCGCACGACTGTAACTGCTCATTTTTGTCTTTGGGCCGATGCTGATGCGAAGATAAAAACGATTCAAGCCCGGAAATCACATTTTGAATCTTTTCGCGCATAATCGAAACCGCATCCAACGAAACAATAAAACGAAGCGATGTAAGTACCTTTTCAAATTGTTGTTGCGCCTGCGAAGCATCAAAACCCGCTCGGGTTTTTGCCAGACTGCGATACACCTCACTCTGCCCTTCAAGCCGTCCGATAATCCCAAGCAAATCAGATTTTTTGCGTTCAAGTTCGGCAATTTCTTTTCGCGTGCGCTCACGCTCAATGCGCTTGCTCGGGTCTTCATACTCTAGTTCTGCAAACGTTCCCTGAAGTTCGGCAATTTCTTTTCGCAGCACATCAACGTCTTTTTGCAATGCATCGGCGTCCTTATCGGATAACTGAATATGAGAAAACGAATGCTCCAAATCCCAAATCTTATGGCTAAAATACGAAATGGATAATTCATGAAGCTCGTGCTCTTTTTCCGCGCGCGACTGCCATTTTGCCACTTGCCTGCGAAGCAACCTGAGGTTTGGCTCAAGCTCAAGTAAAATGTTCTGGACTTTCGCGATATTTTCGCTTGTTGCTTTCATCCGACGTTCGGCGTCTTCTTTTTTTAAACGGTATTCCTTGAGCCCCACCATTTCCTCAATCATTTCCCGACGCTCAATCGGGCTTGCGCGCAAAAACACATCCCCTGCCCCTTGATTAATAATACCCATGCCCTTGACGCCAAGTTTTGCGCTTGCCAAAATCTGCGTCAGGTCTTTGAGCCGCATTTGTTTCTTGTTCACTGCGTATTCCGACACACCATCCCGATATACTTTGCGCGCCAGCGCAACTTCAGAAAAATCAACAGGGAAAATTTTGCGGCCGTTATCAAATGTCAACGCCGCGGATGCGAATCCAGCCTGTGCGCGCTGCGGCGTACCGTTAAAAATCACATCAGCTGCGTTCGCGATGCGGATATTTTTTGAACTTTGCTCCCCAAGCACCCAACGAAACGCGTCAGCCACATTTGACTTGCCCGACCCGTTAGGACCCACGATCGCGGTAATGCGTGTAGGAAATTTCAAAACAATCTTGTCCGCAAATGATTTAAAACCTTGAATCTCTAATGAACGCAACATATCACTCATTATTCCATTCTTTCGCTTCCAACGCCTTTTGCGCTGCTTGTACTTCTGCTTCTTGTTTTGAAAATCCCTCGCCTTGTGCGATTTTTTCCTCGTTCAAGAACACGGCAACGAGAAACTTCTTTTCATGATCAGGCCCCCACTCGCGCAATACTTTGTATGCAGGAGTTACGCCCGCGCGCGCTTGGGATTGCTCTTGAAATGTGCTTTTGGGGTCACGATGCGAACCCTGAGAAATAATGCGGTCAAGTTTTGGTAAAAGCGTCCGCTCAATAAATTGTTTTGCATGGTCATACCCCGCGTCCAGATATAATGCCCCAATCAGCGCCTCAAACGCGTTACCCAAAATCTCCTGCCTACCCCGTCCCGTGTCTTTGGTCTCTCCGTGAGACAGCAGTAAGAAATCATTTATGCCGAGTTCACGCGATGTTTCGGCCAAACTTTCCGCATTCACCAGCGCGGCTCGAAAACTGGTTAGCTCACCCTCGGGTTTTGTATAGCGCCCAAACAAATACTCGGTTACCACAAGCTCAAGCACCGCATCTCCTAAAAACTCCAAACGTTCATTATGCTGGCGCGGCCACGCGGGATTTTCATTCAAATACGAACGGTGCGTCATTGCCTCTTCCAACAACGCCATGTTGTGAAACTGAACTCCCAATCGTTTTTCTAATACGGCAAATGTCATACCCAAACCATAATTATTAAATGTCAAATTTCAAATGTCAAATGCCAAACATCCGATGTTACTAAACGTCAAGCGTCAAATGTCCGATGTCAAACCGAGTTCAAGATTCAAATTGCTGTTTCTGGTTTTGAATCATTTGGTATTGATTTGAAATTTGAACTTTGTCATTTGACATTTATTTGATACGACCTTTATATTTCTTCTTCTTGCTTTATGTCACCGCGTGTTGCGGGCTGGTGATCGCTTATGGTAAGTTTTCCCATTTCACGATATACGGTTCCCAACACACCATTGATAAACTTACCTGACGAGTCACCGCCGAATGACTTGGCAAGTTCAATCGCTTCGTCAATCGCAACGCGTTCCGGCACTTCCTTATGATTGCCCCATAAAAGCTCGTACAGCCCCAAACGCAAAATATTTCGGTCAACCAAATTGATTTTCTCTAATGGCCACTCCGGAGCTGCTTTGATAATAATCGCGTCAACTTTCTTTTGATGCTCTAACGTGCCGGCAACCAAACGCGTGCAAAATTCCGTTTCTTTTAGGTCTTGGCCAAACTCCGCAATGTTTCGTTTCAAAATCTGCTTCCAGCTGTCCCGCGAAACGGGGCCCCGCTGTGCGGTGCCCCGCGAAAAGAGATTGAAATCAAACTCGTACAAAGTTTGGACAGCGATTGAACGTGATATGTGCCGTGAACCCATAACGTAACAAATCCTAAATCTTGAATCTTGAAACTTGAATCTTGAAACTTGAAACTTGAAACTTGAAACTTGAAACTTGAAACTTGAATCTTGAACAAATCTCCATACATCAACAACCAAAATATCAATGAACATAAGTGAGTTCGTATTCCTGCTGATTTACATCTGCGGCTATAAATTTGTTTATTCGCAGATTCGTTTATTCGGCTGATTTATTCATCGTTCGTAAATTCGTATATTCGTTTATTCGCAAATTCGTACTAATTCGTTATTCGTTGATTTTATTTCTTTTCTGTTTCGGCAATGACTTTTTTCCGTTCCTTGCGCTCTTTTTTATCAAGTTTTTTCATCACATCCACTTCTTCTTTACCTTTGTAGTATCCGCAATTCACGCATACCTGATGCGGCAAAATCCGATAATGGCATTTCGGGCATTCCCGAAGATTAAGCGGATGCAACGCAAAATGCGAGCGCCCCTTATTTCTCCGTGATTTTGTGTGATGTCTAGTTGGCGTCCCACCCATACCTTATTATAAATCCTAAATCCTAAATTCTTCAGCCAGAGGCTGATCCGCCTATGGCGGAAAATACTAAACAATAATTACCCGACCTTAAACAAAAATAGCATGAAATCATACAAAAAGCAAAGCACTAAACAAATAATCATTACCACTGTGTATTGACTAAAACAAATAAATATGCTTCAATTCATAAAACCTGCGAAAGGAGGATATCATGGAGACATGGCAAATGGATCTTTTGGAGCATCTCCAAGATGAAATGCTCCAAGACGATCCTGTCTATAAACGGCTGAGGTATGTAATTTTCTTCAGCTGGTCGAACGGCAGGGGGAAACCGAAATGGAAAAAACCGCGCATCGTTGAGCTTCTGTATCTTGTAAAAGAGGGCACGGCCTTCTGCGTAAAGAATTTAGAAATAAAACGCAGAAGAAAAAATGACTCAACCCCGCCAGCAGACATGCTGGCCCAAGAAGTCTTAACTGATGTCCTGTGGCCAGACCGATCGCCCGATCTTATGCTCAAGCGAGCGCGAAGAAATAAACATGGTTGGAAATTCGGTTTTTGAAAAACAACGCACGTGGAGGAAGCATTGTTTTTATTTTTTATGTTTTGAATATTGGAGCTTATTTGGAATTTTCTCGCAAACGGAATCCCGCTATGCAGTGGCCCGCGAAGTGAAGCCCCGTTCAACCCTTTGCGCTCGCGCGTAAAGGAAAGCTCTGTTTTTTAAATCTATTTTAGGTTTTGAATCGTTATTTTACGTTTTGCGTTTTACATTTTACGCTTCTTTGTTTTTCGTTTTGCGTTTTACATTTTACGCTTCCTCGTTTTGCATTTTTCGCTTTGACTTTTACACTTTTTCAAGATTCAGGTTCCAAGTTTCAAGATTCAAGTTTCAAGATTCAGGATTTGATTATTTTGTTCATGTTACAATTCTTGTATGCTGAAAAAACAATCGAAAAAAAATAGATTAATTCCCCTTGTCGTTATTGTTGGCCCCACTGCGTCAGGCAAATCATCGCTTGCAATCAAACTCGCTAAGCAATTTGGCGCAGAAATCGTGTCAGCTGATTCGCGCCAAATATACCAAGGCCTTACAATCGGGTCTGGTATGATTACACAAAAAGAAATGGCGGGTATTCCGCATTATCTGCTTGCATTCCGCAACCCCAAACAATCCTTCAGCGCCGAGCAATACAAACGCAAAGCTATCCCATTGCTTAAGGCCATAGCGAAAAAGGGCAAGCTTCCAATTTTAGTAGGCGGAACCGGGTTTTGGGTTCAGGCAGTTACTGACAATTTGATATTCCCAAAAGCAAAACCGAATCTTCGGTTGCGAAAACAGCTTGAGAAAAAAACACCTTTGCAACTATTCGCATTATTGAAAACATATGACCCGGAGCGCGTCAAAACCATTGACTCACATAACCCCCGGCGCCTGATACGCGCAATTGAAATCGCGCAATCGCATGTCCAAGCAAAACTTACGCGCGGCGCAAAACTTTTTGACTGCTTATTTTTAGGAATTGCAAAAGAGCGGACTATATTGCACTCCGCAATTACAAAACGGTTCAACCAATGGTTTAAAGCGGGATTACTTGATGAAGTACACATGCTCGTACGCGCAGGCATTTCCGAACAGCGATTCAAAGAATTCGGTTTGCACTATTGGTATGCGTACGCGTATATAAAAGGCATGATGAGCCGCAAAGAATTTGAGCAAAAATCAATCACTGCGATTTGGCGCTACGCAAAACGACAAATGACATGGTTTTCCGCACACGGTGGGAAAAAAGATACAACTATCCATTGGATAAAAACATATTCACAAGCACGCAAACTTGTCCGTGAATTTCTTAAAAACGAATAATACTCTAATTCGTTTATTCGCAAATTCGTACTAATTCGTTATTCGTTGATTTATGTAAACCTGCGCGCAATGCCGAACAGCGCCCCGACGCCGCAAAGCAAAATGACCCCGGTTAAAATAAATAACAAATGGAACCCAAGCGCTTGCGCAATCGCGCCGCCAATACCTGCAGCCGCGGCTCCGCCCAAATCCGTTAAGGTGTTATACACACCCCACTCAAGCGCCACATCTTCTTTATCCACGTGGCGCGTAAAAATCGCTTGCCAGCTGACGAACGCGAACGCGGCGCCGATGCCGTATATGGCCTGAACCACGTACAGCTCCCACGGCAGACGCACAAACAAATACACAAACGGCACGAGCGCCATCACGATTGACCCGAACATCATCACGCGAAAATCATCTTTTTCTCCGCGCTGAATGTCCATAAAGCGCGCAATGGGAATCGGGAGCAAAGATTTGCACATTAAATAAATCGCCGCGGCAAATCCCGCAACTGAAATTGACCCACCCTTAATTTGTTCGGTAATGAAAACCGCGAAAATCGGGCTCATCAGCCCCACGCCGGAAAACAGGAAAAAATCAGATAAAATCAAAACGCGGATGACTTTGTTCACCCGCACGCGTTCAAATAACTTGGAAACAAATGTTGGAAAACGCATAAAAGTCAATTAAAAATTAATTAATGAATAGATTCTTGTAAAACAGCCCAAATTTTATCCGCAATAATTTCCGGTGGCAAGATATAATTTTTCTTCTTGTCATAACAATCAATAATCCTGCACATTTTCGGATACATCTTCCCAAGTAATAAATAATTCTTTCGAGCCCCGGCCAAATGTTTCATGCTTTGTTGATGCATATCAGTCGTTTTCCCGTGCGTCGAAACATACTTTGAACTCTTACGCGATCTCCCCAATTTTAAAGAAACGGCAAGAGGCAGCATAAGAATAAAAACAATGTCCGGCTTTGGAAGTTTCAAAAAATTATATTCAAGCTGCCGCGACCATTTCCAAAACCGTATTTTTTCTTTCACTGTTTTGTATTTTGTTGCCTGATGGCCAAAATTGGAAGTTGAATAACGGTTTGCCACTACTACCCCATCCGCCAGTGCCTGAATTAGTTTATTCTTTGCGGCGAATCTGTCTAATGCAAAAAATATGCTTGAAATTTTAGGGCTTAGCTTCGTTGCGTCTCCAAATTCACCTGCCAAATAATCTTCGACAAACGTGCATGACCGTTGTTTATATTGCGGAAAATCAAAATACGAAGTTTTAATACCCAATTTCCGCAATCGTTCCAGTAAAAGTTTTGATTGTGTCGCCTTGCCAGTAAAATCTATGCCCTCAATCACGACAAATAATCCCTGCTTTGAATGTTTTGCCATACAATGAAAAGAGTATAACACGCATTGCGTAATTGCAAAAAGGGGCATATGCCCCTTTTTGCAATTCTCTGCGTCTCGTAAATCTGAAAATCTACAACATCTATTTTTCAATTTCAATGCCCATGCTACGCGCCGTGCCTGCAATTATTTTTTTCGCTGCTTCAATGCTATTCGCGTTCAAATCCTGCATTTTCTTTTGCGCGATTTCTTCAAGCTGTTTATTTGTTATTTTCCCAACTTTCTTTTTGTTCGGCACGCCAGAACCCAATGATACTCCGGCGGCCTTACGCAGTAAATCCGACGCAGGCGGAGTTTTAAACACAAGGTCAAACGACCGGTCTTCGTAAATCGTGATTTCAACCGGAATAATATCCCCTATACGATCCTGCGTCGCGGTATTGAATTTATTCACAAAATCACCGATATTGACTCCATGCTGCCCTAATGCGGGGCCAACCGGCGGCGCGGGATTTGCTTTACCAGCAGGAATCTGCAATTTCAATTTTGTTTTAATTGTCTTTGCCATAATACAGTAATAAGGCATCAGTTATCGGGTCTACTCTTTAAAAACTTTATATAACCATAGATACGCTTCATAAGAATCGTGTACTGTTCTGCCATTATAACAGCTTTTTCTGGGGATACAAACTTTTGTCAGCACATCTCGAGAAGTTGCTTTTTGTTTCCTCTGCTTCTGCGATGGCGATATCGCGCAGAATATGGGTCTTATCCTTGACGGTTCTTTTTGCATATGCCTCTGCGATATTATTCGCTACGGCAGATGACGATCTTCGTAACTGATCGATGCTGCGATATTTTTCGTCGTCGGGAAATTCCTTCGTAGATTCGTAAACCCGTATCTCGAGATCTTTTGCCAACTGATAAATTTCTAAATTTTCCAGCCCAATACCCATGAAAATCAATCTTTATTTACCGATACCTGATTACCGATTACCGATACCTGATTCCTGATTACTGATACCTGATTCCTGATTACTGATACCTGATCCCTGTCTACAGTTTCTTAATTTGCAAAAAATCTAGCTCTACCGGCGTTTCCCTGCCGAAAATGGCTACCATCACGCGCACCCGTCCGCGCGCCTCATCCACATCATCCAGCTTGCCTTCCATATCGCGAAACGGCCCGTCGGTAATGCGCACCAAATCCCCTGCTTGCACGTCCAAAACATATACAGGTTCCCCGCCTGATACCCTGCGCATAATTTCTTCCATTTGTTTGGCATCAACCGGTGTCGGTGTGACGCCCGCGCCCACGAATCCCGTCACTTGAGGGGTGTTGCGCACCACATACCATGACTCGTCGTCCACGATCATTTCCACAAACACATAGCCGGGAAAAAGTTTTTCTTCCACGTTCACGCGCTTGCCGCGTTTTATTTTCACCTTTTTTTCTTTGGGGACCAAAATGTTAAACACTTTATCCTGCATACCAAGCGTTTCCGCGCGCCTGTGCAAATTGCGCGCAACCGCGTCTTCATACCCGGAGTATGTATGAATCACATACCAGTTCCGCTCTTGAGTTCCCAATTGCTTTGGCATACTACAAATGAATAAAAGATACCAATATACAAATGTGTACTAATGATGCGAATAGATACTAATAAATGCACCTATTCGTATTATTTGTATCATTCGTCGCCGTTAGTATATTAGTGTCATATTGTTATTTTGTAATGAATATTCCCACTCCTTGCAAAAACACGAAGTCAATCGCGCCCAAAAACACGGCGACAATCGCGCAAAAAACAATGAGCGCAATCACATCCCTGGTTGCGTCTTTGCGCGACGGCCAACTGATGCGGCGCGCTTCCTCGGCAACGCCTTTGATATAAACTTTCAATGATTCAATAAGTTTCATAGGACTTTACACAACTATATCACATTCGTATATTCGCCTTCCTACGGCAGGTAGGTAGTAATTAGCCATTCCAAATTGGTTACACCAACGAGTAACCAATAATCATAATTCGTTTATTCGCAAATTCGTACTAATTAGTTATTCGTTGATTTCAAACAATCTTAAAAGGCCCTGCGGCCTTATGTATACTATACAACCAAACACGCCCTTGTCAAATTCCACGCCCCCCCGCATCATCAGTGTTGCGTTAGATTCTGGAATCAAACTAACGTTTAAGAATAAAGGAGGTTTGACTTATTTTTGCCTGAAATCATCTTCGGTCAAATTGGCTTAGCGCAAAATTGATTTAAAAGTTCCGAAAGGGATTTCTCTTTTGCCAGCCGGAACGATCACGGTCAAAATTGGATTTCCGATTTTTCTAAATTTGGCATGACTGCCTTTTTGCGAAATATAAATAAAGCCCTTTTTCTGAAGGACTTTGATGATTTCCAAAGATGAGCAGAGTTTAGACACTGCAGATTGACGCTTTGACAAGTTCCGGTTTTTCAATTTTCACCACTTTCGGAACTTTTGTATCCTCAAAATATAACCTTAATGCCTCGTCTAAAGCCGCCAATGCTTCTTTCTTGGTTTTACCGAAGCTGGAAATATCCACATTCAAACATTGAGCAACATAATATTTGCCTTCTTTCCAGACTACATTTTTTAAATCAATTTTGCGCATATTTTTGTTGTTTCTACACTGTAATATTATCAAATGGATAGAAATAAGTCAAATAAAGAGCGAAAAGGCAGCCCTGCCTGCGCAGGCAGGACAGGCACGTACCACGGGCTTCGCCCTGAAAGCTCCATGCTTTTTATACTATGGATGAGATTGGCTGTTTTTCGCACGCTCCCACCGCGCGTGCGAAGCAATGATTTCCTGGCGGCTTGAATCAAAATCCTGCCATCCCACGACTTCAATGGGTTCGTTTTTAAAGCTTGCGGATTTGGAAAAATATTTCGCAATTGCATCAAGCACCGACTGTTTCACATCTGAAAGTTTTTGTATGTTCTGTAAACGCGGATTTTTGTTTTGCGCTGCTAAAATTTTGTGGTCGCGCTTGTTATCATCAAGCATAATTAAAACGCCGATGGGCCGCGCTTCAACCACACAGCCCACAAATGTCGGTTCGCTTCCCATAACCAAAATATCCAGCGCGTCGCCGTCTTCGGAAAGCGTCTGGGGGATAAATCCATAATCAAACGGGCATTGCAGTTGTTTTTTAGGCACACGGTCCAGCACGAACGCTCCGATACGCGCGTCAAACTCATACTTGTTTTGGCTCCCTTGCGGCATCTCAATAATTGCGCTGATTGTTTGCGGCGCGTTCTCGCCTATTATGACATTTTCAATATGATATTGCATACCACGTAGTGAATTTTGTGGACTATTTCTTTCTGCGATACCCCGTAATTTCTTTTTGTTGCTTCGTAACTCGTTAAAAATCTACTGCGGGGCTTACCATTTCCTAAATCCTAAATCCTAAACTCTAAATCCTAAATAAATTCTAAATTATCTCAAGTCACAAATTCCAAACTGTTTTGAACATTAGAATTTAGGATTTGGTGCTTGTTTAGAATTTAGTGCTTAGGATTTAGTGCTTTCCTTTACGCGCGAGCGCAAATGGTTGAGTGGGATTCCGCTTTGCGGGATGTTCAAAATCTACTACGGGGCATAAAAATAAAATTTGACATTTGGACTTAGGATTTTATTTTATATATCTACTTGTTTTACTTCGGTAGCGTAGCTTTGAATGAATTTTTTGCGCGGCAGCACATCGTCACCCATGAGTACATTAAACAACCTGTCTGCTTCAACTGCGTCATCAATCGTCACTTGCTTGACCACGCGCGTATCGGGATTCATAGTTGTTTCCCATAATTGCGCAGGATTCATTTCTCCAAGGCCCTTGTAGCGCTGAACAGACGCGCCTTTGTACAGACTGATATCTTCACTACCCGTTTCTGTTTCTCCAATTTCATCCGTTGCCTCTGGGATTTCAACTTTTTGTTTTTGCGGTTCTGCTTTGACTAATTTCAAAACTTCCTGAATCGCTTTTTCTTTTTCTTCTTCTTTGTCCGAATACACATATCTGATTTCTTTTCCTTTTTGGATTCTGAACAGCGGCGGCTGTGCCAAATACAAATACCCTTGTGTAATCATATCCTGAAAATATCTGAAAAACAGCGTCAACAGCAATGTCCGAATGTGCATGCCGTCAACATCTGCATCGGCCATAATGATGATTTTATGGTACCGCAGTTTTGCCAAATTGAAATCTTGCGCAATTGCGGTTCCCAGCGCCACGATAAGCGACCGAATTTCTTCATTCGCAAGAATTTTATCCAAGCGCGATTTTTCAACATTCAACGGTTTTCCACGAAGCGGCAAAATCGCTTGAAATCTCCTGTCGCGTCCCTCTTTTGCCGAACCGCCAGCGGATTGTCCCTCAACAATGAAAATTTCCGCATCTTCAGCTTTGCGCGTTTGACAATCTGAAAGTTTGCCCGGCAGCGACGAACCCTCAAGCACGCTTTTGCGCAGCACGAAATCCTTTGCGGTCTTTGCCGCGATGCGCGCCTTGGCCGCAAGCGCCACTTTTTCCAAAATAGCTTTTGCGTCATCGGGGTTTCGCTCTAAAAATTCCTTGAACCCTGCATTCATTGCGTTTTCAACTACAGAACGCGCTTCTGGATTACCGAGTTTTGCTTTGGTCTGACCCTCAAATTGCGGCTCGTGCAATTTCACGTGCACAATCGCAACCAATCCTTCCCTGACGTCGTCCCCGGTCAAGGTTGAGAACTCATTTCCATTTTTAAATATATTGTATTCTTTTGCCGCATCATTCAAGACGCGCGTAATCGCGGAACGAAATCCGGTCAGATGCATGCCCCCTTCCCCGGTTTTGATGTTATTTGCAAACGAAACTTCAAGTGATTGCACATCGTCGATGTAGCGCAAGGCGACTTCAATATGCATATCGGAAACGTCCTTTGCCATGAAAAATAAATTCTTGTGTACCGGCGTTTCATCTTCGGTCAAATATTTCAAATACGACACAATACCTCCTTCGAAATAAAATGTATAGCGCATGGGCTCTTTGGTTTCGTCGCGCGCGTCAACAAACCGAATGGTGATGCCGCGCACCAAATACGCCTGCTCGCGCAAATGGCCCAAAATGTGCTTGATGTCAAACTTTATTTCGGAAAAAATCACAGGGTCCGGTTCGAACACAATGAATGTCCCTTGCTTGTCTGTTGCGCCAAGCTTTTTCACATGCGCTTTTGGCTTTCCTCGCGCATATTCTTGCATCCATGCGCCAGCCCATTTGCCATCGCGCTTATATACGTCAATGCGCATCCATTTGGACAACGCATTGACAACAGAAAGCCCCACTCCATGCAGTCCTCCTGCGATTTTATACGATGTGCCGCCGAATTTTCCGCCCGCATGCAAGGTGCACGCTGCTGTTTCCAGCGCTGATTTTTTTGTTTGCGGATGCGGGTCAACAGGAATGCCGCGGCCGTCATCACAAACTGATACGCGGTTTTGCGGCAGCAGCTGCACTTCAATAATTTTGGCATATCCGTTTTGCGCCTCATCAAGCGAGTTATCAACGATTTCCCAAATCAAATGATGCAATCCGTCGGTTCCTGTTGAACCGATATACATG
>Ga0100389_1002146_pt1 | contig 15776 bp, 12 predicted proteins | sample CryGeymeta201513_FD_81537 | JGI IMG/M metagenome (GOLD analysis project Ga0100389, IMG submission 81537) | Groundwater microbial communities from Crystal Geyser aquifers in Utah, USA - Crystal Geyser metaG 2015-13 | ecosystem: Environmental > Aquatic > Deep subsurface > Groundwater | place: USA... | reverse complement strand
ATCGCATTATCCGGGTCTCCTGTAGCCATTCCGTCCGTCTCATTCCGCACCTCCTTGGTACGGAATAATACCGGACAGATCATGTGCTACAAACCCGGACAGTTTACTTGCTCCCGACAGAGAGAAGCCTCAAGAAGAAAAGTGAAAGTAGTTGGAGCTGAAAGCTTAAAGCTCATGGCTAAAAGTCTATGGTACTTGGACTTTATGGGGCAATGCTAACAACTAAGCTGCCAGATGAGTGCTGGCTGCTGAACGTTGCAAGAAACTTCCTGAAAAACTTGACTATTCTACCGTCCCAATCCAGATCCTTTTAATTTCTGAGCCTTAACGTAGAAGCACCATGGACTTTGAGCTTTCAGCTTTGAGCTCCTATCGCTTTCACCTCTTTTTGTCCCCTACTAAACCACTGCCGGTCGTCGGTCACCAAGGGTGGCGACACTGTACAATGGCAGGAATTCGAGCTTCTGCCCGGGTAATTTCTTGCTCGGCCCGCTGTAAAGCACCAACCCTTGCGGGCAATTTGGGTATTTTTCAAGCATGAGGTGCAGGCTGCGCAGGCTCCCGCCCGTGCCTGACTTCACCTCCACGGGATAAATCTTGCCTTTGCGCACCACCAGGTAATCCACTTCGGCATTGCTGCCACGGGCATCCCTGGCCCAATAGAACAACTCCGAGCTATGCCAGGCCAGAAGTTCCTGGGCAACAAACTGCTCTGCGAGTTTACCGCGATACATGGCCAGCAGGTTTTCCTGCTGCAATTCCAATTCCACTGGCACCTGACAGATTCGCTGCATCAGCCCTATGTCCAACATGGAGGCCTTAAATTTCTTTTGGTTGGCGGTGGCGCCTAGGGGCAAACCACTTGGATCACAGGCTGGAATTTTATGAATTACCCGCGCCTTGTCCAGCAGGTCAAACGCCTTACGATTCATCTGGCCGGAATGACCATCATTAAGGCGGGTATATTTCAACTGCTCGCCCACGCTTTTTGCCACGTTCAGAAAGACCGCATCCAGGCACATTGGATCGATGCGGGGCAGATATTTGGCAAAGTCATCACGATACGAGTCAAGAATTTCCGACTGGACCTGGAAGGTTGCCACCATCGAACCGGAGTCATGATAGGTTTTGACACATTCCGGCATGCCGCCAACAAAAAAATACCTGCGCAATTCCGTAAGAATTGTTTGCTGGGCAGACTCGGCAAGGTTGTCTGGCGGGTCGAGTATATAAGCCGCCATCACTTCCTTGCCCATGGCGAGGAGATATTCGTAAAAGGTCATCGGATGCATGTGCAGGTATTGCACGCGGCCAACCGGCATGGAGATTTCACCAAAGGCAAACTCCAACAAGGAACCGGCACCAATAACATGCAGCTCCGGCATCTCTTCATAAAAATAGCGTAATGCCATGATGGCGCGCGGGCAGGCCTGGATCTCATCAAAAAAAAGCAGCGTCTTGCCGGGAATAATGCGACCGGCTGTTAATTCCAAGTGGCTCAGGATCGCTTGCGGCTCAAGATTGCCGGTAAAATGCAGATGCAGATCGCGGCGTTTTTCTAAATCTATTTTGACAAAGCTCTCAAACCGCTTGGCCAGAACATTCTCGACAAGCCAGGTTTTGCCAACCTGGCGCGCCCCACGAATGACCAGGGGCTTCCGGCGCGGCGAGTCTTTCCAGGCTGTAACGTGTTCTTCCGCCAATCGCTTCATGAAGGTAAATTCCTTTTTGTAACTCGTTTATGATGCGGCCTTACACAGAATATCGCTCGCACATTGGACTGTTCGTAAGTAGAAAGTCAATGTTATTTGACTTGTTTTAGAGTAGAAAGTCAATGACGTTTGTTGGATGTCGATGGTACTTGGACTTTATGGGGCAATGCACCAGGAGCTGATAATTAGCAGATAATAGGATAATAGGGACACTCCCCGTATTTCTGCGAACGATCCGGATCGTGCTTACGGGTAAGGGCGCGATGTGGTTGTGGTTGAATTGTTGCTGAACAAAGCGCTTCGCTAACCCAACCTGCCCAACCCAACCTGCGTGACTTGACACTATCGCCACAATCCAGTACGATCATATCAGTTGCATTATTCATACCAATCATACCAACCATGTTGGTCATGGGGGCGTTATGTTGAAAACCGTATCCGCTATAAAGGCACGCCAGAATCTTGGGCAAGTCATGAATGAGGTTTTCCTTAAGGATGACGAGTATATTGTGGAGCGTTCCGGCAAACCACTAGTGGCTATTATCCCTATCGAAAAGTATCTGAATATGACCGGCAGGCGCAAAGAATTTTTTAGGTTGTATGATGCGCTTCAGGGGAGTGCGGATAATTCTTCATCGGTTGATGACGATATTGCAGAAGCCCTGGCTGCCGCACGCCGATGATCCGCATTGTTCTGGATACAAACCTGTTTGTCAGCGCCTTGCTCAAGCCTGGCTCAAACCCGGACCTAATTTTACATTTGGTCAAGGCCGAGAAGGTGTTATTGCTCATGTCGGATTCCATTTGCCGTGAGATCTCCAGGGTTCTGACTTATCCCAAAATCAGAAAACAGCTTACTGCTTCCAACGAAGAACTGAAAAATTTTGTGCAATTACTTCGTACTGTTGCCATCATAACCCCCGGCGCTCTTAATCTCCCACCGTTAGATGCTGACCCGGACGATACAAAATATCTGGTCTGTGCCGTCGAAGGGCATGCTGATTTTATTGTTTCCGGCGATCATCATCTGACCGACCTGGTGATGTACCGTGGCATACGCATCGTTACCCCGGTAGAATTTATGCAAATAGAATTTTAAAACTAGGAAAACTAGGGACACTCCCCGCATTTCTTAGCTGTTTTCTGGCCCGAAGGCTATGCGGCGGAAAGGCCTGGCGGCGTGGACGTGGCTCAAGGTTCAAAAAACAAAACCAATGGCTATGCGGGCGTCAAGTAGTAACGGAACCGATTCGTCTTCTTTTTTCCTTGGACTTTCAGCTCATTTTCTCACATCACCGCAATCGCTACCCCGGCGGTGGTGGCGATTTTGAAGACTATGTCCGATACATCCCGGATCAGGCGCAGATAGGGGAGGCGTTCCAGGTCCGCCGGCACGACGATGGTGTCGCCGGGCATGAGTTTTAAGGAGTTGAAGGAGCTGAACACGGCGTGCGACCTGGCCTTGGAAACCACCTCGCCATTGGCCTTGAGCAGGTAAATATACTTCTCGTCCGCCTCTTTGGTTGGCCCGCCGCTCTTGTCCAGATAGTAGGCCATATCCATATCCGGCTCATAGAGATAGGCGCTGGGCGAATAGACGCTGCCCACGGTGGCCACGAAACTGGGGCGCGCCGGAATGTGCAGGGTGTCGCCGTCTTCCACCACGAAATCATATGCGGAACCGCGGAACGAGGTCATGCCGGCCAGTTGCAGGGTCACCCGGCCCTTGGCGCGCACCGCCTTAAGCTGGCCGAGCAGGGCGCCGATGGCGGCCTCGGCGGCCTTGACTCCCGCCACCTCTTCCGCGCCTATCGAGGTCTGGGCCTGGGTGCTCGTGACCTGCTGGGCCTTGATCTCCAGTTCCTGCACCATCCGGTCAATGCTCTGTTGCTGGATGGCCCGGGCCTTTTCCGAGGTGTACTCGGCCCCGTAATAGTAGGCGTCGTCAATAAAACCGCCGGCCCGCAGGATGACATCGGAGATATGATCGCCCTTCTGGACTACATAGGAGCCGGGAAATTTCACCTGGCCGCTGATGGTCACCTTGCGCTGCACCGTGGCATCCTTGACCAGGGGAATATAGACGTCATCATAGGGCTGCAGCACCAGGCCGGCATCCTGGTCCATGCTCAACAGGGTCTGTCTGGTGACCACCTCCTCATTCTGGACCTCCTGGCGGCTCAGTTCGACGCCTTGCCGCCGGGCACCGAACTTCTCGCCGCCGGCCAGGGCAATGGCGTCGGCCAGGGTCAGGCCCGGCTGAAAGGCAAACGAGCCACCTTTCCAGACCGCGCCATGCACGCTGAACTCCTCCCGGATGCCGGTCTCCTGCCGGGACAGGATGACAATGCGGTCATAGGGCTTAAGTTTGGCGTCATACTGGTGGGCCAGGACCTTGGCCAGGGGAAAGCGTTGGACCTGGAAGCGGGTGGAAACGGCGTCGTAGCTGTAGAGGAGGGCAAAGTCGGTGACCGAGTCCGGCTGCAAGAGATCGGCGGAAACCAGAATGTCGGAAAGCGCCAGCCCTTCCCGGTACTGAAAGACGTCCGGGTTCCAGACATGCCCCTCCAGCCTGACCACCCGGGGCCAGGTCGGCGCAAGAAACTGGAGCTCCAGCAGGTCGCCGTCCTGCACGGCCAGCGCCTTCCATTGCCCGGCCTCATCCTCCTGGGTGGCGATATCCTGCACCGTGAACTCCTGGTTGTGCAGATAGCGCCGCAGGTACATGCGGCCGGTGGCGCCCTGGGGCAGGATGCCGCCAGCCAGGTCAAACAACGCGCCCACGGTTTTCTCGTCCCGGAGCTCAAAAATCGCCTCCTCGCTCACCGCGCCGACCACGGCCACGGTCTTGCCCAAGCGCGGCACGAAAACCACATCCCGGTCGGTCAGCAGCACATCAAAATCACGCTTGCCCTTGAGCAGCAGCGCGTAGAGGTCGATTTTCTTGAAAAGGCGGCCATCGCGGTAGAGCTCAATGGCGCGCAGCGAGCCGTTTTTCTGGACCCCGCCACCGGCCAGCAGGCCGCCCAGCACCGTGGAAAAGGCCGGCACCATGTGCAGGCCGGGAGAGCCGACCGCGCCAACCACATAAACCTCCACGCTGCGCAGCTCTTCCAGGGAGACATTGATGTTGATCCCCTGGACATACTTCTCCGCCTCCTTCCTGATCACCGGCGCCACATCGCCCATGCGCACCCCGGCCACCGGCACGATGCCTATTCTGGGCACATTGATGGAACCGTCGCGGGCCACGGCGCCGATAAATTCGGCGTCGATCTCCGCACCCCAGATGCGGATGCGGAGTTTGTCGCCCGGGCCGATAAGATAGTCATCGTGCGGGACCGCCAGTTGTGAAGGCCGCGTCGATTTCGAGGCAAAAAAATCATAGCCGAATTGCCGGACTTCGCCACTGAGGGTCGAGGCATAGCCTTGGCGGTAGCGCTGTTCGATCTTGGAATAGTGCGCCTGGTCCCGGCCGGGCGCCTCTTGGTTTTCTGCTGACTTTTTGCCGGGGTCGATCGCATTGTCGCCTGTGCCGGCCGCCGCGTCGGCCGAAGTCGGTTGCGGCCCCGGGTCGGCCGGCAATAATTTCTCGATCCCGCCGCTCTCCTTGGCCGTGGCCCCACCCTGGATCGCCTTCTTCACCTGGGCCTGGACCTCGGCTGGCAACGCCTGAAACGCAGGGGTTGCATTCGTGACTGTGGTTTCATCCAGGGCAAAGGTGAGCGCCGACGGCAACAGAAAGGTCATCCAGGCAAGCAGGGCAACAACGTTTTTTTTCATCGACTGCTCCAACAGGGGGATGATGATGGTGCAGTGCGACCGGGGGCCGAAACCTTTTTTCGGCCAGCGTCGGCTACCTGCATTTACGTAACCTTACCCATTCCCCACGGGAAATCCCGCTTTTTTTATTGCCCCTGAAGCCATAAATGCATACCTTGCTTCCAGCCAGAAGCGATGAACGCGACCGCGCCGCCTGCCCCGTACCACGGCAGGTGAGCCTTGGCCGGCAAGGTATATAAATAATCTACCTGGAGGAAACCATGAAACCCATTGAAATCAAAAAAAATATCTACTGGGTCGGCGCGCTGGACTGGAAATTGCGCGATTTTCACGGCTATGCCCTGAACAAGGGCACCACCTACAACGCCTTTTTGGTGATGGACGAGAAGATCGCCCTGTTCGACACCGTCAAGGTCGGCTTCAAGGGCGACCTGCTCCACAACCTGCACCAGATCGTCGATCCCACCAAGATCGACTACCTGATCGTCAACCATGTGGAGATGGACCATTCCGGCAGCCTGCCCGCCATGGTGGAGCTCATCAAACCTGAGAAGATCTTCTGCTCGGCCATGGGCAAGAAGGCCATCATCGAGCACTTCCATTGCGAGGACTGGCCCCTGGTGGTGGTGAATAGCGGCGACTCCATCAGCCTGGGCGCCAAGACGGTACACTTTCTGGAAACCCGCATGTTGCACTGGCCGGACTCCATGTTCTCTTACATCGCCGAGGACAAGCTGCTCATCTCCAGCGACGCCTTCGGCCAGCACTGGTGCACCTCGGAGCGCTTCGACGACGAGGTGAACGAGGCCGAACTCATGGCCCACGCGGAAAAATATTACGCCAACATCCTTTTGCCCTTTTCGCCCCTGGTGCAGAAGCTGTTGGCCAAGGTCGCGGAGATGGGGATTGAAATCGACACCATCGCCCCGGACCACGGCCTGATCTGGCGCAAGAACGTGGCCGGCATCCTGGCCTCGTACGACCGCTGGAGCCGCCAGGAGACCAAGGATAAAGCGGTGATCGTTTATGACACCATGTGGGAGAGTACCGAGAAGATGGCCAAGGCGATCTGCCGCACCCTCATGCAGGAGGGGATCAGCGTCAAGATGATGAACATGCACGTCGATCACCGCAGCGACGTGGCCACCGAGATCCTGGACGCCAAGGCCATTCTCCTGGGCTCGCCCACCCTGAACAACGGCATCCTGCCCCGCATGGCCGATATCATCAGCTACCTCAAGGGCCTCAAGCCCCGCGGCCGGGTCGGCGCGGCCTTCGGCTCTTACGGCTGGAGCGGCGAGGCGGTGGGTATCCTCACCAAGGCCCTGGAAGAGATGAAGGTGGAACTGGTTGGCGAGGGGGTGAAGATCAAGAATGTTCCCACCCACGAGAGTCTCAAGGCCTGCGTGGAGTTGGGGGAATTGATCGCGAAAGCGATCAAGAGCCAAGAATGAGGGCGAATTGTAGGGTGCGCCGTGCGCACCATAAGGCACATGCGGTGCGCACGGCGCACCCTACTTGAATGCATGGGTGAAAGAGCCAGCAAACATAAGATTCAGGCCCTGCTCGCGGCCACGGACTTTGACCTGGCAGCGCTCCTGGCCCTGCCGCCAGGCGCCACGGTGAACCAGCTTATTGGCGGCCTCTGCGCCACCGACGAGCGGGTCAAGTGGCGGGCGGTCACCGCCCTGGGCCAGGTGGTGGCCGGCATGGCCGATGCTGAGATGGAGGACGCCCGGATCGTCATGCGCCGCTTCATGTGGATGCTGAACGACGAGTCGGGTGGTATCGGCTGGGGGGTGCCCGAGGCCATGGCCGAGATCCTCGCCAGCCACCAAGGTCTGGCCGAGGAATACGCCAACATCCTGGTGTCGTTCCTGCGGCCGGACGGCTTCTACCTGGAATACGCGCCGCTTCAGCAGGGGCTTTTGTGGGGCATCGGTCGTTTCGCGGCGGTGCGGCCCGACCTGCTCCACAAGTTCAAGGCCACGGCCTTTTTGTCTCCCTATCTGGAGTCGCCGGATGGCGCGGTGCGCGGCCTGGCGGCCCGGGCCCTGGGTCTGCTGGGCGCCCGGGCTACCAGCGCGGCCATCGTCGGCCTGCGCGGTGATGCCACGCCGGTTCGGCTCTTTAACGATGGCCAGTTGACCATGGTCACCACCGGCCAACTGGCGGCCGAGGCCGCGGGGCGGCTGGCGCCCCAAAAATTGTCTTCACCTTGAGGCAATACAGTGGTAGTGTAACTCCCTTTTCATTGCTGGAACTAAGCGAAAATATATGGAGGTAGATCATGGGTAGAGGCGACAGTCGCACCAAACGCGGCAAAATCTGGCGGGGCACCACGGGCGCCACGCGTGCCAAGCGGCGCAAGGGCAAAACCGGCGAGGCGGCCATCGAGGCGGCCAAGGAAAAGAAAAAAGACTGATCCGGCCAGCGGCAAGGCGCCGGCCGTCATTCCCTGCTGTGCCAACCCCTGCCGGCGGCCTCGTCGCCAGGGGTTTTTGGCGTTTTACGCGGCATCTTGACAGCTTTTCCGACCTGCTTATTTTGTAACTGCCGCAGGTTCAAGATTCACGGTTCCAGGGTAGAGAACGAAGCGGCCAACCGTGAACCTGACTATCTGGGTAGTTTATTGCTTTTTATATCGCAAGGGCATAAGTTTCGCATGAGCAGCGAGCTGCTCAACTCAGCTTTATCAGACGTCAATGCCATACGAGGTAACTGTCCATGACCACACCCAAGACCGAAACCAAGGAATTCCAGGCCGAAGTGAAGAAGCTCCTGGACATCGTTATCCATTCACTCTACACCGAGCGCGACATCTTCCTGCGCGAGCTTATCTCCAACGCCGCCGACGCCCTGGAAAAGTTTCGGCACCAGAACCTCTTGGAGAAAGAGGTCTTTGACGCCGACGCCCCCCTGGAAATCGCCATCCAGGTGAACGAAAAGGATAATACCCTGACCATCACCGACAGCGGCATCGGCATGACCCGGGACGAATTGGTAGACAACTTGGGCACCATCGCCCACTCCGGCTCCAAGACCTTTCTTGCGGAACTGGCCGACAGCGCCAAAAAGGACGTGAGCCTCATCGGCCAGTTCGGGGTCGGTTTCTACGCCGCCTTCATGGTGGCGAAAAGGGTGCGGGTCCAGTCCCGTTCTTACCGGCCCGACGACATCGGCCATGAGTGGGCCTCGGAGGCCGCTGGCAGCTACACCGTGAGCGAGAACCCGGGCCTGCACCGTGGCACCAGAATCATCCTGGAGCTGAAGGAGGACGCCGCGGAGTTTGCCAGCGAGACCAAGGTCAAGCGCATCATCCAGCAGTACTCCAACTTCGTGTCCTTTCCCATCAAGGTGGCGGGGGAGGCGGTCAATACCGTGCAGGCCATCTGGGCCCGCGGCGCGCATGATCTTACCGACGAGGACTACAACGCCTTCTACAAGTTCATCGCCAACGCCAGCGACGAGCCTTTTTACCGGCTCCACTTTACCGCCGACGCGCCCCTGGCCATCAAGGCCCTGCTCTTCACGCCCAAGGATAATTTCGAGCGTCTGGGCTTCGGCCGCATGGAGTCCGGGGTCAGCCTTTATTGTCAGCGGGTGCTCATCGACCAGCATAACAAGAATATCCTGCCCGAGTGGCTGCGCTTTGTGCAGGGCGTGGTGGATTCCGAGGATCTGCCCTTGAACATCAGCCGCCAGGCCCTGCAGGACAACGCCCTGGTCGCCAAGCTCAACAAGGTGCTCACCTCCCGTTTTCTGAAGTTCCTGGATGAGCAGGCCGGCAAGGAGCCGGAGCAGTACCGGGCCTTCTACAAGATTTTCGGCATGTTCTTGAAGGAGGGCGCCACCATGGACTACACCCATCGGCCGGCCCTGGCCAAGCTCTTGCGCTTCGAGTCCTCCCGGTCCGCGGCCGGCGAACTGGTCTCCCTGGCCGACTACGTGGGTCGCATGGGCAAGGATCAAAAGGATATTTACTACATCAACGGCGCCAGCCGCGAGGCCATCGAGGCCGGGCCTTATCTCGAAACCTTCAAAAAACGTGACCTGGAGGTGCTCTATACATTGGAGCCCATTGATGACTTTGTTTTCAGCCATTTGCAGGAGTTCGAGGACAAGAAGCTCCTCTCCGCCGACCGGGCCGACCTGGAACTTCCTGAAATGCCGGAAGACAAGGACGAGGCGGCCAAGCCCCGGGAGGCGGCCCTGGAAACCGAGGTCGCCGACTCCCTGGTCAAGTGGATGAAGGAGGTGCTGGGCGACCGGGTCAAGGAGGTGCGCCTCTCCAAACGCCTGGAGGACAGCCCGGCCATCATCGTCAATCCCGACGGTTTCATGACCAGCTCCATGGAGCGGATCATGCGGGCTCAAAGCCACGAGCTGCACGACTTCGGGGCCAAGAACCTGGAGGTCAACCCTCGGCACTCGTTGATCAAGAGTCTGCCGCCGGCGCGGATCAAGGACGAAGAGCTGGCCAAGACCGCGGTGGAGCAGATCTTCGACAACGCCATTATTCAGGCGGGTTTGGTGGTGGAGCCGCGCGCCATGGTGGAGCGGAGTTATCGGATATTGGAGAAGGCGTTAAAGAGCTGAAAGCTGAAAGCTCAAAGCTGAAAGTCTGTGGTACTTGGACTTAATGCTCAAAAAAATGATAATGGGGGCGTGATGGCGACGGATAAATTTGCCCATGAGGAGTTGAACGTCTGGCATAAGGCGGTGGACTTTGCCGCCGGTATCGTGACTCTACTGGAAGACGTCGGGACGGATCGGAAGCACTACCGGCTGTTCGAACAGGTGGAAGCCTCTGCGGTCAGCGTTGCCGCCAACATTGCCGAGGGCAAGGGTCGTTACTCTACCAAGGAATTCATCCATTTTCTCTATATTGCGCGCGGTTCACTTTATGAAACCATGACCTTTCTGGAAATTTTTAGAAGAAAACAATGGGTCGGAGACCCGTCCCATGCCAAGCTTGACACGCAAGGAAAAGAAATAGCCGCCATGCTCAAAGGTCTGATTAACTCCCTGGCCGAATAATCATATGAAATCAGAGCCCTTGTACCTTAGACTTTCAGCTTTGAGCTTTCAACTTTGAGCTCATCGAGGCACGAGATGATCGAAGTCCTTAACCTCGAAAAATCCTACGGCGATGTCAAGGCCCTGGCCGGCATCTCCTTTGCGGTTAAACCCCGTGAGGTTATCGGCCTGCTGGGGCCGAACGGCGCCGGCAAGACCACCCTCATGAAGATCCTGGCCGGCTTTCTGCACCCTGAGGCCGGCACGGCCAGGATCGGCGGCTACGACGTGCTCGAAGACCCGGTGGCGGTACAGGCCATGCTTGGCTATCTGCCCGAGAACGCCCCCCTGTACCCCGAACTCTCGGTGCAGGCCCACCTTAAGATGATGGCCGACCTGCGCGGCATCCCCGCGGCCGAGCAGCGGCGCAAGCTCTCCGTTGCCGTGCATGCCGTGGGCCTGGCCGACCGCCTCACCCGGCCGGTCTCCACCCTGAGCAAGGGCTTTCGCCAGCGGGTCGGCCTGGCCCAGGCCATTCTCCACAACCCGCGCCTGCTGATCCTGGACGAACCCACCAACGGCCTCGACCCCACCCAGATCGTCGAGGTGCGTCACCTCATCCGCAAGCTGGCCCGGCACAGCACGGTCATGGTCTCCACCCACATCCTCTCCGAGGTGGAGGCGACCTGCGACCGGGCCATCATCATCATGCAAGGCCAGGTGCGGGCCGACGCCACCATGGCCGGCCTGGCCGCCACCGCCGACGTGGTCCTTATCCTGGAAAAAAACGGGCAGGAGGCGGTCACGCTGGCCGCCCTGTCCACTCTGGCCGGGGTGCGTGCCGCGGCGATCGACCGCGAGGCGGCCGGCCGGGTGGTCTTCCGCATGCACGGGGCCACGGCCGAGGATTTCTGCCCCGCCGTCTACCGGCTGGCCAGGGAACACGACTGGCCCCTGTGTGAACTGAAGCGCGAGGTGCCTTCCCTGGAAACCGTGTTCAACCGCATCGCCGCCGGTCCGGGAGGTGTGCAGTGAGCCAGATTTGGACCATCGCCAGAAAGGAACTCAAAATCACCTTTGGCTCACCCATGGCCGCCATCTTCATTGGCGCCTTCCTGCTGGCTGTCATGTTCTCCTTCTTCTGGCTGGAGACCTTTTTTGCCCGCAACACCGCCGACGTCCGCGGCCTGTTCCGCTGGCTGCCGCTCTTGCTGATCTTCCTGGCCGCCGCGCTCACCATGCGGCAGTGGAGCGAAGAACAGAAGATGGGCACCATGGAGGTCCTCCTCACCCTGCCGGTGCGCCTGGCCCACCTGGTGCTCGGCAAGTTCGTGGCCGTGCTCCTGCTGGTGGCCCTGGCCCTGGCCCTCACCCTCGGCCTGCCGCTTACCGTTTCTTTCATGGGCCACCTGGACTGGGGGCCGGTGTGCGGCGGTTACCTCGGGGCGCTGCTCTTGGCCTCGGCCTACCTGGCCATCGGCCTCTTCGTCTCCTCCCGCACCGACAACCAGATCGTCGCCCTGCTGGTCACCGTGCTGGTGGCCGGATTTTTTTACCTGCTGGGCTCCGCGGGGATCACCGACTTCATGGGCACCAGCCTGGCGGAGCTGTTCCGCAACCTGGGCGCCGGCAGCCGCTTCGCCAGTATCGAGCGCGGCGTCCTTGACCTGCGTGACCTCGTCTATTACGGCTCGCTGACCAGTCTCTTTTTGCTCCTGAACGTGGTCTCCCTGGACCACAGCCGCTGGAGCAAGGGGGCAAACACCCGCGCCTACCGGCGCGGCGCCCTGGCGGCCGCCGCCCTCATGGCCGCCAACCTGCTGGCCGTCAACCTGTGGCTGGCGCCCATCCATGCGGCCCGGCTGGATATGACCGAGCACCGCGAATACTCGGTCTCCACCGCCACCACCGACCTCATTGCCTCCCTGCCGGAACCGTTGCTCATCCGGGGTTACTTCAGCGCCAAGACCCATCCCCTGCTCGCCCCGCTGGTCCCCCGCATCCGCGACCTCATGGAGGAATACCGCATCGCCTCGGGCGGCCGCGTCACCGTTGAGATCGTGGACCCCCACGACAATCCGGCCATTGAGGCCGAGGCCAACCAGCTTTATGGCGTCAAGTCGCTGCCTTTCCAGGTGGCGGGCCGCTATGAGTCCTCGGTGGTCAGTTCCTATTTTCACGTGCTCGTCAAATACGGCGATCAGTACGTGGTGCTAGGTTTCGACGACTTGGTCGAAATCGAACGCCGCGAGGTCGGCCAACTCGACGTCCGCCTCCGCAACCTGGAGTACGATTTGACCAGATCCATCAAGAAGGTGGCCTATGGCTTCCAGAGCCTGGCCATCGTGTTCGCCGGGGCCAAGGAGGATATGGAGCTCACGGCGGTGATCACGCCGGCCGCCTTGCCCGAAGCCCTGCGGGGCATGCCGGACAACATCGACAAGGCGGTCGCGGCCCTTGGCAAGGAGGCTAACGGCCGTCTGCTCTACCACAGGATTGATCCGGACAGCGGCGCCGGTCCCACCCGGCAGCAGGTGAACGACCAGTTCGGCATAACACCCCTGGCCGCCTCCTTCCTGGACGCGGACACCTTCTACCTCCACCTCTTCCTGCGGGTCGGCAAGACCGTGACGCCGGTGCACATCGCCATGGACATGGGCGAGGCCGAGGTACGCCAGGAGATCGAGGCGGCGGTGAAACGCACGGCCGCGGGCTTTCTTAAGACCGTAGGCGTCTGGCTGCCCCCGGCCCAGGAACAGGCGATGTATCAGGCCCCGCAGGCCGAGGCCGGGGCCGACAGCTACCGCATATTCCAGGAGGCCCTGGCTAACATTTACAACCTGGAGACCGTGAACCTGGCTACCGGCGATGTGCCCGACCGGCTTGACGTGCTGCTGGTGGTTGCCCCCCACGATATGACCGACCGCGAGCGTCTGGCCGTGGACCAGTATCTCATGCGCGGCGGCGCCGTGGTCGCCCTGGCCGGTAACGCGCTTCTGAACATCGCGCCGGGCTCCCAGAGCCTGGAGATCAAGAAGGCGGAAAATGGCCTGGCCGAGATGCTGGCCCACTACGGGATCACGGTGGGCGATGGTCTGGTGGCCGATCTTCAGAACGAACCATTTCCCATCCCGGTAAGCCGGGATGTCGGCGGTTTCATGGTCGATGAGATCCAGCAGATGGCCTATCCTTTTTTCGTGGACGTGCGGCCGGACGGCATGGACCGGACCAACCCCATGGTCGCTTCCCTGGCGGCCGTCACCATGAACTGGGCCAGCCCCCTGGAAATTGACCCGGACAGGAACAAGGGCCGCCAGGTCTCGGTACTGCTGCGCTCCAGCAGGGATTCCTGGCTCTATGAGGGCTCGTCCATCCAGCCGGACTTTGACCGCTACCCGGATCTCGGCTTTCCGGTGGACCCCAGCCGGGAGTCCCGGCCGCTGGCCATTGCTGTGCAGGGTGTCTTGCCCAGCTATTTCGCCGACCGGCCCGACCCGCGGCAGGAAAAGGCCAAGGATGACGGCGATCCGGAAGAGGGGAGGCCCGAGGTCATCGGGGCCGAGGAAAAACCCAAAGGCCCGGCTGTGCCGCCCTTGCCCATCCTCGGGCAGTCCTCCGAGTCTGCCCGGCTGGTGGTGGTGGGCTCGGCCGAGTTTGTCAACGACCTCATCCTCACCATGGGTCGCTCCATGGGCCAGGACCGCTATCTGAACAGCCTGGAATTCCTGCAGAACGCCATCGACTGGTGCACCGAGGACGAGGGGTTGCTCGCCATCCGCTCGCGCGGCGCCCATGCCCGGCTGCTCAAACCGATGAGCCGCGGCCAGCAGATCTTCTTCGAATGGCTCAATTACGGCCTGGCCCTGGCCGCCCTGGTGGCGCTTAGCATTTACGGCTCCTGGCGCCGTAAACACGAGGCGCCAATGGCATTGGATCAGGTTGCGTCTTAGGAGAACCCATGGGGAAGAGTACACCTGCCCGCCGTAATACGATACTCTGCCTGCTGCTGGTCGCCCAGCTCGGTCTTATTGCCTTCATGTTCCGGCCGGCGACAAAAGCGGTGGTCGGCATTGGCCCGCTCCTCAAGGATTTCAAGGCAGACCTGGTGAGCGCGGTTACCATCACCGATGAAAAGGGCCCGGCCATCTCCCTGGTGAAGGTCGCCGACAACTGGGTGATCGGCCCGGTAACGGCCGGCCGGCCGGCCCTGCCCGCCAATCCGGAGAAACTTACGGCCCTGCTCGCCAAGCTGGCCGCCCTGCAGCGGGACCGGTTGGCGACCCGCACCCCGGCCAGCCACAATCGGTTGAAGGTTGGTCAGGTCTTTGCGCGGCGGCTCTCCCTCACGACCCCCCGGGGCGACATCACCATCCTGCTCGGCTCCGCGCCCAACTACAAGAACATCCACGTCCGCCTCGAACCGGAGAACGAGGTCTACCTGGCCCAAGACCTGTCCACCTGGGAGGCGCCGGTCGAGAAAACCGCCTGGTGGCGCACCGACTACCTGAAGGTGGCCCCGGAAAGCGTCACGGCGCTTACCCTGCATAACCCCAAGGGCACGGTCAGCCTGGCCAGGGACGAGACGGGCGCCTGGAAAATGGCCGGCCAGCCGGCCGACCGCCCTTTGCCCGCGGACGCCATACAGACCTTCCTGACCGACCTCTGCAACCTGACCATCCTGCAATACCAGGAGGACGCGACCCGCCCGGCCTGGGATAAACCGATCGCCACCCTGACTCTGACCACGGCCACGGAGACCATCACCCTGGAGGTGGGCCCCAAGGACAAGGGCAAGGACGAATACCCGGTTAAGTCCAGCGCCGCACCCTTTGTCGCCACGGCCAGCCCCTTCGCGGTCAAGGATCTCCTGAACCACCAGGCCGGCGACCTGCTGCAAGCCAAAACGGCCGCCGCGCCTGGGCAAGGCCCGGCCCGGTAGGGGCCGCTCCCGTCTCCTCTCAACCGCTTACAACCTGGATTTTTTACGGATTTCTGAACCTGATTCCGCCGGCTGCCCTGGAGGGGAACGTCCGAGTGGTTCCTGTCTGGAAATGGCTGCTGACATGGCATGTGGGCCAGGCTTGACGTTCTAGCGTTCTTTATATCCGTGGTGCTGCCGGCCTTCTGCAAAATCCCCACGAACCGGTTAATATCTCACCAAATTCGGCGCAATATCGAGAAAGCAGGGCCTCATTGCTAACCCGATTCGTCGCTGGTGCGGATTCCTCGATAATGCCAGGGAAGAAAACTCCTGTTTTCTCT
>Ga0100389_1002123_pt1 | contig 15843 bp, 17 predicted proteins | sample CryGeymeta201513_FD_81537 | JGI IMG/M metagenome (GOLD analysis project Ga0100389, IMG submission 81537) | Groundwater microbial communities from Crystal Geyser aquifers in Utah, USA - Crystal Geyser metaG 2015-13 | ecosystem: Environmental > Aquatic > Deep subsurface > Groundwater | place: USA... | reverse complement strand
TTTCGGGTTTCGGTCACAGAATCAGCACTGTTTCCTTACCCGAAGGGAGCTTTTTTGTTAAATACTACAGCATAGCTTTTGTTATTCTCCCCAGCATAGCTGGGGGCTTAGCGGTGTAGTTAACTTACCAGGTGGATAGTCTATAGGTGTGCAGGCTGTTAGCAACTACAACTACCAGACAAGGCACGCCTTGCCCAAATCTTTTTCCTGACAGACCACAGCATAACAGGCTACAGTCTGCTAAAGAATAAAGCGGCTCAGATCCTCGTCGCCGGAAATCCCGGCCAACTGCTCCCGCACATAGCCGGCCGTCACCACGAACTGCGCGGCCGCGGCCTCCGGGGCGTCAAAGGAGATGGTTTCCAGAAGTTTTTCCATGATGGTATATAGTCGGCGGGCGCCGATGTTCTCGGTTCGGCCGTTGACCTCGGCGGCCAGCCTGGCGATCTCCCGGATGGCCTCTTCCTCGAAAACGAGCTCAAGACCCTCGGTATGCAACAGGGCGGTGTACTGTTTGATCAGCGCGTTTCGCGGTTCGGTGAGAATCCGGAAGAATTCCGCCTCGCCCAGGGCATCGAGTTCCACACGAATCGGGAAACGCCCCTGCAGTTCCGGAATCAGATCGGCCGGTTTACTTAAGTGAAAGGCGCCGCTGGCGATAAACAGGATATGGTCGGTGCGCACCGGTCCATACTTGGTGGAGACCGTGGAGCCCTCGACAATGGGCAGCAGGTCGCGCTGCACCCCCTCCCGGGAGACTTCGGCGCCCGTGGCCCCGCCGGCCTGACGTGAGGTGATCTTGTCCACCTCGTCAAGAAAGATAATGCCCGACTGCTCGGTGAACCGCCTGGCCTGATCAACCACCGCCTCCATGTCCAGCAGTTTGGCGGCCTCCTCGGTCTCCAGCAGGCGCCGGGCCTCGGCCACCTTTATCTTGCGGCGCAGCCTACGGGCGGGAAAAATCTTGCCAAAGGCGTCCCGCAGACTGGCCCCCATGCCATCCAGGCCGGTCCCGGAGAAGGCCTCCAGCATGGGCAGACCGGCGGCCTGCTCCACGTCCATCTCCACCATTTTGTCGTCGAGTTTCCCCTCCTTAAGCAGGTGGCGAAATTTTTCCCGGGTGCTGATCGGGTCGGTCTTCCGGGCAAGGAGGCCGGCCTCCAGATCGGTCAAGGCCCCGGCCTCCATGCCCTGGCTGGTGAAGCCCGGCGGGCCCGGCGGCACCAGGAGATCGAGCAGGCGATCCTCGGCATGCAGCCGCGCCGTATCCGCCACCTTACGGCCCTCCTCCTCCTTGACCATGCCCACGGCCAGTTCGACCAGATCGCGGATCATGGATTCCACGTCCCGGCCCACGTAGCCGACCTCGGTAAATTTGGAGGCCTCAATCTTGAGAAAAGGCGATTGGGCAAGCCGGGCCAGACGCCTGGCGATCTCGGTCTTGCCCACCCCGGTGGGCCCGATCATGATGATGTTCTTGGGCGCGATCTCGTCCTGCAGGGGCAGAGGCACCTGCTGCCGGCGCCAGCGGTTGCGCAGGGCGATGGCCACGGAACGCTTGGCATTATGCTGCCCGATGATATAGCGGTCCAGTTCAACGACGATTTCGCGGGGAGTCAGGGGGTTTGGAGAGCTCATAGTTTCTCAAGGACGATGTGGCTATTGGTGTAGATGCAGATAGAGGCGGCGATATTCATGGCGGCCCGGCAGATGGCCTCGGCGTCCAAATCGCTGTGGGCCACCAGGGCCTTGGCGGCGGACTGGGCATAAGGACCGCCGGAGCCGATGGCCAGAATCCCGTCGTCCGCCTCGATGACATCGCCGGCGCCGGTAATCAGCAGGGAGCGATCCTGGTCCGCCGCGACCAGCAAGGCCTCGAGCCGCCGGAGCATCTTGTCGGTGCGCCAGTCCTTGGCCAGTTCCACTGCGGCCCGCAGCAGGTTGCCGTTGTATTGACCGAGCCTGGCCTCCAGTTTGTCGAACAGGGTAAAGGCGTCGGCCGTGGCCCCGGCAAAACCGGTGACGACCTTGCCGTCATAGAGGCGCCGCACCTTCCTGGCCTCGTGCTTCATGATGGTGTTACCGAGGGTGACCTGGCCGTCGCCAGCCACCACCACCTCACCGCGATGGCGAACCGCGAGGATTGTTGTTGAACGTATCTTCACAGATGATGCCTCTTTTTTTAAACCGAACCGCGGAAGTTTATTCACTTCATCATTCGATATTCTCTTTGTGCCTTCTCCATCTCAACTCCCCTGCCCCCGCCTGGCCAGCGGGTGAGCGCGGTCGTACACCTCCATGAGGTGATCCACATTGAGGTGGGTGTACCTCTGGGTGGTGGACAGGCTCACATGGCCAAGCAACTCCTGCACCGACCGCAGGTCGGCGCCCATCTCCAGCATATGGGTGGCGAATGAGTGCCGCAGGGCATGGGGCGTAACCCGGGCGGTGATCCCCGCCCGCCTTGCATACATACCTACCTGGCGCTCGATGCTGCGGGTGGTCAAGCGGCCACCGTGGATGTTCAGGAAAACCGCCCCGTCCGCCACGGGCCGCCCCCGCAACCTGCAGGTGGCGACCAGCCGCTGCCGCTCCTCACCGTAACCCGCCAGGGCCGCCAGGGCCATGCGGCCCACGGGCACGATCCGTTCCTTGCTCCCCTTGCCAACCACCCGCACCAGGCCCGAGCCGTGATCAATCATGGCCAGATCAAGGCCGGCCAGCTCCGCCACCCGGATGCCGGTGGAATAGAGCAACTCAAGGATGGCCCGATCCCTGGCCGGAAAACGATCCGCCTCGCCAGGCGCCGTGAGCAGGGCCAGCATTTCATCGACGGAAAGAAATACCGGCAGATAGTGACCCTGTTTCGGCATGGCGATAATTGCGGCCGGATTGCCGACCACCATGCCCCGCCGCTGCAGAAACTTGAAGAGCGACCGCAGGGAAGAAAGCTTCCTCGCCACCGTGGTGGCCCGGTTCCGGCGGTACAGCGAATACACATAGGAGCGCATCGTGCCGCCGCCAACCTCGGCCGTGTCGGTGTCGTGGCCGACAAAGTCGTTGAACTCGGTCAGATCCCGGCGGTAGGCGGCCAGCGTGTGGGGCGAATAACCCCGCTCCACCGCCAGCCACTTCAGAAAGACCTCGATATGCTCATACAAAGAATGCATCATTCCCATCGCCTATCACATGCACGGTCAGACTACCATACCAGGTTTTTTTTGAAAAGGCGTTGCCCGGACCGCCTGCATCTTATACTATAAAAAATTACATATCCCTGGGTTCGCTGTCTCCCAGGAAACAAAACCATTATTTCCCCGCCGTCCCGGGATGTCCCCTATGAAAACCATGGCCAGAAAAACCTTTGAAGAGGCGCTTGCCAGACTGGAAGAGATCACCCGGGCACTGGAAGACGGTGACATCTGTCTGGAAGAGTCCATGAAAAAATTCGATGAAGGGGTAAAACTGGCTGAGTTCTGCAACGCGAAACTGACCGAGGCCCAGAAAAAGGTCGATATCCTGTTGAAGAAAGACGGCAAGCTGACCGCCGTCCCATTTGCCGAAGACGAAAACCAGGACGAAGAGGGCCAGGCGTGAACATTGGCCCGCCGCCCTGGGCCGCGCTTAAAGAGTGTCATGGATATCAAGCAGCATCTCAATGACCAGCGGCTCCTCGTGGAGACGGCCCTCAATACCTTTCTGCCCAAGGAGGAAGGTCTGCTGGCCGATCATTTCGCGGCCCTGCGCTACTCGCTCGTTGCCGGCGGCAAACGTATCCGGCCGGTGCTGTGCATGATGACCGCCGAGGCCCTAGGAGCCCGGATGGAGGCATGCATGGCCATTCCCTGTGCCCTGGAATGCATCCACACCTATTCGCTGATCCACGACGACCTGCCGGCCATGGACAACGACGACCTCCGCCGGGGGAAACCGACCAACCACAAGGTGTTCGGCGAGGCACAGGCCATCCTGGCCGGGGACGGCCTGCTCACCATGGCCTTTGCACTGCTCAGCGACGACGCCCTGCCGGATCGCCTGTCGTCAGCCGACCGCCTCCGCATCATTCACCTCATCGCCAGGGCCGCCGGTTCCCATGGCATGGTGGGCGGGCAAGCGCTGGATGTCGCCAGCGAGGGCAAAACCGTACCATTTGAGACGCTGGCCGCCATCCATGCCTCCAAGACCGGGGCACTGATCACGGCCAGTGTGCAGGCTGGCGCCATTCTGGGCGGCGCCACCACGGCCCAGTACGAGGACCTCACCGCTTACGGCCAGCACCTCGGCCTGGCCTTCCAGATCACCGACGACCTGTTGAACGTGGAGGGTAGCCCGGCGGAACTGGGCAAGGCGGCCGGTTCGGACGCGGCGCGCCGCAAGGCTACCTATCCCGGCTTTTTCGGCGTCGAGACCACCCGGCGGAAGGCCGGCGAGGCGATAAAGGCGGCCGTGGACCGCCTGGCCCCTTTCGGTACGACGGCCACGCCCCTGCGCGAGTTGGCCCGTTACCTGCTGAAACGAAGCAAATAACCCCCTGCCGCCGTCCCGCGCCAGGCGTATCCGGTTGGCGGCCATGGAGAGCCAAAAAATATGACCCAGCCCCCCTCGATCCTTGCTTCCATCTCATCGCCCGATGACTTGAGGCGCCTGGACCCTGGCGACCTGCCGAGGCTGGCCGCGGAGATCCGGCGGGAGATCATTCAAACCGTAGCCACCACCGGCGGTCACCTGGCGCCATCCTTGGGCGTGGTGGAACTTACCCTGGCCCTGCATTATATCTTCGACACCCCGAAGGACAAGATCGTCTGGGACGTGGGCCATCAAACCTATGCCCACAAACTGCTCACCGGCCGGCGGGACCAATTTCACACCCTCCGGCAATATCAGGGCATCAGCGGCTTTCCAAAACGGGCAGAAAGCCCCTACGACACCTTTGATACCGGCCACAGCAGCACCTCTATTTCCGCTGGCCTGGGTTTTACCGTGGCCAAGTATCTTAATGAGGACACCAGCCGGGTCATCGCGGTCATCGGCGACGGTTCCATGACCGGCGGCATGGCCTTCGAGGCCCTGAACCATGCCGGCCACCTCGGCCGCGATCTCATTGTCATCCTGAACGACAACGAGATGAGCATCTCCCCCAATGTCGGCGCCCTTTCCAGCTTTCTGAGCCGCAAGCTTACCGGCAAGACCGTGGTGCGTTTCAAGCGCGAGGCCGAGCATTTCCTGAAATCGTTCTCCCACGTGGGCGAAAATATCTGGCAGGTGCTCAAAAAAAGCGAGGAGAGCCTCAAGGCCTTCTTCACCCCCGGCATGTTATTCGAGGCCCTCAAATTCGAATACATCGGCCCCATCCCGGGCCACAACCTCGACATCCTGTTGACCACCCTGCGTAACGTCAAGCAGTTCAGCCGCGGCCCGGTGCTGGTCCACGTGCTTACCACCAAGGGCAAGGGGTATGCGCCGGCCGAGCAGAACCCCGGCGATTATCACGGGGTGGGCCCCTTTGTGGTGGCCACCGGCAAGCCGGTGCCACCCATAAGCAACCGCCCAAGCTACACCAAGGTGTTTGGCTCGACTCTGGAAACCCTGGCCCGGCACAACAAAAAAATCGTCGCCATCACCGCGGCCATGACAACCGGCACCGGCCTGCTGGGCTTTGCCGAAAGATTTCCGGAGCGCTTTTTCGACGTGGGCATCGCCGAACAGCACGCCGTGACCTTTGCCGCCGGGCTGGCCTGCGAGGGTATGCGGCCGGTGGTGGCCATCTACTCCACCTTCATGCAGCGGGCCCTGGACCAGGTCATCCATGACGTCTGCCTGCAAAATCTGCCGGTGACCTTTGCCATCGACCGCGGCGGCCTGGTGGGAGATGACGGCCCGACCCATCACGGCGTCTTCGACCTCGCCTTTCTGCGCTTCATCCCGAACCTCCTGCTCATGGCCCCTAAAGATGAACGGGAACTGCAGGACATGCTGTTGACCGCCGTGACCCACAACGGGCCGGCCGCGATCCGCTATCCGCGAGGCGAGGGGGAGGGAGTCGAACTGGCCGAGATGCCGGAGCTGATCCCGGTGGGCAAGGGTGAACTGTTGCGGGAAGGGAAGGATGTGCTGCTGTTGCCCATCGGCAACCGGGTCGCAACCGCCCTGGAGGCGGCCGAAGGCCTGAGCAGGCTTGGCATAGACGCCGCGGTCATCAACCCGCGCTTTGTGCGGCCCTTGGACGAGGAGTTGATTACCCACTGGGCCGCGCACACCGGCCAGGTAATCACCGTTGAAGACAACATGGCCAGGGGCGGCTTCGGCAGCGCGGTACTTGAATTGCTCTCCAGCGCCGGCCTTGAAGGGGTACGCACCAGGCTTCTCGGCCTGCCGGACCGTTTCCTGGGACACGGTCCCCAGGAAATTCTAAGAAAAATCGGCCGGATCGACGCCCCGGCCATCATCACGGCGGCCCTGAATTTAGTGGAAAGTGGCCGCTCCGGCCATGACTGATCAGGCCTGCAGCCCCTTTTCCTGCTGTTCAGCGTGGACAAAGACGCGGGCCAGGATACCGGCCGCTACTTTCGGGACGTTGATGAAGTAAAAGGCCAGGCGGATCCGTTGTGGTGAATGATCCGGGTTCCGGGCAACGACCTTCATGCCGGTAAAGGCGGAAAACAGCCCGGGAGCCGTGAGTTCCTCGCCCTGCAGATTAAAGATGACGGAAACCATCACCGACATGGCGAAGTTGAAATTACCGGGGTAGTCCAACTCACACAACAGACCGCCGCTGCTGATATTGACCACGGCCGCCGTTACCTGCTCGGGGCCCTGCTCCAGGATGGCCGTGGTGTCGGGCAGACTGTAACGCTTGGACTGCCGCAGCTTCACCGGATTGCAGGCCCGATTGATGGCGTCGGCCAGCGCCTCGGCGGTGCAGGGCATGAGAACCTGTTCAACGCCAGCAACCTTTTTAAGCTTGTCGGCCTGATCCTGCGCAACCAAGACAACCATGGGGATGCCGGGCTGAGCGGGGCTTTTGCCCTGGCCGGCCTGGAAAAATTCCAGGGCCCGGACATCGGAACTTTCCCAGGTGGCAATAAGGACGTGGCACCCATGCTCCTTAACCAACCTGGCCGCCTCGTCGTAATCAGACGCCTGGCTGATCACGGCGTCGTTGACATTGGCCTGCACCATGGCCGCAATGATCCGGCGCATACTGACGGATCGGTCAACAATGAGAATATTTCTGGCCATCCGTGTCCCTCCTGGTTAGCGTTCCATCCGCCAGAGCCCCTTGCCAGCACGGCGCCAAGGGCCACACCCACGCCTCATCCCAGGTTTCATTGCATCGAGGCCGAAAACTACTTCTTGGTCCGGGCATCGAGTTCCTTGATGACCTGGGCGGTGATATCCAGGCTATCGTCGGCATAGATCAGGCCAACCCGGGAGGCAAGGCCCTTGCCCTCGTCCACCATAATGAGCGTGTAAGCCTTTTTCTTGCCCAGCTCATCGATAACTTCGTTCAGATCCTTGAGAATAGGCGCCATGACCTTTTTCTCCATCTGCCGCAGTTCGTATTTGGCATCATCGGATCTGGTCTGCAGGGCCCGCAGTTTCCTCTGGTATTCCCGTTCCTTTTCGTCGCGTACGTCCGGGCTCCAGACCGAACTCTTCATCTCGATCTGCTTTTGCAGCTCGGCCAGTTCGTCCTGATCCTTCTGAAAATCTTTTTGAAAACCGTCCGCCTTGGTCTGTAAGGTTTTCTGGGCTGACTGGCCGACCGCGGATTTTGCCAACACCTCTTGGACCTTAACCGTGGCAATGGACAGGGCTTTCTCCGCGGCGCCCGCGCGGCCGCCAACGGCCACCAGGCCAAATACACTCAGGGTAAAAATGGCGGCAACAACAAATCGCTTCATGACCTCTCCTGTTTTATAGCGTTATTCCCCAACGCGGTGTTGCCATGACTGCCGAGGCAAACCGGCCTGGGCGTTCCTGAAAATAAAAATGAGAGTTGGCCCGATTTGGTACCAACTCTCATTTTTATACCACGTCGTCAATCAAAAATCTTTTTTTCAAGGTCGATACTTACCGGTTGATGACAAAATCATCCCGGCGATTCTGGGACCAGGACAACTCGTCATGACCGTAGTTCAGGGGTTTCTCCTCACCATAGCTGACCGTATCGATCCTGGAATCCTCAACACCAAGATGCACCAGGTACTTCTTGGCACTCTGAGCACGGCGCTCGCCAAGGGCCATGTTGTATTCGTTGGTGCCACGCTCGTCACAGTTGCCCTCGACCTGAATCCGCATCCCGGCGTTACCCTTCAGGAAGGCGGCGTTAGCCTCCGCACGACCCTGCATGTCCTTCCGGATATTGGATTTGTCGAAATCAAAGTACACCGGCAGCATGGGGGCAGAGGTGCGGCCCTCCAAAACAGCGCCGGCATCCTTCTCGACACCCCGTTCGGCAAGAGAGCCCTCCCCCGTCCCGCCGCTCTTGGCCATCGGAGCCGCCATCACCGGCTCGACGCCCTCCCCGACCTTCACACATTTTTTAGCGCACCCGCCCAACATCATGGTAAGTGATGCAGCCAACAAAACAACCATCAGAACCCGCGATCTCTCCCTTTTCATCTTTCCTTCTCCTAAGTGTATTATGTTGAGATTGTACTGCCTGGAGGTTACTCGATCATAGCATTTTTCATTAAACAGATACCAACCACAAAATATTTTAAGTGGCACCCAAGGCTACGCGCCTGTACTATAACAGAGCAAACCTTTAGCTAACATATATAATACGCCGTAAAATTTCAATATCTATTTATAAATTTCTCTTCCCAATGCCAGATTGACCGCCTCATTCTGTTAATGTATGAGAAACCGGCATAACTTCTTGCTTTTTTTCATAAAGAGCGAAAAAATACAGTAGCGTGGCAGACCAACCAACCGTTTGCTTTAAAAAAAACACATCCAATAAAAGGGGAAATAGCCATGAACGACAAAATCGAGGGGGCCATCCTCCAGCGCGACAAGACCACCTACGCCATTGTGCCCCGCACCCCGGTCGGCCTGCTCACCCCCGAAGTCATGGAGAAAATCGCCATGGTGGTCAGAAAGTACCATATCCCGGTCACCAAGATTACCTCTGGCCAGCGCCTGGCCCTGGTGGGCCTCGGGCCGGACAACCTTGCGCCGGCCTGGGCCGACCTGGGAATGGACGTAGGTCGCGCCACCGAACTCTGCCTCCATTATGTGCAGGCCTGTCCCGGCAACCAGGTGTGCCAATTCGGCGCCCAGGACTCCCTTAGCCTGGGCCAGCAGCTTGAGAATTACTATGCGGGCATCACCCTGCCGGCCAAGGTGAAGATCGGCGTTTCCGGCTGCCCTTTCTGCTGCGCGGAAAGCTTGATGCGCGACGTTGGCCTGACAGGCAAGCATGCCGGCTGGACCGTCACCTTTGGCGGCAACGCCGGCGGCCGCCCACGCATCGGCGACGTGCTGGCCGAGAAACTGGCCGAAGAGGACGCCGTGGCGCTGATACACCGCTGCCTCATGTATTATCAGCAGAATGCCCGCAAAAAGGAACGTACGGCCCGTTTCATGGAGCGTACCGGCCTCGACGCCCTGAAACAGGCGATTGGCCTGCCTTGAGCCGCGGCAGCGCTTCTCCGGGCAGGCCCTGATACAAGGAAATTTTCATGAACCGCACCCTGGTAGTGATCGGCCTGCTCTGCCTGATCGCGGGGCTCCTCTGGCCTTGGCTCGGGCAATTACCCGTGGGCCGGCTGCCCGGTGACATCATCGTCAGCCGGCCCCATTACAAAATATTCATCCCAATCACCACCATGATCCTGGTGAGCCTGGCACTCTCCATCCTGTTCTGGCTTTTCAAGAAATAAAGGTAACTACTCGAGCCTGTTGCAAAAGTCTTGAAAATGGTTTTTTGGTCATTCCCACGAAAGTGGGAATCCAGTCTTTTAAATTGGTTATGAGCGTTCTGGATTCCCGTTTTCACGGGAATGACGACTTTTGCAAGAGACTCTACTCGATACGCTCTGTCACTCTGCCTCTTTGTCCCTTTGACCCTTGCACATTACTAACGGGCTACAGTCTAAACAACCTTGTGAGTAGTTAGGAAATAAGGAACGAGGCCCGGTACCCCCGTCAGGGAACGAGAAGGCGGACGAGGAGGGCGCCGCTGCGCCTGCGGTCGCCATTTTGCCATTGAAAGGAATGAATTTCACCCTGTCTTTTCAGGACAAGCAGGGTTTGCTCGACCGCCTCGGGCAGCACCGCCTCGCCGTCGGAATGCAGCCCCTTGCCGGTGACGATGCGTACCTGCCGCAGCCCTTGATGTCTCCCGTTCTGCAGGAAATACACGACCCGCCGCAGGGCCTCATCCACGGTCATGCCGTGCAGGTCTAGCTGCCGCTTCAGGTCTGGATCTCCCGGCCCAATATCGTGGTAAACAATACGGTCGGCCTCCGGCGGCACCAAGGCCACGCCTTTTTCGATCAGAACCGTTTCGAGCCGGTCGACGGTCAGGGTGCGCTCCACCAGGTCGGCAAAACCGGCCCCATTTTTTTCCTCATCCAGCCGACTTATGGAAGACCGCCGCGCTTTCTTCATGGTCTCGGGCCGCTCCCGGGGGAAAAGGGCTATTCGCCGATAATCTTCACCAGCACCCGCTTTTGCCGGCCGCCGTCATACTCGCCGTAGAATATCTGTTCCCAGGGGCCGAAATCCATCCTGCCGTTGCTGATCGCCACCACCACCTCGCGGCCCATGATCTGGCGCTTCAGGTGGGCGTCGGCGTTGTCCTCGCCGGCGTTGTGCCGGTAACGGGAAACCGGTTCGTGGGGGGCCAGGTCTTCAAGCCACTGCTCGTAATCGTGGTGCAGACCGGGCTCGTCATCGTTGATGAACACCGAGGCCGTGATGTGCATGGCGTTCACCAGGATAAGCCCCTCCCGCACCCCGCATTCCAGCAAAAACTCGCTGACCTGCCGGGTAATATTGACAAAGGCCCGCCGGGTGGGGACGTGGAACCAGAGTTCCTTACGAAAGCTCTTCACTTCAGACCTCGCACGAGCAATGGATTTTCGTAACTACTTACAAGGTTGGTTGGACTGTAGTCTGTCGGGACTGCGCAAAGAACAAAGCAAGGCCCCCAACACGGGTAATTCCGCATGGTTATTCCCCACTCCCCACTTCCCACCCGAACAGTTACGAATTTTCAAAAATACTTTTCATCCTGCAGATTGGTAACCAGTTGCCGCACCGCGGTAACGCTCAGCGGTTCATCGAAACGAACGTGCACCGAGTAGTCCTTGAAGAGATGATAAACCACGCTGGTAATCCGGCCCGCCATGGCAAACTTTTCCGGCAGCACCGGCACGTTCATCCCGAGAGTGAAGGTAATACGGCGGCCCAGCAACAACCGGGCGGTTTCCCGTTTCGCGGTCTTGATGAAGAAGGAAACCCCGCCCTCCGAGATATCGGCCAGCTTGCCCTTGAACTCGCGGCCGAGGGATGCGCCAGAGGCATTGAGCAGGTCGATCACTGCAATGCCTTCAACCGGATAGCGGGTCTGGGTCCGTCGGTCCAGGCCCTTGCGTTTCAACAGGTCGGGAATGTTGTTGAAGTCCATGCAAAAATCGTGCAGCTTCCGTTCCAGACCGGGAAACTGCTCCTGCCAGCCGTCCATGGTTTCCCGCTCCAGACAAAGGAGCTTGACCCGCGACAAGGTTACCAGGGAGGTGGTGCAGGTCGAGATGGTAAAAAAGGTGTCCACGCCGACGATCTCGCTTTTATTGATGGTCTGCAAAAAGTATTCGCGATTTTCCTTGGCATGGATGAGCTTAAGCTGGCCAGTGACAACAAAATAGAGCCTGGCATGGCGCTTACCCTGCTCAAACACCACCTGGTCGGCCTCGAAAACCTTCTCCTGCAAAGCATAATACAGGGCATTGGTTTCCTCGCCGGTAAGGGCATGAAAGAGCTTGGGCCAGAGGTCGAGGTAACTCTGGTCAAGGCCGCCGGCCTTCTCAGCCTCAATGACCTCGCCGGCATTAACAATTTCCGTCAAGGCCATGGGATCCAGTTGGTAGAGCTTCTGGCGCCAGCGCTCGGCCCGGGCGAAATCCTTGGCCCTGGCGCTGGCCAGGGCCAACTCATAGGCCGCCTTGATCGCCTTTGCCTTCTCTCCGGACGCGACGAGCAGGTTGGCCTCTTCCTCAAGTCTGGCGAAATCAACCATGCCTTTTTCTCCATATTGCCCAAGATGGTTCGTTACCCTCGGCCGCTCGGCGGCCGCGGCCCTAGTCCAGTAAGGTTTTTACCACCGAACAGGTGAAAATTCAACGCACTATCCACAGGCCATGACAATGCACCGGCCCAACTCAGCAGGTTGAGAACCCGCAGGCGATGCAGAAACTGCAACCGCCGCTACGCTTGGCGGTCCGCATACCGCAGATGGGGCAGGCGGAAAAGGAGGAGGCCGCCGCTCCCGCCGGACCCGGGTGCGAGCCATCCTGACCAGCCTCTGGTCCGACTCCGGCCACCAGCACCCCTGGCATGCTGGAGTCACGAAAGATCGTTATCCCTTTCAGGGAACTGTCCCGGGCAATGAACAGGAGTTCCTTGATATCCGCCACCGTCGCCTCGGCCGGCAGATTGATGGTCTTGGAAACCGCGGTGTGATTGAAGGCCTGGCAGGCCTCAATGACCCGGATCTGCTGCACAGGCGAGATATGATGGGCGGTCTGCCCCTCGACCCACGCCACGCTCGATGGCTCGGCGTGGTAGAGTTCCAGCGGCACCAGGGTGAACTCCTCCCAGGTGGAGTCGGCGTTCCAGACCCGACGTTTCTGTACCAGGGAATAATACGGCTCAATGCCGGTACAGGCCACCTTCATGAGCTGGGACGTTGAACCGGTGGGCGGCTGGGAGGTGGTGACCGAATTATAAAGCCCGCCAAGCCGGCGAACGCGATCAAAGAGCCGCAAGGCCCGGTCAAGCCAAATTTGCGGGGCGTCCAGGTGCGCCTCGATAAAGGTCATGGCCGCGCTGCTGATCCGCTCCACATAGTCCAGCCGCCATTCCCGCACCTCAAGGTCTCTCCCCAACTCCCGGCAACGGCTGGCGTAATCCAGGCTGCCCTGCATGCTGCCCAGCATGAGGACAAGCTGGGTCGCCTTGGCGAACCTGGGTGCCCCTTCCGGGTCGTTGTAGGACACCCCGTGGTGATTCATGGCATGATGCAGGCCGGTGGCCCCAACACCAATGGGCCTGAAAAGCAGGGTCGCCTCCCGGATCCGCGCCAGAGGCGGGAAGCCGCCGAGGTCCAGAATCTCGTTGCCGGCCAGGGCCGCCAGCCTGGCGTTGGCGAAGACCGCCTCGAGGTAGTCCCCCATGCTGGCGCCAAAACAGCGGGGCAGACATACGGTCAGCAGGTTGCAGGCCGTTTCCCGGGTGGAAAGATACTCTCCGCACGGGTTGGAAAAAATGGGGTTATACCTCCTGGGCACCGGCGTGTTGTCCAGACTCTTCTGGGTAAACAGCAGGCCGGGATCGCCGGATTTCCAGATATTGGTGGCGATGAAATCGAGCAGGTTCTCGTCCTGCCAGAAGCGCTCGCTAGTCACGTTGACGGAGACGTTGCAGCCGGAATAGCGGCCCGTCTCCTCGGCCTTGAAGCTCACGAATTCGCGAATGTCCGGGATGTCCCAATCCGCCTGGATCATCAGGGCGCCGCGGCGCTTGCCGCCCTGGCTGATGCGGGCCGAAAGCTGGGAAAACCCCTTGGCAAAGGAAACCGGGCCCGAGGCGAGGCCCTGGCCGTTGTCCACCAAGGCGCCGCGCGGCCGCAGCTTGGAGACATCGATGCCGCCGCCGCCGCAGTGCAGAAAGATAACACCCAGATCGTGCTCCATCTGGAAGATGGCCTCGTTGGAATCCTCCACATAGCCCAGCGGATAGCAGGAATAAAAGCCCTGCCGCCGCGTATAGGGGTTGCCGCCGTTCATGAGAAAGGGCGTGGCCGTAATGATGCGGCCGGCCAGAATGGCGTCCCGCACCTCGGGAATGGTGAACTGGCGGCTTATCCGGTCGAGAACCTGGGCCAGGTTCTGCTCGAGCGGCACGCCGCTTGCGGGATCGCGTACCGCGTAACGCTCCCGAACGAGGTACGCCTCAAACCGACGCCATTCCTTAAGGGCCTGTTCGTAGGAAAGCGGTAACCCGTTCATTATCGCCCCGCCCATCCGCTCTGTTGCATCGCCGCCTCCTTGGCGGAACGGCCCACCCGCCCCTGCCGCATACCTGACATATAGCAGCACACTAGGCCGCGCACCGATCCCTTGTCAAGTAAGAATTGGCCGGCAACTGCCTTTTACCTTGACAAAGGTTGCCTGTAAATTGTGTGATAAATAATACAGATAGCCTGTGCAGCAACCACAATAAATTACCACGGAGGTCTTATTGATGACTGAGAAACTACAGGTGTACAAATGCGAGATCTGCGGCAACATCGTCGAAATGCTCCACGCCGGTGACGGGACCCTGGTCTGCTGCGGCCAGGACATGAAGCTCATGCAGGAAAACGCTGTTGACGCGGCCAAGGAAAAACATGTGCCAGTGATTGAAAAGGTCGCAGGCGGCATCAAGGTCAAGGTGGGGAGCGTGGCCCACCCCATGGAGGAGAAACATTACATCGAGTGGATCGAGGTGATCGCCGACGGCAAGGCGTACCGCCAGTTTCTGGAACCCGGCCAGGCGCCGGAGGCGACCTTCGCCATCGAGGCGAACAAGATCACGGCCCGGGAATACTGCAACCTGCATGGCCTGTGGAAGGCTTAAAGCGGTCAGCAATCAGCTTTCAGCGGGCAGCTAGAAAAGAAGATTCTATAGCTGACGCTGAACGCTGACCGCTATGGGGGCCAACGGGAGGGGGCCAACGGGACGTTGGTTACTTATTGATTTAGTGGAGCCCTGAGGGGGCCAACGGGACGTTGGTTACTTATTGATTTAGTGGAGCCCTGTAACGGAACCAAGAGGACGGAGTAAGGTTAGTAACTTAACGAGGTATTTTCGGGGGCCAATTGCAAAGGAATTTCGGGCATGCCAGAACTTGTTCAAGGCTCAAGGCTAAGCCGTATAAAGTTTAAAACCCGATCTTGCGTTTTGGCTTGTCCTCCTCGTGTAGTAGCTGGGCCAGGGCCTGAAAAACGATTTGAAAGTTATCGTCATGCCCGCCCAAGCGTTTTTCCAGTTCCGCTAGTTTTGCGGCAAATTTCTTGCTGCCGGCCAGCATCTCCCTCATCCGCACAAAGGCCCGCATGATGGCGATGTTGACCTCGATGGCCCGCTTACTGGTCAGCACACTGGAAAGCATGGCTACCCCTTGCTCGGTGAAAGCCATGGGCGGATACCTTGTGCCACCCCAACTTGAGATGCCAAATTGGCATCTCAAGTTTTCCAGCTCTTCTTGGTTTAACACGAACATGAAATCAGGAGGAAAACGGTCGAGGTTTCTGCGCACTGCTCTCTTTAATTGAGCAGTCTCAACGCCATACAATGCCGCCAGATCCCAATCCAGAAGCACCTTGTTCTTGCGAATATGATAGATTTTTTCGGTAATCGATTCGACTGGTAGCAGAACGCCCACGGCAACCTCCTTTGTCATTTCGCAGGCAATACTACTGCATCATTATGGTAATGGCAAGTTCCGGTTGCATGAAACATTCATGAAGAACACCGGCCTCGGCAGGCTAACCCTGGCCCGCAAGGTCGGATATGGAAAAACGGCAAGCTAGTACATGGTTTCATTAAAACATTTACACTTATGTCATT
>Ga0100389_1002117_pt1 | contig 15870 bp, 10 predicted proteins | sample CryGeymeta201513_FD_81537 | JGI IMG/M metagenome (GOLD analysis project Ga0100389, IMG submission 81537) | Groundwater microbial communities from Crystal Geyser aquifers in Utah, USA - Crystal Geyser metaG 2015-13 | ecosystem: Environmental > Aquatic > Deep subsurface > Groundwater | place: USA... | reverse complement strand
GATTGCAGATTGCAGATTGCAGATTGGGCTGCCCCACCTCGGAGTCCCGGACCGCGATCAGAGGCGACCCGATGCACGATGAGCAGTCGCGCAAACGCGAGCAGAGGAAACGGCGGACGAAGGAGTTTGCGAAGACGATCGTCGAGCTCTGTCGCACACTGCCGCGGACGCGGGAGGGATCACTGATCGGCGGTTAGCTCTTCCGAGCCGGTACGTCAGTCGGCGCCAACTACCGGGCGGTGTGCCGAGCGCGCTCAAAGGCAGACTTCATCGCCAAGCTTGGGATGGTCCTGGAGGAAGCAGACGAGAGCCTGTACTGGCTGGAGCTGATCGAAGAGTGCCAAGTCCTGCCACAGAACGTTGTGCCACCCGTGAAGAAAGAGGCGGACGAACTGGTTGCCATCTTCGTGAGCAGCCTCAACACCGCGAAGAGCACCGGCCGCTCAACCAGCGCCGCTCATTGACAGCAGCCCGCCCAGACCTGAAATCTGCAATCTGACCTCTGAAATCTCCAAATGCCCATTCTCAACTACACCGACCAACGCACCCCCAAAGGCCGCCTCGTCGTCCTGGGCATCTACGCGTCGCTGATTGTTGGCGGCCTCGCTATGGTGTACCCGTTCATGGTCACGTTGACCGGCTCGGTCTCGAACGCCTTCGACTACGAACGGCGCGACTGGGTGCCGCGGTGGATCTGGTCACGGGAAGACCGGTTCATGCGGGTGTTGGTCACCCACTTCCCGCCGGAGCACCGCGGGGCGCTCCGGCAGATGCGGATGTACTTCGAGGGCGTGCCGGAAGACTGGCAGATGTGGCTGCAGATCGGCGACGACCGCAAGGGCTCAGATGCCTGGGCGCGCAAGCAGTTGGCGCGGTTGGCCGACCCCGCGGAGCGCAAACACCTGGAGGCGATGACCGCCGACTACAGCGCGTTCAACGCCGACTGGGACGTGCGGGAGAGCGTGCTCGCCTATGATCAACGCTACGTGTCGCCATTCCTCCGGCACCGCTACAAAGACTTGGCGACGTTCAACAAGCGGTGGGAAGTTTCCGTAGACGACTTCTCCCAGATCAATGCCAGCGAGTGGAGCGGCGAGCCAATCGACCAGGCGAGCTACGTCCCGCTGGCCGACGTGCGGTACCAAGACCTCCTGGACTTCCGCCGGGACTACCGCCGGAACCGGTTCCATCCGTACCTCAAGGGCGCCCCCGCAGCCTACCTCCGCCCAGCCTCCCTCCGGTTCCTGTGGGAAGACTACGTCGCCGCCAACGCAACAGTCCCGCAATCCGCAATCCGCAATCCGCAATCCCTTCCCTTTCCGGTCCCCGCCGACGCTCCCCCCGGTCTCCGCGCGCTCTGGCTCAAGTTCCTCCAGACCGACTTTCCCGTTCGGCACTTCGGCATCGAGGTCACCCCTGCCCGGCAAGCGGCTTTCCAGACGTTTCTTCAGGAGCGGTTCCGCAACCTCAGCTACCTCAACAGCGTGCTGGAGACGTCTGCCACGACTTGGGACGAGGTTACTCTCACACCCACCTGCCCGAACATGCCGCTGGCGACGGTGTGGATGGACTTCGTGCGGAGCGAAGTCCCGGTGGAAGAACGCAGCCTCCGGGACACTTTGCCCGAGTTGGCATTCCAGCGGTTCGCACTGGAGCGGCACCGCAGCCTGGCCGCAATCAACGAGGCGTACGGGTTCAAGCTCACGAGCCTGCAGCAGTTGCGCGTTCCGTTTGGCGAGGCGTTGCTGGTGACCTTCGCCCAGCGGGAGCGGGCGTTCGTGGCCGACCTGCTCGCCGGGAACTACCGCACCGTCTTCGACTACCTGGTTCACCGCGGCAGGGCGATCCCCAACACGATCATTCTGGTGGCGCTCGCCCTGCTCATCACCCTCACCGTCAACCCACTGGCCGCCTACGCCCTCAGTCGGTTCCGGCTGCGCTCGACTGAACGCATTATCGTCTTCTGCCTGGCGACCATGGCCTTCCCTGCCGCCGTCGCCGCCATCCCCGGCTTCCTGCTGCTGCGCGACCTCGGACTGCTCAACACCTTCGCCGCCCTGGTTCTCCCCGGCGCCGCCAACGGCATGAGCATCTTCCTGCTGAAGGGCTTCTTCGACTCGTTGCCGCAGGAACTGTACGAGGCCGCAGCCATCGATGGCGCGCCGGAGTACCAGGTCTTCTGGCGCATCTCCCTGCCGCTGGTGAAGCCGATCCTGGCGGTGAACATGCTCAACGCCTTCATCGCCGCCTACAACGGCTGGGAGTGGGCCATCATCGTCTGCCAGGACAAGAAGATGTGGACGGTGGCCGTCTGGACGTACCAGTTTTACCAGACCCTCGGTAGCCAGCCATACATCGTCATGGCCGCGTTTATCGCCAACTCCCTCCCCGTCTTGATCGTCTTCCTCGCCTGCCAGAAGATCATCCTGCGCGGGATCATCCTGCCGCAGATGAAGTGAGTGGGCCGCGAGCTTCCACTTCGGTGTGTTCTTAACCTTCGCGGGTATACAACCCCGGCATCGAGAAGCACCACCTGTACACGCCGCTGCAGGACTACTGGGCGGGGGAGGTCTGTCGGCTCAACTACATTCCCCGCGGTGACCTCACGCCCGTCGGGTTGCCCTGGTGCGCGACAGATAGTTGCCGCCAAGAAATGCGGGGCCGGAGAGCAGATCTGCTGCGTCGTCCATGGTGTTTGCCCCGTGCCGCACCTGCGCGCTTGGCGCCCCGTGCCCGCGTTTCGCTTGAGCACCCCGGCAAGCAAGAACGCAAGCCCATCCGATCAAACCCTTGGGGGTTGACCGCGACGGTGACGGAGCGCGTGAGCCGTCGGCGTCGCCGGGGCAGCCAGCGTGGCACACGCTCCGTCACCGTCGCGGCTCGGATTGACGACGCATTTCCGAAGAAGGAGCTTCCCCAATGCCGATTCACCACTTCGAGCCCACCCACTACCACCACACCCTCGGTCCGCACGAGCCGGTGCTGCGCATTGCCGACGGGGACACGGTTGTCACCGCGACGGCCGACGCGGGTGGGCACGACGCGTCGGGGGAGCGGGTGACGGCGAGCGGGAACCCGCAGACGGGTCCCTTCTACGTTGAGGGCGCCGAGTTGGGTGATACGCTGGCGGTAATGCTGGACCGGCTCTGGCCCAATCGCGACTCCGGCTACACCCACACCGTGGTCGCGCCCAACGTGGTGGACCCGACCTTCGTGGAGGAGTTGCCGGCGTCACAGCGTGCCCACTGGCGGATCAACCGCGAAGCCGGGATGGCTACCTTGGTTGAGCCCCAGACAAAGCTCGGGAACCTCTGTTTGCCGCTGGCACCCATGCTGGGCTGCTTCGGCGTTGCGCCTGCGGGTGGTCAGGCGATCTCGACGGCGACCTCTGGCCCGCACGGAGGCAACATGGACTACCGCGGGTTCGTGGAAGGCGTCACCGCCTACTTCCCCGTCTTCGCGCCGGGCGCGCTGTTCTTCCTGGGCGACGGACACGCCGTGCAGGGCGACGGGGAGATTGTGGGGACCGGGATCGAGGTCTCCTTTGACGTCCAGTTCACGGTGCACCTGCTGAAGGGGAAGCGGATCGGCTGGCCGCGCGGCGAAAGCGCCACACACCTCTTTGCGGTCGGCAACGCCCGGCCGCTGGACCAAGCCCTGCAGCACGCGACCACCGAGATGCTCCGATGGTTGCACGAAGGCTACGGGCTGGACACCGCAAGCGCAAGCACCCTCCTGGGTCAGTGTGTTGAGTATGATTTGGGGAATGTCTTCGACCCGGCATACACGTTTGTCTGCAAAGTGGCGAAGGCGTTGTTGACAGGGCTCAACCGGCCGTCGTAGGGCGAGCGAGCACGCGTCAGCCGGAGAACGGAGAGGCTCTCGAATTGGACGACCGAATCGATCGGAGCATCCCGATGAACGCCACTCGCGACCGGCTGAGTCGCGTGCGCGAGCGGACGCCGTACTCCCCTCCCGACCTCGACGAGATCCGACAGTCCTCCCTGAACGACGAGCCCAGCTCTCCCCGCCAGCAGGCGTTCGCGCGGCGAGAGTTGGAGCGGGCGGTGCGCGAGGTGCTCGGGTCGGCGTCGGTTGCCACCCTGTCCCCGGACAACCTCGCCGAGATGGTAGGGGGCGTAGCGGAGCAATCTCGGTCCCGGTTCGCCGGCCTGGTGCGGCAACAGGACTGGGATGAGATCGTCGCGGCCCTGCCGAGCGGACTGAGTGAGGCGGGGATCCTCGGTCCGCTGCTACAGAATCAGGACGTCGCCGAGATCATGGTCAATGGTCCCGGGCTCATCTTCTTTGAGCGCCTCGACGGGCGCATCGACCAACTGCCCCACGTGTTCTACGACGAGGACGAACTTGTCCTCACGGTCAACACAATGCTCGCACAGACGGGACGGCGGCTCTCCCCCAACTCGCCCATGGTCGACGGGCGCCTGCTGGATGGCTCGCGGCTGCACGCCGTGCACAACGTTCTCAGCCCGCAGGGCACTTGCGTCACCATCCGCAAGTTCCGCGACATGATGGACCTGGCAGCGCTCCTCCGCAACGGCACCTTCGACGCGCGGATGGCGCGGTTCCTGAAGGCATGCATCCTGTCTGAGCGCAGCCTCCTGATCTCCGGGGGCACCGGCACCGGCAAGACGACCCTGCTCAACGCGCTGCTGGAGCTGGCACCGAGAGAGGAACGCCTCGTCGCGGTGGAAGCCGTGTCAGAGATCCGGTTCAAACAGCCCAACGCCGTCAACCTGGAGGCCCGCCCTCCCTCGTCGGAGGGTCAAGGCGCCGTGGGCCAACGAGAACTCGTGCAGAACGCGCTCCGCATGCGCCCCGACCGGATCATCGTGGGCGAGGTCCGCGGCGGCGAGGCGCTGGACCTGCTGCAGGCGATGAACACCGGGCACCCCGGCTCGATGGGGACAATCCACGCCAACTCCCCCCGCGACGCCCTCCGCCGCATGGAGACCCTGACGCTGCTGTCCGGTGTCGAGCTACCCCTGAACTTCGTCGCCCGGCTCGTGTGCGAGGCGCTGGACTTTGTCGTCCACCTCGACCGCGACACCCGCGGCAACCGCCGGCTCGCTGCTCTCGACGAGGTGGTCGGCCTCGAAGGCGACACCATCGTCACCAACCCGATCTTTGGGTGGCGCTCCGACCCCAGCTCGCCCCGCGCCGGCCGCCACGTCAGCACGGGCATTCCGCCAGTGTGCCTGGCTGAGCTTGCCAAAGTGGACGATCTGCCGAGCGACTTCTTCAGCCAGGACCACTGACGCCAGCGCCCTACGACACCTTCTCCAGCGGGGCGTACGCCAGCACCAGCTTCTTCACCCCCATGCCGGGGAAGGCAACTGTCGCGCGCAGGTCGCCGCCCGCACCCTCCGTGTTGACCACCATACCCTCACCCCACTTGGCGTGCCGCACTCTGTCGCCGGTCTGGATCGCGCCCCCGGAAGCGGCGGCAGCGGTCTGTCCCTTCGCCTGGAGCTTGGTGCCGGAGAGCAGCTTCGTCAGGTCGAGGCTCTTGCGGGGCACCGTCGGCTCCTCGTGCCTGGAGGCAAACGGGTCCACCTCGAACTGCGCGCCGAGGCGGACCTGGCGGTCAACGGCAACAACCTCCTGGGGCAGCTCTTCGAGGAAGCGAGCGCGCCGGTTGCACTGGGTCTGCCCATAGAGGGTGCGTCGCCAGGCGTGGGTCAGGTAGAGGTGGTCGCGGGCACGAGTAATCCCGACGTAACAGAGCCGCCGCTCCTCTTCCATCTCGCTGTCGTCGCCCATCGCCCGGGCGTGCGGAAAGACGCCTTCTTCCAACCCGACGATGAAGACGACCGGGAACTCCAACCCCTTGGCGCTGTGGAGGGTCATCAGTGTCATCGCGTCCTCGCCCCCCTGCATTGAGTCGATGTCGGAGACCAGCGACACGTGCGCTAGGAACGCCTCCAGCGAGGGCTCCTCGGCCGTTGCCTCGAACTGGTGCGTTACGGAGAGAAACTCGCGGAGGTTCTCGAGGCGGTCGGCGGCTTCGAGGGTCCGCGCCTCTTCCAGCGCCTTCACGTAGCCGCTCTCGTTGGCCACGGCTTCCGCCAGCTCTGTCAGTCCCGTCGTCTCCACGCGGTCGTGCAGCTTTGTCATCAGTCGCCCAAACTCGCCGAGGGCTTTCTGCGCTCTGGCCGTCAGCGCGTCCAACCGGTGTGCCTCCAGCACCACATCCCACAGGCGCCAGCCGCGTTCGTCGGCGACCTGCTGCAGTACCTCGGTCGTCTTTGCACCGATCTTTCGGGAGGGCACGTTGATGATGCGGAGCAAGCTCACCGAGTCGAACGGGTTGACGAGGACCCGCAGGTACGCCAGCAGGTCCTTGATCTCCTTGCGCTCGTAGAACCGCAGCCCGCCGACGATGCGGTACGGGATGCGCAGATTCAGCAGGTTCTCTTCCAGCACGCGCGACTGGGCGTTGACCCGATAGAGAACGGCGAAGTCTGAGTACCGCCGCTGGCCGGCACGAACCAAGTCGGTCGCCGTGTTGGCGGCGAAGAACGCCTCTTCCTGTTCGTTGGCCGCTTCGTAGAGGACCAGCGGCTCACCGGCTCCCCGGTCGGTCCACAGTTCCTTGGCTCGGCGCTTGCGGTTGTTGCGGATGACGCTGTTGGCGGCGGTGAGAACGTTCTGCGTGGAACGGTAGTTCTGTTCGAGCTTGATTACCCGAGCGTCGGGGTAGTCTTCCTCGAACTTCAGGATGATCCGTACGTCCGCGCCGCGCCAGCGGTAGATGGACTGATCGTCGTCACCCACCACGCACAGGTTACGGTACCGGTCGACCAGCAACTGGATCAGCCGGTACTGGGCGAAGTTGATGTCCTGGTACTCGTCGACCAGCACGTGGTGGAACTTGCCCTGGTAGTAGTCGCGGACCGACTGCTCCTCGGCCAGCATGCCGACGGTGAGCATGATCAGGTCATCGAAGTCAACGGCGTGGTTTGCGCTCAGGGCGCGCGCGTACCGGGCGTAGACGCTGGCGACCGTCTCCTCGAAGTACCCCTGGGCCGACTGCGCGTACTTGCGCGGGTCGATCAGCTCGTTCTTGGCGTTGCTGATGGCGTTGTGTACGGCCTCAGGCTTGAAGCGCTGCTCGTCGAGGTTGAGGTCCTTGACGGCGCGGCGGACCAAGATGAGCTGCTCGCCCGTGTCGTAGATGGCGAACCGCGGGTCGAGGCCGATAGACTCGCCATGTTGCCGAAGCATCCGGGCGCAGGTCGCGTGGAACGTGCCCACCCAGAGGCTGCGCGCCGTGTCCGAGCCGACCAACTCGCGGAGCCGCTCCTTCATCTCGTTGGCGGCTTTGTTGGTGAAGGTGACAGCCAGTACCTGGTACGGCTGGACCGAGCCTTCGGAGAGCAGGTGCGCCACTCGGTGTGTCAACACTCGCGTCTTGCCGCTCCCGGCGCCGGCGAAGACCAGCAACGGGCCCTCTCCGTGGCGCACGGCCGCCACCTGCTGTGGGTTGAGTCCCTCAAGTACGTCCACAAACGAACCTCAGCTTCCTGACTCCCTCGACCCGGCCCCGCCGGCGCCTGCTGCCTACGCGTCGATACCTGCGTGCGCAGCCGCCGCCTCAATGAATCCCGCAAACAACGGGTGCGCCCGGGTCGGCCGCGACTTGAACTCCGGGTGCGCCTGCGTGGCGATGAAGAAGGGGTGATCGGGCAGCTCGACCAGCTCCACCAGTCGGCCGCTGGGAGAGGTTCCGCTCAGGACCATCCCGGCGTCTCGCAGCCGCTGGTGGTAGTCGGGGTTGACCTCGTACCGATGCCGGTGCCGTTCCTCGATGCGCTTGGCGCCGTACAGCCGCTCAGCCAGGGAGCCGGCTGCCAACTCGCACGGCCACGCGCCCAGGCGCATGGTGGCTCCCATGTTCTCCACCTGGAGCTGCTCCGGCAGAATGGTGATCACGGGGTGGGAGGTCTCTTCGTCGAACTCGGTGCTGTTGGCTCCGGGCAACCCGCAGACCTCCCGCGCATACTCGATAACGGCGCACTGCAGACCCAGGCACAGACCGAGGTAAGGGGTCCCGCTCTCCCGCGCATAGCGGATGGCCTGGATCTTCCCCTCGATGCCTCTCCTGCCAAAGCCCCCGGGAACCAGGATGCCGTCCACCCCGGCAAGCAACGCCTCTGCGCCGGCCTCCTCGAGTCGCTCCGAGTCGATGCGGATGACGTCCGCCTCGACCCGATGGTGCGCGGCGCCGTGACGGAGCGCATCGAAGATGCTGATGTACGCATCGTGCAGCTCCATGTACTTGCCCACCATGGCGATGCGGCATTCGCCCCTGGGGTTGCGGATCCGTTCGACCAGGTCTTCCCACTCGGTCAGGTCGACTGGGTGATCCTCCAGCCCCAGTTTCTTCAGCACGATGCTGGCGAGCCCCTGACGCTCGAAGGTCACGGGCAGCTCGTAGACGATGTTGGTGTCGAGTCCCTCAATGATCGCTTCGCGGTCGATGTCGCAGAACAGGGCGACCTTGCGCCGCATCTCCTCGCTCAGCGGCTGCTTGGTCCGGCACAGCAGCACGTCGGGCTGGATGCCGATACTGCGTAGTTCGCGCACGCTGTGCTGCGTGGGTTTGGTCTTCATCTCCTGCCGCGGACCGACGAAGGGCACCAGGGTGACGTGGAGGAACGCGCAGTTGCTCTGTCCCTCGTCCGCGCGCATCTGGCGGATCGCCTCCAGGAAGGGAAGCCCCTCGATGTCGCCGATAGTCCCGCCGATCTCGACGATGGCGATATCGGCGTCCGCCGTTGCAGGCAGCTCCCGGATCCGCTCCTTGATCTCGTCGGTGACGTGCGGGATGACCTGAACGGTCTCGCCGAGGTAGTCGCCCCGCCGCTCCTTGGCGATGACATTCCCGTACACCTTGCCGGTGGTCACGTTGCAATGCTTGTTGAGGTTGATGTCGACAAAGCGCTCGTAGTGGCCGAGATCCAGGTCTGTCTCCGCCCCGTCGTCGGTGACGAACACCTCACCGTGCTGGTGGGGGTTCATCGTGCCGGCGTCTACATTCAGGTAGGGGTCGATCTTCTGGACAGTGACTCGATAGCCGCGATTCCGCAACAGTCGGCCCAAGCAGGCTGAAGCGATCCCCTTGCCGATGGATGAGACGACGCCTCCGGTGACGAACACATACTTGATCATGGCAGGTCTCCTTCGAGTGGCGATGACGAGCAACGAACGGCGCGCCCCAGACGCAGGCTGCCCGCCACGAGGCGCGCATGGCCGAGCGGTGGGGTGACTCGCAGGGACAGGACAGAGAGGGGCAAGGCCGAGAAAAACGGCGCCAAGACTGGGGTCTGCGCGAAGAGGAAGGTGTCCGGGGGAGGTTGACCAGCGGGGAGACGGGGCGGGCGCTGTCGGTGTCGGGGGAGCAGCGAATGGTGCGAGTCTGTCGTGGGGAGGGGACGGCCCAAGCGCATAGCGGTGCTGCAATCCGGATCGGGACTACGGACGTGGGCCGGTCAAGTGCGGCCCAAGAGAATATAGCACAAACGGCCCCCGGTTACAAACCGGCCACGGGAGAGGTCCCAGGCGGCTCAGCCACTCCGCTGAATGCGTTCGCGATCACCTGTCGCCGTTGGTGCCACGGGCAAGCCACTCGTGCGTCTCCTGCAGGAATGCCGGCAGCCACCCCAGCGAGTGCCGCAGGCGCCGGGCCAGTTCCGCTGCCGACATCGGCTCCGTGTCGCCGGCGAGCTTGGTTCGAGTCACTTCCAGGTGGCGAAGCGCAGCGCACAGCCCTCGCGAGAACAGGCGAGGGCCCGTCCCGGGCACTCCGGCGTGGTCGCCCAGGGTCTTGAGTTGCTCCAGAATGTTGACCACCAGCGTCAGCGCGACGAGCAGCCCTCGTTCCGCCTCCCAGCGAAGATCGGCAGACCCGACGAGGTCGCTGGTCTCACACTCGCGGTGGGGCCACAACTGCTCGACCTGGCAGTTCAGCGCATTCCATCGCTGGCGGATCCACTCGTGGACCGCCTCGTGGTCGGTCGCCAACTCCGGGGCGAGTCGAGACGCTGAAGCAACGTTCGCTTCTTCGCCAGGCGCGTCTCGCAGGAGGTGCTCCTCGTAGCGACGCTGCGTCTCCTCGTTGCGGCGACTGAGAAGTTCGCCGGTTGTGACCACCTCGCGCTGCAGGAACTCGGTGGAGGCAGCGAGGTCGACCACGTGCACCCGGTCGGTGTCGAGCACCTGCGCGAGCGCGTTGCGCACCTCCGGGCCAACGGGTCGGCTGGACAGGAGGCCGAGGTCAACGTCATTGCCCGGTCGACCATCGGCCAGCGAGCCGAACAGGTAGCCCAGCTCCACGGCGTGCTTTTCGAGGACGGGCCCCACTTCGTCGAGCCGCTCGAGTATGTCTTCCGGCAGCGGCTTGCGGCCACGCCAGACATCGCGCACACCCATAATTACCGCGGCCTTGCCCCCTCGTTGGGCCGCTGCTCGCCAAGACCGCGCTGCTGCTCCATGAACTTGCGCATGTGCTGGTCTCTGAGCATGTCCAGGTTCTGCATGTTCTTGAGTTCCAGGGTCTTCACGTCGAACTGGAACAGCCAGTTCCGATCGAGCACATACAGCGAGTCCTCACTGGCCAGCAACTGCGCCGGTTGCTTGGCTTGCGCTATGCGGATCTCCTGCTCAGCCTTCTCCCGGGCGGCCAGCAGGTCCGGCACGTTGACGCCGAGGCGTTTTGCCTGCTGCGCCAGCTCGCGGGCTTCGTCGGCCCGAAGCCCAAGCTCCGGGTTCCCTCCCGGCTGGGCCTGCACCCGCCGTGCCGCGGTGGCCGCCAGGCCGGCGAGTGTTAGGGCACAGAACAGCGAAAGTGCCAACCACGATGTCCGTCTCGTCTTCATGGGTACTCCTCCTCGAACCACTGAGCGGTCGCTACTCGTTGCGGGCCGGGGACGCCGGCCGGGCTTGTTCCTGGATCTCGGCGAGGGTGGTGGTCACCGCGTCGACCGACGTTAGGACTTGAGCGGCCAGCTCGCCGAGCTCCGGATCGGCCGAGAGGCGGCCGCTGAGGGCAGCGGCCTGGCCGGCGGCGGTGGCCGCTACCTCGAGGGCGGCAGCGGTCTTCGACTGCATCTCGTGGAGCGCCGTCTGCGCTTCGCCCAAGCGCGCCTCGCAGCGCTCCGCTGCCTTCCGTGGGGTGATGATGTCCACCATGATGGTCAGCAGAGCGTCGTGGCCCTGGTAGCGCAGGGCACGCGCCGCCAGCTCGGCGGTGATGAGCTGGCCGTCCTTCCTGAGCAGGGGCACGTCGGTGCCGCTACCCGAGCCGGCCTTCACGAGGTCGCGGAACAGCAGTCGAGCTTCGTCGGCCCGGTCGGGGCGCCACAGCTCCCAGAGGTGCAGCCACTGCAGTTCGCCGAAGGCGTGCCCGGTGAGCGACTCGAAGGCAGCGTTGGCAGCGAGGAATCGGCCATCCTGCGCGGCAAGGATCGCCCTGCAGTCTGCCGCCGTGTCGAAGACCCGCTTGGTCGCTCCAACGCTTTCATCCACTCGTCGTTGTAGGGTCTCAGGGTCCGTCAAGCTGTCGTGCGCTGCCATCAAATCGCCTCCGCTCAGTGAGTATAGCACAAGCCGGTACGGGGAGGATGTGAGGGAGGGTCGCTCGTCGCCTGCGCGACGACGACGACAAGGCAACGACCACAGGGTCACGAGAACTTCAGGTCATCCAGCCACACGGTGCGCTCGGGCGCCTCTTTCTGCCGGCCCTGCCAGACCTTCACCGTGTCCATGTCGGTGACGGTGAAGTGAACCAGCTCCGCGGCGTCGAGTTGCCCGTTCTCATCGGCCGAATCCGGCGATAGCTCGAAGCGCGACAGCGGCAGCGAGACAACCTGCCACTCGTTCGGTTTCAGCTTCACCGTGTGTATGTAACGCGACCGGTCGGTCTCCATCAGGGTGAAGACGACTTCGTCAGCGACGGAGCAGCGAACGGCGAATGAGACCGTCTTTGCGCCGGCAATCTTGAGCGCCGGCGACAGCAGCACCGGGAAGGCGCCTGCCCGAGGCTGGTAGCGGTAGGCGAGGGAGCCGGGGGTGGCCTTGAAAATCGTTGGATCCAGCACGGGCGTCGCCTGGTCGTCGAAACTGGACCAGCCTTCCATCGAGTCGGCAAAAGTCTGCGCCTGGCCGAGGTCTTTCCCCGCGTCGGGATCCTCCGGCGGAGAGGACAAGGTCAGGGACAGCGGCTCGCCCTCTTGCGCCGCATAGTGGAGGGTCACCCGGGGGACGATGATCCCGTTGGCCTCGGTCCACAGGGCTGCATGGCCGCCGGGCAACGGGTTTGGGTCGTGGTACGCCAGCAGCGTCTGGCCATCGAAGTCGAGGCTGACCTCGTTGCCCAATCGCTTGGCAGACAGATGCAGCCAGCGGTTGTGCCCCTCCCGCGGGACGAAGAAGGCGGCCTCCGCGACCACTTGTCCGTTTCGCAGGAGCTGCGCCTTGTCGGCGCCGGCGGGGCCGACGAGGAAGGCGTAGCCGCTGCGGACGTCCTTGCCGTCGCCGCAGAGAGTCGCGTTGAAGTCGCGCATCTGCTCGAGGGTGCCGTTCCCCTGCGGCTTGGGCATCATTTTGGGGCCGGTGTAGAACTCCAGACATTGGTCGCCGCTGAACCGGGACTTGCTCCAGATGACGGCGGGCCCTTCGTAGTTGGCGCCATTGACCGGGCTCACCCCGCCGTACCACGACCACTCAGGTTGGCAGGACCAGCGGCTTGTCTGGTCCCACGTGCCCCGGCCGATCCACCACTTGCACGGCGCCGCCTGGAAGGTGTCGTTGGCGGTGTGGTCGCTCCAGTACGTAAACGACGAGATCCGCGGCTTCGCGCGCTCCGCCCGGAAACCGAGTCGCCAGGGGGACGGCGGGCCGTTCTTGGCGGGAACGTTCAGCCGGTCCTCGCCGTTGATCTGGGCGATGACCCGGCCGCCGGCGCGACGCAGCGAGAACGAGGGCGGCTGATCGGTCACGGAAACGCGTGCCGCCTCGGCGCCGCCGGGTCCGGAGAGCGTGAAGCGGATGGCGTCTCCGCTCCGAGCGGCCTCCAGCCGGTAGCCGTCTGCCGACACCGACTGCTCGGGCATCAGCAGGAGCGACACCGTCGCCCGGTCCTGTTGGAGCACGTCGCCGTGGTAGCGCACGCCGGTCTCGCCGAAGAATAGGCCGTTGTTCCAGAACAGCCCCTGCTGGCCGGGGTCGGCTCGCCATTCGGTGGCCGGACCTGCCCAGGTGTCTTGGTCGATCACGCCGGCATAGGCGGGCATCGATCCGCGGAACACCTCGGGCGGCTCCTCTTGCGAATAGGCCGAGGCAACCTTCACATCGTCAAAGGTGGCGGCGCCCTGCGCCCACAGCCCGATCTTGCCGCCGGAGAAGTGCGTGTCTTCAGCCGTAAGCACCTTCTGCCCGTCCACGTATGCGCCGGTCCACTTGTCGATCAGGCGCACCGACAGCTCATACCACTGGTTCTTCACCAGGGCGCCCGGCGTCTTCGCCAACACCTCCGAGACGCCGTCCACGACGCGCACCAGCTCAAAGCCGTCGCGGAATGACGTGGCCGTGTCGTTCACCCGCGCGCGGAACAGCCAGTAGGTGTCGGGCTTCAGGTAGTACGCGACCAGCCCCACGGCGCCGCCGGCCTGGTCCGGGCGGACGACAGCCCGGGACCGGTAGGTGTCCCAGAACCCGTACCCCGCGACGGCAAGCGCCTCGCCGCCGGCCTTGGCCCGGTACGTGAACGGGTTGGCCGACGTCTCCGGCTTCTCCGCAGCGTCGAGGGCCCACTCCCCGCTGATGGTCTTCCACTCGCCCTGTTGGCCGGCGGTGCGCATGAAATCATCCGCGAAGTAGAGCGGCGCCACCGGCTGGAAGCGCCACTCCGTTAGCGCCTTCCCCTGGTAGCCAACTGCGCCTTCCCACAGGGGCTCGTCTTGAATCTGCAGCCGCGCGGCGCCCGGCAAGAACACGCTGAGTTTGTTCCCGCGCTCTTTGACGACGAAGGGCACCCGCTCCGTGCCCTCGCCCACGGGCGTTTCTCCGTAGGTTCGGGACTTCCCGCCTGTCACCCCGACCAACGTGATCCGGCCGGGCGTGAACCGAAGCGCGTAGTAGTGCTGGGCGTTGGCGCAGTTCAGCAGCAGACTCCCCTCGCCCTCCTTTGGCAGGTATGCGCCGAACGCAGCGAACTCCGGCTCGGGCTGGTCGAAGGCCGCCACGAACCCCTCGGGCAGGTTCGCCTGGCCGCCCGGCGCCGCCGGCCGAACCGGATCGCGGTCGCCCGCCCCCGGAAGCACCGGTTGCCATTCTTCAGCGGGCGTTGCGGGCGCCCTCGCGCCCTCCGCGCTCTGGCGGCGGTCCAGGTGCAGCCCTTCGGCGGACAACTGCGGGATGGCACGCCCTCCCGTCATCATCCGCACCAGCCCCAGCACCAACGCGTCTGCGTAGACGCCGTAGAGCCCCATCCCCACGCCAAGGGCGGGGCCGCTGACGACGTAGTAACCCTTGCCTCGCGGCACCCGCACCATCGCGGGGTCGCCCGGCGCGGCTTCGGGCAGGTTCTTCTGTTTCTCGGCGTCCGGCACGGAGACCTCTGCATACTTGGCCAGGACCTCGCCGCCCGGAAAGGCAAAGGAAACGCGGTTCTGCACCACCAAGCTCGGCGCCCGCTCGGTCCACTCCGGCGCCAGGGGACCCTTGGCCTGGGCGGGCTCCGCCGTCCCTGCCGAGCGCCTCGCCGGGGGCGACTGGCGGCAGTACCAGGCGAGCAGGGGCTCCTCGCCGGCGACTTTCTGCTCACACGCGAAGGCAGCCAGGGGGTACGTCGAGCCGAAGAGAACGGTGCCGCCGTTGCGGACATACTGCTGCAGCGGGGCGGCAATCTCCGGCAGGAGCGAAGGGTAGACGGAGCACAGCAGAAGTGCGTCGTAGCGGGCCAGGACCTGAGGCTCCTCAAGCTGGTGGTCCAGCACAAACTCGTGAGGAATGCCGCAGCGGGACAGTAGCCCGGCGAACCCGGCGGCGAACCCGCCGGCGACGCCGACGCGACATTGCCAGGCAAAGGACGGGGCCGGCGCGATCAGACCAAGCAGGACGAAAACAAGGCAAGCAGAGAAGCGTCGAGGCATGGGACAGGGGGCCCCCCAAGGAAGGCAGGCAACAGGTAGTAGAGACACCGGTGGCGGCGGAAGTTCCGGGAAGCGGCATAACTGGCGGGCGACCCATGGCGACAGCCTGCCCGATCCGGCTGGGCCGCTAACGGACGGCGGTGGAAGAGGGGTTGGACGGAGCCTCCGCGGCCTGGCGCATGGTGTAGCGAACGCCGGCGCCAAATCCCCGATTGACCAGCGCGAGCTTCTCGGCTTCGTCCGGCGTGACAGCAAGGGTCACGCTCTGGTTGGCGGTCTGATTTGTTCGGGCCGTCTGCTCTTCCTGTTCCTTGGACCGACGCGGACGGCGGCGGGAGGGCGCCTCCGCCGGCGCGGGAGTACGCGACTTGCTGCCGGCCGTATCGTGGTCTACCGCCAGGACCAAGAGGTCTTCGACCACGACCGTCGCGTACTCCTCCTCGAAGTCCACGACGACATCGATTCGGTCACCGGGCTTCAGCACGTTGTGGAACGTCGGTTCCGGCGTGATGGGCACCACCATGGCGCGGTGTCCCGACGGGATGAGGGCGGGCAGACCGAGTTGGCTGACGTGCCCGGCGAGCTGCGAGAGGCGGATCGGCCATCCCCGGCGGATGGTTGTCTTCGTCACGTACCCCAATACCTGATCCCGGCGCCGGATCGCGTCCGCCGCGATCGCCTCGCGCGGGATCCG
>Ga0100389_1002102_pt1 | contig 15912 bp, 13 predicted proteins | sample CryGeymeta201513_FD_81537 | JGI IMG/M metagenome (GOLD analysis project Ga0100389, IMG submission 81537) | Groundwater microbial communities from Crystal Geyser aquifers in Utah, USA - Crystal Geyser metaG 2015-13 | ecosystem: Environmental > Aquatic > Deep subsurface > Groundwater | place: USA... | reverse complement strand
GTCTGCCGCTTTTCGCTTGACTTTATTGGCTTTCCAGCATTACAATTCCTGTCACGATAAAGATGTTTTTGCTGTTGCACGGGCTGACGTGAAAAAGGCCAGCCCGCGATAAACGAACGTCCGCCTATAAACGAAGTTATGATTCCCGTATAGTGGACTGTTATGGCTAGGGTGAAGATAAATGAAAATTCGTGATGTAATCAAAATCATTTTAGATGATGGTTGGTACTTGGTCGCAACAAAGGGCAGTCACCGGCAATACAAGCATTCCCTCAAGGCAGGCCGCGTTACTATTGCCGGTCATCTCAACGATGATTTGGCCCCAGGATCATCGAACAGTATTTTCAAGCAGGCTCGGATGCAAAAGCCGCAGAAAAATTAGAGCAAGGAGCGATCCATGTATCGGTTTCTCATCGTTATCGAAAAGGCGGACGGCAACTACTCGGCATACTCCCCAGACTTGCCAGGTTGTGTGGCGACAGGCAAAACTCGCCAGCAAGTGACACGAAACATGCATCAAGCGATTGAAATGCATGTACACGGACTGCTTGATGACAGGTTGCCTGTCCCAAAAACTCATGCCTTTGCGGAGTATATTGCGGTCATGTAAATGATCCCGAACATAGAGGAGAATAGATTCGAACAAGTCGCTTAAGCCGGCGGCGCCGGTTGCGTGGCTCCGAGGCTGAGCATGTCGGAGGTGCCAAAGATAATGAACCGACCAACCGCCGCAACTTTTGATGATCTCATCGCCGCCTACGGGTGGGTCAGCGCTTCCGGCCTCTTCGAGAATACGGCGTACATTTGCCGCAGAACTGGCCGTGTGTACCGGGACTCCTCCGAGTCCGGAGTTGTGGAAGAGCTCCCAAAAGACATCGATGACGATTCCAAGTATATTGCCGTACCTAGCAAGCGCGACCTCGACCTCGGCAATCCTCTGGTCTTCGCGTTCATGGAAGAAAATCTGGGAAACGACCTTGCTTCTGTAGAGGGGTTCTTCGAACGGCCGGGCGCGTATGGAAAATTCAAGTCACTTCTTGAGCGTCGCGGAGAGCTTCAGCACTGGTATGAATACGAGGAGCGAGCAGTACGCGCCGCCCTTGAAGAGTGGGTTGAGCAGAATCACCTGCCTGTCCAGCGGTAGACTCTGCACGATAGCGCCTCGCGGTGAACGGTAGACGGCGCAAACCGAAAAGGGGAGGAATGAGTAGCGTGAGAAAAACAGGGGAGTGTCCCTGGTTTTAGGTCGGCGGCGGATGCCTCTCTGGGCCAGGCAGTCATAGGCCGCCGGTTTCTGTTGAAAAAGATGAAAATGTAGCACCCGGAAGACGCGCAGTCTGGTATGATTTTTTAGCCTTGAGCTTTGAGCCTTGAGCTTTCAGCCTTGAGCTCCGAATGACAATGAGGAATCTTATGTGCCTGGCGGTTCCTGGCAAGGTTATTGCCATCATGGAAGAGGGCGGTCTCAAGACCGGGCGCATCGACTACAGCGGCATGGTGAACACCGTCTGCCTGGAACTGGTGCCGGACATTGTGGTGGGCCAGTACACCGTGGTGCACGCCGGTTTTGCCCTGTCCATCATCGACGAGGCCGAGGCCCTGCAGAGCCTGGAAACCTGGGCCGAATTTCTGGAATTGCAGAGGGTGGCCGATGGCCCTGGCCGTTCCGAACCAGAGAATCCTTGAGGCCCAGGCCTGCGACCATGCGCTTTGTCGATGAATACCGTGACCCTGAATTAGCCCGGCGGTTGCTTGCCGAGATCCGGGCTACGGTCACCCGGCCGTGGACTATCATGGAGATCTGCGGCGGCCAGACCCACGCCATCATGAAGCACGGCCTGGACCAGTTGCTGCCGCCGGAGATCGAGCTGGTGCATGGCCCGGGCTGCCCGGTGTGCGTAACGCCCTTGGAGAAGATCGACCGGGCCATCGCCATCGCCGGCCGGCCCGCGGTGATCTTCACCAGTTTTGGCGACATGCTGCGGGTGCCTGGTTCTTGTCAGGATCTCTTCATGGTCCGCGCCGCGGGTGGCGACGTGCGCATGGTCTATTCGCCCTTGGAGGCGGTGAAGCTCGCCCGCCAGTACCCGGAGTGCGAGGTGGTCTTCTTTGCCGTGGGCTTCGAAACCACGGCGCCGGGCAATGCCCTGGCCATCCGGCAGGCGGCCCGCGAGGGGCTCGCTAATTTTTCCGCCCTGGCCAGCCACGTGCTGGTGGCGCCGGCCATGCGTTATCTTCTGTCCCAGCCCACCAACCGGGTGCAGGGCTTTCTGGCCGCCGGCCATGTCTGCACGGTCATGGGCCTTGAGGAATACGAGCCCCTGGCCGCCGAGTTCAAGGTGCCCATGGTGGTCACCGGTTTTGAGCCGGTGGATATCCTGGAGGGAATTCTGCTCACCGTGCGCCAGTTGGAGAAGGGCGAGCACCGGGTGGAAAATCAGTATGGCCGGAGCGTGCAGCCGCGGGGCAACCCGGCGGCCCGGCAGGTCATCGACGAGGTGTTCGAGGTGGCGGACCGCGGCTGGCGGGGCATCGGCATTATCCCGGCCAGCGGTTTGGCCATCCGGGCAAGGTACGCCAGCCATGATGCGGAAAAGAAGTTTGCCGTGACGGCCATCACGGCCACGGAACCAACGGGGTGCGTGAGCGGTCGGATCCTGCAGGGGCTCACCAAGCCGCCGGCCTGTCCCGCCTTTGGCCGGGCATGTTCCCCGGCCCATCCGCTGGGCGCCACCATGGTCTCCAGCGAGGGGGCCTGCGCCGCCTATTACCGTTACCAGAGGAGGGCAGTCCTGTCGTGAATCCCGTACCCCCGCGCCTTTCCTGCCCGCTGCCCATCATGGATCATGACCGGGTGCAGCTCGCCCACGGTTCCGGCGGCCTGCTTTCGGCCCAGCTCATCGACCGCCTCTTTCTGCCCCGCTTCGCCAATCCGATCCTGAACCGCCTGGAGGACCAGGCCACCCTCGAACTGCCAGCGGGGCGGGTGGCCATGAGTACGGACACCTTTGTGGTGGACCCGATCTTCTTTCCGGGCGGCAGCATCGGCGACCTGGCGGTAAACGGCACGGTGAACGACGTGGCCATGAGCGGGGCGCCGCCGCTGTATCTTGCCGCCGCCTTTGTCCTGGAGGAGGGACTGCCCATGGCCGACCTGCACCGGGTGCTGGTGGCCATGGAGGAGGCGGCCCGCGTGGCCGGGGTAGTGGTGGTTACCGGCGACACCAAGGTGGTGCCGCGCGGCGCCTGCGACAAGATCTTCATCACCACCACCGGCATCGGCGTGGTGCCGGAGGGCGTCACCATCTCCGCCGCCAGTCTGCGGCCAGGCGATGCCATCATTCTGTCCGGCACCCTGGCTGACCACGGCATGGCCATTCTCACCACCCGGCAAGGTCTGTCCTTCCACTCCCGCATCCAGAGCGACACTGCCGCCCTTTATGGCCTGGTGGCGGCCATGCTGGCGGTCTGCCCGACGATCCACGCCCTGCGCGACCCCACCCGCGGCGGCGCCGCCACCACCCTGAACGAGTTCGTCCGCTCCTCCCGGGTGGGCATCGAACTGGAGGAGGGGCGGATTACGGTGCGGCCGGAAGTCCAGGGGGCCTGTGAGGTGCTGGGCATCGACCCGTTGTTCGTGGCCAACGAGGGCAAGCTCATCGCCGCGGTGCCCGGCGAGGCTGCCGCAGGGGTGCTGGCCGCCATGCGCAACCATCCCCAGGGCCGCGAGGCGGCCATCATCGGCCGGGTGACCGCACAGCACCCCGGCCTGGTGGTCCTGCGCACCGCCCTGGGCGCCGAGCGCATTGTCGAGATGCCGGTGGCCGAGCAGTTACCGAGAATCTGCTGAGTACCTTGCTGGAGTCATTGCCATGTCGCCAAACCTGATCCATGCCAACAAAAAACGGATGGTGCATTCATGCGACTTCCTTGTCCAGAAAGAGGACAAGGTTACCCTGGAGGCCTGGCTGGCCACCTGCGTCGCCGTCGCCCTTGTCGACCGGCAGGCTGGGTTGGGCGGGCTCATCCACCTGCTGTTGCCCGAACCCACGGGCACGGATATCGCCTTTCAGCCGGCCACCTATGCCAGCACCGGTCTGCCGCTGCTCATCTCCGGACTGCGGGCGGCCGGCGCCGCCCTGTCAAGGCTGGAGGCCAGCGTGGCCGGCGGCAGCCTGGTGGCCCCGGTCTCGGCCCACGACATGCGGCTGAACATCGGCGGCCGGACCACGGATGTGGCGCTGGCCATCCTGGCCCAGGCCGGCATCCCGGTTGCCAAGGCGGAAATCGGCGGCTATGGCCACTGGAAGCTCAGCCTTGATTGTTGGTCGTGGGAGACCAGCATCGCGCCGCTGTGGCAACCCGGCCAAGATCCACCGCTGCGGCAGGCGGCGCCCGACCTTACCCCGGACGGCATCGGCCGGGCCATTGCCATGGTGCGGCCCATTCCCCAGATAGCCTTGAAGATCATCCAACTGACCCAGGATGGTGACTACGCCATGGCCGGCTTGGCCGCGGAGGTGCGGCAGGACCAATTTATGTCCGGCCGGGTGCTTTCCCTTTGCAACAGCGCCTTCCTGGCCCACCGGGGGCACATTGACTCGGTGCAGGGGGCCTTGTCCCTGCTGGGCGAAAGAAAGTTTGTCCAGATCGCCATGGCCGCCTGCCTGGAGGGCATGCTGCCGGAATCACCCTGGGGCTATTCCCTGTGCCGGGGCGGGCTGTTCCATCACGCCCTGGGCACGGCCAGGGTCGCCGAGGAACTGGCCAGATTCACCGGCCGGGCCGATGCCGAGGTGGCCTTCACCGCCGGCCTGTTGCACGACATCGGCAAGATCATCCTCGACCAGTACCTGGCCGCTTCCTCCCCTTATTTTTATCGCACCGTGCACGCGGGCGGCCGTGAACTGTGCGAGGTGGAACACGAGCAGTTCGGCATCGATCATACGGACATGGGCCGGCGCCTGGGAGAGGAATGGGCGTTGCCGGATAATCTCATCGAGGTCATCAGCCATCATCATGATCCCGAGCATGCCACCCTGGACCGGGATCTGGTCACCCTGGTCTATCTTGCCGATCTGCTCATGGCCGGTTTCCAGCCCGGCTGTGACCTGGGAGGTATGAACAGCGGGCAACTGGTGGCGAACCTTGGCCGGGTGGGGCTTACGCCGGAACAGTTTCCCGTCATCGCCGACCGCATGCCGCGCAACATCTTCATGTACAACAAACATCAGGAAGGAGGAGCGGTTTGAATACCTTTTTGAAGCGATTGACCCTGTGGCTGATCATCGGCCTGGCCGGTCTGGGGGTGATCAATCTCCTGAATCCGCCCGGCGAAGGGGCCAATACCCTGAGCTACAACGATTTCATGGAAAAGGTGACAACCGGCAAAATCGCCCGGCTCACCATCAAAAATTATGAGGTCACGGCCCAGGATGCGGGCGGCGTGCGCTTCAAGACCGTGATCCCCAAGGATGCCGGCCTGGTGCAGCCCTTTCTCGATGCCGGGGTCAAGGTGCTGGTCGAGCAGGACAAGGAACCGCCCTGGTATGTGGCCAGCCTCATCTCCTGGGTGCCCATGCTCCTGCTGGTCGGCGCCTGGATCTTCTTCATGAAGCAATCTCAGGGCGGCGGCAAGGGCATGATGAGCATGGGCAAGAGCCGGGCCCGACTCGTGGAGGGGGAAGACTCCAAGGTCAGCTTCAAGGATGTGGCCGGCATCGAGGAGGCCCGCGAGGAGTTGGGTGAGATCGTCGATTTTCTGAAAAACCCCGCCATGTTCGCCGCGGTGGGGGCCAGGATCCCCAAGGGCGTGCTGCTCTCCGGCGAGCCCGGCACCGGCAAGACCTTGCTCGCCAAGGCCATTGCCGGCGAGGCCGGCGTGCCGTTCTTTTCCCTGAGCGGCTCGGATTTCGTGGAGATGTACGTGGGGGTCGGCGCCTCGCGGGTGCGCGACCTGTTCAAGCAGGCCCAGAAGAAGGCGCCCTGCATCATCTTTATCGATGAGATCGACGCGGTGGGCCGCCAGCGCAGTGCCGGCGGCGCCGGCACCAACGATGAGCGGGAACAGACCCTGAATCAGCTCCTGGTGGAGATGGACGGTTTCGAGGCCAACTCCGGCATCATCATGGTCGCGGCCACCAACCGGCCGGATATTCTCGATCCGGCCCTGAAGCGGCCGGGCCGCTTCGACCGCCAGGTGATCATCCCCCTGCCCGACGTCAACGGCCGGCAGATGATCCTGCAGGTGCACGCCCGCAAGGTGCCGCTGGCCACCAATGTGGATTTCCTTACCCTGGCCAAGGGCACCCCCGGCTTTTCCGGGGCCGAGCTGGCCAACATGGTGAACGAGGCCGCCCTGCTGGCGGCTCGCACCAAGGTCAGCACCATCGGCATGGAGCTCTTTGAACAGGCCAAGGACAAGGTGATGATGGGGGCCGAGCGCACCAGCATGATTATCTCACCCAAGGAGAAGGAGGTGACCGCCTATCACGAGGCCGGCCACGCCCTGATCGCCGAGCTCCTGCCCGGTGCCGACCCGGTGCACAAGATCACCATCATCCCCCGGGGCCGCGCCCTGGGCATGACCATGCAGTTGCCGGACGTGGAGAAGCATGCCCAGTCGCGCTCCTATCTGCGCAACAACATCCTGATCCTCCTGGGCGGCCGGGTGGCCGAGGAGATCGTCTACGGCGAGATCACCACCGGCAGCGGCAACGACATCGAGCGCGCCTCGTCCATTGCCCGCAAGATGGTCTGCGAACTGGGCATGAGCGTGCTCGGCCCGATCACCTACCCCAGCCCCGGTGACCAGGCGGCGGCCGGCACCGTGCCCTCCTACTACAGCGAGGCCACCGCGGCCAGCATCGATCAGGCGGTGCGGGAACTGGTGACCGACGCCCACCAGGAGGTCACCACCCTGCTCACCGCCCACCAGGCCACCATGACCGCCCTGGCCCAGGCCCTGCTGGAGCAGGAGACCATCGGCCGCGAGGAGATTGCGCGGTTGCTGGCGCAATAATCAAACATTGACTTATTTTGCTAAATTGATATAATCAGACATCATTCAATTATGGATAAAGCGTCATGTTTGAGCGCACCATCAAACAACATCTGCTCGACCATCTGGGCAGCGCCTCCGGCCAGCCTGGCGCGGCGCTGATTCTCTACGGTCCGCGCCAGGCGGGGAAAACCACGCTGGTGCGGATGCTTCTCGCGGATATCCCCGACGCCCTGGCCCTTACCGGCGATGATCTTTATATCCAGTCGCTGCTTTCCCGACATGAACTCGATCACCTGAAGCGGGTGGTTGGCAACGCCCCGATCGTCTTTATCGACGAAGCCCAGCGCATCGACAACATCGGGCTTACCATCAAGCTGCTGGTTGATCATCTGCCGGTCAGGGTAATCGCTTCCGGCTCGGCGTCGTTCGAGCTGGCCGACCGTCTGGCCGAGCCGCTTACCGGGCGAGCCCGCACCTTTCATCTGTATCCCTTGTCGTGGCAGGAGCTGTCGCCGAAATACCGGCTCACCGCACCAGAAACGGCATTGGAGGAAATGCTGCGCTTTGGCATGTATCCCCGCATCCATACGCTTGCAAGCGATCGCGAGCGGGAGGAGTACGCCTACGACTATCTCAACCATTATCTGTACCGCGACCTTTTGGAGTTTGAACAGGTGAAGAAGCCGAAAAAGGTGGTGGACCTGCTCGTCCTGCTGGCCCACCAGATCGGGCGCGAGGTGGCGATCTCGGAGTTGGCCGGCGCGCTGGGCTTGAGCCAGCGCACCGTGGAGAGCTATCTCGACATCCTGGAGAAGATGTTCGTGCTGGTGAGCATCCGGGGTTTTTCCCGCAACCTGCGCAAGGAAGTGACCAAGTCCTCTCGCTATTACTTCTGCGATGTCGTTCTGCGCAACGCCCTGATTCGCAATTTCACCCCCCTGGCCCTGCGCGGCGATGCGGGTGAGCTGTTCGAAAACTGGTTTGTCATGGAACGCATCAAGTTGGCCGGCAACGCCCGCCAACCCACGGGCTTTTATTTCTGGCGCACATACGACCAGAAGGAGATTGACCTCGTCGAGGACCGCGATGGCCGGCTTTGCGCCTTTGAATGTAAATGGTCGCCGGTAAAGCGCGTCAAAGCACCCGCGGACTGGACAACGGCCTATCCGGAGGCTGAATTTACCGTTGCCACGCGCGACAACTGGCAAGGGTTGCTGGAACAGCCCGAGGCTTACTCGGGCTCGATATGAGAGGAGAGGACGTCCTCAGGAACGTTCCTGTTTTAGTGATTTAAGCTAGTACCATGGAACACATATTTTTTCGCATCCAACCCCTCCAAACCTCCCCTTATCAAGGGAGGCTTAAAGGCTTCCCCCCTGATAAGGGGGGATGGAGGGGGGTTGGGCTTAAATGTTACAGGGGATCAGCCATCCTCACTGCGCCGGCTGTTTATTCGGGATGATGATCTCCACCCGACGGTTCAGCTTGCGGCCGCTCTCGGTGTCGTTGGTGGCGACCGGGTAATCCGCGCCCATGCCGCGGGCGGTGATGCGCTCGACCGTGATGCCGTGATTGATGAGGAAATCGTGGACCGCTTCCGCCCGGCGTTGGGACAGGGCCTGGTTGGCCTCCGCCGCGCCGACGCTGTCGGTGTGGCCCTCGATGTCCGCCTGGCGCTCGGGATTCTCCTTCAGGAAGTTGACTAGTTTCTGTAAACTCGGCCAGGCCATGGGTTTGATCTCCGCCTGGCCGGGTGCGAACATCACGCCGTCCAGGGTGAGGACCAGGCCGCGCTCGGTTTTCCTGGTTTTCAATTCAGACATTTCCTGCTCCAGGTTCTGGAGCTTGGTTTTCTCGGCCAGTTGCTGCTGGCGGGCCTTCTCGATGGCCTGCAGCGCGGCCTCCGCCTTAAGTCTGTACTCTTCCGCCTCCCGGGCCCGGTTCTCGGCCAGGGTCAGGGACTCCAAGGCCTGGCGTTTACCTGCTTCCGCCTCCCGGGTCCGCATTTCGAGCATGGCCATTTCGCGCTCACGGGCCATATCCTGGATGGAGGCCTCCGCGGCCTTGCGTTCCGCGGTAAGCTTGGCGATCTCACTCCTTTTTTCGACCAGGTAGGCATAATGCTCCACCGCCTTTTCATCCTTATCCTGTTGCCAGGCGCCTTCGGCCGCCTGCAGGCTCTTCTCCGCCTCGTAGAGCGGCACGGGCGCCAGGGTGGCGATTTCCGGGACCGTTTTGATACGGTCATAGGTGGCTCGGGCATGATCCAGGGCCGCGGGATTGGACAGGCTGGCCCCGCATCCGGCGAGGGCGGCCCCGGCCAGCATCGCTGCCGCGACCATGATGAGCGGACGAATGGTTGTGCGTCGCATCTTCGTATCTCCTTCGGATGGCCCGCAATCGGGTTAGTTCGTTTCGTTCAGGGGGCGTTCCAGGTTCTGCCGGAGCAGCTCGATGCTCGTCCGCATCTCTTCGGCTGCCTGTTTGGCGGTATGCGTCATGGCATGGGCCTCGGCGGTCTCGGCATCGACCAGGGCCTGCTCGGCAAGGCGCCCGGCGGCCAGATAATCCTTGGCGCCCATGGCCTGTTTGGCGGCGTCCAGCTTCTCTTTGGCAAGGCGTAACGACGCGGGGTCCAGTTCCACCGCGTTGCTGGATTGCGCCTGCATGACCGCGAGTTCGGCCCGGGATACAGCCCCGGTGGGCGGGGCCGGCGACACCCCGCAACCAATGAGCAACAGGCCGCAGGCCAGGGCGGGGAGGAGGGTAGCGTTAAACTTCATTTTTTTAGCTCCTCGGTTGGCAGGTGATCCAGGGACGGATAGTAGCCTGCGCTTTTATGAAAATGATCATGCTAGCCATGATATGCCGAGAATGCAAGCGCAGGTCAACCAGTATTTGCACGCCCTGGGAAGGGCGCAGGCGGACAGACTGTAGGCATTTAGATGGATAGGCAAGAATAACCATTTGAGATTACTAATCTTATGTTGATTCATAACAGACTACAGTCTATAGCCTAAACAACCTGTTGGCACTCATTTTTCCTGGAAGTATTAGCATTTCAAGGTTATTATGCCAGCATCAGGCTGGTTTTGCATGGCTAATCAAGGACCATCCACCACCCCGGGCAACGGACTGCATGAAAACCTCCTCCACCAAGGGCCTGGCTCTCGCGTTTGTCTTCATCACCTCCATCATCGTCTTGCTGTGGATTGTTTCGCTGGTCTCCATGGAGAAAAGCGCCAAGGCCATTGCCAACGTCCTGGCGATAAGCCAGTTCGTCCGGCAGGCCAAGGAAGGCACCCTGAACCTCGCCCTGGCCGGCCAACTGCCCAGGGATATTCAGGCCAGCGCCGGCGACCTGGCCCCCCTGCGGGAGAAGATGAACACCCTGCGGGAGGCTTTCGCCGTCATCAAGGACCAAATCAGCCAACGATCCCTGGGCTCCGAGGCCGAGCAACGCCTGGTTGCCGATTTCCTCCGCACCGGGGAAGAGTACTACCTCGCCCTGGCACGCTTTTTCCCCATCAAGGAGCAGTTGGCCGTCTTCGCCACCGTCTACAAGGGAGAAAACAGTACGTTGGCGGATGTGCTGAGCGAGCGGGAGTTGGACCACGTCCGCTATGTGCGGGCCTTGCGCCGCTCGGTGGAACGGAAAACCCTGCTGGTCGGCACCCTGGATTACCGGGACTGCGGCTTTTATCAATGGTACACCGACCATCTGCCGCAAGACGAAGACATCGCCGCGATCATCCGCGACGAGATGGATCCGCTGCACCAGCACCTGCACACCATTGCTGCCCGGGTGGCGGCGTTGCTCGCCGACCGGCAGTATGACAGGGCGCACGTCATGCTCGGCCAGGCCGACGATGAGCAGGTGCGCCTGGGCAATTATTTTTCCGGCCTGCGCAGTCTGGCGCGTGAGAAACAGGACGCGGTCCAGCATGAATTTTCCCGGCAGCTTGAGGCCCAGCGCGACATCTATGCCGAGGCGGTTCAGGCCGCCAACCTGCTTGAGGCCCATCTGCTGGGCGATGACCTGGGGCCGGCCCTGGCGGACCTGACCGGCACCACCAGCAAAAACCGGGTACTCGTTTGGGTTTTATCCTTGCTGGGCACTATCATGTCCATCCTGGTCGCCTGGTTTACCTCCCGGAAGGTGCGGAGTCGCACCAGGAAACTGGAGGAACTGACCGCGACGCTGCAGCAAACCCAGGACGCCATTGTCAAAAACCGCAATGAGTTGCAGTCTGCCTTTGACGCGGTATCCCTGCTTATCCAGGAGGTCGCCCACGACCAGCAATTCGATATCCGTTTCGCCAACCCGCACCTGGTGAAATGCTATGAGATCATGGACTGCCACCATGAATTATGCGTCTGTTTCGGCAAGGAGCCCATGCGCTGCTGGCAGATGGTGGGCACCTTCTGCGGGGGCGAGGTGCAAAACACTTTTGTCAAGAAGGTGGAACGCTGCATGGCCTGTAAGGTATTTCATCAGGCAACCGTTGGTGCTGACCCGCTTTTCCTGATCGGCGAGTATTTCAATAATATGATGGCCATGCTGGAGGCCAAGAACCGGGAGGTGGAGGAACTCTCCGTCACCGACCCGCTTACCGGCCTGTACAACCGCCGGGGCTTCCTGAACATGGGGGCGCGGCAGTTGGGCCTGTCGCAACGGAACACGGGCGAACTGCTGCTCCTCTACGCCGATCTCGACAACATGAAATGGATCAACGACACCCTGGGCCACGACATGGGTGACCTGGCCCTCAAGGAAACGGTCGATCTGCTGCGGCAAAGCTTCCGGCAGACCGACATCATCGGCCGCCTGGGCGGCGATGAATTCGCTGTGCTTTTTCTGTGCGAAGCCGCTGACCAACGGGAATGCGAGCAGGTCATTCTGGAACGCCTGCGGCAAAATATCGAGGCCTGCAATCGTAAGACAGGCCGCTGCTATGAAATTTCCATCAGTATCGGGGTGTCCTGGTTCGATCGTGAGTCTCCGGTGCCCATCGAAAAACTCTTGTCAGAGGCGGACCGGCTTATGTATGAGGAGAAAAACCGGAAAAAGGCCAACACGCATTAACGCTGCCTGCGCCTGTCTAATGGTATAGCGGCGGCAGTGGGTTATCCTTTGTCCTGGTTTCCCTGCTGTTCTTCCGAATCTTGTTGACCAACGCCAGTATACCCTGACCCTGCCAAGTCCCGGCCTGCTCCCCGTGGCCGTACAAGGTCTGGTCCAGTTCCTGGCAAAGCGCGGCCAGCCGTGGATCGGGGTAGAGCCTTTCGATATCGATCAGGGTGTGCCGTCTCTCCAAGGGCCAGCGGGCGGCGGCCCAGCCGATGATGGCCGAGCGGGCTGACAGCGGGTCGTTCGCCTGGCAGGCGCGGCGCAACAACTGCAAGGCCTCCTCTTCCTTCATGGCGACCGCCGGATTAGCGGGGCGCGGCGGCTGGCCGGCAGCGGCGAGGCGGCGGGCCCGCCACCAGAGGCAGGTGGTGGTGAGCCAGGCCAGGGCCAGCAGCAGAGTCAGGGCCATCCAGCCGGTCGGTCTGGCGGTTGGTGCCGGTGGCGGCGCAACGGCTGGCGCGGTTGGCGGGGCTTGCAGCGGCGGCGCCGGCTCCGCTGGCCGGGCCGCGGCCGGCTCGGCGGCTGGCGCGCCGTGGACCGTAAGCCGCGTGGCGGGCAGCACCGCATACTGGACCTGCTGCTTGTCCTTGTCCCACCAGGGGATGCGGATCTCGGGCAGCTCCACGTTGCCAGGTTTGGTCGGCACCAAAGCCATGCTCTCCTGACGGCTGCCGGTGATGCCTTGCCCTGTGGGGTGATTGGCCACCTCGGCCTTGTTCTGGTAGAGCTTGATGGTGTCCATCTCCGGCAGTTGGATGGGCGGCAACTGGGCGCCGGGCAGCCCGTCGGCGACCATGGTGATGGTAAGGGTGGCGGAGTCGCCCACTTTTAACTCATCGGGCTTCTGGCTCCACTGGGCATCAAGGGAAAACTTGTCGGCCGGCAGCCATGCGGCGGTGGTCGGGTAATCCGCAGGTCTCTCCCGCACGGTAATCGTTTCACTATTGCTGCGCAGGGTGACGGGTTTGCCCCGGCTGCCGAAGGGGTCGAAGAAAGCGCCGGAGCGGTGCTGGCCCGCCACCTCCGCCTGCACGGTCATCGGAGGAATGGTAAGCTGGCCGCTCGTCTGCGGGAAGATGGCATAGCGCCGTTCGAACACCTTGCAGGACTGGCCGTTGATCATCTTGTCAAAGGTGGTATCCTCGAGTTTTTCCAGGATGGCGTTCTCCAGTTGCGGGTCAGCCGGATCCTGGATCTGGGCCGGCACGGCCCACAAGAGGCGCAGGGTGAAAATCACCTGGGACTGCACCCACACCTCGCGGTGATCCACCTCGGTTTCCAGAAAGAGCGGCTGGTCGTCGGCCCGGGGCCGTGAGGGCGCCTCCTGGCTGACCTCCACGCTCAGGGGGGCGGTAGCGTCCTTGCCCAGGGTAAGCGGTGGAATCTGCAAACGGCCGGCCCGTTTGGGGGACAGCACAAAACGCCATTGCACCGAGGCCGACATCTGGCCGTTGATGATCTGGGTGGAACTGCTCTGATTTTTGCTGATTACCGTAAAGTCCGGCTCCAGCGGGGCCAGGTCCGGCTCCGAGAAAAACGAACTGCCGTCCTTGCTGACGGTCAAAGTCAGGGTCTCGTCCAGGGCCAGGCGCTGGCGGTCGATTTTGGCGACCAGGGCAGCCTGGGCCACGGTGGCCAGGCAGAGGGTGGCGAAGAGGGCGGCCAACAGGAGGAAGGGGGCGTTACGTTGCATGGTTACCAGATCTTGGTGGCTGGCCGGCGTTGCTGCTGGCGCTGGTTGTTACGGGATTCATACTCGAATTTCCGGCGCAGCAGGCCGCCCGGGTCATCAGGGACCTGCCGCAGCCATTGTTCCAAGGCCTGCCGTTCTTCAGCGGACATCTTCTGCTCATCTGCCTCGGCCGTCTTTTGCTCTGTCTCCTTTGGGGCAGGCCTGGCGTCGGGTTGGCCGGACTGCCGCCGGTCCTGCTGGTCGCCCGGCCCGGGCTCCTGCTTGGCGGTCTCCTTGCCCTGATCCTGCGGCGGTTGCTCGGCAGCCTGGTTGTCCCGCCCTTGTTGTTGCTGAGCGTCTTGGCCTTGCTGACCCCGGGAGGCCTGATTCTGCTCCTGTCCTTGCTGCTGGTCCTGTTGTTGTTTCTCCTGACTTTGTTGTTGCTGCTTGTGCAGCAGCTTTTCCACCAACTCCTTGTTGAAGCGGGCGTCTTCCAGCTTGGGGTCGAGCTGCAGGGCCTGTTCGTAGGCCTTGATGGCCTCCGGCAGTTTACCCGCCTTGGCCAGGGCATTGCCCTCATTATAGCGCGCCTCGGCCGAGGGCGCGTGGGCAAAGGCCGCGGCCGCCTCGGCATACTTGCCGGCCCGGTACTGGGCGGCGCCCTGCCAGGGCGGGGCGGTAAACAATGCGGCCGCCTTGCCCGGCTCGCCCTGGGCCATAACCCTGGCCCCCTGCTGGTCCCTGGTCAGCCACAAGTCCTGCCAGCTCATGGCCTGGGACTCGCCGCTCCATAAGCCTAGAATCAAGACCAGCCCCAGCAGCCAGCCCCGCCGCCAGGCCAGGGCCGCCATGGGCAGGATGAGCAGGACCAGCCAGTGCCCCTGCTCCTGCCATTGGTCGAACTGCCGCTCCACCGGCTGCAAGCCCCCGGCCCCGGGCAGCCCTGCCTCGCCACCCAGCAGACAGGTGATGTCGTCGTCGCCCAGACTGATGTCGTGGTAGCGGCCGCCCGTGGCGGCGGCCAGTTCCCGCAGCACGGCCGGGTCCAGACGGGGCACGACGATTACCCCCTGGTCGTCCTGCAGGAAGCCGCCATCGTTTTTGGGGATAGGGCCGCCTGCCTCGGTGCCGACCCCCAGCACCGCGAGGCTGACGGTTTTATCGGCCAGCAGTTTGGTAATCTCGGCGATAGCGGCGGGCGTTACCTCATCGGTGATGAGCAGGATTCTGCCCCGGCTTAGTCCGGCGTTGGTCAACAGTTGCAGGGCCAGGGCCATTGCCTCCTGCACGTTGCTGCCAAAGCTCGGCATGATGGCGGGCGACAGGGCCGGGACCAGGGCGGCGATGGTCTTGCTGTCGTTGGTGAGGGGGCAGACGGTGTGGGCCTCGCCGGCATAGACCACCAGGGCCGTCGCGCCTTCCCTGCGGGCCTGCAGGATGTCCAGCAGCTTGTGTTGCGCCCGGGTCAGACGGTTGGGCGAGAGGTCCTGGGCGTACATCGACAAAGAGAGATCCTGGATAATGATCAGGGCATCCTCCTTGCGTTGCACCGGCTGGGGCAGCTTTTCCCATACCGGCCCGGCGAGAGCGAGGCAAGCCAGCAGCCAGGCCAGCAGCAGCAGGATGAAGGGCCAGCCCTGCCTCGAATTTTGCGTGCTTTCCAGCAGGTGGGGCAGCAGCAACTCGTCGATGGCCTGGCGCCAGCCGCTGGCCTGGCCATGCCGGCGCCAGAGGGCCGCGGCCAACAGGCCGGCCGGCGGCAGGGCCAGCAGCCAGAGGGGCCGGAGGAAGTGGAAGTTGCTCGGGAGGTGCGCCATCATTTACCCAGGCCTCGCATGGGTTTTGCGTGGAGTCCGGCCAGCCCCAGGCTGACGAGCAGCGCCCCGGCCAGGGGCCAATGGCATAACGCCCTGGTCGGCCGAAAGGTTTCATCCTCCTGGGGCACTGGTTCCAACTGGTCGATGAGCTGATAAACCTTTTCCAGCTCCGTCGGGTTTCTGGCCCGGAAATACTGGCCGCCGGTCAGCTTGGCGATTTCCTGCAAGGTCGCCTCGTCCAGGTCGGCGGAGGGGTTCACCCGGCGGTTGCCGAAGAAGGTGCGGATCG
>Ga0100389_1002071_pt1 | contig 16060 bp, 15 predicted proteins | sample CryGeymeta201513_FD_81537 | JGI IMG/M metagenome (GOLD analysis project Ga0100389, IMG submission 81537) | Groundwater microbial communities from Crystal Geyser aquifers in Utah, USA - Crystal Geyser metaG 2015-13 | ecosystem: Environmental > Aquatic > Deep subsurface > Groundwater | place: USA... | reverse complement strand
GTAAATCAACTCTAACGCTGCTTTCGGGCTTAGCTCGTCGGGCTCAACCTCGAGCAGCGCTTCTTCCAGCGCCGAAGGAGCCGCAGCCTGCGGCGTCTCGACGAACAAATCCCCCTGAATGCCGTTACTGATGCCTTGCTGCTCCAGTTGCAGCAGGTGTCTTTTCGCCGCCTGGATCACCGGCGCGGGTACGCCCGCCAGCGCCGCCACTTGCAGGCCGTAGCTCTGGCTTGCCGGGCCTTCCTGAACGCTGTGCAGGAATACGATGTGGTCGCGGTGCTCCATCGCATCGAGGTGGACGTTGGCGATCTGTTTGAATTCCTGCGTTAGCCGGGTGAGCTCGAAATAATGGGTGGCGAACAGGGTGTGGCAGCGCGTTTTCTCGATCAGATGGCGGACGATCGCCCAAGCCAGGGCGAGGCCGTCGAAGGTGGAAGTGCCGCGCCCGATCTCGTCCAGCAGCACCAGGCTGTTTTCGGTGGCGTTGTTCAAAATATCGGCCGCTTCGGTCATTTCCACCATGAAGGTGGAACGACCTCCGGCCAAGTCGTCGGATGCGCCGATGCGGGTGAATATCTGGTCAACAGGGCCGATTTTGGCGCTGCTGGCGGGCACGAAGCTGCCGCAGTGAGCGAGCAGCACGATCAGCGCCGTCTGGCGCATGTAGGTGGATTTTCCGCCCATGTTCGGGCCGGTAATCAGCAGCATCTGGCGGGCGCGGGAAAGTTGCATGTCGTTGGCGATGAAGTTGGCGGTCTGTGCTTCCACCACCGGATGGCGGCCGCCAACGATTTCGATCACCGCATCGTCGGTGAATTCGGGTGCGACCCAGCCCAGGGTCTCGGCCCGCTCGGCTAAGGCAGCCAGCACGTCGAGCTCGGCCACTGCGGCGGCGATCTCCTGTAGCGCCGGAATGTGCGGCGCCAGATTGTCCAGCAGCGACTCATACAGCATTTTCTCGCGCGCCAGCGCCCGTTCCGAGGCCGACAGGGCTTTGTCCTCGAAAGCCTTCAGCTCCGGCGTGATAAAGCGTTCCGCATTCTTCAGCGTCTGGCGCCGACGGTAGTCGTCCGGCACCGCATCGGCCTGGCTGCGTGTGACCTCGATGTAAAAGCCGTGCACCCGGTTGTATTCGACTTTTAGATTGCCGATGCCGCTACGTTCGCGCTCCCTGGCTTCGAGGGCCAGCAGGAACTCGCCGCAATTGCTCTGGATAGCGCGCAGTTCGTCGAGTTCGGCATCATAGCCGGTGGCGATAACACCGCCTTCGCGCAACACCGCCGCCGGCTCGGGCTGGATCGCCCGAGTCAGCTCGCTGACCAGCGTTTCCGGCGCATGGAGCTGATTTGCCAGTTGCGTCAGGCGCGGGCCGTCGAGCCGTGCCGTTTCACCGGCGATTGGCGGCAAGGCCGTCAGGCTGTTGCGCAGGCCGGCAAGATCCCTGGGTCGCGCTGACCTGAGTGCGATGCGCGCGGTGATGCGCTCGATGTCGGCGATCTGTTTCAGGCCTCGGTGGGCCTGTGCGTGGGCGGGTGCGTGGGCGGGTGCGCCGGATTCGCCGATTAGTCGGGTGATGGCGTCGAGCCTGGCGCGCAGCTCGGCGCTATTATGTGGGGCGCGCAACGGATGGTGCAGCCAGTGGCGCAGCAGGCGGCTACCCATGCTGCCGGCGGTCGCGTCGAGCAGGGAATAGAGCGTCGGTGCAGGTTCGCCGCGCAGGGTTTCGGAAATTTCCAGATTGCGCCGGGCGGCGGCGTCGAGCAATACATAGCCGCTTTCACGCTCGATCTGCAAGCTGCGGATATGCGGCAGCGCACCGCACTGCGTGCTTTTCGCGTATTCCAGCAAGGCGCCTGCGGCCTCGATAGCGCAGTGCAGATCATGGCAACCGAACCCCTGCAAATCCAGGGTGGCGAATTGTCGGCATAGTCCTTGCAAAGCCGATTCGTAATCGAACTGCCAGGGCGGCAGGGTTCTGCGCGGACATTTCAGGCTTTCCAGGGTGGCATTCGCGTAGCCTTCGGGGAGTAGAATTTCCGCCGGTTTGAGGCGCTCCAGTGTCGCGTCGAGGCGGTCCGGTCGAATTTCCGCGACACTGAAGTGCCCGCTGGCGAGGTTGAGCCAGGCCAGCCCCAGCATATTCTTTCCCGGAACCAGCGCGAGCAGCAATTGGTCCTGCTTCTCGTCGAGCAGCGCTGCATCGGTCAAGGTGCCGGGCGTGATGATACGCATCACCTTGCGTTCCACCGGGCCTTTGGAAGTGGCCGGGTCGCCGATCTGTTCGCAGATCGCTACTGTCATGCCGAGCTTGACCAGTTTGGCGAGATACTGCTCGGCGGCATGGTAAGGCACGCCCGCCATCTTGATTGGCTGTCCTGCTGTTGCGCCGCGGGCGGTGAGGGTGATGTCCAGCAGCTGCGCCGCCATCGAAGCATCGTCGAAGAACAGCTCGTAGAAGTCCCCCATGCGGTAGAACAGTAGCATGTCGGGGTATTCCGCCTTGATGCGCAGATATTGCTGCATCATAGGGGTGTGTTTCGAGAGGTCTTCCTGTTTTGTAAGCATTGGATTTCTATTATTTCTACTGTGGATTGGTCATCGGATAGTGAAAATAGCTCATCTCGCTGCTGCGCGAGCAGTACACCCCCGGATGGGCGGTCATGGTCCCCGCTACCGCAATTCAGTGCGGTGACCGTCCTGCCTGAATAATCGGTCGTGAGATCGGCCGTGTAATGGCGACTCGCTCCTCGAGATTATTTACGATTCTCAAAACTAATATTTCTTCAGCAGTGTCATGTTAGCCCCGTCCTGTTTGATCTCCAGCCTTTTCAGGAAGCTCATGCCGAGCAGCACGAAGGGCATACTGCCTTCCTGCACCAGGCCGTCCACCTGATTCAGCGTGAGATTCCCCACCCTCACCGTGTTGAGGGTAACGCGGTAGGCCGGAACCACGCCGTTGGCGGTGGAAACCGCGCCGCGTTCGCCGTTGAGGTAGGAAATTCCGAGCCGCTTCGCTTCATCTTTTCCCATTGATACCATGGATGCTCCGGTATCCACGACCATGCGCGTGCTGGTGCCGTTGATGCTGCCGGTGGTGACGAAATGGCCACGGAAATCGGCGGCCAGTACCGCGCTCTGGTTGCCGCCGCCATCGGCGGAAGGGATGGAGGCGCTCTTGCCCATGCCCAAATTCTGGCGTTTGCCGTCGATCTCCAGTACTGCGGTTGTGGAGTCGGCGCCGATGAGTTTGACGCCTTCCGGCGAGGTCTCGCCAGCGGCCATTACATGATGCTTGCCACCATTGATGCTGACCAATGCCTTGCCGTTGAACAGGCCGACCACGTTGACCTCGGTGGCATGGACATTACTTGCGGAGCATAGAAAAACCAGGCCGAGCAGGTTAGAATGGCGCTTTGCTAAACTCATCAGGACACTCCAGATCATGAAACCGGTTGCGATTTTTCGCCATGCGCCCAGCGAGGGGCCAGGCTATTTTGCCACATTTCTCGATAGTCACGACATTCCATGGCAACTGTTCAGGGTCGATGCCGGCGACACGTTGCCGGCAGACGCCAGACAGTTCAGCGGCCTGGTGTTCATGGGCGGGCCGATGAGTGTGAACGACGACTTGCCGTGGATACCCCATTCCCTGGAATTGATCCGGCAGGCGGCGCAGGCCGGCATTCCCGTGCTCGGGCACTGCCTCGGCGGACAGTTGATGGCCAAGGCCCTGGGCGGTGTTGTCGGCAGGAATCCGGTCAAGGAGATCGGCTGGGGCGAGGTGGTGGCGGCGGACAATGCCACGGCCAGGACCTGGTTCGGCGAGACCAGAAATTTCGACGCCTTCCACTGGCACGGCGAGACCTTCACGATTCCACCCGGAGCTACCGTCATCCTCGGTAACTCGCACTGTGCAAACCAGGCATTTGCCTTGGGCAAGAATCTGGCCATGCAATGCCATATCGAAATGACCGAAGAGATGGTGCGGGAATGGTGTGAACTGGGTATGGAAGAAATTGCCTCCGCCAGCACCAGCCCGGCAGTGCAGCAACCGGCAGAGATCATGGAAAACCTGGCGGAACGCGTGAATGCCTTGAATACCGCTGCGCAAAAAATCTATAAAAAATGGGTTGAAGGGTTGGTGCGCTAGAATCGCTTCATGACGTCCAGATGCAACTGCCCTTTCGGCAGGCCGTGCCGCTGTAGTAGTTCAACCATTCCCTCTGTGCTTGGCTCAGGTGCCGTGAGATAGACGTCGAAGCCGGCAAGATCAGGATGATCGGCGACGATCGATGCACCTGCGGCTTCCATGTCCCGCAGGCCCACCACCGGGTCGGTGGACGCTTCCCAGCTGGATTCGCCGGATAAATCATTCCCCGTCAGCGCCGTGTAGCTGAAGTTGTCTAGGGCGTCGAGCCAGGAGCGGCACAGGTTATTGAGGTAGTGGTTGCCGGGTCGATGCACCATCCAGTAGAGGTGCATGGGCTGTTCAAGCTCCAGGGCGATGGCGTGCTCGATAATGCTTTTGATCGGTGCGAAGCCAGTTTCGTAGGCGACAAAGATGATGGGCCGCTTTGAGCTTTCGTCCAGGGAGAAGTTGCCCCATGGCCCTTCGACCATCACTGTTTGAGAAATTTTTAGCTGGGTGAAAACGTATTCCGAGAACTGATCGCCCGGCACCCGGCGGATGTGAAATTGCAAGTGCATGGCGTTGCACGGGCAACTGGCAATTGACTTGTTGCGTGGCGGCATGTCGGCAATGGCGAGGCTGAGGTGCTGACCGGCGAGAAAGCGCAGCGTCTGCCAGCGCGGCGTGTGTAGGTGCAAGATCAGGGTGTCGTCCTGAACGCGCTCCATCTGCTCAACCTTGGTGGTGATCCGCTGGAGCGGGATATCTTCGATGCCGCCCGCCTCCTTGACCTCTATTTCCAGGTCGGATTGCGCAGCGGTGACGCACAAAAGCACATGGCCCTGGGCCTTCTGCGTGTCGGAGAAGTGGAAATCGTGTTGCCGGGTTTCGCGTACCTGACCGGACTTTATCCTGCCGCCGCAGCCACCACAGGTGCCCGTGTTGCAATTGTAGTTGAGTGCGATGCCGGAGCGAAGCGCTGCTTCAAGCACGGTTTCGTTTTTCTCGGCGGTGAACTCTTTGCCGCTGGGCAGGAGGCGAATTTTGAAACTCATGGGGCACCGCTGAATAGTAGTGTAATTTAGTCAAATATACACTATTTTGACTTTGGAATCATCAAGATAAAGTTTTACCGTCAGGATTCCACCGAACGAGCATAGCAGGGATGTCGCCCTTGATGATGAAACCTGCCATGCCCGTTCTCCTCACCCCAACCCTCTCCCGCGAGCGGGCGAGGGGGCAAACGAATCGCTGCGCGAGTTTCACGCTAACGCTGCAAGCCGGCTTCGACTTCGTCCCGTTGGGACTTCCCGGCCAACACCTCGACCAGTTCCAGGGCGAAATCCATCGCCGTGCCCGGCCCGCGCGAGGTGATGACCTTTCCGTCCCTGACCACGGGGTCGTTCTTGTAGGTGACGGTGGGCAGGTTCATCTTGTCGAGGAAGCCTGGATAGCTGGTCGCCGATTTGCCCGCCAGCAGGCCGGCTTCGGCCAGCACAGCAGGTGCGGCGCAGATGGCGCAAGTGTATTTGCCCTCACGGGCCATTTTTTGCAGCAGGGCGATGATACGGGGATCGTTCTTCAGATGGGTCATGCCGGGCATACCGCCGGGCAACACGATCATGTCGAACTCCTGCCCTAGCGCTTCGTCCAGCGTGGTGTCGGCGATCAGGCGGACGCCGTGACTGGCGGTCACCGGTTGATCGTCGAGCCCGGCGGAGACAACCTCGATATTGGCGCGGCGCAGCAGATCGATAAGGGTGACGGCTTCGACTTCTTCACAGCCTTGGGCGAGGGGAATCAGAACCTTGGGCATAGCGGTATCCTCGTGGTTGGGGGTAGGAGCGACCTCCCGGTCGCGATTTCCAATATCGCGACCGGGAGGTCGCTCTTACATCAGGCTTCTAATCCCGGAAATTCTGGAACTGGAGCGGGAAATCGGAGATGGACTTTTTTACCAGCGTGATGGTTTCCTGCAACACATCCCGCTTCGCTCCGGTGATGCGCACGGCCTCGCCCTGAATGCTGGCCTGGACTTTGAGCTTGGAATCCTTGATCAGTTTGACGATTTTCTTCGCCAGTTCGGTTTCCACGCCGGTCTTGACGGTAACAGTCTGCTTGACCTTGTTGCCGCTGATTTTTTCGATCTTGCCCTTGTCCAGGCAACTCACGTCGATGTTACGCTTGCCGAAGGTCTGGTTGACGATGTCAAACATTTGTTCCAGCTTGAAGTTGTCGTCAGCATAAATCGTCAGCACATATTCCGCCTGATCGACGCGCGAATCCGAGCCTTTGAAATCGAAGCGACCAGTGATGACCTTATTGATCTGGTCGACGGCGTTGCGCAATTCCTGTTTGTCTACTTCGGAAACGATATCGAATGTCGGCATGATGGATTCCCCTTAACCCGCGCAGCAGGTTGATTCGGTGATGAAATGGCAAACGTAGTCCAGCAACTCCACGGTTTCGATGTCGAAGCGGGTGTTGCCCGGCACGCTGAAGCTCTGGCCCGCCTTGTAGGTTTTCCAGTCCTTCTCGCCGGCGAGGCGCACCTTGCAAACCCCGGTATTGATCTCCATTAGCTCGGGCAGGCCGGTGTTGAAAGTGAGGCTGCTCGGGAAAATCACGCCGACGGTTTTCTTGCCGCCATCGGGGAACAGCACGGTGTGGGAAACGCACTTGCCGTCGAAGTAGACGTTGGCTTTCTTGACGATGGAGACGTTGTCGAATTGGGTCATGTTTTTTTCCTTAGTGGGTGGGTTCGTTGGTTTTAACGCCCCTTTTTGATGGTTCGTCTAAACGAGTGATTAAATCGCCGCGTCTGAAGGTGGCAGAGAGTTGCTGTAGTGAAATTTCTTGCTTTCCATATAAGCCATCCAGTGCCTCTTGTATGTCTGTACTGGCTTGCGTGAAGTATGTGTCGGATTGGGTCTCGGTAAGCAGCCTGGCCTGGGCAAAATTGCGGTGATCCAAGTTGGCCAAGTTGATATTCATTGCTTGGAGTAAATGTTTCCCCATTTGCATGGCGATAAAACAGGAGGCATAACGCACAAAAACAGGGTCGTTAGCGGCAGGACGTTTACGGCGATTTTCTGCAATGCGGTACAGCAGCACGGCTATGACAGTTTGCGCGCCATTGAGTGCGTCACTAAAAATCGTGTCGTAGAGTTTGCCAAAATGTTCGCGAGCTAAAAATTTGGCCTGATGCGGTGCGGTTCGCCACACCGATAAAATTGCTTCTGCCGCCACGCCTGATGTGATGTCGCTGGCTCTTAATGGCGTATCCATACGTTTGCGGCGATAGTTAAATCCTAATTCTTCAATGCTGTTTTGCAAGCGTTGCTGCTTTTCATCATTTGATTTCAGGTCTTTCAAGTCAACTGGATTCTGGCTGTTGGTGGCATGGGTAATTTGCAACACCATGTCTTCACTGTCTTTGGGGAGTTTGTATATCCTCACCAATACATAAGCCGATTCTGGAGTTGGCCTGTCTTGGGCGGACATTTCTTCCAGTGTTTTGAAGATGGTCATGCAAGTTTGTCCGCCATTGACGATTTGCAGATTTTCTACCTTGATTTGGTAATCGCCACCTTGCAATGCGTTATAAGAAAAGTCGTTGCAAACCAGCGTCAGCCCGTTGTTGAAAAAATAGAAGTCTGATGGATGATCGGATCGTAGCGTGGCGCGTATGCCCTCATTGACGCGGTTGCCATGCAGCCCTAAATAACTACGGATATTGCGTTGCAGCAATTTTTCGCCGTGTGTTTTCATCAATGCGGCAATTTCGCTAACGTTAATGCGGCCAATGCACACCCGACTGAAATTCATATCTTCAATCATCGCCTTGCCTATGAGGCGCAAGGTCTCGTCAACGGGTTTGATTTTTTGCAGGATGTTAATCAGCACATCGTGATTGACATGTTCCCAACTGACTTGCTCTCCAAAGCCCTCACGTTCGATGGCGGCCTGCGCGTTGGCGTTCCACTTGCTGCCATTGTTGCAAGCAATGGCGCGCACGCGGGGAATATAACCATCACGAATCATGGAACGAGCGGTTTCAACTTTGGCGAGTAAGCGCGCATTGATAGTGCCAAGTTCAGCAGACGGGTCAAAAATATGACGAATGGCGTTAAGCATTGCGTTAATCGCATTTTCGCCAAACTCAGCATCGCCATCGAGTTTGGTTTTGTATTTGGCCTGAAACAAAGTAACGGAAAATTCCCCATCAATTTCTTCTGTCAGGTGTATGGCGTCCACGCCAAAATCGCCACCGCCTTCAGTCAAGCAATCGAATGCTTCATCCATGTCTAAATCAAGCATGGTTTTGACGCACAGATAGACAAAGGCCAAAGATTTCAAACGCACCACTTCATTAATACCCAACTCGCTTTGCGCTTGTTCGCGGATTTCATCCTGAACCCCGGACAATCGTTGGTCAATGATGGATGCGTTAATATCCATGTCATATCTCCTATTTTCGGCTATTGAGTTTCGCCGCAATCCGCAGCCGCAGCGCGTTTAGCTTGATGAAGCCGCCCGCATCCGCCTGGTTGTAGGCGCCGGCGTCGTCCTCGAAGGTGGCGATGGTCGAGTCGAACAGCGAGTCGGTCTTGGAGTCGCGCCCGACCACGATGACATTGCCCTTGTACAGCTTGACCCGCACCCAGCCGTTGACGTGCTTCTGGGTGTCGTCGATCAGCACCTGCAAGGCTTTCCGCTCGGGCGACCACCAGTAACCGTTGTAGATCATGCTGGCATAGCGCGGCATCAGGTCATCCTTGAGGTGCGCCACTTCGCGGTCGAGGGTGATGGATTCGATGGCGCGGTGCGCCTTGAGCATGATGGTGCCGCCGGGGGTTTCATAGCAGCCGCGCGATTTCATGCCGACGTAGCGGTTTTCCACCAGATCGAGGCGACCGATGCCGTGCTTGCCGCCGAGGCGGTTGAGTTCGGTCAGCATTTGGGCGGGCGACAGTTTGTTGCCGTTGAGCGCGACCGGATCGCCGCCCACGTATTCGATGTCGAGGTATTCCGCCTGGTCGGGCGCCTTTTCCGGCGACACCGTCCAGCGCCACATGTCTTCCTCGGCTTCGGCGGCGGGGTTTTCCAGGTGACGGCCTTCGTAGCTGATGTGCAGCAGGTTGGCGTCCATCGAGTAAGGGCTACCGCCCTGCTTGTGCTTCATTTCCACCGGGATGCCATTCTTCTCGGCATAGGCCAGCAGCTTCTCGCGCGAGAGCAGGTCCCACTCGCGCCACGGCGCGATGATCTTGATTTCCGGGTTGAGGGCATAAGCGCCCAGCTCGAAGCGCACCTGATCGTTGCCCTTGCCGGTGGCGCCGTGCGAGATCGCGACCGCGCCGGTTTCATTGGCGATTTCGATCAGCCGCTTGGCGATCAGCGGACGGGCGATCGAGGTGCCGAGCAGGTATTCGCCTTCATAAACCGTGTTGGCGTGGAACATCGGGAAGACGAAGTCGCGGACGAAGTCCTCGCGCAGGTCGTCGATGTAGATTTGTTCCGGCTTGATGCCGAACTGCAGCGCCTTGTTGCGTGCCGGTTCGAGTTCTTCGCCCTGGCCGATGTCGGCGGTGAAGGTGACTACTTCGCACTGGTAGGTGTCTTGCAGCCACTTCAGAATGACCGAGGTATCCAGCCCGCCGGAATAGGCGAGGACGACTTTGTTGACGTTGCTCATTTAAAACTCCAGTGAGGAGTGAGGAGTGAGGAGTGAGGAAAATTCGCGAGGGGTTGACTCCTCCCTCCTCACTCTTCCCTCCTCACTTAATTGATTTTGCCCAGCAGCAGATATTCCATCAGCGCCTTCTGGACGTGCAACCGGTTCTCCGCTTCGTCCCACACCACGCTCTGTGGGCCGTCGATCACTTCCGCTGCGACTTCTTCGCCACGGTGGGCGGGCAGGCAGTGCATGAACAGGGCGTCGGGCTTGGCCAGGCGCATCATGTCGGCATCCACCTGCCAGTCTTCGAAATCGCGCTTGCGTTCTTCGTTCTCGGCCTCGAAGCCCATGCTGGTCCACACGTCGGTGGTGACGAGATCGGCGCCGCGCGCGGCTTCCATCGGATCCGTGAATTCCTCGTAATGGTCGGTGCCATACAGTCCGGCGCGCTCCGGTTCGACTTCATAGCCGGGCGGGGTCGAAACGTGGACGTTGAAATCCAGCACCTCCGCAGCCTGCAACCAGGTGTTGCAGACGTTGTTGGAGTCGCCGATCCATGCCACGGTTTTGCCCTTGATGTCGCCGTGGCGTTCGATATAGGTGTAGATGTCGGCCATGATCTGCACGGGTGATATTCGTTGGTCAGGCCGTTGATCACCGGTACGCGCGAATTGGCGGCGAAGCGCTCGATGATCTCCTGTTCGAAGGTGCGGATCATCACGATGTCGCTCATGCGTGAAATGACTTGGGCGGCGTCCTCCACCGATTCGCCGCGACCGAGCTGGGAGTCGCGGGTGTTGAGATAGATGGCGCTGCCGCCGAGCTGCTGCATACCGGCCTCGAATGACAACCGGGTACGCGTGCTCGCCTTCTCGAAAATCATCACCAGCGTGCGGTCATGCAGTGGGTGGTAGGTCTGATAGGCCTTGAATTGTTCCTTGATCCGGCGCGTGTGTTCGAACAGGTGCTCATACTCGTCGCGGGTCAGGTCGTTGAATTGCAGGAAATGTTTGATCTGCATAGAGACCCCCTGGGGCGCATTATTTCTGCGCGAGAAAATCCTTGATCAGCGGCGCGAGCATGTCCACCACTTGCTGTGCTTCGTCCCGCTTCATGACCAGCGGCGGCAGCAGACGTACCACGCTGACCGCCGTCACGTTGATAATCAGGCCTTGCGCCAGCGCCAGCTTGACCAGATCGCCACAGGGCCGGTCCAGCTCGACGCCGATCATCAGCCCGGCGCCACGTACCCCTACAACGCCGGCCGTGCCTGCCAGTTGATTGTTCAAGCCGTCGCGGATGAGCGCGCCGATTTCAGCGGCCTGCTGGCACAGGTTTTGTTCCTCGACCGCTGCCAGCGTCGCCAGCGCAGCCGCGCAGGCCAGCGGGTTGCCGCCGAAGGTGGAGCCGTGGTTGCCGGGCTTGAATACTTCCGCCGCAATGCCTTTCGCCAGGCAAGCGCCGATCGGCACGCCCGAACCGAGACTTTTCGCCAGGGTCATGACGTCGGGCGTGATGCCGGTCTGCTGGAAAGCGAACATCGAGCCGGTGCGACCGATGCCGGTCTGCACCTCGTCCAGCATCAGCAGCCAGCCGTGGCTGTCGCAGATGCGGCGCAGCTCTTGCAGATAGCTGGGCGGGGGGATTTGGATGCCGCCTTCACCCTGCACCGGTTCGACCAGGATGGCGACGATGTTCTTGTTGTGCCCGGCGATCTGGTTGATCGACGCGATGTCGTTGTAGGGAACGCGCACGAAGCCGCTCACCAGCGGCTCGAATCCGGCCTGCACCTTGCGGCTGCCGGTAGCGGTCAGCGTCGCCATGGTGCGGCCATGGAAGCTTTTCTCCATCACGATGATGGCGGGGGTGTCGATGCCCTTGTTGTGGCCATAAAGGCGGGCCAGTTTGATCGCGGCTTCGTTGGCTTCGGCGCCGGAGTTGCAAAAAAACACCTTGTCCATGCCAGCCAGTTGCGCCAGCTTGGCGCCCAGTCGTTCCTGTTTGGGAATCTGGTACAGGTTGGAGGTGTGGATCAGCGTCTTCGCCTGCTCGCAAATCGCCTGAGCCAGTTTCGGATGGGCATGCCCCAGGCCGTTGACGGCCACGCCGGCGACCGCATCGAGATAGCGTTTGCCTTGTTCATCCCAAAGCCACACGCCTTCACCACGGGTAAAGGCGACGGGCAATCTGGCATAGGTGTTCATTAAATGTGACATATTCAGGTGAGCCGTTATTGCTTTAGAGTTGGACGGATGACCGCACGAAAAATATAAATGCACACGGCGGCATTCAGCCGCCGTGTATGGGTGCGCTCGAAAGCGTTATATTTAGCCAAACAACGAACACTTGCAAGAGAAATTTGCCCTTCAAGCCAAACTCAGGGCTTGGCAAGCGGGTTTAGCCAAGCCAAAACAAATGCCCGGCTAGCTAAAGGCTAGCCGGGCAAGCAAAACTGGCACGCGGCAGCTAGTGCTGCGGCGGGTCTCTTAGGCCATCGCTTTAACGGCTGCGTTCAAACGGCTCTTGTGGCGTGAAGCTTTGTTCTTGTGCACGATTCTCTTGTCGGCGATGCTGTCAATCACGCTAACCGACTCCAGGTAAACCGCCTTGGCAGCTTCCTTGTCGCCAGCTTCAACCGCCTTGATCACCTTCTTAACTGCGGTGCGGAACTCGGAACGCTGGCTGGTGTTGTGCTCGCGCTGCTTGTCGGACTGTCTTGCACGCTTTCTGGCTTGTGCGGTGTTTGCCATTGATGAAACTCCTTGGATATTACTCTGCGGGGCAGACGAAACGCGCAATAATACTTTTCTTTCGTTTGGTTGGCAAGGGCGGCGACAACTACTTGGTGTTGGCCATGTGCAATCAATGAGTTATTGATCTAATTATCAGACTTCGAGCGTCGCCGATCACCGTTCTCTTTGTTGTCTTGGCCGCGGTACACGCGGTTGGCCGGCTTGCCGGGCAGATCCGCAGCGGGGGCGCGTTCCACTCGCTCCCGCTGCGGGGTTGCCTCGGGGGCGGAGCGCGTCAAGCCTGGTGCTGCCTCACCCCTGCGGGGCTCCGGTGTTGCCCGCGCCCTTCCCTGTTCCTGAACTGCGCGCGGCGGGGCAATTTCATGCACGGCGCGCGGTGGCGTCGCCGCTTCTGGGGCAGGGGTGTGCGGCGCCCTGGGTTCGGCCCGGTCGGTCTGGGCGCGCTCCCGTATCACGTTGCCGGGGGCGATTGGTTTTGTTTCACGCATGGTGCGCGTTGGAGCCACTGTTTCAGGGATAGAGGTGCTGGGTGCCTTGGGTTCGGCCCGGTTGGTCTGGGTGCGCTCCCGTATCAAGTTGCCAGGGGCAGCAGGTTCGGCTTCACGCCGCTGTTCCTTGAAGCGTGGCTGAAGCGGCGGGGCGGCACGTTCCGCACCGGTTTGAGCGCCGAATTCCGGGCGCGGCAGGTCGTTGGATGAACGCTTGGGCATTTCGACGTAGCGTTGCTCGGGAGCGGTTTTTTTCTCTGACTTGGGCGCTTCGGTGCGCCATGGCAGTCTGGATTCGCTGGGCGCACGTGTGGACACCACCGGCCGCGACAGCATGCTTTCCGGCGGGCGAGCTCCCTTGTGGGCACCGGCTATCAAGCTTGCCGGGCCGGGTTTTATCGGCAGGGCGCCTCGGATATGCTCCAGTTCACGGGTTTGCGTCACCCGCACCGGCGCATCATGCACACGGCCTCTGCCGAAGTGCTCGCTGGTCGTGGCGACAACGGCATTGTCCACGCGGGTGTTGTGATAGGTAATGTTGGTCACGTTATTCACCACCTGCGGGCCATGCCAGCCGCCCCACCAGGGTCTGCCGACAAAACCGGGCCGTCCCCACCATGGGGTCAAAGGTTCGCCCCAGCCGAGCGCCACCCAGCCTACCCCCGAGCCGCCGATGCCGATGCCAACGGACACATGTGGGCTGACACCGAAAAACGCCACCAAGGCAGGGGCATACACCGCATATCTGACCACCGGGCCTGGGGTCCAAGCCCAGTAGCCGCCCAGGTAAACCCAGCGGCCGTAATGGAACGGAGCCCATCCCCACGGCGCATCGTCAATCCAGGTCCATTGGTAGTAGGGATCCCATACCCACCTGCCGGTGCTGTAGGGCGCCCATCCCGGCGAAACCGCTTGGGGTACCCAGACCGACCCGTAGTCCGGCACGACACGCCAACTGCCATAGCGGTCCAGGTCGGAAGCGCCGGCGATTCCGGAGGGAAGGTAGCGTTCGCTGACCGCATCGACCAGGCCTTCCGTGCGATCGTAATTCCATCGATCCCACTGGTCGAGCTCTGGCGCTGCGTAGGTTTTTGCCTGAGCCACGGCGTCACCCTGTACCACGATTTCCTCGGAGGGATGAATGCTCATAGCTTGTCCACCGGCCGGAACCATCATCGCCCGGCCACCGCGGCGGGTGATGAAGTGCACATCTCCATTCACGTCCACCCGGTAATAGCCGGGCCGATCAATAGTGAACACCGCGTTGGGCGTATCCACCTCCACCGAAAAGCCCATGGGAAGCGTGCGCAGATCGAAGGACACGCGGCCGGAAGTGATTTTGAACTGAACGAAATCGGCCGTCTGGTTGACGAGCGTGAGCTGCGTGTCGTCGTCGGCCCGGACAAAGGCCCGGCTCCCCATCTGGAGTTCAAGGTTGCCGTCCCTGCCGACATAGAGTGCATCGCCGGCGGCAAGCGGAGTATTCGTTTGCGCCACCACCCAATTTTCCGCGCCCAGGCGCGAGAAAGAGATATCCCCTTCGACGTAACTCAGGCGCAAGGGGCTGGCAGCCGCTTGCTGCTCATCTTCTTGAGCGAGGGCAGGAAGACTGCTCATGACGATGAGCAGCAAGATGGAAAGCGCAGTGGTCATTCTGGACAATGGAAACATGGACGTCGCCTTGGTTAGCCAGGACATTTTCCTGGAGTTGCGCGCCGTAAGCCTGGCGCGGGGAGATAGCAGAACAACGTTACAGCCCGGATAAAGTTGACGTTACGACAGGAAAACGGGTAATACAGTTCCGTGGCACAGGCGTAAAAAAGCCCCGGACATGCCGGGGCTTTTTCTTGAACTACTGCCGGTTTACGCAGCTTGAATGTTCGAAGCCTGTTTGCCTTTAGCGCCGGCGGTCACGTCAAAGCTGACACGCTGGTTTTCTTGCAGGGATTTGAAACCGCCTGCCTGGATCGCGGAGAAATGCGCGAACAAATCTTCGCTGCCATCATCAGGGGTAATAAAGCCAAAACCTTTTGCATCGTTAAACCATTTCACAGTACCTGTTGCCATTGTGTCACCTCAATATCAAGTTAATCCGGCTATGAAATAGCCGGGTGAAGACGGGCAAATGCCCAGCCCATCGAATATCAAGGAAATAACAGACCAACTTAATGAGGTGCCGCAATTGAAACTTGAATCCCAAAGACTTGCAATAAGTCTACAGCAAAAACAGATAAGTCCAATGTATTTTTTTCTGGATTCGTGGCGCGTGCGCTTCTGCACGACGCCAGCGATGATTTCCGTGCGTCAGCGCGAGCACCAGCATCCCTGTTTGCACAACCCCATCTGGCTTTCGGTCAGGCTCAGGGTCGAGCGCACTATCTCCTTGCGGGCATCGAACAGCACATCGAAGCGTGCCAGCTCATTCCACTCGTCGCAATAGCGCCATTCCCACACCAGCTCGTCGCGCGCCTTGAAATAAACTGTCCAGTCCGGCCACGACGGCCCCAGGATGCGCAGCACCTGCTGCTTGCTCATGCCGGCCTGGATGCGGGAAAAAGCGCTCCGGTCCATCACATTCTCGATGCGCTGCAGCTCGCCATCCGTCCCGATAAACGCCATATAGCTGTGAACGCCCATCGGCCCGCGCGGATAAGCCAGCTGCAGGGCACCGTCCGGCTCCTGCCAGCGCATCGCCGGCGGCCCCATCACGCGCAGCACATCCTCCAGCCTCGCCACGCTGGCCTGCCATGCCTCGGTGCGCGCCAACCGGAAACTGGCCGTACCGGAAATGAATGCCCTGCTACGCGAAATGGAGGCCACCGAGCGTGCCGACCAGTGCAATCATGGCCGTCCCACCTGGCGCGAGATTTCCATGGAAGAACTGGACCGGCAGTATTTTCCAATTCAGGTATGAGCCTGAAGCGGTGTCGATCCGGGTGATTCAATTGTTCAGATTGACCGGGTTAAAAAAAGAAAAATTTATGGGTTTTATGCCCAAAAATAACAGTTC
>Ga0100389_1002036_pt1 | contig 16199 bp, 12 predicted proteins | sample CryGeymeta201513_FD_81537 | JGI IMG/M metagenome (GOLD analysis project Ga0100389, IMG submission 81537) | Groundwater microbial communities from Crystal Geyser aquifers in Utah, USA - Crystal Geyser metaG 2015-13 | ecosystem: Environmental > Aquatic > Deep subsurface > Groundwater | place: USA... | reverse complement strand
GACTACATCGGAAGCTGGGGACCGCATCTGTTCGGGCATAACCCCCCGTTCATCAAACAAGCATTACTGCAAGCAATAGAAAACGGAACTTCTTTCGGCGCACCGACCGAACTTGAAGTGCAAATGGCAAAACTTATCACCGAACTTGTTCCTTCAATTGAAATGGTGCGAATGGTGAACAGCGGAACTGAAGCTACGATGAGCGCTGTCCGTGCCGCACGCGGATACACCGGCAAGGAAAAATTTATAAAGTTTGAAGGCTGCTATCACGGACATGGCGATTTCTTTTTAATCAAAGCCGGTTCCGGCGCATTAACCTTCGGTGTTCCAACTTCTCCCGGCGTAACGAAAGGAAATGCTGCCGATACCTTAATTGCTGATTTTAATAATATTGATTCGGTAAAACAATTAGTAAAGGCGAACAAAGGTGAAATTGCCGCCGTTATTATCGAAGCGGTTGTCGGCAATATGGGAACCGTGCGCGCAGATAATGCATTTATTAAAGAACTCAGAACAATTTGCGATGAAGAAAATATCGTTTTAATTTTTGATGAAGTGATGACCGGCTTTCGATTAGCGCAAGGCGGTGCGCAGGAAGTTCTGGGAGTAAAACCTGATCTTTCAACCTTCGGAAAAATTATCGGCGGCGGTTTACCGGTTGGCGCTTACGGCGGTAAAAAAGCAATTATGGAAATGGTTTCTCCAGCCGGACCGGTTTATCAAGCGGGAACATTGAGCGGAAATCCTCTTGCAATGAGCGCCGGTTTAGCCGCATTAACAGAGATCAAAACGCATCCCGAAGTTTATAAGCTGCTGGAAGAGAAATCAGCATATTTAGAAAACGGCTGGAAAGAAAATATAAAAAGACTTGGGAAAAATTATCAGATCAACCGCATCGGCTCGATGATGACGTTATTTTTTACTGAAAAAAAAGTTACTGATTATTATTCTGCTATAAAATCAGATGCAACGTTATACGGAAAATATTTTCACGGTATGTTGAACCGGGGAATTTATTTACCACCAGCACAGTATGAAGCTTTGTTCGTTTCCGCTTCGCACAGCAAAGAGGATTTGGACAAAACTATTGAAGCCAACTATGACGCATTGAAAGAAATTCTTTAAAGCAATGGGACGCAGATTTGTTAGGATTGATTATGATCGGTGAAGGTCATAATAAATCTGTGTCCCATATACTTCTTGATTAACGTTCATTCAGCCTCATGTTAAGCAAAATTTTTATCCATGAACCCTGCTTATTTGAAGCAGTGATAATTGTAGAGCGAAATTTGTTTCGCTCATAAACTCTTGATATTATTAGTTGTTCGCGATAATCGAGATGAATCTCGCTCAACATTTGTTATTTTCTACAACCGCTAAATGCCGGGATTGCACGAGAATTTAGTATGCGTTGGTGAATTTGGTATATTTCAATCTCTTGTTACAAACGACTTAGGAAAATTAATCGTTTAATTTTTACTTTATTATCTAATGCCGGATACTTTTTAATTAATGATTTTGAACTAAAAAATGTACGGACATAAGGATTTTGTGTCTTACTGATTTATGTTAATATTACCTTCGAAAGACTAAAAATGAAACTGCTCTTCTCGGCTTTTATTTTAATATTTGCAACCTCCACCATCAATTCGCAAGCAATTGAAATAACGGTTGCAAATATGGGTTTTACCTCGGCAAAACTTCAATCGTTGCAAGGCGAAAAAACCGTGACGGTGGATTCTATCACGGCTAAAGAAAAAGATGTTTTCCGGTTTTCTTTTGAGAATAAAAAATATCATCAAGGATTTTACCGATGCACTTTTGTCAACAACCGCAGTGTGGAATTCCTCTATGACGGGAATGATGTTCAATTAAAAACAGACGCCTCCGCAATTGTGGACAGCATGAAAAGCACTTCTTCCGGGAGCAACAACCTTTATTACACTTTCGTGAAGCTCGATAAAGCATACAAAACCAAAACCGGTTTATTGCAATCACTTCTTTTACGTTATCCGAAAGAGGATAATTTTTACCAAACTGCTCAAAGAAAGCTCAACAAACTTCAAGATGAATATCTGGCGTTTGTAACGGCTGAGTCACAGAAAGAACCGCACTCGTTCATCGCAAGATATATCCGCAGTTCAAGTCTGCCCCCGGCAAATTTCAATTTACCTATCGAACAGCAGTTAATGTTTCTTAAAGCGCACGCGCTTGATAATGTTGATTTCAACGATACCGAGCTGATCTATTCCGATGCGTTCACAAACAAAACGATTGAGTATTTGACCTATTATCGCAATCCGCAAGCACCGAAAGAACTTCTTGAAAAAGAATTTATGAAAGCGATAGATTCGATCATAAGCCGCGCGAAAGTAAACACGGTCGTTTATCAACATGTTGTTGAATATCTACTTGACGGTTTTAAGAAATTTGGCTTCGATAAAGTGTTGGATTATATCGTGGATAATTATGTTATCAAAGATGATCTTTGTTTAGACGAGAAGTTAGGAAACACCATTCAGCGGAGAATAGACCAAAATAAAAATCTTCCTATTGGTGCGGTTGTTCCTAATTTTACAATTAGCGATATCTCCGGTAAACCGATTGAACTTTATAATATGAAGGCTGAAAAACTTTTGCTCGTGTTTTATGCAAGCTGGTGTCCCCATTGCAAAACTATCTTACCCCAAATAAATGAATTTCAAAAAACGAAAAAAAAATTCGAGGTTGTTGCAATTTCACTTGATACAAATCGTGAAGAATGGAAGAATTTTATCGAAAAAAACCATCTGAATTTTATCAATGGTTCTGACTTAAAAAGCTGGGATGGAGATGCTGCCCAAAAATATTTCATTTATGCAACGCCGACAATGTTTCTCCTCGACTCAGCGAAGAAAATAATTGCTAAACCAATGACCGTTGAAGAATTAGGAATTTATTGAAGCTGAATTTCCCGGTTTCTTACTACATAATTTATCTTTTCCTTGGAAGCCAATGTCCGTTCGACAGGAAAAACATTAGCATAAAGAAAACAAATCCTGCTGCAGGCCCAATCTTTAAAAAGAGACTGCCATAAAATAATATTGCGGGAAGCGAAATAAGAACTCCAAGAATAAATCCGTTATTCTCATGGAAGAAAAAATCTTTTACCCTGGCAAAGTTATCCCCTCCCTTCGAGAACAAATATCCGGGACTTATTCCCGAAACAATAATGAAAAGAGAAATTATAAAGAAGAGATTTTTATTATAGAGAAAGAGTTGGTTAAGTAAGAATCCGCAATAATATGTTAGTGTGCCGGCAGACAAGAGTAGAACAAACAATCCGTTTTTCTTAATATTAAGACCCATCAAAAAACCTACAAGCCAAAACAGCAGCGCAATGAAAAAAGAAATCGAACGGCTTGTAAGAAAAGCTTCGAGGACGAAGTAGTAAGCAAACTGCAGAAACGCAAAATGAACCCCGGCTATAAAAGCTAACGTCTTATTTAAGTGCAAAGATTTATTCAAAAATTAGATCTCCAACATTCCCAATGGTAATTATCTCAGCTCCGTATACCTGAGTTTCAAGATTTTTTTGGGTTAGCATCTCACAATTTTTGTTTGAAGGGTGGACAATTAATCTGCGCAACACTTTCGAATCGGGTAGTTTAAAATTATCACTACAGCCGTAAAAGAAGACACTATTTTTATATTGTATTGCAAAACAATTTCTAAAGACGTTAAGTAAAGTAGCAATCATTCTTTTGCCGTAATTTGAATTTGAGTTAAGAGGGGTGAGCGATGAAATGGAAAATATCCCCCGGTTTTTCAATTTCGTTTTCACAAGGGCAAAAAATTCTTTAGTATAGGTTAAAGCTGTTTGCCGCGATTTTCCGGGAGGAATATCGTGCAAAATCAAATCAAATTGTCTATCCGTATTAGCAATAAAATGCTTAGCGTCATCTTCCACGAAAGTCCAATTATGTAAATCGCTAAGGTGATTATATTTCTGAAAATATTTCATACTGACATTAAAGACTTCTTTATCAATGTCAACAATTGTAAAACTTTTTGCTTTATTGTTTATTCTTCCAACGGTTGACATGGAGCCGCAGCCAAGCACACATACCCCGGGTTTTTCAAAAAGAGTTGAAGGATATTCAGCGACAAAATAGCTGTAATTAAAATGAGAGCCTTGCGCAAACTGCCGCCGCCCGTTAAGCGCCAGCATTTTTTCACCACCGCCGATATCTGCTACATCAATCCTTTGATAAGGGGTGTCTCTCGTGTCTATAATTGATTTAATATAGTTGTTTCCATATTTCGATCTATAAAAATATTCACTGGTTATTCGGTCTATCTTTCCATAACCTAAAACATAAATAAAACTTATTAATACAGCAACAAATAAGTAACTTCTTTTTATTTGAAGGAGACGCATAATGGTTAAATAACAGAGCAGATAGAGAACAATTAACGCTAAAAACGAGAGCTGCATCAGTGGAATAATTAACAATAAGCCAATTATTGAACCGAAGATTTCGATGCTATAAAATTTCTTCAAATCATTCCGGCTGTTTTCAATAAAAGCCGGTAAAAAAACAGCGTATATTGATGTGCCTCCAATAAACAACACAATAAATATTGTTAGGTATGATACTATGGCGCCTGTATCGGCATTAGCAAGCAATGTGAAATAATCATAAATGAATTTTGAGGCAGATTGAACAAACAGGAATAAAAACATTTGGAGATATAAAAATAGAGGAAAGAATTTTCCATGTTTAGTCAGGGAAATTCTATCCGAGAGATAATAGCCAAGGGAAATTCCCGAGAAGTAAGAAAGAGTGAACACAATAACCGCAATTTCAGGCTGGCGTAGTCCCGCACTAATCTGATGCACCATCAAAAAATTTAACAAAAGAAGATTGATACCGGCTAAAAAAATTATTCTTTCATTTTTCCCGCCAAAACATTTAGCAGCAAGCTTTTGTATACTTCACCTATTCAATCATTGTAAAAATTAATGATAAAAGATACAAAATAATTTCATTAGTAATGCCCATACGAGAGAGTCTTAAGAGTAACCTCACCCATGCACCCGGATTAAAAACAAGGTAAGACCTTACGTTTTTCCCAAGACGCTGCTTGGGAAAAAAGCTAAAGGAAAAAACAAATAATGAATATCGAACAAGGAATTTTGAATGATGAAGTTGTAAGACAATCTGCATTCACTTCGATATTTAATTATCGTTAACATGTTAGCAATAGTGATTCTCTAAGTGCCTAAAAGGTGTGGTTGAGGAGTAGAATCGTTAAATTCTATTCGGCTTTTGTGATGGGCTTTTCCACTTTTGCCGGAGTCGTGGCAGCTTTTTTAGCCGATGGAGGTTTCTTATAGTCGGTTTGATAGAAGCCGGTTCCTCTGAAAATTGGAGTTGAACCTGCTCCGATCAAGCGTTTGATTTTTCCGCCGCATTTGGGGCATTCAGTTAAATGTTTATCTTTCATGGATTGAAATGATTCAAAATTGTAATCACATTCTAAGCATTTGTAATCGTAGGTCGGCATCTTCTAAAACCTTTATTGAAAAAAACTATATTTAAATCTAACGAAAAACCAAAAATTTATCTAATTTTGATTTACGAAAATCTTTTAGGATTCATTAATGAAACAACAGACAAACACCCGTTTTAGTTACAGCAAATTTTTAATCTTTGCAATTCTCTCACTTTGGCTTGCGGGCTGCATAAATTATGAACAGGAAGTCAGCTTTAGTCCCGACGGTTCAGGCGATATGAAAATCCATTATTGGATCAAAGCTGATACCTCGGGCGGAAAGACTTTTTATGATCCGCTTGGTATTTTTAATGCTGATTCCCTTCGTGCGGATTTTAGCTCACCGAACATTAAAATTGAAAACATTAACGTCTCGAACGATACCACAGACAGCACTGCCCATGCCGTCATCGCACTTACATTTACGCATATTGATTCCCTCAACAAAGTAAAGCCTTTTGCCGAATACCACTTTTCGATGCAAGACGGAGCCGCAGGGCAAAAAATATTTTCTCAATTCATTCCGCCTATTGCCACCGGGTTCGGCTTAAACGATTCGACCTACCGCGTAACTTATATTTACACCTTCCCCGGCGAAATTGTTACACATAACGCTATCAAGGTTGAGAAGAAAAAACTTATCTGGACATACTCCCTTGCAGATATAGGAAAAGGGAAAACAATATCGGTTTCATTCAGGCCGTTCAAATTGAAGGAAACACCTTATTGGATCTTTTTCCTTGCAGGTTTTGTTTTAGCGGTAGTTGTCTTTTTCTTGTTCAGAAAAAAGAGAACCTGGTGATGCAAAACCGGGGCAAAAGAAAAATTTGATTCCCAAATTTTTCCCCTCATTTTGCTTATTATTTTGATAAGGAAAATTTATCAATTTAATAACCCCCGGAAGGAGAATTTATTTTTCATCTACTATATCAGTTAAAAAAGAGACTTTTCTTTAGGCATATTGTTTGTTCCAATTACATTTTGCTTTCTAAAATTAATTGCTTTTCGAAGATTTCGAAAACAGTATTTAATAACAATAACACTCATTGAGGAAAACATTATGGCAGTATCAACCCCGGTAAATGCAAATGTAAAGAGTTCAGGGAATGGACAAAATTACACTTTTGCCTTAACAACATTAACCTCGCTCTTTTTTATGTGGGGATTTCTAACTTGCCTAAACGATATCCTCATTCCTCACCTAAAATCAGTTTTTGATCTTAACTACACTCAAGTGATGTTGATCCAATTCTGTTTCTTTTTTGCTTATTTCATTGTTTCCATTCCTTCAGGAAAAATTATTGAAAAGATTGGTTACCAGAGAGGGATTGTCCTCGGGTTAGCTACCGCCGGAATAGGAACGCTGATGTTTTATCCTGCTGCAGGAGTGAGGTCATATCCCTTATTCTTAGCTGCGCTTTTTGTGCTGGCTGCGGGAATTACTATTCTTCAGGTTGCGGCAAATCCTTACGTAGCGATTCTTGGAAAATCTGAAACCGCTTCTTCGAGATTAAATCTTACGCAAGCATTTAATTCCCTCGGAACAACGATCGCTCCTTATTTCGGTTCATTACTCATTCTTTCAGTTGTTGTAAAAACCGCTGATGAAATGAAAGGAATGCTTCCGGCAGATGTTGAAGCGTATAAAGCTGCTGAAGCTGCCGCAGTGCAAAATCCTTATATTGGATTAGCGGCTGTTCTTTTTATTATTGCCGCAATTTTCGCTTTTATTAAACTGCCAAAAATTGAAGCCGCAAGTGTATCTTCTTCAGATGGAACCGGAACCAGTTATGATCAAAAACATAAAAGCGCTTGGGGATACAAACATTTAGTTCTTGGTGCAATTGGGATTTTTGTTTATGTCGGCGCCGAAGTTTCTATCGGAAGTTTTCTTGTAAATTATTTAGGTCAGCCATACATAGCAGGTCTTGCGGAAGCTGATGCCGGCAAGTTTGTTTCCTTTTATTGGGGCGGCGCAATGATAGGGAGATTTCTCGGCTCCTATGTTCAGCGGATGGTGAAACCGGGAACCGTACTTGGATTCAATGCCTTTGTTGCCGCCGCTTTGGTTATAATTACGATGCTAACTTTCGGCTCAATAGCGATGTGGTCAATTTTAATTATCGGATTATTTAACTCAATCATGTTCCCAACTATTTTTACTCTAGCTATTGACGGATTAGGAAAACACACGGGTCAAGGAAGCGGAATTTTATGTATGGCTATTGTTGGCGGAGCGATTATTCCGGTAATCCAAGGTGCTATTGCAGACAGTATCGGAATCCACCATGCTTTCATTCTTCCTGTTGCTTGTTATGCGTTTATTGCTTATTACGGATTTAAAGGGCACGTGCCTTCTTACGCAAAGTAAGAAAGAAAGTGTAGCTGTAAAAATGTTTGTTTTTAATCTTAATCGTAATTTTTTTCTTAATTCGTTTTGGTGTAAAAACAGATTATGATTATGAACAAGATTATGATTAAGAAGATAACCAAGGAGAAGTTTTAAATTTTAAGGGAGAGAACGATATGGTTTATTTCGATCATGAAAAACTAAACGTTTATCAATTGTCTTTAAAATTTGTTGCATGGCTTGAAAATATTTTACCGAAAATAGATAAAACTTTATCTGTTAGAAATCAAATTGAAAGGTCGTCAACTTCAATTCCGCTTAATATTGCAGAAGGTAATGGGAAATTTACAGTAAATGATAGATGCAAATTCTTTGACATTGCTCGTGGTTCAGCTTTAGAAAGTGCCAGTTGTCTTGACGTTCTGTTCATCAAGAAAAAACTATCTGAAGAAGAAATCGATTATGGGAAAAGTATTCTTAAAGATATTGTTTCGATGCTCATAGGATTGATAAAAAGTAATTCGGATCGGTTGCACGAACCGGAAACCGAATATAAAATTAATAAAGAATAAAATTTTAATCTAAAACGTTCGTTTTCTTAATCTTATTCGTAATCATAATCATAATCGTAATCACTTTTCTCCCAAATGATTAAGATTAAGAAAATGATTGCAATTAAGAATGGATTACAAAATTGTTAGAAATGGGAATAAATTGATTATGTCTAAACTTAGTGTTGCTCTTGGGATTGATATTGGCGGGACGAATACGGTTTTTGGCTTTGTGGATAAAGAGGGAAAGTGTGTTGCCGAATCTTCCATTCCAACAAATGCATCGGAATCGGCGGAAAGATTATTTGAGAGATTATTTCCTAAAGTAGATGCAGTTTATCAAAGTATCTCTAAAAATTATTATTTAGTTGGCATCGGGATCGGCGCTCCGAACGCAAATTATTATACAGGAATGGTGGAAGTCCCTCCAAACTTAAATTGGCAGATCGTAAATGTTCTGGAAATTGTAAAAAAATATTATGATATTCCTACTGCAATTACCAACGATGCCAACGCTGCTGCGCTTGGTGAAATGAAATTCGGTGCCGCAAAAGGAATGAAAGACTTTATCGTTATTACACTTGGTACCGGACTCGGAAGTGGAATTGTTGCCAACGGAGATTTGATCTACGGACACGACGGCTTTGCCGGTGAAATTGGGCATATAATTGTTGTTGATGGCGGAAGAAATTGCGGATGCGGAAGAAAGGGTTGTCTTGAGACCTATGCTTCGGCTACCGGACTCAGACGAACGGTTTTTGAACTTTTATGCAACTCAAACGATCCAAGCAAATTGCGAAACATTACTTTTGAAGAGATGACTTCTAAAATGATCTATGAAGCAGCTGTTGATGGAGACAAGATTGCTCTTTCAGCATTTACTTTTACCGGTGAAATCTTGGGTAAAGCGCTGGCAAATGCAGTCGCGGTTACAAGTCCCGGCGCAATAATTCTTTTCGGTGGGCTTGCTTCTGCCGGCGATATTCTTTTTAGTCCGACCCAAAAAGCAATGGAAGATAATATGTTGAATATCTTCAAAAACAAAGTGAAGCTTCTTCCGTCTGCGTTGCACAATGGTAATACTGCGGTGCTCGGTGCTGCTGCTTTAATATGGAATGAGCTTGAAAAAGGAAAAACTCAATCATCCGAATTCGCGCCTGTTGAAAATTGGGATGTCATGTAGCCTTTGTTAAGTTGTATTATGCGCAATTAAAGGATGATAATTGCTCATAGTCTTAATCATGCTTTGTTTTAATAAGCCACTTTAGGTACTTATAAATTCGTTGCCGCTAACTTGTTAACGATGATGCATATGTAATAATTCGATTCTAATTCCGCACAATCATAAATGGTTTGTGCTGCACGAACAAATTCCGCTAAAGCGGAATGCTAAATGATATTATCCCGATTTACGGAATGCTTTTTTTTGTTTGTCATTCGCCAGCCGGAGGCGGGTGTTCACGGTTCATTATTTGTTTTCTTATTAAGCTTTTTTCCCGGGCAACGTCTTGGTAAAAACATAGTGTCTTAGCACAAAAGTAACGGAGTAAAAATGAAAAATTTATCAATTCTTTCAGTAATTATTTTTTTATCAGTTGTTCTTTTTTCGGCATTTTCTTCCGATCCTTTAACAAAGGGATCAAAAAAAATGTCTTCACTTGACAAAAAAGTTGATGAACTTTTATCTCAAATGACGCTCAATGAAAAAATAGGACAGATGACTCAAGTTGATATTGATGCATTGAAAGGACATTTCGAAGATATCGAAAAATATTCTTTGGGTTCGATCCTTTGCGGTGGAAATTCTGAAATAGACGATATTTCCGCTAAAGGCTGGGCAGATTTTTATGATATGCTTCAATCTCATGCGCTAAAATCTAGACTACACATCCCTGTCATTTACGGAGTTGATGCAGTACATGGACACAACAACGTCATTGGCGCTGTGGTCTTTCCGCACAATGTTGGATTAGGTGCAACGCGCAATCCCAAACTTGTTGAAAAAGCAGCTCGCGTTACCGCTGAAGAAATTGCCGCAACGGGCATGGATTGGGCTTTTGCTCCTTGTATTGCAGTTGCCAGGAATGAACGATGGGGAAGAACCTACGAGAGTTTTGGTGAAGAGCCTGGATTAGCACAAACGTTAGGAGCCGCTCAAGTTAAAGGTTTGCAGCGTAAAAAACTTTCTGATAAAACTTCCATCCTTGCTTGCGCAAAACACTTTTTAGGAGATGGCGGAACTACCAACGGAAAGGATCAGGGAAATACTGAAGTTGATGAAGCAGCGTTAAGAACGCTTCACCTGCCGGGATATATTTCCGCCATCAAAGCAGGAGCGAAAACGATAATGGTTTCCTACAATGCCTGGAACGGCGAAAAAATGCATGGTAATAAATATTTGCTTACAGATGTTTTAAAAAACGAATTAAAGTTTAAAGGATTTTTAGTCTCTGATTGGGCTGCCATTGATCACCTCGAAGGCAATTATAAAAGCGATATTGAAAAATCAATTAATGCCGGGCTGGATATGATCATGATTCCAAACGCCCCCGGGCAAGACAACAATTATGTTGAGTTCATTACCCTGTTGAAGGAATTAGTGAACGAAAAGAAAGTGCCGTTAAGTAGAATTGACGATGCAGTTAGAAGAATCCTTCGCGTAAAATTTGAAATAAACATTTTCGAAAATCCTCTCACCGATAAATCATTAATGGCATCATTCGGATCGAAAGGACATAGACAAGCTGCTCGCGAATGCGTACGTCAATCTTTAGTTCTTCTAAAAAATGAAAACAAGACGCTGCCGATTTCTAAAAAAGTAAAAAATATAGTTCTTGCCGGTAAAAGCGCAGATGATATTGGAAATCAATGCGGCGGCTGGACAATTAATTGGCAGGGAAAATCCGGTAACACCATTTCCGGCGGAACAACCGTTTTACAAGCAGTAAAAAATGCGGTTTCAAAAAACACGGTTGTTAGCTATTCTAAGGATGGTTCTGAAGTAAAAGAAGCCGATGTTGTTCTTGTGGTTGTTGGAGAAAATCCCTATGCGGAAATGTTTGGCGATACCAGCGACTTAAGCTTGTCGAAAGAAGATGTTAGAGTAATTGAGACTGTAAAGAAATCGGGTAAACCTTTTGTGGTTGTTCTTTTTTCGGGCAGACCGATGATTATCGAACCGCAGTTAAAAGAGGCGAAGGCATTTGTCGCTGCATGGCTTCCGGGAAGTGAAGGCGCAGGGATAACCGATGTTCTGTTCGGCGATTTCAATTTTATGGGAAAACTTGGGCATAGTTGGCCCAAAACCATGGAACAAATTCCCATCAATGTTGGTGATAAAAATTACGATCCTTTATTTCCGTACGGCTTCGGGTTAAAATACTAACGCAATAGGACGCAGATTTGTTATGATCGTTTATGATCCGCGCTGATCATAAAAAATCTTCGTTGATCTGCGTCCTATTTCTTTTTCTTCTACAAAAAAGTAATATCATTTCAGTGTAATTGACTATTTTTCTTTCAGTCATTAAAAAAAGAATGTAAAACTGAAATGAAAATTGAAAAACCACGGTCATCCTTCCAAGTTAAAATTAGTTTTGTACTTGTTCTGCTTATAACTGCATCGTCTTATCCTCAAATTACTTTTGACGCGAATTTTGAAAGCGGAAATTTGAAATCAGTTACGATTTTGGATTCAATAAATTATCTTGTTACAACGAACGAAGATATTGGGGGGAGATGGTTTTACTTCAGAATTTCCGGCGTGCAAAATAAATTTATAAAAGTAACGGTTTCGAACTCGGATGTAAAGCGGGCAGTTTATTCGTATGATAATAAAAACTTCACACGCTTTTCCGCCGCCGAGAGCCCAGCAACGAAAACCTTCCAAAAAACTTATGAGCAAGATACCGTTTACGTTGCTTATTACACTCCTTACACGTTAAGTTTTTTGCGAGAACGAATTAAGCAATGGAGCGCCTCTCCGTATGCTAAAGTTGATACGCTTGGCTATACGCTGCGTAATTTACCGATCCACGAACTGACTATAACCGATCCGGCGATTCCCGATTCGTTAAAATATCATGTTTGGGTTCATGCGCGAACGCATCCAAGTGAGACACCAAGTTCATGGCAATTTGATGGATTTATAGAAAGTATTCTTGCAGAGAATGAAGTGATACAATTTTACCGCGAGCACATTGTTTTCCACTGCATTCCTTTTACAAATCCCGATGGCGTTTCTTACGGAAGATCACGCACAAACTATGATGGTGTTGATGTTGAATCGAATTGGAATAAGAGCGATGCGACAACGACTGCTGAAGTGAAAATTCTTAAAGCAAGAATGTCAGAAATAAACAGCAAAAAAGTTCTTTCGATCTTCCAAAATCTACATTCGCAAGCTTCACCGTCTTGCACATTTTGGGTTCATACAGCTTCTTCAACTTCGGAGTATTATTATCATTCCGAAAATCTATTTTCAAATTTGAATACGTCAGGCAATCCCTATTTCACACAAGCTGATTATAGTTATTCCAATTTATCATCTACTTTCCCTGAAGGTTGGCTATGGAATAATTGGGGAGATAAAGTTGTAGCGTTAACGTATGAAACGCCGTACGATTATTATTCCACCGGTAAAGAAGTAACAAACGAAAACCTGAGTTATTTAGGTGAACGGTTTATGTATTCTATTTCCGAATATTTACAACTCTCTCATCCGAAATGGATTATTCTTGATAATAAAAACATCGCAAGTTTTTGGACTCCATCAACAACAGGAACAGAGTTTTTTGGTGATAATTATTTTACGACGAATGGATCAAGCCAAATCGATCCGGCAGTGTTTCAAACGGTTATTATTCAACCCGGGAAATATGATGTTTACGCATGGTGGCAGTCAGATGCGGCGAACGCATACGATACGAAATTCGTAATTGAGGGAAACGGTAAGCTGACGAGTGTAGAAAAGAGTCAAAAAGTTGACGGCGGCGAATGGAATTATCTTTCGACCGTGAATCTTTTCAACTCCGGTGCGGTCAAGATTTCTGTTGGTGAGGTTGCAAATGGACAAGTTGTCGCGGATGCGTTCAGAATAATTTATACAGGAAATCCTGTTCACGTCGCTGATGCTTATTCACCAAGCGGGTTTCAGCTTTATCAGAATTATCCTAATCCGTTTAATCCTATCACAGTAATCAGTTGGCGGTTGACAGTCAGCAGTAACGTTACACTAAAAGTATATGATGTTTTAGGAAATGAAATTGCCACGTTGGTAAACGAAGAGCAACAAGCAGGCAATCATTCCGTAAGTTTTGATGCAGCTAACAACAACCAACGAACCACTAACTCATTGCCCAGCGGAGTTTATTATTACAAGCTGCAGGCTGGAAAATTCTCTCAGACAAAAGGAATGATCTATTTAAAGTAAAGACAAATTATCCTTGACATTGACTGTTTTTTTTTTAACTTTTGTGCGAGGTAGAACTTCAATTTTCTAATTTATCATTAGAAATAAACCTCAGGAAATTTAGTTTCGAGGTCTGTATGAAAAAGTTAATTCGTTGGTCTGTATTCGTTTTTGTTTTAATCCTCTCCACAAATTCACTTCCGCAATGGTCTCCGGCAGCCGGTAATTTAGACACAAAGCAATGGGGCTTTGGCTGGGCTATTGATGCTGTTGACAGTAACTGCGCCGTTATTTCTCTTTCACCAGGAAAGCAGCTCTATAGAACATTGGATGGCGGAAAATTCTGGGAAACAATCGCTCCGTCAGATTTGTCTACAACCGGGATAATAAATGTTTCCTTGACTGATAGTTTGCATATCTGGTTTGGTTCATCAGAGGGTAAAATATGCTTCACTTCAGATGGCGGGAAAAATTGGGCAATTCAATTTGATGACACTGCTAAAACTAATTTTATGAATTATATCAAAATGTTTGACTCCCAAAACGGAATTGCAATGGGGGATGGAATGCAATCATCCAACATTCCCATTTTTCTAAAAACAACAGACGGAGGAACAAATTGGATATCTGTAAACGATTCGGTGCTTGGAGCTTTTTCAGGTGATACTTGGAGAAGGTTAGATTTCATTTCTCCAAATTTCGGCTATTTTTATGAGAGCGGTCTAAATCCTCAATCTATGTATAAAACTACCGATGGCTGTAAAACATGGAAAAAAGTGCAAACACCTTCATCCGTTCACGTGCTAAATTTTTACGATGAAAATCTTGGGCTTTGTTATGGGCTTAATTCAAAAATGGGAAAAGGGGCAATTCACCGGACTACAAACGGCGGAGGTTCATGGGAAGAACTTGTTTTTCATCCTGAAACAAATTGGGGAAATGATATTGAATTTTTAAAAAACGATCCTTCAAAAGTTTGGCTTACCAATTACAACAGTCTTTATTTTAGTAGCGATTCCGGGAAAACATGGGTACAGCAGCTATTACCGAATGCATCAAATATTAAAGGAAGGGATTTAGTTTTTACAGATAATTTAGTCGGTTGGTTTTTATGCGATAGTATGGTTTATAGAAATTTGCAAAGTGATTATATATACCCGATTGTAAAAGTCGAGAGCGAAAATTTTTCTCCCATCGGATTTTCATTAGAGCAGAATTATCCAAATCCGTTCAATCCGAGTACAGTAATCAGTTGGCAGTTGGCGGTCGGCAGTTTTGTAACTCTAAAAGTTTATGATGTCCTCGGTAATGAAGTTGCAACTTTGGTGAACGAAGAACAACAAACCGGGATGCATAATTTCGAATTAGAAATGAGGAATTACGAATTGTCCGGCGGAGTATATTATTACAGGTTGCAAGCGGGAAACTTCGTTCAGACAAAAGGAATGATTTATTTGAAATAAGGTAATTAAACATAAATTTTCAATTTTATGAAGGAGGAAAATATGAAAACAAAAATCCATCTCTCGAATAAATTTGCTTTCGTTATTCTGTTGTTCATGGTGTCCCAACTGTTACAAGCGCAGTGGGTAAAACAAAACAGTGGAACTACTGAAAGACTTGCCGATGTTGTGATGCTCGATTCTTCAACTGCGATTGTTGTTGGTGAACAGCAAAATATTTGGAAAACTACAAATTCCGGTGAAACATGGAATTTTATCGGGTTGCCCTGGAGTTTCCCGATGAACTGGAAAAGCGTTTCTTTTGCCGATAAACTGAACGGAGTAATTGCCGGTAGCAATGTTATTACTACTACCGATGGCGGCGAAACCTGGGAGCCTGAATTCTATTCATACGATAAAAATTTTCTGAGTGCACTGCGTTTGGACGCGAAGTACATTTATGCTGGAGATGATTCCGGTTATGTTTACCGCACAATTGATAGTGGAAAGACCTGGTCGGCAGAGAAAATCAGCGCGTATCCAATTCGTTCAATCTTTGCTTATCTCGGACCAAATATGTCTGATTTACCTCTCTACGCATTGACATCGCATTCAATTATTAGAAAGAATGACTTTTATCCCAGCGCTCCGTGGAATGAAAAAGAACTTGAATTTTTCAGCGGCTTGGGCTCCGAAGCGTACAGCGGCGAATCTTGCAATGGCGGAGGAGGATCAACATTTATCGTGGGAGTGCAAGGAGATTGGCGTGCCGCTCCGGTAATACTACGACAAAAAATGTCAGACACAAGCTGGTCGTCAGCTAATCTTTTTCCATCTCCAGATGGAGAACTTTATGGAGTTTCTGCGCCTTCATCAAGTATAATTTATGCATGCGGCTCTTCCGGGCT
>Ga0100389_1002003_pt1 | contig 16311 bp, 16 predicted proteins | sample CryGeymeta201513_FD_81537 | JGI IMG/M metagenome (GOLD analysis project Ga0100389, IMG submission 81537) | Groundwater microbial communities from Crystal Geyser aquifers in Utah, USA - Crystal Geyser metaG 2015-13 | ecosystem: Environmental > Aquatic > Deep subsurface > Groundwater | place: USA... | reverse complement strand
TCGAAGTAACTTTGTGCGCGATCGGCGATGTCGGCCTGGGTTTCGATGCGGCGATTGATCGCCCTGCCCTGTTCGGCGATCTCGGCCAGGTAGCGAGTGCGTGCACCGGGGATGAGGATGGTGGCGCGCGGTTCCTTGATCTTGACGTCCAGTTGCGGCTCGAAATTGCAACGCGGCTTTTCGCGTCCCGAGTCCCGAGTCCCGAGTCCCGATAGTTTCTGCCGCAGCAACCGACACAGATTCACGAACATCCAGGTGATGCCCGGATCGTTGAACTGGCTGGCAATGGTGGGGTACACCGGCACGTCTTCGTCTTTGCTCTGGAACGCGACGCGGTTGCGCTTCCACTGCTTGCGCACGTCGCGCAGGGCATCCTCGGCGCCGCGTTTGTCGAACTTGTTGAGCACCACCAGTTCGGCGAAGTCGAGCATGTCGATCTTTTCGAGCTGGCTGGGCGCACCAAAATCCGAGGTCATCACGTACACCGGGAAATCCACCAGATCGACGATCTCCGAATCGCTCTGGCCAATGCCGGCGGTTTCCACCATCACCAGATCAAAGCCCAGGCTCTTGAGGAAGGCAATGCAATCGCGCAATACCACGTTGGTGGCCGCGTGCTGGCGACGCGTGGCCATCGAGCGCATGAACACCCGCGGTGAGCGTAGTGCGTTCATACGGATGCGATCGCCGAGCAACGCACCACCGCTGCGGCGGCGGGTGGGATCGACCGAGATCACGGCAATGCGCATCTGCCCAAACGCTTGCAGAAAGCGGTTCATCAGTTCATCGGTAACGCTGGACTTGCCGGCGCCGCCGGTGCCGGTGAGGCCGATGACGGGCACTGCGTGCCCGCGGGACTGGGGACTGGGGACTCGGGACTGGGAAGAAGCAGGCGCAGAAGCCCATATCGTGCGCAGGTTTGCCAGTTCCGGCTCTGAAAAAAGGCCATCCTCGATAGCGGAAAGCATCCGACCAATGCCGATTTCGTCATCAAGGCCGGGCATCTCCTGTTTTTCCGGGTCCCGGCTTCTTGCGCTCCCCAGTCCCAGCTTCTGCGAGTCCCGGCCCCTGGCCGCCCGCGCCACCACGTCCTCGATCATCGGCACCAGCCCCAGATGCATGCCATCGTTGGGGTGGTAGATGCGCTCGACGCCGTAATCGTGCAACTCGCGGATTTCTTCCGGGGTGATGGTGCCGCCACCGCCGCCGAACACGCGGATATGGCCGGCACCGCGCTCGCGCAGCATGTCTACCATGTACTTGAAATATTCGACGTGGCCGCCCTGATAGCTCGACAGGGCGATGGCGTCGGCATCCTCTTGCAGCGCGGCGCGCACCACGTCCTCGACGCTGCGGTTGTGGCCGAGGTGAATCACCTCCGCGCCTTGCGCCTGGATCAGCCGACGCATGATGTTGATCGCCGCATCGTGGCCATCGAACAGGCTGGCGGCGGTGACGAAGCGCAGCGGGCTGGTGGCTGGGCTGGTTTCAGCGCACGGTTGCGACGGCAGCGAGGTCGGTACGGCAACCGGGCGGGCGGGTGTGCTCATGCGGTGACACCTTGGCGATGCGAGACAGGCCGCCATTGTAACGCCTGCCTCGATACCGTTCGGCTAGCGGCCACGAGCCGCAATTCCGTCCGGTGGGCAGCCAAGCGCCCCAATCCCGTCATTCCCGCTTTCGCGGGAATGACGCCGCTAAAGTAAGTGCCATTCTCATTCGACCCCGATTTTTCGCTTCACGGGTACTTGCAATATGATATCTTTATGATATGTTTTAGATCCACATTGGAGAGCCACCATGAAAGAACAACCAATTCGCTCGCTGCCCGGCATCCCGATGCTGCTGGGCCTGATCGCCACATTGCTGGCCGATGGCTACGCCGCCTTCAACGCCGTTGCCGCGGGTGCGGGGCCGTTGCCGATTCTGGCGCTCATTCTGGTCGCCACCGTACTGCTGTTCTGCCTCGGTGGCTTTTACATGGTCGAGCCCAATCAGGCCGCCGTGCTCAGCCTGTTCGGCAAGTACGTCGGCACGGTCAAGGATCAGGGCCTGCGTTGGAACAATCCGTTTTTTGCCGCCAAGAAGGTCAGCCTGCGCGTGCGCAACTTCGAGAGCGGGCGGCTGAAGGTCAACGAACTGGACGGCAGCCCGATCGAGATCGCCGCAGTGATCGTGTGGCAGGTGGCCGACTCGGCGGAGGCGGTGTACAACGTCGACGACTATGAGAGCTTCGTGCACATTCAGTCCGAAGCGGCGCTGCGTGCGATGGCCACCAGCTACCCGTACGACCAGCACGACGACAGCCAGATTTCGCTGCGTTCGCATTCGGCGGAAATCTCGCAGCACTTGAAGGAACAGCTCGATGAGCGCCTGACCACTGCCGGCGTCAACGTGATCGATGCGCGCATCAGCCATCTGGCCTATGCGCCGGAAATCGCGCAGGCGATGTTGCAGCGGCAACAGGCCGGCGCCGTGATCGCCGCCCGTACCCGCATCGTCGAGGGCGCCGTCAGCATGGTGGAAATGGCCCTGTCGCAACTCAAGGAGCGCGGCGTGGTGGAACTCGACCCGGAGCGCCGCGCTGCCATGGTCAGCAACTTGCTGGTGGTGTTGTGCTCGGATCGCGCGACGCAACCGGTGGTGAACACCGGCACACTGTACTGACATGGCGGAGAAGAAGGCCTACCCGCTGCGCATCAACGCCGCGATTCTCGCGGCGGTGCAGCGCTGGGCCGATGACGAGCTGCGCTCGGTCAATGCGCAGATCGAATATGCGCTGCGCGATGCGCTGCGCCGCAGCGGGCGGCTGAGTGCCGCTGCGGCGAAAACAGCGAACGACACCGACAAACCTGACGAGGCATGACCATGACCGATACCCGTTGGACTTACAAAGTCATCGACTTGAAAGGCAGCTTTTTTGCCGCCACCGTAGCGAGCGCACAGATCGAGGAAGCGTTGAACCGGCTTGGCATGCAGGGTTGGGAACTGGTCGCTGCGGATACCGCGCAAAAACCGTTCCAGCCGATTCGTGCGATCCTCAAGCGCCCGCTGTAATCCGAGGACACCGTCATGACCTTGCCACGTTTTGTTTGCGTCGTGACGCTCTGCCTGGCAGGGTTCGCAGGCATGGCCACGGCGCAGGATTACGCCGAGCAGCAACGCAAGGCGGCGGCGCTGCTCGACGCGCTGGATGCCGGCCACTATGAAGCAGCGCGCGCCGACTTCGATGCGGTTGTGGGCGAAGCGCTGCCGGCTGATCGCTTGCGCCAGGTGTGGGAATCGCTGCCGCAACAACTGGGCCCCACCCTGCAACGCGGCGCGGCGCATCCGGAGCGAATCAACGGCCTGAGCGCGGTGGTGACGCCGCTGCATTACCGCCTCGCCAGCCTCGATGCACTGGTTACCTTTGATGGCGACGATCGCATCAACGGCTTCCGGCTGGTGCCTGGCCAGCCGACGCAACCGCCACCTGCAGCAACGCCGGAGAATGCGCCATTCAGCGAGCGCGAAGTCAGCATCGGGCCGGATATCAGCGGCATTCCCGGCACCCTCACGCTGCCGCGCGGTGCTGGCCCCTTCCCCGCCGTGCTGTTGCTTGCCGGCTCCGGCCCGAATGATCGCGACGAGACGATTGGCCCGAACAAGCCATTGCGTGATATCGCCTACGGTCTGGCAACCCACAACATTGCGGTGCTGCGTTACGACAAGCGCAGCCATGCCCGGCCGCAGGATTTCGCCACCGGCGATTACACCGTCGAGGACGAAGTGATCCGCGACGCGCTGGCCGCTGCCAAATGGCTGCGCCAGAGCAAAGGCATCGACCGCCGCCGCGTGTTCGTGCTCGGCCACAGCCTCGGCGCCATGCTGGCGCCGCGCATCGCTGCACAGGACAAGCGCATCGCCGGCCTCATTTTGCTGGCGCCGCCGGCGCGGCCACTCGAAGACGCGATTGTCGATCAGATGACCTACCTCGCCGGCATCGATGGAACTTTCGCCAGTGATGAGCGCGCCGCCATCGACGCGGTGCGCGAACAAAGCGAGCGTGTGCACGCGCTGCAAGAAGGCGACGCACCGGCGGCAGACACCCTGCCGCTGAACATCCCAGCCGCGTACTGGCTCGACCTCAGAGGCTACGACCCGGTCGCCGCCGCGCTGAAATTGACCGTGCCGATGCTGGTGCTGCATGGCGCGCGCGATTACCAGGTCACTGCCGCCGAGTTTGCCCGCTGGCAGCAAGCACAATGGTTACCGGGCAGCGACGCGAGCCCGCGCGTCACCGTCAAACAGTACCCGCGGCTCAACCACCTGTTCATGGCTGGCGATGGCCCGTCGATACCCACCGAGTATGCCCAGCCGGGCAATGTCGATCCGGCAGTGATTGCCGACATCGGCAACTGGATCAACGCGCAATAATGCCGATCATGGGCGCCGATCACCACCTGCTCAACAGCGACTGGGCCGACGCGATCCCGGCAGCACTGGCGCGTGGGCGCAGCGCCGCGGTCGCGCGGCAACTCGCCAGCGCACACTGGCTGCTGCGCCGAAAGAGCGATGGCCGTTATCTGGCAACCGCCAACCGCGCCGGCGATATCCGTGCCCTGCAGCCGCTATCGAGCGCACAACGCCACGCGCTGCGGCGACTGCTGCGCGAACAACCGCATCGCCGCACTCTGCCGCTGGCCGGGCTGCGCCACCATCTGGATGCGCTCGGCATTCCCGCCGATTACGGCACCATGCACCAGTTGCCGCCGGTCGCCGAACCCGCCCGTCTCAGCCTGGCCGGCGCGGATCGCTACCAGCGCCCGTTGTGGTTGTTGCCAAGCGTGGCAACGGCATGGCAAGCGATGCGCAACGCGGCGCAGGCACAGGGCGTGATGCTGGATGCGATTTCCGGCTTTCGCAGCCACGACTATCAGCTCGGCATTTTCCGCCGCAAGCTGGCACGCGGCTTGGCGGTCGCAGAAATACTGGCGGTCAACGCCGCACCGGGTTTCAGCGAACACCACGGCGGTTTTGCGCTCGACATCGGCACCCCCGGCGAACCGCCCGCGGAAACCGGCTTCGAGCACACCGCCGCGTTTGCCTGGCTGTGCGCGAACGCTGACACTTTCGGTTTTGCCATGAGCTATCCGCGCGACAACCGGCATGGCATCGTCTACGAACCGTGGCATTGGGCGCATCGCAGCGACGAAACCCGTCGCACTAACACCCCCTCATAACCCCGGTAGCCCGGGTAGAGGCGAAGCTGAAACCCGGGGCGCATCGCGCCAGAAACCCGGGGCGTATCGCGCCCGAAACCCGGGGCGCATCGCGCCCGAAACCCGTGACCGACACCCGTTCACCGAACACCCACGAAACCCAAAACCGCGATACACACGTCGCGCGTCAATCCCGGGTTACGGCCTGCGGCCTAACCCGGGCTACCACAGCGCACGCAAACCGGCACCACTGCACGCCAAAAACCCCTGGTAGCCCGGGTAGAGGCGAAGCCGAAACCCGGGGCGCATCGCGCCCGAAACCCGGGGCGCATCGCGCCCGAAACCCGGGGCGCATCGCACCCGAAACCCGGAAGCCCATCGCGCCGCCGCAGCCCAGATTACGAGCCATCGACGATCCGCCACAGGTACAAGCCGGCCAGTGTTCGAAACGGGCCCCACGCCTCGCCGCGCGCGGCCAGTGCCTTCGGTGCCGGCATGTCATCGAGTTTGTCGAGTAGTTGCGCGCCCTTGCGCACGCCCAGATCATCGACCGGCAGGATATCGGGGCGACCCAGACGAAACATCAGCAGCATCTCCACCGTCCAGCGGCCAATGCCACGCACCGCGGTCAGGGCTTCGACGATGGCCTCGTCATCCATGCCGGAAAGCCGCCGCGCACTGGGCACCTCACCGGCGCTGGCGCGCTGCGCCAGATCGCGCAGGGCCAGCACCTTGTTGCCCGATACCCCACAACTGCGCAAGGTGGTTGCATCGACCGACAACAACGCGTCGGCGTCGAGTCGCTGTGATCCAAGCGCGACTTCCACCCGCCCAACGATGGTGGCGGCGGCTTTGCCGGAAAGTTGCTGATACAAAATCGAGCGCGCCAACGCATCGACGGTTTCAAATGGCTTGCGCCAACCATCGGGTTCGATCGGGCCGATGCGCTTGATCCACGCACCGAGCTTGCGATCGCGCTTGGCCAGATGCGCCTGTGCGGCAATCAGGTCAAATCCACGTGCATGCTTCGCCATCGGCTCACTCCGCCATCGAAAACGCGAAAGTCACGGCAATGCCCAGCCAGGCCAGAATCAGCAGGCTGCCACCAAACGGCGCCAGTGCGGTTGACGTGCCCCACAATGCGGCCGCGGCCAGGCTGCCGGCGAACAACAGCAGACCGGCGAGCATCACCGTCAGCACCGCCTGAAACGCACGACCTGCCCCGATTCCGGCCAGCGCCAGTATGGCCACGCCATGGCCGAACGCGAACGCGGCTGCCACGCTGAGCCGCGCCTGTGCATCGCCGGACAGCCCGTGCGACGCATATGCCGCGGCAGCAACGGCCAGCGCCGCCAGTAACGCAGCAATCACGCGCAGCGCACGGCTGAAACGCGCAGCGCCAGCGGATACTGTCACTTCGCTGGCTCGATAAACGCAGTGCGTGGTTTGCGCAGGTTGGCCACCTTGTACGGCGACAACGCGAACTGCCAGCCATCGCTCCGTCGCGCGAAGACTTCGCTTTGGCTGCGCCACTGTGCAACCCGTGACGATGCCGTCGCAATCCCAGCGTCCACGACCGGTTCGTCGGCATTTGCCTGCACCGCAGCACGTTCGAATGCCTCGCGCTCGCTGGCGTGCTTCATCGCCCGCGTTTCATCGAATTGCACCGTGAAGCGCGCCCACGGCGCCTCGTCGTGTTGCCACAGGGTCAAACCAATCGTGAGGCCATCGGCAGTGACAAAACGCGCTTGCAAGGCATCCGCTGGCGGCGCACCCTCGGCCTTGGCCACGTCTTCCAGGCGCAAGCCCTGCAAAAAACCGTCCACACCATCGACCGCGGCTTGCAGCGGCCGCTTGCCCTTGGCCAAGCCGGCAAGTACCCATTGCGTGTCGTTGCTGGCATTGCGACTGAGCGTGACCGTTTCGCCCTTGCCCGGCGTGATTTCGACCGCCACGATCCGGCGCGGATCGATATCGATCAAATCGCGCTGCAACCAGTTTTCGGCCTTGCGCTCGGGGGCAATGTCGAGATCGGCGAGCCACGATTGCGCCGCGTCTGGAACCCGCACATAACTGCCTTTGCCTTGCGGATTGTTGACGCCGATGATCAACGCCAGCGGCTCGCCACCGCCGCTGATATCGAGCCGCGCACCGCGCGCATCCTTGCCATCGCTGTCCGCGACACCCAGCCGCGAATAGTTGGCCGGGTTTGCCGTTTTCGCTTCGACCCGCTGCGCCAGCGCCAGCCGCAACAGGTAGTCGCGCAATTTACCGGTATCCGCCGGCCAGCCGGCGCGTTGTTGCACCCGCCACGCATCATCGCTGCGGCGCAGCACCACGTCGCCTTTGTCGGCGCCGCTGATGCGCACTTCATCGATCGCGTTGATGCGATCATTCAGACCTGCAAAGACCGGGCCGTTACCGACATCGGCACGCTCGGGTGCACGCTTGCTCAGCAATACCACCGCAACCGCGAGCAGTGATGCCGCCACAGCAAGACGCATGAGGGCTCGTGTCATTGCCGTTCCTCGCTTTACTTGCACCATTACCCGGCACGCCGGCGCCGTGCGCGCAACCCGGCGAAGCCCAGCGCGAACAGGCTCACCAGCAGCGGCATGCCCAATATGTTGATCAGCTTCAGGTGCATGCCCAAGGCCTCGATATCGCGATTCAGGCCCAACTGCACATCGCGCAGTTCCTTGCGGATACGCAGCTTCTGCTGCTGAAAACGTTCCAGCTCGGCCTGTTGCTCGGCGGAGAGCAGCGCGCTGCCGCCCTCGCTGTGCTGCCCCTGCAACGCCGACAAACGCCGCTCGGTCTCGATCAACTGCGCCTGCAATTCACTTTCCTTGACGCGAAAGCGCTCCTCGGCGCGTCGCTTGAGTGCCTCGACTCGCGCAAACGGCCGACTGGAGCCGGCGCGGGTACGCACCGCGATCAGGTCGCTGCTGCCCACCAGATTATCCACCGCGTTGATCACAAAATCGCCGTTGCCGGCAAACGGGTTCAAGGCGCGCTGGCCGAGCACGCTTTGCACGCTCACCCACATCCGATCCGCGAGCAGGTCGCTGTCGGCAACCACGATGATCGAACCATCCGCCGTGCCCTGCACGATCTGATTGGCCGCCTTGCGCTCCGGGAATGCGGTCTTCAGCGAACCACTGAGACGGCCTGCCAGCACATAGCGATCGCCGCTCGGCTTGAAATCCTCGAACAGATTGGCGGGATCGGGCAGAAAACGTACCTTGTCCACGCTGGTGAGGGCGGCGGCATCGGACGACTGCGCCAATGGCTCCAGGCTGAGCGTACTGTCCGCGCTCAGCGTCAATGCGCCGGCAGTGGAGAGATTGAACGATTCGATCTGCGCGGAGACCACATCGCGCTGATTCAGCGCTTCGGCCGACAGCCCCAGCACACCCAGATGGCGCACCGGCTGCGCACTACCCGGGCTCTGCACCTGCAACGCATAACGCGAATCGAGCACCACCTTGCCGGGATCGAACTGCACGCCCCAGGCGGTGAACAGCTTGCCCATATCCGAACTTTGCGCGGCAAACATCGTGCTCGGGTCGCCGGCGCCGGCACCCACAGCAGCCTCCGAATACGGATCGACGAGCGCCAGCAGCTTGCCGCCGCGCAGCACGAATTGATCGATGGCGTACAGACTGTCATCACTCAGGCCCTTGGGATGTACCAGCACCAGCGCGTCGACATCCGGAGCAATATCGCTGATCGGCAGCTGTAAACGGCGCAACTCGAACAATTGGTTGAGCTCATTGTCGATCACCCAGCCGTCGCTGGCCTGGCCGCTCGCAGGATCGTAGCCGGGCGCCAGCGGCAGGCTGGAATACAGCGCCACCACCGAACGCTGGTCGGTGCTCAAGCTCGAGATCAGCTTGGCGATGTCGTACTCAAGAAAGGATTCCTTGCTCGGTTGAAAAAACGGGACGATGGTCTGGCCATCGGTGGCATTGGTACCCACCAGACCGAAAAACAGGGTTGCCCCGGAACTGCCCACCGGCACCGCTTGCAGACCATAGCTGCCGGCACGATCCTCGGCTTCGGAAAATGGCAGGGGGTCGATCACCTGCAAGCGAAGTTTGCCGTGCGAACGCGATGCCATCTCTTCCAGCAGTTCGCGCACGCGCTGCGCATAGATGCGCAATTGCGGCAGGTCGCGTGCCGCCTGATCGGAAAAATAGAAGTACAGATGGATCGGCTCATCGATTTTTTCGATGATGCGCAAGGTACCGGGCGACAACGTGTACAGCGCGTTTTCGGTCAGATCAACACGCCAGCCGCGCAGGCCGACCGTGCCGATCGCCACCAACGCCATGAACGCCAGCGCCAGAACCAGCAGATTGGAAAGGCCCAGCAGACGGTTTTGCAATCGATTCATCGGCAATCCTCAATCGGATTTTTTCATGGTGATCACCAACACGGTCGCGTACAGCCAGGCGGCAATCACCAGCAGAAAAAACACCAGATCACGCAGCTCCAGCACGCCCTTGGCGATCGCCTGAAAATGGGTGAGAAAACTCAGCTGAGCGATGGCATCGACCAACAGCGCCGGCAACCAGGGGCGGACAAAATCCAGCACCAGCGGATAGCCGGTAAAGAGCATGCCGAAACAGACCACCACCGAAAGGATGAATGCGATTACCTGGCTGCGGGTTGCGGCTGACAGGCAGCCGCCAACGGCGAGAAACGCGCCGGCCATGAGCAGGCTGCCAACGTAGCCGGCGGCAATCACGCCATGGTCCGGGTCGCCCAGGTAGTTGATGGTCAGCCAGACCGGAAAGGTGAGCAGCAATGCCAGCGCAATGAACGCCCAAGCCGCCAGAAACTTGCCCAGCACGGCCTGCCACTGGGTCACCGGCAAGGTAAGCAACAGTTCGATGGTGCCGGTGCGGCGTTCTTCCGCCCACAGCCGCATCGCTACCGCTGGTACCAAAAACAGGTACAGCAGCGGCTGCAGCAGGAAGAACGGCTGTAGATCGGCCTGACCGCGTTCGTACAGGCCGCCCACATAGAACGTCAACATGCCGGCCAGCAACAGAAAAATCACGATGAACACGTAGGCAACCGGGGTGGCGAAATAACTCGCCAGTTCACGCCGAAAGACCGCACGGGTTGCATTCATGGCGACACCAGGGTGGGTTGGGTAATGCTGCGGAATACGTCTTCCAGACGCGCCGGTTCCACCTGCAACTGCGCGAACGCCACGCTCCGCTCGCGCAGGCGCTCGGCTACCGCCGTGAACAGGTCGTGGCCAGGAACCGCGAGCACGATCATGCGGCCATCGACCGGGTCATTTTCCACCCCCGCCACACCCGCGAGGCCTTCCAGCGCCGAACGTGCGGCCACCGAATCGGCCGCGCGCACCGACAGGGCGCCGGTGTAACGCGAGCGCGCCAACAGCTCGGCCGGGGTGGCATCGGCCATGATGCGGCCGTCCGCGATGATGATCGCGCGCGTACACACCGATGGCACTTCTTCCAGGATATGGGTGGAAATCAGGATCGTGCGATCCGGCGACATCTCGCGGATCAAACCACGCACTTCGTGCTTCTGGTTCGGGTCAAGGCCATCGGTGGGCTCGTCGAGTACCAGCACCGGCGGATCATGCAAAATCGCTGCGGCCAGGCCCACCCGCCGGCGAAAGCCCTTGGATAACGTGTCGATGGTTTGCTGCAACACCGATTGCAAAGACAACCGGCCGACCACGTAATCCAGGCGTTGCCGACGGTGATTGCCGGTCAATGCACGGCTATCGGCGATAAAACGGAGAAACGCCAGCACCGTCATTTCGGCGTAGCTCGGCGCGCCCTCGGGCAGGTAGCCCAATACCCGCCGCGCGGCCAGGGTTTGTGTCTGCACATCGTGGCCGCACACCGTGGCAGTGCCGTCACTCGGGCCGATGAAGCCAGCGATCATCTTCATGGTGGTCGACTTCCCCGCCCCGTTGGGGCCGAGAAACCCGAGCACTTCACCGGGCTGGACGCTGAAACTGACACGATCGACAACCAGGTGCTCGCCGTAACGCTTGCTCAATGCCGTAGTCTGAATCATGGTCATGCATCCTTGATGCACACAGCGCCACCGCGCAAGAACGCAAACCGGCGCTACCTGCTGGCAGTCTGTCGGGCTTGACGCTGATCTACTGCGGAAAAGCCGAGATTGGTCAAGCCCGACAGGCTGCCAGGATTGGTTGTTGTCTGGGCAGCCCTCACCGTATCCCACTACCGGGCCGCGCACTGGCGGCGAGGCTTGCCCGCCCGCCGCCAGCGGCGCTTATTTTACCGGCCAGTAGACATTGAAGGTGGTGTCTTCGACCGAGGTGCCTTCGATGTCGTTCAGGTACTCTTCAAACGCGCGGTCCTGCAGCACCTCACCGTGCGTCAACGCGTAGGCGCGCAGTTGATCGCGCGCCACCGGCAGGCCGGCCGGGTGGCCGCCGTAGACGGTTTTCAGCGCGCGGCCTTCGTAGCTGCGGCCGAACTGCACTTCGCCCTCCAGCGTGATCGACGCCGGATCGAGTGGCTCGGCGACCACCGCCAGGTCTTCGGCACCGGGAAGTTCGACCGCGTCCGCAGCCGACTCATCACCCGCGACCGCCTCCGCAACGTCCGCACTGGGTGCGGGCACTGGCACGGCGCCCTTCCTGCGTACCGGGTAGGCCACATCAAAATCGTAGGTGTCGGAACCGAAGTTGGTGGTGATCAAGCGGTACGGGCCTGCCGGCTCAAGACCGTTCTTGGCGATGACCTGCCGCAGCCACTTGAGCTGGTTGATCATCGCGGCTTCCACCGCGTTGATGTTGCGCTCCGATGAGGTCGGAACGTACAGGATGTCCTGCGCGGGAACCTGCACCGACTCGATGACGATACCGCTGTAGTCCATGTTCGGGATGGTGGCAAACATGGCGGCCATCGCTTTCAGGCCACTGTCCATGTCATCGCCAACGGTACGCGCAAGGTACATGCCGGCGAAACGGCCAAGCAGATCCCAGCCATAATCGACCCGGTAACGCTGGCGAATCTCGGTGGTCTTGCCCTTGCGCTCGATCTCAAAACGCATCGACTTGCTGCTGCCACGCGCGTCATTGTCGAGCGCGAAACGCAGCTTGCGGACCTTGCCCGAGTCGTCGCTGTCGACCAGTTCCCAGGCGCCGGCACCGATCTCATCAAACATCGAGCGGTATTCAAAACGCGCACCCAGACCGAACTCGGGGCCGACAAGCTCGGCACGCAAGCGCGGATCATGCAGATACAGGGCGTTCCAATCGGAGAAGCGCTTGAACCCGTTCAGCGCGTCAAACACGATCCGCGGCGGGCGGTTGGTTTCTATGCTGTCGTCATAGACACGGTGGTCGGGTAGCGTCACGGCGAACACCACGAACACCACGATGACGATGACGATGGCAAGCAAAAATTCGTAAACACGGACCATTCGAGAGATCTCCACGAGCGACAGGCAGCCCATCGACGCACGTGGTCGCCGGGCCGGACGGGGAATCGTAACAGGTGGCAGGGCCGGCGCACAGCCTCCCATGCACTTTGGGAACCTCCCGAAACCGGCTACGCGACCGGACTGAGCGAGCCGCGTGGCAGCGCAGGGAAGACACAGGCGTTGCCGCGAAGCGGCCGTATGCGGCGATGCGCGGTGTCCACCCGGCAAGTTGCCCAGCAATTTGCCACCATCACACCAACTTCAACTCAAAGGCCTTGAGCACGGCGCGGGTGCGGTCGCGTACGCCGAGCTTGGACAGAATGTTGGAAACGTGGTTTTTCACTGTTCCTTCAGCAACATGCAGGGAATTGGCGATCTCCTTGTTGGAAAAGCCACCGGCCATCAGGCGCAGAATCTCGGTTTCGCGCTCGGTCAGCGGGTCGGGTTTCTCCAGGCTGACAAAGTCGTTGTGCAGGTGCTCCAGGCCGGACAACAACCGCTGGGTGATCGCCGGTTGCACCAGCGAGCCGCCTTCCGCGACCGCCTTGATCGCGCTGACCAGTTGATCGAGCGAGACATCCTTGAGCAGGTAGCCGCGCGCACCGGCCTTGATCCCGGCCAGCACCAGTTGATCGTCATCGAATGTGGTGAGAATGATGGTTGGCGGCAGGTCGCCGCGCTGCGCCAGCGCCTGCAACGCCTCCAGCCCGGACATCACCGGCATGCGCATGTCCATCAACACCACATCTGGACGGACGGTGGCGATCAAATCCAGCGCCTGACGGCCGTCGGCGGCCTCACCCACCACTTCGATGAGGTCATCGCACAGCGCCAGCAGCGAGCGCACGCCCTGCCGCACCAGAGTCTGATCATCAACCAGGCATACGCGAATCATGAGCAGGCTCCAAAGGCAGGTGAACTTCCAGCGCGAAACCGCGGCCGCGCGCACTCGATAGCGCCATTGTGCCGCCAACGGCGGCCAGACGCTCGCGCATCCCGCGCAGGCCATTGCCGGAGGTGACGTGTTCAGCGCCACGCCCATCATCCCGGGCATGCAGTACAACCGCGCTGCCCGAGCGCTGGACACGCAGGCTCAGGGTTCTGGCTTCCGCATGCCGCACGGTATTGGTGATGATCTCCTGGGCGCAGCGCAGCAACACATGCGCGCACTCGGGGTCTTCCAGCGCAAAATCCTCCGGCATGTCCAGCGCTATCTCCAGCGCCGGCACCCCTTCACACAATGCACGCATGGCGGCGCCCAGTTCAATCCGGCCATCCTCACGCAACTGGCTGACCGCCTCGCGGACATCGGTCAGCAACAGCTTGGCCAGCGTATGCGCCTGGCGCACGTGCTCCTGCGCCTTGCCGCTGGAGACATGGCTGGCCACCTCCAGATTGAGGCTCAACGCGGTCAGGTGATGACCCAACAAGTCGTGCAGCTCGCGCGAGATCCGCATGCGCTCGCTCAAGCGGCTGCTCTCGGCCAGCAGCGCGCGGGTGGCGCGCAGCTCCGAGTTGAGCCGGCGTTGTTCGTCGCGCGCCCGTGCCTGCTGCTTGGCGACCAGCCCGGTAACGAACGCAAAGCTGGAAAACCCAACGTACAGCGCCGATTGCAACACCGCTTCGAGCAGTGAAAAATCCTGGCCTTCAGTGAACGCCGGCACCAGTGCGACATGCTGCAAAACCAGCCAAACCACAGCGATCCCCAACGGCAACAACCACGGCAAAACGCCGGCAACCACCAGCAGCAACACGCCGCCCAATCCGCTGCCGCTGGAATGGCTGACCGCGATCGCACTGAGCGAGGCAAACAGCAACAGGCCATAGTCGTACCAGCGTGGGTGGCGCAGGCCGAGCGAACGGGTAACCAGCCAGTAGCTCAGGCCAAAGCCAAGGTAGGAAGACACCCACAGGCGCAGGTTGACATGGCTATTGAGCGCCGCATCGCCACTGTCGCCGGGGAAGTACCAGGAACTGAGCACCAACGGAATACCCACCACCGCCCAGGTGAACAAGCCGGCATAACGCAGCAATTGGGTGTGGTTCAGACGACTCAGCATGCGGCCATCATAGGCGTCGCGACGCTTCTGGCAACAGGCGAAAGGTCATGGCCAAACTCAGGCAGGCTGCATTCGACGCGATGCGTGCGTAGCGTTCACATGCCATAATCGCCCCCTGTCGCGGCCCCCCCGGTGCCTGCGCAAGCCCTTTGGAGTGCAACAGCGGAATGTCGATTCTCATTCGCGACGTGGCCGAGCACGAGCTTGAAGCCGTGCTGGCGCTGAATAATGCCGCTGGTCGAAGCATCTTGCCCATGGATCGGGAACATCTGCGGTTTTTCTTTGACTGCGCAGCGTACTTCCGGGTAGGGCTGATCGACGGCGCGCTGGCGGGGTTTCTGATTGCGCTGACCGAAGACGCCGAACACGGCAGCACCAATTTTCGCTGGTTCAAGCAGCGCTTCGAGCGTTTTTTGTACATCGACCGCATCGTGATCGCCAAAAGCCATCGCGGCGCCGGCCTTGGCCGGATTTTTTACGCCGACCTGCAAAGCTTTGCCGAGGTGCGCTCTCCGCGGATCACCTGCGAGGTTTTCCTGGAGCCGGGCAACGATATCGCGCTGCTGTTCCACGGCACCTATGGTTTCAGTGAAGTCGGCCAACAGCTAATGCCGGGCATCGAGCGCCGCGTATCGCTGCTGAGCAAGGAGATGTGCAGTTGGCCATGGGTGCAGCAAACCTACTGCAGCGGCGAGCATCCGCGCCTCCCCGAGCTACCGTGGCTGGCATCCCGCCCTCACTGCACTGGCGCCAGCCGCCAGGCGACCGGTAGCTGAGGTGTACGGTGTCGGCTGACTCCCTGGAACAGGCGGGTGAACTCAAGTTTGGCCAGGTCGGCATCGCCAATCTGCGGATTCGAACCTTCAACGTGGACACGCTGATCGCCGAAATGCACGAGCGTGTGCAACGCGCGCCAAAGCTGTTCGAACGCGCCGCCATCGTGCTCGATTTCGGCGGTCTGAGCGACTGTCCGAGCGCCGCCGATGTGCGCCAACTGCTGGTCGGGTTGCGTCACGCGGGGGTGCTGCCGGTGGCGCTGGCCTACGGCACCGACGCGGTTACGGCACTGTCGGTTGAACTGCAATTGCCGGTCTTGGCCAAGTTCCGCGCACAATACGAGCCGGCGCTGGCGATGGCGCCCGCAGCACCTGCGGCAACAGCCGCCATGCCGGAAACACAAGCCGCCCGCACCACCAGTGCGCCCGGGCTGATCCACAAGCAACCGGTGCGCTCGGGCCAGCAGGTCTACGCGCAAGGCCGCGATCTGGTGCTGACTGCCGCAGTCGGCGCCGGTGCCGAAGTCATTGCCGACGGCTCAATCCATGTCTACGCGCCGCTTCGCGGTCGCGCCCTGGCCGGCGCCCAGGGCGACACCAGCGCGCGCATTTTCTGCCGCGAGTTTCATGCCGAACTGGTCGCCATCGCCGGCAATTATCGAGTCATGGAGGAAATACCGCGCGAGCTGTCCGGCAAGCCGGTGCAGGTCTGGCTCGATGACGGCCGCATCCAGATGGCGGAGATGGCATGATTGCGCCGCACCATGACCGCCATGATTTTATCGCTCGGGGTTTTATCGCTCGGGGTTTTATCGCTCGGGG
>Ga0100389_1001996_pt1 | contig 16320 bp, 11 predicted proteins | sample CryGeymeta201513_FD_81537 | JGI IMG/M metagenome (GOLD analysis project Ga0100389, IMG submission 81537) | Groundwater microbial communities from Crystal Geyser aquifers in Utah, USA - Crystal Geyser metaG 2015-13 | ecosystem: Environmental > Aquatic > Deep subsurface > Groundwater | place: USA... | reverse complement strand
TCACGCCGCCCAGGGTCTCGATGCCCAGGGAAAGCGGGGTGACGTCCAGCAGCAGTACGTCCTTCACGTCGCCCATGAGCACGCCGCCCTGGATGGCGGCGCCTACCGCCACCACCTCGTCCGGGTTGACGCCCTTGTGGGGTTCCATGCCAAAGATCTCTTTTACCTTGGCCTGCACCATGGGCATGCGGGTCATGCCGCCCACCAGGATGACCTCGTTGATGTCCGTAAAGGCCAGGCCGGCATCCTTCATGGCGATGCGGCAGGGTTCGACGGTGCGTTCAACAAGGTCGGCCACCAGGGATTCGAGCTTGGCCCGGGAGAACTTGATGTTAAGGTGCTTGGGCCCGGAGGCGTCGGCCGTGATAAAGGGCAGATTGATGTCCGTTTCCATGGTGGTGGAGAGTTCCATCTTGGCCTTTTCCGCCTCTTCCTTCAGGCGCTGCAGGGCCATCTTGTCGCTGCGCAAATCAATGCCCTGATCGCGCTTGAACTCGTCGGCCAGCCAGTTGACGATCCTCATGTCGAAGTCCTCGCCGCCCAGGAAGGTGTCGCCGTTGGTGGACTTCACCTCGAAGACGCCGTCGCCCAGTTCGAGGACGGAGACATCAAAGGTGCCGCCGCCCAGATCGAAGACCGCGATCTTCTCCTCCTTCTTCTTGTCCAGGCCATAGGCCAGCGCCGCGGCGGTAGGCTCGTTGATGATGCGCTGCACGTTCAGGCCGGCGATGCGGCCGGCGTCCTTGGTGGCCTGGCGCTGGGCATCGTTGAAGTAGGCGGGGACCGTGATCACCGCCTCGGTTACCGGTTCACCAAGATATTGCTCGGCGGTGGCCTTCATCTTGGTGAGGACCATGGCCGAGATCTCGGCCGGCGTGTAGACCTTACCCTCCACCTCGATGGCGGCGTGGCCGTCCTTGCCAGTCACGATCTTGAAGGGGCTCAGTTCAATGGATTTCTTCACCTCGGCGTCGGTGAAGTTCCGGCCGATCAGGCGCTTCATGGCAAACAGCGTGCGGGTCGGGTTGGTGACCGCCTGCCGTTTGGCCACCTGGCCGACCAGCCGCTCGCCGCTGTCGGAGAAAGCCACCACCGAAGGGGTCGTGCGGTTGCCCTCGACGTTGGCGATAACCTTGGGAGCCCCACCCTCCATGATGGCAACGCACGAGTTGGTGGTTCCCAGATCGATTCCTATGATTTTTGCCATGATGTTCTCCCGCTCCTTTATGGTATCTAATCCTGTAATAAACGGAGGTGACCGCTCTTTCCCAAGTCTGACTCGTTTCAGTTCCCGTCCTGCTTGGCCACCACCACCTTGGCCGCCCGCAGGAGCCGGTCTTTATAGAGGTAGCCCTTCTCGTATTCCTGGATTATGTGATTCACGGGCACCGTGTCGCTTACTCCAGTAGCCAGGGCCTCGTGGATGTTGGGGTCAAATGGCTGTCCTGCCCCGGCCAGGGCCTTGAGACCAAATTTTTCCAGGGTGGCCAACAGCCCCTTACGGGTCATTTCCACGCCCTCCAGCAGGGTAGCGCAGTCCATGGTCGTTTTACCCTGTTCAATGGCGCGCTCCAGGTTGTCGATGGTGGGCAGCAGCTCCCGGATTATGCATTCTTCGGCAAACATCAAGGAGTTGCAGCGCTCGCGTTCCAGCCGCTTTTTAAAATTATCGCATTCCGCGGCATAGCGGAGCATCTGGTCCTTGGCCTGGGCGGCTTCCTGGCAGGCCACCTCCAGTTGCGCCGCCAAGTCAGTCACGGCGACGGGAGCGCCCTCCACGGCGGCAAAACCCTCCTGTTCCAGTTGGGCTTCGAACCCCTTGCTTTCGTCTCCGGTGCCGGGTTCGGGCTGGTTGCTTCCGGTCATCCTTTTCCTCTTCCTCATGTATTCCGCTCGTAAGCAATTGGAGTTCCGTAACCCGAAGTCGTTGTTCGGCTCTGTTACGAGTCCAGCAAAATTGTTGCTACGATAAGTATCGGATTTTTCTTTGTCAAGGCAGTCATCCCCATTTGCTTGCCAGATTTCCTGCTGATATGCTTACCTGATAGTAAGCACGGAACTTGCTGAAAACAATCTGGAAATTTATCCGTGCTGGCGCACGGCCATGCCAGGACGCCAGGGCGGCATCCATGCCGTCCGTCTCATTCCGCCCCTCCCGTGGCACGGCAAAACCGGACAGATCATGTGCCACAAACCCGGACAGTTTACTTGCTCTTTACAGGCGTCTACGTATTTCTTGCTAAAAAGAGGCTATTTTCTTATGATATGCAGGGGTGAGGCGCCCTCTTGCTGTTTCTGCCTCGGGTGCGGTGCTGTATTGACGTTTGCCAAGGCGGGGGATCGAATGAGCAGTTATTCTGAAAACAGGCGCTATGAGCGGATATTCTTTACCAGGGAGCAACGGATCGAGGGATATTTTCCCATGCCCGACGAGGATGGCGGTCTCAAGGTGCAGGTGCTGAATCTGAGCGAGGGCGGTCTGCATTTCACTCAGAAAAGGGAGTATAAGACCGAAATAAAGTTGGGCGCGCACCTCATCCTCACGGGTTTGCAAGGGCCCGACCCCTTGAAATTTTTTCAGAACGTCGAGGTTGAAATCAAGTGGATCCTGGATCATGACTACCTGGAGCATGTCAGCTATGGTTGCCAGTTTCTTGACTTGCCCCCGGAGATGCGGGAGGTCATCCGGGACGTGGTGGACAACGGGGTTCTGGGCACCAAGGATCAGTGAACCGGGTGGCGGGTCGGCTGAATCGCGTTCTAGGGAGACTATGCCGGGCAGGCGGGGCAAGGGGAGGAGCGATGATGCGATACTGGTTTAACAGTCTTTTGGTTCTGGTATTCTGCCTGGTTGGGCCGGCATACGGCGCGGAGCAGGCCCCCAAGGTAATCCTGGAGACCAGCCTGGGGGCCATTACCGTGGAGTTGAATCCACAGGCCGCCCCGCGGACCGTGGAAAATTTTCTTAACTATGTGGACACCGGCTTCTATGACAACACCATTTTCCATCGGGTGATCAAGGGGTTCATGATTCAGGGAGGTGGTTTCACCCCGGATCTGGCCCAGAAGAAAACCGGCCCGGCCATTGGCAACGAGGCGAGCAACGGCCTCGGTAACCGGCGCGGCGCCATTGCCATGGCCCGTACCGGGGAACCCCATTCCGCCACCAGTCAATTCTTCATCAACACGGTGGACAACGTCAGCCTGGATCACTCCGCTAAAACCCCGCAGGGTTGGGGGTACTGCGTGTTCGGCAAGGTGACCGCCGGCATGGAGGTGGTGGACGCCATCGCCGCCCAGCCAACCACGACGCGCAATTCGCAGAACGATGTTCCTGTCAAGGCGGTGGTGATTAAGCGGGCCAGTCGCGTGGCCGTCACGCCAAAGTCATGAACGAAATGGCGCGCCGTTTTGGCGCCCGGCCAGGATGTTTTTTGTAACTATCCAGCTTGTGTCGGCATTTAAGCGTTCCCGGGCTGGCAATGCCTTTCGCTCATTCTCGGCGGGCGTCCTGCCCGCCTCCGAGGCGTCCGCGACCTCCTGCGCATCCTACGCCCGGTCGCGGACGAACCCGCGAAAAACATGGCCAGTCCGGGAACTGACCTGGGTTGCGCTTCCGCTGGATAGTTACCGTTTTTTTCTTAGAGGCGCCCCATGCCCTTTGCCCGCGATGTCAGTTTTCTGAAAGCCAAGGCCACGCGGCAGTCGATGGTCGGCGTGGGTATCGCCGTGGTCGCCATCGTGGTGGCGACCACGATGGTCGCCTATTTTCAGACTGGTGGCCTGACGCTTGCCGGGGTTGCCAGTGCCCAGCGCACGAATTCCGCACTCTGGTTTTTGGATTTGCTGCCCTTTGCCTTTGCCGTCTGGGGGCAGCATGTGGGTTCGGTCATGGCCTACGAGGCCGGGGCCATGATCACGGATCAGACCCAGGAACTGCGTACCCAGGCCTTGGCCATGGAGTTCAAGGCCCAGCACGAGATGACCCACGACGCACTCACCGATCTGCCCAACCGGATCCTGCTGCATGACCGGGTAGCGCAGGCCATCCACCGGGCCAAACGGGATGGTGGCAGTCTGGCGCTGCTGGTGCTGGACGTGGATCGTTTCAAGGAGATCAACGAAAGCCTTGGTCACTTCAATGGCGACCGGTTGCTCCGGCAGTTGGCGGTGCGCCTGAAAGGGGTTATCCGGGAATCCGACACCCTGGCCCGGCTGGGCGGCGACGAGTTCGCCTTCCTGATTCAGAAGGTGGCCTCGGACGCCGACGTGCATAAGGTGGCCCGGACCATCCAGAAGGCCATGGATGCGCCGTTTTCCCTGGAGAAATTGACCCTGGACGTGCGGGCCAGCATCGGCGCCGCCATCTTCCCGGAACACGGGCAGGATGTGGACACCCTCATGCAACTGGCCGACGTGGCCATGTATGCCGCCAAGCAGGACAACCAGGGGTTCGTGATCTACAGTTCAAGGCTCAGCATGGCCAGCCCGCAGCGCCTGACCCTGATGGGCGAGCTGCGGCAGGCCCTTGATCGTGATGAACTGCGGATGTATTACCAGCCCAAGTTCGACAACCACTTAAGCCGGGTGACCGAGGTGGAGGCCCTGGTGCGCTGGCAACATCCCCGGCACGGGCTCATGCAGCCCGCCGAGTTCATTCCCCTGGCCGAGCGCACCGGGCTTATCAAACAGCTCTCCCTCTGGGTGCTCAAAACCGTGCTGCGGCAATCCAGCCTCTGGCGTGAGCATGGCCTGGAAATCGCCGTCTCGGTCAACCTGTCGACCCAGGACCTGCTCGACCCGGAACTGCCGGACATCATTGCCGGCCTGCTGGCCCAGCATAGCGTGCCAGCCAAACAATTGGTGCTGGAGATCACCGAAACCTCCATCATGGCGGACCCGGATCGTTCCCTGGAGATTTTGAACCGGATCGCCGGGCTGGGGGTGCGGATCTCCATCGACGATTTCGGCACCGGCTATTCTTCCCTTGCCTATCTTAGGAAGCTGCCGGTGACCGAGATCAAAATCGACCGTTCCTTTGTCATGGAAATGCTCGACAACCCCGGCGACGAGGCCATTGTTCAGGCCACCATCGGCCTGGCCCGGAGCCTCGGCCTCGCCGTAGTGGCCGAGGGCGTGGAGAACGACGCCACCATGGTCAGGCTCCAATCCTTGGGCTGCAACATCCTGCAGGGCTATCATATCTCCCGGCCCATGGCGGCTAATGATTTTCCGCGGTGGCACAGCGACAGAGAGGCAAAGTGACAGAGGGGCAAAGGGGCAGAGATGCTGTCAGTCTTTAACCCTTTGCCCCTCTGCCACTTTGTCACTTCTTTTCCGCTCTAGCCATGCCTGACCTTCAGCCCCAGGACCACCAGGGCCAGCGTCAGGCTTACAGCGTTAGTCAGGATAAGCGGCATATCTCCGAGCAACAGGCCATACACCAGCCACAGGCAGAGTCCCAGGGAAAGGGTGGCATACATCCCTATCGAGATATCGCGGGTCTGATGGCTGCGGAAGGCCTTGATGACCTGGGGCAGGAAGGAGCAGGTGGTGCAAACGCCGGCTATGAGGCCCAGGCCGGTGAGCAGATGCGCATCCATTCAGAGCTTGTCCTGGCAAGGGTTATTTGAGGACAAGCTTGTCTTGGTCGTCCCGAGCGGCAGACGCACCGTGAAGGTGGTGCCCCGGCCCAACTCACTGGTCACCGTGATTTCGCCGTGGTGGGCCTTGGTGATGATGTCGTGGGTGATGGAGAGCCCCAGCCCGGTGCCCTGGCCGACCTCCTTGGTGGTGAAGAACGGGTCGAAGATTTTCAGGAGGTTTTCCTCGGCAATGCCACTGCCCGTGTCGGCGATGGCCACCAGAATGGCCTCGTTCTCCTGCCAGGTGCGGACGATGATTTCGCCGTGGCTTTCAATGGCCTGGGCCGCATTGACCAGCAGGTTGGTAAAGGCCTGTCCCAGCTTCCGCGGGAAGCAGAGGAGGTCGGGCAGTTCGCTGAACTCCCTTTTGACCGTGGCCTTATATTTCAGCTCGTTGCGGACCATGGCAAGGGTATTATCCAGACAGGTGTTGATGTCGGCCGGCACGGGTTCTTTTTCATCCGCGCGGGCGAAATTTTTCAGATCCTGGACAATTTCCTTAACCTTGTTGGCGCCGTCCAGGGATTCCATAATCAGTTCCTGGATATCGCCGGTAATGTAGTCTATTTTACCGTTCTTGCGGGCCACGGCCAGTGGCGCGGTGATTGCCGTGTCGTGCAGTTGGTCAAGGGCGGTGGCCTGGGCCTGGATGAAGTCGACCAGGCGTTGGGTGTATTTTTGCAGACTAACAAGGTTGCTGGAGATAAAGCCGATCGGCGTGTTGATTTCATGGGCGACGCCTGCCGCCAACTGGCCGATGGCGGCGAGCTTTTCCGACTGGAGGAGCTTGGCGTGCATGGCGGCCCTTTCCCTTTCCAGGTGCTGCCGTTCCAGGGAATTGACGAAGATGTTGCCCATCAGTTGCAGCAGGCTGATAATTTCCTCGGGCCAGACGCTTGCCTGGTGGATTGCCTCGAAACCGATCAGGCCGGTCAGATGATCCTGCCGGAGCATGGGAACCACCACCAGCGACTGCATGGTCGGCAAGGAAAAATAGTCCATCTCCGGCCGGGCCTCTGGCGGCGCCTGGGCGATATTGGGCAGGTGGACGACCTGGCCGGCCCTGATCTGCCTGGCTAGCCAGGGTAGCTTGTCGTCCAGCATGGCCTCTCGCGGCATGGCGGGATGCGGGGGAATGCCGGGCCCGTGCCATTCATGGGTAATGGCGGCGCCTTGGTCGTCCGGGCTGAATTCGATCAGATAGCCACGATCCGCGCCCAGGAAAGCGCCGATATTGGCCAGGGCCTGGACAACGCCGGCGGCCCAATCATGGGGCATGAGGCCGATGAAGCGAATGGAGATGTCGATGGCCTGCCGCTGTAACGAGGCCAGGCGGGAGAGCGCGGCGGTACGTTCGCGCACCTTGCTTTCCAGCAGGGCCTTGTTGTCCCGGCTGGTCCGGTTCAGCCGACGGCGTTCCAGGGCGGCCATGACGTTGATGATGATTTCGTTGCGTTGGAACGGTTTGGTCACATAGCCGTAAGCCCCGTCCTGCAAGGCCTGCTCCGCGACCTTGCGGTCGTCCTCCACCGTGGCCATGATTACCGCCAGGTCGTGGAAGCGTTCGGACAAAAGCGGCAGCAGTTGCAGGCCGGACTGGCCCGGCATCTGGATGTCGAGCAGCACGAGCGAAAATTCCTCGGCCTCAAGCAGCTCCAAGGCGCGGTGGGCGCTGTCGGCCTCCCGGCAGACGAAGCCCTCGCTTTCCAGGATGCGTTTAAGAACCCGGCGCACCGGGGCCTCGTCGTCAACGAGGAGGATCTTGTGGCGCTTGGCGGCGTTCGACCAGGTTGGTTCGGACATGATTGGCAATACTTCTCCTCCTGGGGCGGTGGATGAGCGGGACGCCAGGGTAAGCTCTCAGTCATCCGCCGGCGGCGGGCTGAGCAGGATACGGCAATCGGCCACCGAACAGCCGGCGCCGTCTTCATGCACCAGCAGGGGGTTGATATCCAGTTCGGCGATCTCGGGGTGATCGGCGGCCAGCATGGAGAGCCGCATGAGGCAGCGCTCCAGTTCCGTGACATCGGCCAGGGCCGCGCCGCGGGCGCCGTTCAGGATGGGGAAGGCCCGGATGGAGCGCACCATGTGATGGGCGCCGTTGCGGCGGATGGGCGCCAGGCGGAAACTGACGTCCTTGAAGATCTCCACGAAGATGCCGCCCAGGCCGAACATGAGCAGCGGGCCGAAGGTGGCATAGCGTTTGATGCCCAGGATGACCTCCACGCCGCTGGCCGCCATCTTCTGCATCAGCACGCCGCGGATGACGGCGCCCTGCACCTGCCGACCGGCCGCCATGATCTCCCGGAAGGCGGCGCGGGCCGCCTCTTCGGTGCCGATGCCGACCCGGACGCCGCCTACGTCGGATTTATGGACGATCTGCGGGGAGACGATCTTCATGGCGCAACGGCCCAGCAGGGCCACGGCCGCGGCCGCCTCGTCCTCGCTGGTGGCCAGGGAGCCGGGCATCACCGGGAAGCCATAGGCGGCCAGAATCTCGTTGCCCTCTATCTCGCCCAGGTAGTGACTGCCCGTCTCCATGGCCTGGTCGATGAGCTTGGTGACCCGCGGGCCGTCGACGGTCAGGTCAAACTCTTTCAAATGTTGGCGGCGCAGCCAGCATGAATACTGGTAGAGGGCGCTCATGGTCCGGGCGGCGGCCTCGGGGAACTGGTAATGGGGAATGCCGTTCTGCTCCAGGATTTCCACGCCCTTGGAGACATCGAGCAGGCCCATGAAGGAGGCCACCACCGGTTTACCGGAGCGGCGCGCCAGGGCCGGGATGACGTTCGCGGTCGCCTCGATCTCGGTCATGGACTGGGGGGTGAGGATGAAGATGACGCCGTCCACCCCTTCATCGCTCAGTACCGCGTCCAGGGCGGCCTGGTAACGGTCGGAACGGGCGTCGCCGATGACGTCGATGGGGTTCTTGATGCTGGCCGTGGCCGGCAGATGGCTCTTCAGTACCTCGTTGGTTTCTTCAGAGAGCTTGGCCAGGCGCAGGCCGGAATTGATGGTCACGTCGGTGGCGATGATGCCCGGCCCGCCGGCGTTGGTGATGATGGCCATGCGGTTGGAGCGGGGCAGGGGCTGGGTGGCAAAGGCCATGGCGGTGTCGAACAGATCCTCGATGGTTTGGGCCCGGAAGACGCCCGATTGTTCGAAGAGCGCGGTGTAGACCGCCTCGGAACCGGCCAGTGAGCCGGTATGGGAACTTACCGCCGCCGCCCCTTCGCTGGTCCGGCCGGACTTGATGGCCAGGATCGGGGTCGGGTTGTCGCCGCCGGTGATCTCGCGCACCGTTTCAATGAATTCCCGGCCGTAACGCAGATCCTCGACATAGAGCATGATGACCTTGGTCTTGGGGTCGTCGTGCAGAAAGCGGATCAGGTCGAGCTCGCCGATATCGGCCTTGTTGCCCACGGAGATGAATTTGGAAAAGCCGATGTTCTTCTTGGCGGCAAAATCGAGCACCGCCGTGCACAGGGCGCCGGACTGGCTGATAAAGGCGATATGGCCGGCCGAGGGCGATCGCCGGGCGAAGCTGGCGTTCATACTGACCGCCGGGTCGGTGTTGATGAGGCCCAGGCAGTTAGGACCGACGAGGCGGATGCCATGCTGGCGGCAGGCGGCGAGCAACTCTTGCTCAAGCAGGGCGCCGGCCGGGCCCGACTCGCGGAAGCCGGCGGAAATGACGATCACGCCCTTGGCCCCCTTGGCGGCCGCCTGAGGAATCAACGCCAGTACCTGGGCGGCCGGCACGATGATCACCACCAGGTCGATCTGCTCCTGGATGTCGGCGAGCGTGGCGTAGGCCCTCACGCTGCAAACCGATCTGGCCTTGAGGTTAACGGGATACAGGGTGCCGCGGAAACCGTTTTGCAGCATATTTTTGAACACCGCCTGGCCAACGCTGTCCGGCCGGTCGGAGGCGCCCACCACCGCCACGGTGGCTGGTGCGAAAATCGGCGCCAGGTCGGTTGGGTCGAGTTGATTGTACGGACCTGTTATGCATTGCATGCTGGTATCCTCCCGCAGCGGCCGAAATAGGAAAAGTCTTAAAAAGTGCCGGCCAATTGGCTAGCTACTGTTTATCATAAAGAAGCCCATGAGCTAAGAAAAAAATGGCGCCTTAGCGTAACTACTTTCAGCCTTGCCCGGTCACAAAGTCCTTGCCTGCGGCGAGACGGTCGTGTTAGGGATTATTCCTGACCATGGTCACCATGTTAAGGGACACGGAAAAAATTAATATACCTGGATCGCGCCCGAATTTGGGTCGGATTTGGTTGCGCCGATTGAGCACCCCAAGAGTATTTGCTGCGCTGCACAAAACCGCAGGCGTAGCAGGGCTACGGTGAGGATTTCGGAGTCTCGGTTTCACCTCGCTTACCTGCGATTGAGGCGCGGCCAAAGATGGCCCGAAGAAGGGATGCGTGATGGTATATTAATATTTTCCGTGTCCCTAAGTAGAAAAGCGCGCGGCATTCAACGCAGATATGATTTTTAAATCAATAACAACATCGATCATTTTATTGGCCCTTGTCCTTTTCGGGACGGTCGGATGCACATCGATTGCCAGGAGGTTGCTCTTCCATCCTACTCATCGGCCGCATAATAACAGCCTGACGCCATGGATGTGGAACGGCAAAATCATTGGCTATGCGCGCCAGATAGTATCGCCCAGGAACGTATGGCTGCTGCTGCACGGCAACGCTGGCCAGGCATCCGACCGCTTGTACGCCGTACCAAGTTTTTCCAGTGATGATTCGGTCTTTATTCTTGAATATCCAGGGTACGGGAGTCGGGCAGGGGTGCCATCGCAAGAGACCTTTAATCGCGCCGGCCGGGAAGCCTATCTCTTGCTTCGAAAGACTTACCCTCACAACCCGGTATGTGTAGCCGCGGAATCGATCGGCTCAGGCCCTGCCTCATATCTTGCCAGTCTTAGCCAACCTCCGGACAAGTTGATACTCATCGTTCCTTTTGATATAATTTCCTTGGTAGCCAAGGATTACTTCCCCGCCTTTCTTGTCGATCGGATGTTGAAGGACAACTGGGACAACGTCGAGGCGCTGGCAAATTACCAAGGCCCGGTCGAGATCTTCGGTGCCGAGGCCGACAGTATTATCCCTGTGAGGCACGCCAAGGCTCTTGCCGCCGCCCTTCCCAGGGCCAAAATGACAGTAATTGGCGGTGGCCATAATGATTGGTCCCATCAGGGACGGGTGACCATAAGAAATCCATAGTGACACGCGCCGGCAGTCAACTCTGACAAGGCAACCGGCCAGGCTTCCGTCGCGACCAATGACAAACCAAAGGAAAAAAATCATGGACGCCATGGCATGCATTAGCAGCAGGAAAAGCATCCGGGGTTTCCGGCCGGAACCAGTGCCCCGGGAACTTCTGCAAGAGATCTTCGCCACCGCCCGCTGGAGCCCGTCCTACAAAAACACCCAACCCTGGGAGGTGATGGTGCTGTCGGGCGAAAAAAAGGCGGCCCTCACCCGCGAGGTGCAGCGCCTCTTCCAGGATGGCGCCCCGCCCACCCCGGACCTTGCCGAGCCGCAAGGCTGGCCGCCGGCCGAGGCGGCGCGGATCGCCCATCTCTACCAGAGCCGCGCCCAGGCCACCGGCATCGACCTGGCCGACCCCAAGGTCATCAACAAGGCCAAAATGGCCAACTTCGCCTTCTACGGCGCGCCGCACGCTGTCTACCTCTTTCAGGACGCCTCGCTCAGCCTGTGGTCCCTCTTTGACTTGGGCCTCTTCGCCCAGAGTCTGATGCTGGCCGCCCACGCTAAGGGCGTCGGCACCGTACCCCAGGCCTTTGCCACGGATTACGCCGCCCAGATCAAGCAGTTCCTCGGCATCCCGACCGGCAAACGGCTGGTGCTCGGTATGTCGCTAGGCTATGCTGACCCGGCGGCGCCGGTTAATGCCCTGCGCACCGAGCGCATGCCGGTGGAGAAATTCGTGCGCTGGTTGTCCTGAAAACACACCTGACCGAGATGGGCGCGGTCATACTCACCGCGCCTGGTCGCTTTGCCTTAATCCGTGATAAGCATGCACCATCCAGACCGTGGCGAAAATCGGCATGAAAAGATTGAGCACCGGCGCCAGGGTCAGCAGCGTGATGACCAAACCGCCCCCATATACCGTTTTTCGGTGCTTCCTTGCCAGCAGGGCGGCCTCGGGCTTGCCCAGATGGTAACCCGCTGCCCCGATGAAGAATTCCCGTCCCAGCAGGTAGCTGTTCAGGACAATCGACACGACAAAACCGATGCCAAGAAAATAAAGTGGCATGACCAGCAAATTAAGCATAAGGGCCCGCAGGGTGAAGAGGAGATCATGCCCCGCATCGGCCCAGAAATGCGACGCACCGCTACCAGCCACCTCTGGATAATCAACCTGTTCCACGCGTCGGATGACCACCTCCTGGAAGATGCCGGCGATCAAAACCACCAACACCGGCAGCATGAACCAGCCGCCGATGCCGGCCACCGCGCCCACCACCCAGTTGACCAGGGTATCAAGCCAGCCCCTTTCCAGATGGACAATACGGGCGGTAAGCCAGGTGATACCGAAAGCGGCCATCAAGACCAGGCTGATCGCCAGAACGGCACAGGCCAACAGCAGGCCGAAGAGTTTGGCCCGACGGATGGAGGCGAAAGTTTTGGCAAATGGGGACATGCATTGTCAACCCACGGTGGTCATCAAGACCAGGTGGGACACTGTTCCTAAAATATAAATTTGGGCCGTTTCAACAAAAAGGGGCCATCCCAAGCGGGACAGCCCCTGTCGTCATCCGGCCAACGGGCCAGCCGGCCAGGTCATTATTTCCCCGGTTCCAGGGCCTTGAAGCGGCCTTCCAGGAATTTCCAGGCCCTTTCCACGTCCTTCTGGGACATGGCCATGAGCTCCTCGGCATGGGCGGGATTCATCATCTTCAGCATGCGGTAGCGGTTCTCGTTCATGGCATAGTCCGCGAAGGGAATGGCCGGCGCCTTGCTGTCGAGATGGAGCGGGTTCTTGCCCTCGGCCTCCAGTTCCGGGTTGTAGCGATACAGCGGCCAGTGCCCGCACTCCACCGCCTTCTTCTGCTGCTCGAGCCCCTTGGCCAGGTTGAGGCCGTGGTTGATGCAGTGGGCATAGGCGATGATCAGCGAGGGCCCGTCGTAGGCCTCGGCCTCGGCAAAGGCCTTGGCCACCTGGCCGGGGTTGGCGCCTACGGCCACCTTGGCCACGTAGACGTTGCCGTAGGTGGAGAAAATCATGCCGATGTCCTTCTTGGGCATCTTCTTGCCGCCGGCCGCGAACTGGGCCGTGGCCGCCCGCGGGGTGGACTTGGACATCTGGCCGCCGGTGTTGGAGTACACCTCGGTATCCAGGATAAGGACGTTGACGTTCTCACCCGAGGCCAACACATGGTCCAGGCCGCCGTAACCGATATCGTAGGCCCAGCCGTCGCCGCCGATGATCCACACCGACTTCTTCACCAGATGGTCGGCCACTGGCAACAACCTTTTGGCGATGACCGAGGTACTCTTGGCCAGGGCCTTCTTGAGTTTTTCCACCCGGCCGCGCTGGGCCTCGATCTCATCCTGGGTCTTCTGGGCGGCCTTGAGCAATTCGTCGGCCATCTTCTTGGTGATGAGCTTCTCGGCCACGGCCTTTCCCAGGAGTTCGCGGGCCTGGGCGGTCAGCTTGTTAACCGAGTAGCGCATGCCCAGACCAAACTCGGCGTTGTCCTCGAACAACGAGTTGGACCAGGCCGGCCCGCGGCCGTCGGCCCGCTTGGCGTAAGGCGTGGTGGGCAGGTTGCCGCCGTAGATCGAGGAACAGCCGGTGGCGTTGGCAACCATCATGCGATCGCCGAACATCTGGGTGGCCAGCTTGATGTATGGCGTCTCGCCGCAGCCGGCGCAGGCGCCGGAGAACTCGAAGAGCGGCCTTTTAAGCTGGCTGCCCCTGACGGTGGACGGGTCGATGTCGCAGTCCGGCACCTCGGGCAGGGCCAGAAAGTACTTGACGTTGACCGCCTCCTGCACGCGGAGCGCCTCGGTGTTGGTGATCATCTTCAGGGCCTTGGTCTTGGCCGGGCAGGCATCAACGCACAGGGTGCAGCCGCAGCAGTCCTCGGTGAAGACCTGAATGGTCGTCTTGCGGCCCTTGAACTGGCCACCCACCGCGTCCACGTTTTTGAAGCTCTTGGGCATCTTCTTGAGGTCGGTCGGCTTGGTTATTTTCAGACGGATGGCGGCGTGCGGGCAGACCAGGGAGCAGCGGCCGCACTGAATGCAGTTGGCCGGGATCCACTCGGGCACATGCACGGCGATGTTGCGTTTCTCATACTGGGTGGTGGCGGTGGGCCAGGTGCCGTCAACCGGCATCTGCGAGACCTTGATCTCGGTGCCCTTGCCCTCGATCATCTTGGCGGTGACCTGCTTTACAAAGTCCGGGGCATCGGCCGGCACCGTCGGCGGCAACTCGTGACCGCCAGCCTTCTTGGGCACCTTGACCTCGACGATGTTGTTGACTGCCGCATCCACGGCGCCATAGTTCATATTAACGACCTTGTCGCCCTTCTTGCCGTAAGTCTTTTTGATGGCGCCCTTGATGGCCTTGATCGCCTCGGCTTTGGTGAGGATGCCGGAGATCAGGAAGAAGGCGGTCTGCATGATCATATTGATCCTGCCGCCCAGCCCGAGGGCCTCGGCCAGCTTGATGGCGTCGATGATGTAGAACCTGGCCTTCTTGTTAAGCAGGTCTTGCTGAACGGTGGCGGGCAGCTCTTTCCAGATCTGGTCCTTGGTGAAGGTGGTGGTCAGCAGGAAGGTGCCGCCCTCCTCCAGGTTGGCGAGCATGTCGTACTTGTCCAGGAAGGTGAAGTTATGGCAGGCGATGAAGTTCGCCTTGCTGATCAGATAGGGGGCGACAATCTTGTTCTTGCCGAAGCGCAGGTGGCTGGTGGTGATGGAGCCGGATTTTTTGGAGTCGTAGACGAAGTAGCCCTGGGCCGCGTTGTCGGTCTCGGTGCCGGTGGTCTTGATGGTGTTATTGTTGGCGCCCACGGTGCCGTCCGCGCCCAGGCCGTAGAACAGGGCCCGGACCACGTCCTTGCCCTCGATGTTGAAGGCGGGGTTATACTTGAGGCTGGTGCGGGCCACGTCATCATTGGGACCAACGCAGAAATGGTTTTTGGCCTTCTTGGCCGCCATGTTGTCGAAGACCGCCATGACCATGGCCGGGGTAAACTCGGCGGAACCCAGGCCGAAGCGGCCGCCCAGAATGCTCGGGGCCTTCTTGAGGGCGCCGGCCTCCACCGCCTCGCCGACCGCGGTACGGATGTCGAGGTAGAGCGGCTCGCCGGGGCCGCCCGGCTCCTTGGTGCGGTCAAGCACGGTGATGCGCTTGACCTTTTTGGGCAAGGCCTTGATCAGGGCGGCGGCGTCAAAGGGCCGGTAGAGGCGGACGATGAGCAGGCCGACCTTCTTGCGTTTCTTGATCAGGTGCTCGACGGTGGCGGCCACGGTCTCGGCGCCGGAACCCATCATGATGATGATGTCCTCGGCATCCGGGGCGCCCATATAGTCGAACAGGTGGTATTTGCGGCCGGTGAGTTTGGCGAACTTGTCCATGGTCTTCTGGACGATGCCCGGCACGGCGTTGTAGTACTTGTTGACCGTTTCGCGGCCGGTGAAATAGACATCCGGGTTCTGGGCCGTGCCGCGCATCATCGGTCGGTCCGGCGACAGGCCGCGCCGCCGGTGGGCGACGACCAGCTCCTCGTCAACGATCTTGCCTATGTCGTCAAAGGTGAGCTGCTCGATCTTCTGAATCTCGTGGGAGGTCCGGAAGCCGTCGAAGAAGTGCATGAAGGGAATGCGGCTCTGCAAGGCGGCCTGGGTAGAGATCAGAGCCAGGTCCTGGCATTCCTGGACATTCTGGGAGCAGAGCATGGCCCAGCCGGTCTGGCGGGCGGCCATGACGTCGCCGTGGTCGCCGAAGATGGAAAGTCCCTGACAGGCCAACGAACGGGCGGTGACATGAAAGACCGTAGGGGTCAGTTCGCCGGCGATCTTGTACATGTTGGGGAGCATGAGCAGCAACCCCTGGGAGCAGGTGAAGGTGGTGCACAGGGCGCCGGTGGTCAGGCTGCCGTGCAGGGCGCCGGCCACGCCGCCCTCGGACTGCATCTGGGTGACCACGGGCACGGAACCCCAGATGTTCTCCTGGTTGGCGGTGGCCTTGGTGTCGGCCTCCGCCGCCATGGGCGACGACGGGGTGATGGGATAGATGGTGATGACCTCGCTGGTGGCGTATGCCACATGGGTGCAGGCCTGATTACCGTCGATGGTGACCATTTTTCGTGCCATGATGCCTTCTCCTTCCTGGTTTTAACGGTTCAAAAGGTTGGGGAGCCATTGGCGGCATCCCATCGATTCCTTTACACTTTTTCTATCGGACAGGCTGGGCGAGATTGTCCATTGGTACGCAAGAAACAATGAAAGTAAACGAAGTTGCGAAGAATTTCCAGACTAAATTTGTGCGCATGGAGAAAAGCTGGGTTTAGGGGCAGAGGCAGAAGGCAGAAAATACGAAAAGCGAATATCGAACCGTTGAAGTTTCTTCAATTCGTCATTCGACATTCGGTGTTCGATATTCAATATTCCTC
>Ga0100389_1001978_pt1 | contig 16405 bp, 20 predicted proteins | sample CryGeymeta201513_FD_81537 | JGI IMG/M metagenome (GOLD analysis project Ga0100389, IMG submission 81537) | Groundwater microbial communities from Crystal Geyser aquifers in Utah, USA - Crystal Geyser metaG 2015-13 | ecosystem: Environmental > Aquatic > Deep subsurface > Groundwater | place: USA... | reverse complement strand
CTTGAAGGAAATCGGCTGCAAATCCGCCTGGCCGGTCCATATTTCGCCGCTTTTTTGGTCAATAGAACGACTATTGACCTGCAAAACCGGCAAAATCTGTCCTCGCCCAGCCGAATTTTCGCTCCGATTCTTCAAGTCAGACAGGCTGCTAGTCGAAACCGACCAATCCGGCTACGAGTAAAGTGGTAAAATGGCTCCATTTTTCTTCCAACTTGAATGGGTTTTTCAGCCATGCAAATCGTTTGTCTAGATCTAGAAGGTGTGCTTGTACCCGAGATATGGATCGCTGTTGCCGAGCGCACCGGCATTCCCGAGTTGCGCCGCACGACCCGCGACGAACCCGACTACGACAAGCTGATGAAGTACCGTCTGGGCATCCTGGCCGAGAAAAAACTGGGCTTGGCCGACATCCAGGAAGTGATTGCCGGCCTGGCGCCGATGCCGGGCGCACGGGAGTGCCTCGACTGGCTGCGCAATCGCTACCAGGTGGTGATCCTGTCCGACACCTTCTACGAATTCGCCATGCCCCTCATGCGCCAGCTCGGCTGGCCGACCCTGTTCTGTCACCGTCTCGAAGCCGACGTGGGCGGCATGTTGGTGAATTACCATCTGCGCATGCCGGATCAGAAACGGGAATCGGTGAAGGCTTTCAAGGCACTCAATTTCAAGACGATCGCCGCCGGCGATTCGTATAACGACACGGCGATGCTTGCCGAAGCCCATGCCGGCATCCTGTTCCGCCCGCCGGAAAATGTGGTGCGGGAGTTTCCCCAGTTTCCCGTGACGCTGGATTATGAGGCGCTCAAGGCCGCGATCACCGAAGCCAGTTCCCGCATCCGCGAGTAGAAACACGGCAATCATGCCCAAGCAAAATATTTCGCACAGCGCCGCATTGCATTTTTCCGGTTTTCAGCACCTGTCTGACGAGGAGTGCCAGCAGCGCATCCTGGCTGCCAAGGCCAGTCTGGGCAAACGCCTGGTGATCCTGGGCCACCATTACCAGCGTTCCGACGTGTTCCAACATGCCGATTTCACCGGCGATTCGCTCAAGCTGTCGCGCCTGGCGGCGAATTCAGAAGCGGACTACATCGTGTTCTGCGGCGTGCATTTCATGGCCGAGGTAGCGGACATCCTGTCGCGCCCTGAGCAGATTTCCATCCTGCCGGATCTGGCGGCGGGCTGTTCGATGGCGGACATGGCGACGCTGGCCCGGGTCGAACGCGCCTGGCGCGAGCTGAAGACGGTGTGTGACCCCGACGCGACCTTCACCCCCGTCACCTACATCAACTCGGCGGCCGACCTGAAAGCTTTTTGCGGTGAGCACGGCGGCATCGTCTGCACCTCCAGCAATGCCACCAAAATTCTGGAATGGTCGTTCGCCCGGCGCGACAAGGTGCTGTTCTTCCCCGACCAGCATCTGGGCCGCTGGAGCGGCTATAAAATGGGGATTCCGCTGGAAAACATGGTGCTGTGGGACTGGGACCAGCCGCTCGGTGGGCTGACCCCGGAACAGATCAAAAACGCCAAAATCATCCTGTGGAAAGGGCTGTGCTCGGTACACCAGATGTTCCAGCCGGCCAACATCCAGCGCTTTCGCCAGGAGCACCCGGACGGCCTGGTGATTTCCCACCCGGAATGCAGCTTCGAGGTATGCCGGCTGTCGGATTACGTCGGTTCCACCGAAACCATCATCAAGACCGTCGCTGCGGCCAAGCCCAACACCCACTGGCTGGTGGGCACCGAGCTGAACCTGGTCAACCGCCTGGCAGAGCAGTTCAAGGCCGAGGGCAAGACCGTCCAGTTCATGGCCTCCACCGTGTGCATGTGCTCGACCATGGCGCGCATCGATCCGCAGCACTTGGCCTGGTGCCTGGAGAACCTGGTTGCCGGTCAGGTGGTGAACCGCATCAAGGTGCCGCCCGAAGAGGCCGAACTGGCCCGGGTGGCTTTGCAGCGCATGCTGGATGCTTCTTGACTGTAGGTCAGGCACCCCGTGCCCGACAAATCCCCACCACCAAACCGTCGGGCACGGGGTGCCCGACCTAAGGCGCTTCTTGAGAGAGCCATGACACAGGCCATCCGACTCGTCACCTACAACATCCACAAGGGATTTTCCCAGTTCAACCAGCACATGGTGCTGCACGAGCTGCGCGACCAGTTGCGCGGCATCCATGCCGACCTGGTTTTCCTGCAGGAAGTCGTGGGCGCTCACGATCTTCATGCGGAGAAATACGAGAACTGGCCTGAGACTTCCCAATATGAGTTTCTCGCCGACTCCATCTGGGAGGATTACGCGTATGGCAAGAACGCGGTTTACCCCGAAGGACATCACGGCAACGCGATCCTGAGCCGCTTCCCGATTGTCAGCTCGGAAAATGTCGATATCTCGGCCCACCGCTTCGAGCAACGCGGCTTGCTGCACGTTGAAGTGATGATGCCTGGATGGGACGAAACCCTGCATTGTGTGTGCGTTCACTTCGGGCTATTTTCCAAGGGCCGCCGCGTGCAGTTGTCGGCATTGCGCGACAGGATCGAGAGCCTGGTGCCGCCCCACGCGCCGCTGATCATCGCCGGCGATTTTAACGACTGGCGCAGCGAGGCCTGCGGCACGCTAGCCCACGAGATGCATCTGAAAGAGGTATTCGGGGCGACCCATGGCCAGCCTGCCTGCAGTTACCCCGCAGCGCTGCCCCTGTTTCGGCTCGACCGCATTTATGTGCGGGGGTTGCACGTGTCGACCGCCGAAGTGCATAGCGGCAGGCCGTGGTCGAAGATATCCGATCACGCCGCTCTGTCCGCCACCGTTTACAGAGCACGATCCTGATGTGATGGAACTGATACCGGGCAATCGCCTGACGCTCCTCCAGAACGGCATGGAATATTTTCCTGCCCTCGAAGCCGCTATCGACGATGCGCGGCGCGAAATATTTCTGGAATCCTATATCTACGAATACGATGCGACCGGTCGGCAGATCAGCGCGGCGCTGCAACGGGCGGCAAGGCGGGGCGTGACCGTACACCTGCTGCTCGATGGCTTCGGGGCGAGAATGCTGGCGCAAGCGGTGGTCGATGAGATGCGTGCGGCAGGCGTACAGATCCTGTTTTACCGCCCCAAGGTCTCGGCGTGGAGCCTGAAGCGCGGTCGTTTGCGGCGCATGCACCGCAAGGTCGCGGTGATCGATACGCGCGTTGCCTTCGTCGGCGGCATCAACATCATTGATGACATGGATGCGCCCGGCCAGATTCCACCCCGTTTCGATTATACGGTGGCGGTGGAAGGGCCGCTGCTGGCCGAAATCCATCAATCGGCCAGGAAGCTGTGGACGCAGGTGGCCTGGTCGCAGCTTCGGCGCTACCGCAGCCGGCGCCATCCGGAACCGCTCGAACTAGCGCCGTGTGGCGAGGTGGCCGCAGCCTTTGTGCGGCGCAACAGCATCCGCCGCCGACACGACATCGAGGAGGCCTACCTCGAAGCCATTGCCTCGGCCAGGGAAGAGATCATCCTCGCCAATGCCTATTTTCTCCCCGGTCGCCGCTTCCGGCAGGCGCTGATCGCGGCTGCCCAACGGGGAGTGCGGGTGATGCTGCTGCTGCAGGGACGGGTGGAATACGTTCTGCTGCATTATGCCTCGCGTGCCCTGTATGGCGTTCTGCTCGAAGCCGGGATCGAGATTTACAGCTATCACAGGAGTTTTCTCCACGCCAAGGTGGCGGTGATCGATGGCCGCTGGGCCACGGTAGGCTCATCGAATATCGACCCTTTCAGCCTGATGCTGGCGCGGGAAGCCAATATCGTGGCGCTGGATGCCGGATTCTCCGCGACGCTGCGCGACAGCCTGCTGGAAGCGATCGGCGGGGGAGCGCAACGGATTGCCCCCGATCGCTGGAAATCGCAGCCGCTTTACCAGCGCTTCCTGGCGTGGGTGAGCTACGGCATGGTGCGCTTTCTGATGGGTATGTCCGGCTATGCGCGCAGGTATGAAGAAGCCTGATCGCCATAACGGATTGTCTGGGTTTATAAAAACGGTCTGGAAATGTTAATATTCGTGTTTTGCAAAGAATATCGAGGGATTTATGTCTGGTCACAGTAAGTGGGCGAACATCAAGCACAAGAAAGCCTTGACGGATGCCAAGCGCGGCAAGATTTTCACGCGCCTGATCAAGGAAATCACCGTTGCCGCCAAGCTCGGCGGCGGCGACATTACCTGTAATCCGCGCCTGCGCCTGGCGGTGGACAAGGCGTATGAGAACAACATGGCCAAGGATAACGTCGAGCGCGCCATCAAGCGCGGTAGCGGCGACCTCGAGGGCGTGAACTACGAAGAATTGCGCTACGAGGGTTATGGCCCGGCTGGCGTGGCGGTGATGGTGGACTGTCTGACCGACAACAAAACCCGCACCGTGGCCGATGTGCGCCATGCCTTCTCCAAGAACGGCGGCAATCTCGGCACCGATGGCTCGGTGGCGTTTCTGTTCAAGCATTGCGGGCAGATGTTGTTCGCCCCCAATACGGACGAGGACAAATTGGTGGAAGCGGCCCTGGAAGCGGGTGCCGAGGACGTAATCACGAACGACGATGGCAGTTTTGAGGTGGTCACCGACCCTTACGAGTTCGCTGCCGTCAAGGGGGCGTTGGCCAAGGCCGGCTTGCAGCCCGACTTGGGCGAAGTCACCATGAAACCGGCCAACGAGAATGAGCTTTCTGGCGACGACGCGGCAAAAATGCAGAAATTGCTCGATGCCCTGGAGAGCCTCGACGACGTGCAGGAAGTGTATACCACTGCCGTCATGGACGAGGAATAAGCCATCCGCATCCTCGGCATTGACCCTGGTTTGCGAGTGACGGGTTTTGGAGTAATCGACAAGCTGGGCCAGCAGCTAGTTTATATTGCCAGCGGCTGCATCCGCACACCGGCCGGGGAACTGCCGCAGCGGCTGAAATCCATTATCGACGGCCTGGGTGAAGTGATCGCCGCTTACAGCCCGGAGCAGGTAGCGGTAGAAAAGGTGTTCGTCAACGTCAATCCCCAGTCCACCCTGCTGCTCGGGCAGGCGCGCGGTGCCGCGATCTGCGCCGCGATCCTGAAGGATTTGCCGGTGGCGGAATACACGGCCTTGCAGGTGAAGCAGGCCGTGGTCGGCAACGGTCACGCGGCCAAAGAACAGGTGCAGGATATGGTCAGGCGCTTGTTGAAGCTCGAAGGCGACCCCCAGGCCGATGCGGCGGACGCATTGGCTTGCGCCATCTGCCACGCCCATGGCGGGCAGGGGCTGGGCAAGCTGGCAACCGCCGGTTTCCGCATGAAGAATGGAAGGCTGGTGAAATGACGTTAGCCGTTAATGCAAAAGTTGTTTGTCGGGTAAAGGTGCGGAAATGAAATCCGTGGATTTTTTCTCCGGCGCGGGTGGCTTGACTTGCGGTCTGCAAATGGCTGGGTTTGAATCCATTCTGGGTTCCGATATTCATCCCGTTTATGCGGAAACATTCGCCAAAAACAATCCAAAAACCCACGTAATCACTAGCGATATTCGCGAATTATCCGAGCACGACATTCTCGAATTAACGGGCTTGAAGCCGGGAGAATTGGACTTGATCGCGGGGGGGCCGCCCTGTCAGGGATTTTCAATCAATGCGCCCGTAAGAACGCTGGACGATCAGCGAAATAACTTGTTCAAAGAATATTTGCGGATTGCTGACATTCTTCATCCCAAGGCAATTTTGATTGAGAATGTCCCAGGCTTGGTCTCTTTGGGTAAGGGTACGGTCGTCGATGCCATCTATAAGCATCTGGAGGGGATGGGGTACACCGTTGCCCACAAGATTCTGTTCGCGGGTCATTATGGAATTCCTCAAATGCGTTTCAGGACTATCTTTATCGCCCTTCGCGATGGCGGAAAAATCGAGTTTCCAGAACCGACTCATGATGCGCGGGCGGTAGCTAATTTTGCCGGGGCAAAAGAGCTATGCCTGCAAATACACCCTCTTTTTTCACAGCATTTACTGAATCAGGCAACAGTATGGGATGCCATTTCAGACTTGCCCGAGCTTGTTCCGGGACAGGCGATACACGGCGCTGAATATTCAATTGACCCACAGTCAGACTTGCAAGGGATCCTTCGGGAAGGTTCGGAAAGAATTTATAACCACGCTTGTGCAAAGCTGGGGTCGGCAAACCTGGATAGGCTGAAATACATTCCGCAAGGAGGGAGCTGGCGAGACATTCCTCATGAAATGTTGCCAGAAGGCTTAAAGCGAGCCCGGAGGAGCGACCATACGAAGCGTTATGGAAGGCTGCATCCCGACGCGCTTTGTTCAACTATTCTGACAAAATGCGATCCCCATTGGGGCAGTTTTTTCCATCCGACGCAGGATCGCGCTATTTCTGTCCGCGAAGCGGCGAGAATCCAGTCCTTTCCAGATAGATATATATTTACAGGCAATCTTACCCAGCAGTTCGAACAGGTAGGCAATGCTGTTCCACCGCTGATGGCGAAAGCTATTGGCGAAAAGATCAAACAACTGATTGCGTAAAAAATGGGCCAAAAAAATCCCCGTAGTTTGATTGAGGTGTTCGGCCACGCGCCCAATGACATTACACCGAAAGCCAGAAAATTCTGGGGCTTGAATGCCTGTCCCTTTACTGGCCGTGCTTGTAGCAAGTTCGATCACACGAACACGATTTGTTATGGAACCTGTTCGGTTTCCAATGCGGGGCAAGATGTCATCATCTGCCCCAATCGTTTGTATGCAAACAATTACGAAACGATCCGGCATGTGTCAGAGGATGCGTTCGGCAAGCTTCCGTTCATGCTGTTCGATGAATATCTCAAGAAGGCAAGCAACTCACTCAATTGCGTTGTCGCATTGGGCCAGAACTCCGGCAGGGAAGTTAAGCTGAGCAAAATGAGCATGGATTGGGTGCTTGCCCACATCAAAAACGGCAAATTGATAGAATACGTTGGCATCGAGGTTCAGAGCATAGACATTACCGGGAACTACCGCGATGCATGGTATGCCGCGCGGGACAAAAAACCGGTCATCCCCCCGTCCGCTCATGGTTTGAATTGGGCCAATGTTCATAAGCGGCTGATGCCGCAAATTATCCGCAAAAGTCTTGTTTACTCGAAATCTTCACTTGTAAAAAACGGCTTGTTCTTCATCGTGCCAGAGCCTGTCTACCAGCGTTTTGAAGAAATTATTGGTTCGGACATACCCACCGTAGATGTGCCGGGTAAAGACATCATTACGGTCTTTACCTACGATTTGGGTGATCCTGTTCCGCCGGGGCAGGTAAGAAAACTGGTCAGGAACAGAGTCGTGCGATTCAAGCTGGCTGAGTTTTCAGCCAGATTTATCTCGGGGCCAAATCTACCCGCTGGAAATGAGCTTGATAACAAGATTCGTCAAATATTGGACATCAAATGATAGGCAGAATCGCCGGCACCCTGCTCGAAAAGCACCCCCCGCTGGTGCTGGTGGACGTGGGCGGCGTCGGTTACGAAATCGACGTGCCGATGAGCACCTTCTACAACCTTCCCGCCATCGGCGAAAAAGTCGCGCTGCACACCCAGCTGATCGTGCGCGAGGATGCTCATCAGCTTTACGGTTTCGCCAGCCATGATGAACGTGCTGCTTTCAGACAGTTGCTCAAGATCAGTGGCGTCGGGCCGAAGTTGGCGCTGACTATCCTGAGCGGCATGTCGGTCGCCGAGTTGTCCCATGTCGTCGCCGTTCAGGAAGTGGGACGACTGACCAAAATTCCGGGCATCGGCAAGAAGACCGCCGAGCGCCTGCTGCTGGAGCTGCGCGACAAACTGCCGGGCGCGGTATCCTCAGCCTTGCCGGGCAAGCCCGAAACGCACCCCATTGGCGACGATGCGCTCAACGCCCTGCTTGCGCTGGGCTACAGCGAGCGCGAAGCTGGCTGGGCGGTGAAGCAGTTGCCGCAGGATTTGAGTGTGTCGGATAGCATCCGGCAGGCGTTAAAATTGTTGTCCAAAGCATGAACCTAGAAACCTCAGTTGACCGCTTGATTGGATATTTACCAGCGTGATTTCAATAAGCTTTTTCATGATTTACCGTTTCACCCGGTGGGTGAGTGCGCTACGGGGTGGATTGCACGGTTCTGGCGGCGCATGGCGGCGTTACAACTCCTTGGAATGGAACAACCATTCCGCGTTGTTGTGCCTTGCCCTGCACCCCCATAACCGCACACTCCACCCCGTCCAACTGAGGTTTCTAGGATGAAGCGGATCGTGGACACGAACGGCATCGTTGCGGTTATCGTTCCCCGCCATCCTGGGGTGCAGGCGATTTACCTGTTTGGCTCTTATGGCACCGAGGACGAATGGCCGGACAGCGACGTGGATATTGCGCTGCTGCTGCCGCCGGAAATGGCTAAAATGCTGGGGGTGATCGATCTCATTAAAACGCAGACTGAATTATCGTCCCTGCTGCATAAATCTGTGGATTTGCTGAATTTGCGCCGGGTTTCCACCGTTTTTCAGAAAGAGGTGGTGATGGCGGATCGACGTATTTACACTGCCGATGAATACGCGGCGGAGGAGTTCGAGATGCTGACGTTGTCCTTTTATCAGAAACTCAATGAGGAAAGGGCGGAAGTGCTGTCCGAGGGCTTGCGTAGCGGGAGATTTTACAACGTATGAACGAAATTATCCTGAACAAGAAAATCAGCATCGAGCGCTGCATCGCGCAAGTTCGTGCATATTACGTCATGGAAAGCGGAAAGCCCTTCGAACAGGATTATCTCAAGCAGGACGCCATCGGGATGAACTTGCAGAGAATGAGCGAGCTGACCATCGACATTGCCAATTATTTGATAAAAAACCGGAAACTGGGTTTGCCGCAAGATAGCGCCGATGCTTTCGCTTTGTTGCATCGCGCCGGACTGATACCTGCCGGAATGATGGAAAACATGAAAGGGATGGTGGGGTTTCGCAACGTGTTGGTTCATGAATACAAAAAACTGGATGTGGCCGTGATGGTCGATGTGATTGAGCGCCATCTGCATGACCCGCTGGATTTTGCCAGCCTTGCGCTGGAAGCGGGCAAATAAACCGTCATGATCGAAACCGACGATCTCAAGGCGGGCAGCCGCATCATTTCCGCTGCGCCGATTTCTTCCCGGGAAGAAGCGGCCGAGCGCGCCTTGCGCCCCAAGCTGCTGGAAGAATACGTCGGCCAGGAGAAGGCGCGCGAGCAGCTGGAGATTTTCATCCAGGCGGCGCGCGGTCGCAGCGAATCGCTCGACCACGTGTTGCTGTTCGGGCCGCCGGGCTTGGGCAAGACCACTCTGGCGCACATCATCGCCCGCGAGATGGGCGTCAACCTGCGCCAGACCAGCGGGCCGGTGCTGGAGCGGCCCGGCGATCTGGCCGCGCTATTGACCAATCTCGAACCCAACGACGTCCTGTTCATCGACGAAATTCACCGCCTTTCCCCGGTGGTGGAGGAAATCCTCTACCCGGCGCTGGAAGATTTCCAGCTCGACATCATGATCGGCGAGGGGCCGGCGGCGCGTTCGGTCAAGCTGGATTTGCCGCCCTTCACTCTGGTCGGCGCCACGACTCGCGCCGGCATGTTGACTAACCCGTTGCGCGACCGTTTTGGCATCGTGGCGCGGCTGGAATTTTATACCCACGGCGAGTTGAAGCTGATCGTGGCCCGTTCGGCCCGGTTGATGAAGGTCGAACTTTCCGAAGACGGTGCGGAGGAAGTTGCGAAGCGCTCGCGCGGCACGCCCAGAATTGCAAACAGGCTATTGCGCCGGGTGCGCGATTTCGCCGAGGTCAAGGCCGACGGCAGGGTGACGCGGGAGGTGGCGGACGACGCGCTGTTCATGCTCGACGTGGATCAGGCCGGCCTCGACATGATGGATCGCAAGCTGCTGCAGGCCGTGCTGGAGAAGTTCGGAGGCGGCCCGGTCGGGGTGGAAAATCTGGCGGCGGCCATCGGCGAGGAGCGCGACACCATCGAGGATGTGCTCGAGCCCTACCTGATCCAGCAGGGCTATTTGATGCGTACGCCGCGCGGTCGGGTGGCGACGCAAACCGCCTACCTGCATTTCGGGCTGGCGGCGCCGTCGAAGGGCCCGAACGGCGAGCTGTGGGAGCAGTGATGTTCACCTGGCCAGTGCGAGTCTACTATGAGGACACCGATTCCGGCGGCGTGGTGTATTACGCCAACTACCTCAAGTTTATGGAGCGCGCCCGCACCGAATGGCTGCGGGATAAGGGTTTCGGGCAAACGGAACTGCTGCGCGACCATTCCGTAATTTTCGTGGTGCGCACAGTGCAGGTAGAATACCTGCGCCCCGCGAAATTTGACGACCTGCTGACGGTGACGGTGCGTTTTCATGCGGCAGGCCGCAGCTGGATCGAGCTTGACCAGACGGCGGAGCATCCCGAAAACGGCGTGCTGGTGAAGGCGCGCGTCAAAGTGGTCTGCGTCAATGGGCAAACATTCAAGCCGGTGCAAATTCCCGCCCCGGTCAGAGAACGAATTGAAAGGATATCGTGAACGTTACGCAAGACCTGTCTTTTTTAAGCCTGATCACCAACGCCAGCGTCGTGGTGCAGCTGGTTCTGTTGACCCTGCTGCTGGCTTCGGGTTTATCCTGGTATTTTATTTTCGGCAAGATGTTTGCCATTCGCGCCGCCATCCGCGAGGCGGATAGTTTCGAGAACGCTTTCTGGAGCGGGTCTGACATCAACAACCTGTACCAGCGCAGCAGTTCGGGCAGGACGCCGGTGGTGGGCATGGAAAAAATCTTCGAGGCCGGCTACAGGGAATTTCTCAAGCTCAAGCGCCAGGGGCGGATGGATATCGGCGTCGTCATGGACGGCACGCGTCGCGCCATGCGAGCGGCCTGCCAGCGCGAGCTGGATGCGCTGGAACAGCACCTCGCTTTCCTTGCCTCGGTCGGTTCGGTCAGCCCCTACATCGGGCTGTTCGGCACGGTGTGGGGCATCATGAATGCCTTTCGCGGCCTCTCCAACGTGGTGCAGGCGACGCTGGCGCACGTTGCGCCGGGCATCGCCGAAGCGCTGATCGCCACCGCGATGGGCCTGTTCGCGGCGATCCCGGCAGTGCTCGCCTACAATAGTTACTCCCACGACGTGGACCGGCTGGCGACCCGCTACGACAGTTTCATGGAGGAGTTCTCCAATATCCTGCAAAGGCAGACGGGCGTATAAATGATGATGCGCCGCCGCCCCCGCCACTTTATCAACCAGATCAACGTCGTGCCTTACATCGACGTGATGCTGGTGCTGCTGATTATTTTCATGGTTACGGCGCCTCTGATCAATCCAGGGCAGATCGAGCTGCCCTCGGTCGGACAATCGCTCAAGCCCCCGGTGGCGCCGCTGGAAGTGGAGATTCGCAAAGACAACAGTCTGCACTTGCGCGACCTGGAAAAATCGAATACGGCGCACAAAGTCAGCCAGGATGAGCTGGTCGATGCAGTCAAGGCGCAGCAAGAGCGCAATCCCGAGCAGGCGGTGGTGATCTCGGCGGATAAAAGCGTGCGTTACGAGGAAGTGCTGAAGGTGATGGACGTGCTGCAGAGCAATCAGGTGAAAAAAGTCGGGCTCCTGGCCAGGCCCAGGGCGGGATGATGCCGCCAGCAGAACGGAAGGAGCCGGGCAGGAAATGGGCAATCGCGCTGGCTGTCCTGGTGCATCTGATCTTTGCCGCCGTGCTAGTGTTCGGTGTCAACTGGCAGACGAAGGAAGCCGCGCCGGTCATGGCTGAATTGTGGAACAGCCTGCCCACGTCCGCTCCCAAGCCGGTGCCCAAACCGGCACCCGAACCGGAACAGGCACCTCTTCCAGAGCCTAAACCGCAACCCAAGCCCGTTCCAAAACCGGAACCCAAGCTGGAGCAGCCCAAGCCGGTCAAGGCCGACATTGAGCTCAAGGACAAGAAAAAAGAAAGGGAAAAGCAGCTCAAGGAAGAAGAGAAGAAAAAGGCTGAAACAGAGAAAAAAGAGAAAAAGCTGAAAGAGCAGGCGTTGAAGGAGCAGCACGCCCAGCTGGAAGCTGAACAGACGGCATTGAGCAAACAGCGGGAAGCAGCGGAGGCAGCGCACCAGCAGATGGTGGCGCAGATGGCGGCCCGGGCAGCGGCTCAGGCAACGGCTCAGGCGCGCCTGATGAACGATGCGATTGGCCGGATCAGCAGTCATATCCGGCGTTTCGTAGTGAGGCCGCCGGATATGGTGGGGAACCCGCAGGCCGAGTTCGAGGTCTCTTTGATACCGACGGGCGAGGTGCTGAACGTGAAATTGTCGCGCAGCAGCGGCAACCCGGCATATGATAACGCAGTGGAGCGAGCCATACGCAAGGCTTCGCCGTTGCCTTTGCCGACCGACCCGGCGCTGATCGGGCGGTTCAGGGAATTGAAATTGAAGTTTCGACCGAACGAGTAAAGCTGGGGTGAGGGGATAGTTCATGTAGGGTGCAATAAGCGAAGCGCATTGCACCGTGTTCGAGCAACATACGGCGCAATGCGCGCAGCTTTTGACGCCCTACGAATTACGCGATTTAAAGGAATTGGAATGATATTCAGAAAATTACTCGTTGGCGCGGCGTGGCTGTTGCTGGCGCCATTGGCTCATGCGGCGCTTACGATCGAAATCGTCGGCAGCGGCGCTAACCAGATACCGATTTCGGTCGTACCCTTTGCCGGCGAAAACGCCCTGCCGCAGGGTATTACCGCCGTGATTGCGGCGGATTTGCAGCGTAGCGGCCTGTTCAAGATCGTTGATCCCGCCGGGGTGAGGCCCGAGCCGCACGAGCTGGCCGAGGTGAATTACCCGGACTGGCGCACTCGCGGTGCCGACGCACTGGCGGTCGGCAGCGCGTTGCCGCGATCCGACGGCAAACTGGAGGTGCGTTTCCGCCTGCTCGATGCGGTGAAACAGGCGCAGCTCGACGCCTACAGCTATGTGATTGACCGCGCCCAGACGCGCGCCACTGCGCACAAAATCGCCGATCTGATTTACGAGAAACTCACCGGTGATGTCGGCGTGTTCAGTACCCGTATCGCCTACATCGTCAAGAGCCGCTCGCACTACGAGCTGCAGGTAGCGGATGCGGACGGCTACGGCGCGCAAACGGTGCTGGCTTCCAAAGAGCCAATCATCTCTCCATCCTGGTCGCCGAACGGCGCCAAGCTGGCTTATGTTTCGTTCGAGCGGAAAAAGCCGATCATTTACGTCCAATCGCTGGTCAGCAGCCAGCGCCAGGTGCTGGCCCAGTTCAAGGGCAACAACAGCGCGCCAGCTTGGTCGCCGGACGGCAAGCAGCTCGCCATTGTGCTAACCAAGGATGGCAGTTCGCAGATTTATCTGATTAATGCCGACGGTAGCGGTGTGAAACGCCTGAGCTACAGTTCAGGCATCGATACCGAGCCGTCCTTTTCGCCAGACGGCGCCGCTATCATATTCACATCGGACCGGGGTGGCAGCCCGCAGATCTACCGCATGTCTGTTAGCGGCAGCGGCGCGCAGCGCCTGACTTTCGAGGGCAATTACAACGTTTCCCCCCGCTTCAGCCCGGACGGCAAGAGCTTCACCTTTATCCAGCGCGTCAGCGGTTCTTCCTTTCATGTAGCCTTGCAGGACTTGGCATCGGGCCAGATGCAGGTGCTTACCGATACTCGCATGGATGAAGCACCCAGTTTCGCGCCCAACGGCAAAATGCTACTATATGCCACGGAAATTGGAGGGCGTGGAGTCCTGGCCGCAGTTTCGAGCGATGGCCGGGTGAAGCAGCGGCTGTCCACCCAAGCTGGAGATGTGCGCGAGCCAGAGTGGGGGCCGTTGTTGAAGAATTAGCCATGTAGGGTGGGCACCGTTTTTGTGCCCACGCGATGTGCGGAGTTCAAATTAATTCAATTAATCAGAGGGAGTGGGAAAGATGAAAAAAGTATTGTTAAGCACTTTGTTGGTTAGCTTGTTGGCTGCTTGTGCCGGCCAGGACGTAAAGGACCAGCCCCAGGCGGCGGTCGAGGATAGAGCTGCGGCTCAGACTCAAGCTGGCGCGGACGCCAAGCCTACCGGTCAGCAGTCGGTGACAGCCAATCCCCTGAAAGATCCCAGTAACATCCTTTCCAAGCGCAGCGTTTATTATGACTTAGACAAGTCGGACGTGAAGGCTGAGTACAAGCCGATGGTTGAAGCTCACTCCAAGTACCTGACCAGCCACAAGGATGCCAAGGTGGCGGTGCAGGGCAATACCGACGAGAGGGGCAGCCACGAGTACAATATCGCCCTGGGCAACCGTCGTGCCGACAGCGTGAAGAACATGATGAACGTGTACGGCGTGCCTAACAGCCAGATCGAGACTGTCAGCTTCGGCGAGGAAAAACCCCGCGCAACCTGCCATGACGAATCCTGCTGGAAGGAAAATCGCCGCTCCGATATCGTTTATCAGGGCGAATAAAAAATGCGCCGACTTGCGCTCTTCCTGACCCTGTTTTTGGGATGTGCTTCGCTGAGCACTGCTGGCCTGTTTTCGGATGACGAAGCCCACCAGAAAATTACAGTGCTGCAGCAGCAAATTCAAGGCATGGAGGAGCGCGTCGCGCAAATGGAAAACACGGCTCGTTCTCAAGGGGTGGCGTTATTATCCCAACTGGATGCGCTCAAGTCCGAATTGGCCACATTGCGCGGACAAATCGAAGTGCATGCCCACGACATTGAAACCACGCAAAAGCGGCAGCGCGATCTTTATGTCGATCTCGACAGCCGCCTGCGCAAGCTGGAGCAGACCGGCGGGCCCGTCGCGGATGCGTCTAGTCAGGCGGGTTCCTCCAAGCCAGTTTCCCCCGATCAGGCCCCGATTGGCGCAGTCATCGTCGACGAATCCACGGCGTATGACGCCGCCTTGGGTTTGTTCAAGGCGGGCAATTATCAAGGTGCCATCGACGGTTTTCAGAGCTTTGTCGGAACCTACCCCAACAGTCACCTTGCCCCCAGTGCCTACTACTGGATCGGCAACTCCTACTTTAATTTGCGCGATTACAAAAATGCGATCGCCAGCCAGCAAAAGCTGGTCAGCCAGTATCCAAACAGTTCCAAGGTGCCGGATGCCCTGCTGAATATCGCCAGTTGCCAGCAGGGCATGGGCGAAGCGGCGGCGGCGAGAAAAACGCTGGGAAGCATCGTGGCGAAATATCCGCTCAGCAATGCTGCGGAACTGGCGAAGAAGCGTCTTGCCAGTACCAAATAACGCAGTCCCGCAGCCCAGCCTGCGGATCAATGAAATCTTCTATTCTCTCCAAGGCGAAACCAGCCGCGTCGGATTGCCCACGGTATTCATTCGCCTGACCGGCTGTCCGCTACGCTGCACCTACTGCGATACCACCTACGCTTTTCAGGAAGGGGAACCCCTGCCTCTACCGGAAATACTCGACAAGGTGGCTCAATATCACCCCCACTATGTCACCGTGACCGGTGGCGAACCGCTGGCCCAGAAGAATTGCCTGCCGCTGTTGCAGCAGCTTTGCGACGCGGGCTATTCGGTGTCGCTGGAAACCGGCGGGGGCATGGATATTTCCAAAGTCGATCCCCGTGTTTCCAGGATACTCGACATCAAAACGCCCGGTTCGGGCGAGGCCGGGAAAAACCGCTGGAAAAATCTGGAATTGCTGACACCGCAGGACGAAGTAAAATTCGTGTTGTGCGGCGAAGAAGATTACCGGTGGGCGAAACAGGTGCTGAGCGAGAGGTGCGTCGCCGACCGCTGCCCGGTGCTGTTTTCAGCCGCCCAAGGACAACTGGAGTCCGCGACGCTGGCGGAATGGATGCTGCGCGACAATCTGCCGGTTCGGCTGCAAATCCAGTTGCACCGGCTATTGTGGGGCGAGGGGCGGGGGAAATAAGTCCTGAGTTCATGTAGGGTGCAACAAGCGAAGCGCATTGCACCGTATTTGAGAAACATGCGGCGCAATGCGCTTCGCTTATAATAATAGGGGACAGACCACGGTTTTGTGATGGGTAAAGACCAGCGAACCGTGGTCTGCCCCCTGTCCCGTTTGTTCTGTTGCTGCCCTGTTGTTGCTCGGATTAAGGAAACTGGCGTGATTGGTGGATTACTCTGAGAATTCTTACCTTGGCGCTGGTGATTCGATAAATCAAGTTGTAAGGGTAACGGGTAAAAACCAGTTCGCGCGGTGCGCCGGGTCTGGGGATGCGGCCAGTCTGCGGGAAGCGTGTCAGCAGTTCGGCCTGGGTGATGAGGTAGTCAGTGACCTGTTGCGCTGCGGTGGGGTTTTCTGAGGCTATATGCTGGTCTATCGCCAGTATATCCAGTTCTGAGCGAGCCGACCATTCAAGCCGCTTTTTTGCGCTTGGCACGATTGGCCCGTTGTGTGTTG
>Ga0100389_1001970_pt1 | contig 16431 bp, 15 predicted proteins | sample CryGeymeta201513_FD_81537 | JGI IMG/M metagenome (GOLD analysis project Ga0100389, IMG submission 81537) | Groundwater microbial communities from Crystal Geyser aquifers in Utah, USA - Crystal Geyser metaG 2015-13 | ecosystem: Environmental > Aquatic > Deep subsurface > Groundwater | place: USA... | reverse complement strand
CCGAATCAACCTCGATCATGACGTCTTTATCTCCGCCGTGATCTTCGGAAGGGATGAAATCGAGGAAGGCCCGATGTCCGAAGCCCCGATCTACAAGGTCATTCAGCGGGAGGGCATCCCCCTATGAGCACGGATGAGAAGAGGAACTTACCTGATGGAAAACGCCGGTTTAGAAGCGGAGAAGGTAAAGGATTGACAGGACTATGAGGGATCCATCATTCAAAGAATGGCTTCAGGAGCAGATTCAATCGGTCCTGTCCAAGACGGCGGAGCCGCCGCCGTTCATCCTCTGGTGCGACCCCGCGTGGGAGTGGGAAGAACTTCTCCGGAAGACCTGCGGGGAAGCGGTTGAGTTGTGGGCCGACAAAGGACATGAACTGCTCCTCCGGCATCGGTTTATGCGGGAGGAACGCCGGCCCCGTGTTATCTGGACGCCCATCGGGAAAGGCGACCTCTGCTACTTCAAGGTGTTCGAAGGCGAGGCGACTCTTCGGGAGATTTCGCTTCTGGAGGCCCTCCGGGAATTCGGCGTAGAGATCACCCGCGCCCAGGAAGACGAGGTCAAGGAGGATCTTCTCGCCTACGCCCTGGCAAAGTTCGACGAACCTCTCTCCCGCTGGAAGAAGATCACGCCGGATGAGTTGATCTCGACGGGGACCATCCTCTCCGTTCTCGCGGATGTTGGCAAGCCGATCGCGGACCGGATCAGCCCGGAGAGGCGCCACCTGTTCAAGCGGCGCGTTACTGCGGATTTCGGATTTCCGCCGCCGGATCTTGGCGACCCGGATACGTGGCGCATCCGGACGGTCGCCCGCCTCCTCGCTACGGACGCGGCCGTGAAGCTCGGGCAGGAGACCTATCCGACGTCGGATTGGGTCATTCCGCCGGGCAACAGCCGGAAACGGGCCTTGGAGCTCCTCGGCCAGTGGCAGCGGGATCTCCAGCTTCTGCCGCGCTTTGAAACCCTCGCCGGAAAGGCCGACGCTCTTTTGAATATTCAATCCTTCCTGGGACAGGATTCCTGCAAACTGGCGGACCCTCTGGCCTCTTACAGGGGGGAAAAGGCGCAGTTCCAGAACGAAATAAAACAGATCAAGCAGTTTGATAATTTTCTGGAATTGGCAACCTATGTCGGCCGGAAAACGGAACACTACCAGCTCCACGCCCAAGGCTTCTGGGGAGAATGGTCGAAGAACCGGGTCCCTTGGGATATCCTGGCCGGATTCGGGCGGGCGGCGCAGATTCTGCGGGATCATGACGGCGTGGAGAAGAACTGGCACGCCCTGCAAGATGCTGTTGACTGGTACTGCCGGGAGGGCTGGAAGGCGGATGCGGAAGGCGAATTCCTCATGCAGGAAGGGCCCGGTGAAGAGGCCGACCTTTTTGCAGTCCGGAAGGAGCTGAGAACGGCCTACCTTCATGTCCTCGACCGGACCAACACAGCCTTCTCCGAATTCGCCGCCCAGGATCCCGCATGGCTTTCGCAGGCACTCCTTCCCTATGCCGGTGAGGCGCTCCAGATGAGACTTGCCGAGAAGAAGGAAGCGGCGGCGGTCATTTTCGTTGATGCCTTCCGCCTTGAACTGGGGATGCGCTTAGCCGAAATGATCAACGATGGTCAGAGCGCCCCAGTCGCATCCGTCGCGCCCTGCAAAGCGCCGGCGCCCACAACGACGGAACTGGGTATGGCCTACCTCCTTCCCGGCGTGGCGAAAAACCTCAAGGTCTCCGTCGATCCGGAAAAGGGATGGAACGTTCATGCCGAGGGCCGCGAAGAGAATCTCGCCACGGCCGAGGGAAGACGGAACTGGCTGACCGCCGCCTATGGGGTGAAGCCCTCACACCTCCTGACCGTTGTCGAGGCCGGGAAAAGTGGTTTCAAACCGCCCGAGGGGAAGCTCATCTTTCTTTTCGGCGATGAATTCGACAGCCTGGGTCATGAAGGAGAACTGGCCCTTTCGGGCGCCGAAGGCCTCCTTGAAAGATATGCCCAACTGATCCGGAGGCTCAGAGACGCCGGTTACGGGAGCATCTTCGTTTCGACCGATCACGGCTATTTCCATTACCTTCCCGGCGATCACGAGGTGATGGAAAAACCCGAAGGGGATATCTGTTGGAAAACAAGGCGAGCCGTTGTCGGGAAAAATCTGAAGCACAAGACGGCAATTCTCACCCGCGTGGCGGGTAGCGACCTGGAATGCCTGACCCCCCGGAGCGTCAATGCCTTCAAGACCTATGGCGGGATCGGATTTTTCCACCGGGGAACAACCCTCCAGGAGTGGCTCATCCCGCTGGTCTGCATCCAATGGGCAAAAAAAGCGCAAAAAACGGGGATCGTTTTAAAGCCGATCGCCGAGATCACGACGCAGGAACCCATGGTGGAAATCGAACCGGATACGCGGGGAAAGAAGAACCTCCTGGGGGAGATCGACGGCAGCTATCTCGGCCGGCAGATTACCATCAAGATCCGCGACGCCGCCTCGGGGAAGGTCCTTTTCAAATCAGCCGCCGTGGCCGTCAGTCCCCATGACGAGGTCAGGCAGATCAAGCTGGCAAAGGTTTCGGGGGCGGAAGGCCGATTCGGCCAGAAGCTGACCCTGGAGATCGTCGACGCCGATGACGAGGCGCTTTTAACGACCGCAGAGGTCGTCTTGAAAACCGATATGGATGAATGGCTATGATGGAAGAACCGAAGAATCAGACGGGCTGGGTCGATGCCCTGGATCAGAAACTCTTTGACGCATTTCCCGGCCGCGTGGTGCGCAAGGATCTCGTCAAACGCTTCAAGGTCGGCGACAAGCTCCGCGTCGCCATGGATTCTGGGGCCAGGCGGGTCATGATTCCCACAGCGAACCGGAAGGATTTTGCCACGCTGCCCGACGAGGTTATCGACAAGATGCAGATCGAATTTTACAGCGACCCAGCCCAGGCAGCCTTCAAGGCGCTGGCGGAGGGGTAAGGAAAGGATATAAAGGATATCATCGATTTTGGCCATGTTTTGTATAGCATTAATATTGATATTTATATCAAGCAGGTTTTGTTTCGCATCATTTTTTGCTTGACAGCAGCGTCATATTCGGTGTAGCGAAGCGGGTCTTTTGGGTAGTGATCGCCCTGTTGCATTGAACTTTTTTCCTCGAGGTTCGAAAAGCATGATTGAATACATCCCCATCCTCGTCTTGCTCTGTTTTGCCATTCTGATTGCCGTTCTCATCGTCGGCGCTTCGCACCTTCTGGGTCACAGAATTTCCCGAAAAGCCAAACTTTCCACCTACGAGTGCGGGATGCAGACCATCGGCCCCACCCGGATGAAGATGAATATCCGCTATTACATCGTCGCCATGCTTTTTCTGATCTTCGATATCGAAATCATGTTTCTCTACCCGTGGGCGCTGGTGACCGGGGGGCTGAAGATGTTCGGTTTCGTGGAGATGCTGATTTTCGTCGCCGTCCTGTTTGTCGGTTATCTCTATGTGTGGAAGAAAGGGGCACTGGAATGGGAGTAGAAGCCGCGGCGACCGCCTCTTTGCAGGAAGTGATCAACTGGGCCAGAAAAAATTCCGTGTGGCCCGTAACCTTCGGCCTTGCCTGCTGCGCCCTGGAGATGATGGTGGCCAGTTCATCAACCTACGACATCGCCCGCTTCGGCGCGGAGGTGTTCCGGCCCTCTCCCCGCCAGGCAGACCTGATGATCGTTGCCGGAACGGTGACTAAGAAAATGGCGCCCATGTTGAAGCGCATCTACGAGCAGATGCCCGAACCGAAATGGGTCATTGCCTACGGGTCCTGCGCATGCAGCGGCGGGATCTTCCAGACCTACAATGTCGTCCAGGGCGTCGACCAGATCATCCCCGTGGATGTCTATGTGCCCGGCTGCCCACCCCGGCCCGAAGGTCTTCTGAAAGGGATCATCACCCTTCAGCAGAAGATCGCCGCAGAGCCGGCGGGACAGAGAAACCTTGTCAGTTTGCCGTGGGGGAACAATGGATAGATGCATGGCCGGTGATCTGCTGAAGGAAGCCTTCCCGGAGGCGGTGCTCAACATCGAAGAATTCCGAGGGGAGACAAGCATCACCATTGATGCGGGCAAGATCCGGGAGGTCATGACTTTCCTGAAGGAAAATGAAAAGCTTGGCTACGATCTGCTCCTGGACCTTGCCGGCGTTGACTTCGCAGATCGCTCTCCCCGCTTCATGATCGCCTATCTGCTGCACAGCATGAGATTCAACAACAGACTCCGGATCAAAACGACGGTGGCGGAAGGCGCTTCCGTGGACACGGTCAGTGATATCTGGTTGGCGGCGAACTGGATGGAGCGGGAGGTGTATGACCTGTTCGGGATTCAATTCAATAACCATCCGCATTTGAAACGTATTCTTCTGACTGACGATTTTGTCGGCCACCCCTTGCGAAAGGATTTCCCTGTCAAGGGAGCGGATTTCGATCAACCGCTTCAGGTTTGCCTGGAGGAAGAACGATAGCGTTTTTGAGGGCAAAAGAATCGATGGCTGAATCCCGCTACATGACGATCAATATGGGGCCGCAGCATCCCGCAACCCACGGCGTGCTGAGGCTGCTTTTGGAACTGGACGGGGAGATCATCGTCAAGGCGGAGCCGCACATCGGTTATCTGCATCGCGGTATCGAAAAATTAGCCGAATCCATGACCTACCCCCAGGCCCTCACGCTGACGGACCGACTGGACTACACCAGCGGCCTCTCCAACAATCTGGCCTACTGCCTTGCTGTAGAGAAACTGCTTGAACTTAAAATACCGAAGCGGGCCCAGTATCTGCGGGTTCTGATGGCCGAGCTCCAGCGGCTTGCCGCCCACCTCCTCTGGGTGGCGACGCATGCCCTCGACCTTGGGGCAATGACGCTGCTCTTCTATGCCTTTCGGGAAAGGGAAACCATCCTGGAGATCCTGGAATTGGCGACCGGCGCAAGGTTGACGCCGAGTTTCATTCGGATCGGCGGTCTGGCGAACGACATTCCCGCCGCCTTTCTGCCCCGCGTGAAGGCGTTTGTGGAGGATTTTCCCCGGCGGGTGGATGATTACGAAACGTTGCTGACGGAAAACATCATCTGGAAGAAAAGGACGACGAACATAGCAAAGATGTCCGCGGAAGAGTGCATTCAGTACGGCGTCACGGGGCCGGTGCTGAGGGCTTCCGGCGTCTGTTACGACGTCCGCAAGGCCTATCCCTACTCGAGCTACGAAGATTTTGATTTTGAAATCCCGCTGGGCAGCCACGGGGATGTCTATGACCGCTATCTCGTGAGACTGAAAGAAATGCGGCAGTCGAACCGGATTGTGCAGCAGGCCGCGGAAAAGCTGCCCGACGGTCCGTTCGCCGCCGTGGACGCCCCGCTGGTTGTGCCGCCGGCGAAGGAAGAGGTGGGCCGGGACATTGCGGCGCTGATCCGCCATTTCAAGATCATGCAAGAGGGCTTTCACCCCCCGTGCGGCGAGGTTTACGCCTCCATCGAATCGTCCAAAGGGGAACTCGGTTTTTATCTCATCAGCGACGGGAGCAACAAGCCCTTCCGGATGCGGATCAGACCGCCCTCCTTCATCAATCTGGCCGCGCTGCCGAAGATGATCGAGGGACAGATGGTCGCCGATGTCGTCGCCGCCATCGGCAGCATCGACATTGTGTTGGGTGAGATCGACCGATAGGATCATTATGGCAAACATCATTTTCAGTTCTTGGCAGAACGAACTCTTTGACGGCCGGGGGACCGCGGCGCCGGACAACGGACCTCCCGCGAATCTGCAGTTGGCCGCCGAGTTTAGTCCCGGAGAGCGGATCAAGGCCCTCATGGGCTGGGACGGCATCGTGCTTCGCGACGACGACGTCGATATCGTCGATATGTGCGCTAAGTATGCGGAGGCGGTGCAGCAGGAATCCTGCGGCAAGTGTTTCCCCTGCCGCGTCGGGACAAGGATTGTCGCCGATTGGCTGAAGAAGATCGCCGCCGGAGAGGGAAAGGAGGCGTACCCGGGGAAAATCAGGGATTTGGCCCTCTCCATCCGCGACGGCTCCAAGTGTTCCATCGGTCAGACGGGGATGATCCCCATCCTGGACGCGCTGGACTATTTCCCGCAGGCGTTTGCCGCAGCGATCACGGAGCAGAAAAAGGCCAGAGAGGGCCGCTACCGCTTCTCCGTCACCGCCCCCTGCGTCAGCGTCTGCCCCAGCAATCTCGATATCCCCCGCTATGTGGAAGAGATCCGGGAACAGCGATTCGCCGCGTCGCTGGCAACCATCCGGCAAGGCGTCTGCATGGCCGGGACGCTGGGAAGGGTCTGTATCCATCCCTGTGAATCCAACTGCCGCCGGGCGAATATCGATGAGGCCATCTCCATCAAATGGCTGAAACGGTATGTCGCCGATTATGAAATGGAAAAGAACCGACATCCGGAGATCCAGGGCCATCATCATAAGGATGCCAAGAAGGTGGCGGTCATCGGCGCCGGTCCGGCGGGATTATCCTGCGCCTACTACCTAAGCCTGATGGGTTATCGGGTAACCATCTTTGAGAAACTGCCCGAGCCCGGCGGCATGGCCGCCGTGGGCATCCCCGACTATCGCCTGCCGCGCGCGATCCTCCACAGCGAAGTGGAGATCGTCAGGGAGGCCGGCGTGGAAATCCGCTATGGCGTCGAGATCGGGAAGGAGATCAAATTCGCCGATATCCGGAAGGATCATGACGCCGTCTTCATCGGCGTGGGCGCCCAGGGCAGTTCGCCCATGGGGGTGGAGGGCGAAGAGAAGAACTACCGCGGTTTCATCTCCGGCGTCCAGTATCTTTTAGACATCAATTTGGGAAGAGATCCGTACCCGGAAGGGAAAAAAGTGGTGGTCGTCGGCGGCGGCAACGTGGCGATCGACTGCGTGCGCTCCTCCTTCCGCATCGGGAAACCGGATGTGAACCTCGTCTATCGACGGTCGAAGGCGGAGATGCCCGCCGACCCGGCGGAGATCAAGGATGCCGAGGAGGAGAAGGTCAACTTCCACTACCTCTGCAACCCAACGAAGATACTTGAGAAAGACGGAAAGGTCGTCGGCGTTGAATGCATCCGCATGGAGCTTGGCGAACCGGATCAGAGCGGCCGCAGAAGGCCCGTCCCCGTGCCCGGTTCGGAATTTGTCATTGAAACGGATATCCTCATCCCGGCCATCGGTCAGAAGGTGGATTATTCCTTTCTCGAAGAGGCAGACGGCGTCAAGCTGTCGAAACGGAAAACGGTGGATGCCGATGGGGAGACTTTTGCGACGTCGCAGGCAGGGGTGTTCGCCTCCGGCGACTGCGTCACCGGCCCCGATGTGCTGGTCCGGGCAACGGGCAACGGCAAGCGGGCAGCGGAAAAGATCGACCTCTTCCTGACCGGCAACAAGGTGGAAGCCTCGATCGATGAAAGATTCAGAACCCTTTTTTCCACCCTCGGGGTTTACAACAAAAAGGAGCAACTCGGCGTCATCGGCGGTCGCAAGCGGGCGCACCTGCCGATGCTCGACCCGGAGGAGCGGAAGCGAACCTTTGAGGAAGTGGAAGCGGGCTACACGACCCCGGTGGCGCAGGGCGAGGCTGCACGTTGTCTCCGCTGCTACCGGATCGGCATGATTGCGCTGGGTTGAACGGTAAGGAATGGACATGATTCGGTTAACCATCGACGGAAAAGAGATCGTCACCGAGGAGGGGAAGACCATCCTCGAGGCAGCACGGGAGGGGGGCATCGCCATCCCGACCCTCTGTTACCATGAGCAGCTCTCCCCGATCGCCTCCTGTCGCCTCTGCATCGTGGAGGTGGAAGGCTATGAGAAGCCGATGACCTCCTGCACCACGCCGGCGGTGGAGGGCATTTCCGTAATCACCCGCTCCGACCGGCTCTTGAAGCTGCGGCGGGAATTCCTGAACCTCATCCTCACTGCGCATCCGCTGGATTGCCCCCAGTGCGACAAGGGGGGAGAATGCCGGGTCCAGGAGCTCGCCTATGAACACGGCATCGAGACGATTGAATACGCGGCCCTTCGAAAAGACCACAAAGAAGCGTACGCCACGCCGCTGATCCGTTACTGGCAGCTCCGCTGCGTCCTCTGCGGAAGATGCGTCCAGGCCTGCCGGGAGGTTGCGGGAAGAGCGGCCATCGACATCAAGGGCCGCGGCTTTGAGGCCCGAATCGCCCCAACGGAAAACGGCGACTGCATCTCCTGCGGCGAGTGTCTTTCCCTCTGCCCGGTCGGCGCCCTCACGGAAGCCCTGAGCCCGATCAAAGGGAGGATCTGGCAGAGCGAACGAACCGATACCGCCTGCCCCCATTGCGGTTTCGGATGTCGGCTGACGCTGAACGTCATTGACGGGAAAATCATCAGCAAGGTGATCTCAGAGACGAACCTTCCGCCCAACAACGCCTCCCTGTGCATCCGCGGGCGTTTCGGCTATGACTTTGCGAACCACGAAGCGCGGCTGACGGAACCCTTTCAACGAATCGCTGGCGAGAAAAAGAGAGTCGAACGGGAAGAGGCCCTGAAGATCACGGCGGAGAACCTTCAGCGGCTCTCCGGCCTGGGAAAGGGGATCGGGTTTATCGTTTCACCGCGGGCCACCAACGAAGAGATCTTCCTGATCTCCCGGATTGCGGCGCTCTTCAAGAACAGCCGCGTCGCCTCCTCCGCCTCTTACCATACGGGAAAAGTGGCCGCCGCCTTCCGGCAGATGGGGATAAGCCCCGGTTACCGTTACGACAGCATCCGCACCTGCAAAACCATCATCGTGGCCGGCGCCGATCTCCTGGTCAACAATCACCTGCTGGCCAACAAGGTCCGGGAGGCCGTCAAATTCAACGGCGCCAGGGTCATCGTCGTTGATCCCCTCCCCTGCGCGCTTTCCGGCATCGCCGACGCCCATTTGAAGGTTACACCCGGGCAGGACGCCCTGGTTTTCAACGCCCTCTCCCGGAGGTTGCTCTTAGACGACAAATACGATAAAGAGGCGGAAACCCTGGATGGTTTTGTTGAATTGCGGCAGGCCCTTACTGCCGATCATGAAGAGCCCTCCCTGATGTCGGGCGGCGTGGAAGCGGAGATGCTGGATAAAGCCTATGGTCTGCTTCGCGATGAAGGGGATGCGGGGGTTATTTTTGCCTCCGGCATCACGGGCAATGCAGAAAGCCTCGCGGCGCTTCTGAATTTCTGCCTGCTGAAAGGTCTGCACAAGCGGGGGCTGATCATGCCGGCCGCCCTCCAGGCCAATGCCGTGGGAGCGGTTTCCATCGTGAAGGATATGGCCTCGCCCGATGAACTTCTCTGCGATTCCAACATCTCCGGACTTTTCATCTACGAAGAAGATCCGTTCCATTACCTGAACGGCGAGATGGTCCAAAACGCGCTCGGTCAAAAGGCGTTCATCGCGGTGTGCGATCTGCTGCCGACGGCCGTGATGGATTTTTCCCATCTGGTCTTACCCTCATCCAGTTTTGCCGAGAAGGAAGGCGCCTTCATCTCCGGCGACGGCATAGTTCGGGCCGTCAGGAAGGCCTGCCGGGGGACGGCGGCGGGATATGCGTTTCTGAATGAACTGCTCGACCGTCTGGGAGGAAAACGATACGACAACCAGGCGGAGATCACAAGTGAACTCCAACGGTTGGGCATCCTCAAGGAAGAGGGGGACGCGCAAGAGGCGCCGGGAATCGGCAAGGCAAGGTTTAAGGCATCAAAAAAGTGCCGAGCGCTGAGTGCTGAGTGCCAAGCGCTAAGTGCTCAGTCCTCAGCACTCAGTCCTCAGCACTGTGTTTTACTCAGTCCTCAGCACTCAGTCCTGTGTCCCCCAAAGGACACGCCGGCGCAGGGAGAAACCCGAAAATACCGCCTGATTCTCCGCGACCTCTTCATGAACCACCACCTCTTATCGTTCCCATGCTCCAGCGTGGGAACGAACCACCACGGGGGACATGATGCCGCATCTCAGCACTCAGTCCTCAGCACTTATTTTTCAAAGGATCTGCTGTTCATGTCCCCTGAAGACGCCGCGCTCCTCCAGATCGCCGCCGGGGAGAGCGTCTGCATCGAAAGCGCCGACGGCGCCGTGACCCGACCGGTTGCGATCAAGGCGGGAATAAAAACAGGCGTTCTGGAGTGCTTTCTCGGGGACACCTTGCGGCAAGGTGTCCCCATACGCAGCGAGATGCTTGCGCTTTCGCTAAGGCCGTCCAAGGTGATTGCGGTATCCGTGCGGAAGGTTTGACGTTAACAGCTCGTTTAAGGTTAGAATATGGAACTGTACTATTTTATCCTGGAAGTGGTCATCAAAAATCTGGTCGTCATTTCGATCCTGATGCTCTTTGTGGCCTATCTCACCCTCGCGGAAAGGAAATTCCTCGGCTACCTCCAGGTCCGACTGGGACCCAACCGGGTGGGGACTTGGGGATTGCTCCAACCCATTGCGGACGGGATAAAATCCTTCGTCAAGGAAGACATCATTCCCACCAACGCCGACAAGCCCGTTTATGTGATCGCCCCGATGATCTCCTTTGTCGCCGCCCTTTCCATGTTTGCCGTCATTCCGTTTGGAGAGAGCGTGACCCTCTTCGGGCGGGAGATCAAACTGGTCATCGCGGATGTGGATATCGGGATCCTCTATGTCTTCGCGATGGGAACCCTGGGGGAATACGGCATCGTCCTGGGAGGCTGGTCATCGGGCAACAAATACGCCATCTTGGGGGCGCTTAGGGCGGCGGCGCAGATGATCAGTTACGAAGTCGCACTGGGGCTCATCGTGATCGGAACGATTATTCTTTCCGGCTCCCTGCGCCTGACCGAAATCGTGGAAGCCCAGCGAGACGTCTGGTTTATCGTCTATCAACCCTTTGCCTTTCTGTTGTACATCGTGGCGGCTCTGGCCGAGGTCAACCGGACGCCCTTCGACATGCCTGAATCGGAAAGCGAGCTCGCCTGCGGATTCAACATCGAGTACAGCAGCATGAAGTTCGCCCTTTTCATGATTGCCGAGTATGCCCATCTGGTCACGGTCTCCGCCCTGACCACGACGTTGTTCCTGGGCGGCTGGCTGGGGCCGGTTTTGCCCGGACCGGTGTGGTTTATCCTGAAAACATGCGTTATGATCTTCATCTTCATCTGGATCCGGGGCACCTACCCGCGGATGCGTTACGACCACATCATGAAATTCGGATGGAAGTTCCTCTTTCCGGCGGCGCTTGCCAATGTGGTGATCACCGCCTTTATTGTGGCACTGAGATAGAGAGGCCAATATGATACTCCCGCTGCTGAAAGGGCTTCGGCTAACCCTGAAGATGTTTTTTTCCAAACCGGTTACCATACGGTATCCGGAGGAAAAAAGGGCGATATCCCCCCGCTGGCGGGGCATGCACTACTTTGAAAGAAATGAGAAGGGCGAGACCGCCTGCGTGGCCTGCGGGTTATGCGTCGCCGTGTGTCCTTCGCACTGCATCACGCTGGAAATCCGGGAGCGGGAAGACGGTTCCCGTTATCCGGGAAGATACGAAATCGACGCGCTCCGATGCATCTTCTGCGGCTTCTGCCAGGAGGCCTGTCCGGTCAATGCGATCAAATTGGGGCAGAACTACGAGTATGTTCATTACGCAAGGAAAGATTTTCGGCTGACGAAGGAAAGCCTGCTTTCCGCCAAAGGATGAAAAGATGGATGCCATAGGATTCAAGTTCATACTGTTCATGATTGCGGCGCTTGTGGTCATCGTCTCTTCCGTACTGATGGCAACCCGGAAAAATCCCATCCACAGCGCGCTGTGGATGATCGTCACCTTCTTTGCGATGGCCATAATTTATCTGCTGCTCAATGCCCAGTTCATCGCGGTGGCCCAGGTCATGGTCTATGCGGGCGCTATCATGATGCTGATCCTCTTTGTGATCATGATGGTCAACATGGACAAGGGGAATAGGGAAGAGACAACCAAGGCATCCTGGTCACTCGGAAAAAAGATGGCCGCGGCGCTGCTCATGGTCATCCTGCTCGTCGAATTGCTCTTCGGCGCGCTTTTTTACCGGATGACGGCCAGGGTCGGCGACTATCCGGCCGATGCGGTCGCCGCTGCGGGGAATGCAAAAACGGTGGGGGCCCTGCTCTACGGCCAGTACCTCTTTCCGTTCGAGGTTGCGTCGATCCTGCTTCTGATCGGCATTGTGGGGGCCGTCGTCATTGCCAAAAGGAACAAATAAAGGCCGGCGGGGTTAGGGGTGAGGGGTCATGGGTCAGAATAAAAATTCCTCTTCAACGGAAGAGATAAAGGGAGCCGCCTGCAGATAGGGTAAATCGATAGGAGAAAGAAATGTTTCAGGAAATCCCTTCCGGCTTGTGTTTGGTGTTGTGCGGCATCATTTTTTCGATCGGGGCGATCGGCGCGATCACCCGAAGAAATGTGATCGTCATCTTCATGTGCATCGAACTCATGTTAAACGCGGTTAATCTAACATTCATCGCCTCCGGCAACGCTTTTTCCTCCATGGATGGAGCGGTGTTCGTTTTTTTCATCATGACCGTCGCCGCCGTGGAGGCCGCCGTGGGTCTGGCCATCTTTGTGATGGTCTTCCGTCTTCAGGGAACGGTCAACGCCGATGAGGTCAACCTGTTGAAAGGCTGAAAAACAGAATGAGGAAGTACATTCATGGCTGATTATATCTGGCTGATACCCTGTTTCCCGGCATTGGGATTCATCATCAACGCTTTTTCCGGAAGGCGAACCTCCCTGAGTTTTGTTTCCTGGGTCGCCTGCCTTGCGATTTTTTTCTCCTTCCTGGCATCCCTCGCCGTTTTTTTCCAGTTTCTGGAGATGCCGGCGGCGGCCAGGGTCTTTGAGTCGGACCTCTACACCTGGATCGCCTCGGGCGAATTTCGTGTGCCGATCGGTTTTAGAATCGACGCCCTTTCGGTGATCATGTGCCTTGTGGTCACGGGGGTGGGTTTTCTGATCCACGTCTATTCCATCGGGTATATGCACGGTGACCCCGGGTTCAAGCGATTTTTCATCTACATGAACCTCTTCGTCTTCATGATGCTTCTTTTAGTGACGGGGAACAATCTGCTGCTGATGTTCGTGGGGTGGGAAGGGGTGGGTTTGTGTTCCTATCTGCTGATTGGCTTCTGGTATGAAAAAGATTCGGCGGCAACCGCCGGCAAAAAGGCATTTATTGTCAATCGGATCGGAGACTTCGGTTTTCTGCTGGGCATCTTTCTGCTCTTTGTCAGCCTGGGGGCCGAGGGGGTGTGGACGCTGAATTTCGGAGAGATCCAGAAGAGCGCCCATCTGCTGAACGGCGACGTCGTTACGCTGATCACCCTGCTGTTTTTTGTCGGGGCCGTCGGAAAATCGGCGCAGATCCCCCTTTACGTCTGGCTGCCCGACGCGATGGAAGGGCCGACGCCGGTGAGTTCGCTGATCCATGCGGCGACCATGGTCACGGCGGGCGTCTATATGATCGCCCGTCTTAATTTCCTCTACAGCATGGCGCCCGAGACCATGATCATTGTCGCGCTGATCGGCGTATTGACGGCGTTTTTTGCCGCCTCCATCGGTTTCGCCCAGAATGATATCAAGAAGGTCCTCGCCTATTCCACCATCAGCCAGTTGGGCTTCATGTTCGTGGCCATGGGCGTGGGCGCCTATGCGGCGGGCATTTTCCATCTGATGACCCACGCCTTTTTCAAGGGGCTCCTCTTCCTGGGGGCGGGAAGCGTGATGCACGCGATGAGCGGGGAGCTGGACCTGCGAAACATGGGGGGATTGAGAAAGAAAATCCCCGTCACCTACTGGACCTTTTTTATCGCCTGCCTGGCCATTTCCGGGATGCCCGGATTTTCAGGATTCTTCAGCAAGGACGAGATCCTCTGGAAGGCCTTCAGCTCTTCCCAGGGCCATACGCTGATCTGGCTCCTGGCCGCCGTGACGGCAGGGATGACCGCCTTCTACATGTTCCGGCTTTTCTTCACCGTCTTTCACGGAGAGTGTCGCGCCTCCGCGGAAACCCAACATCATCTCCACGAATCCCCCAAGGTCATGACCATCCCGCTAACGATCCTGGCCTTTTTATCCCTGGTCGGCGGTTACGTGGGCATTCCTTCCCTCTTGGGAGGGAATAACGCGATCGAACACTTTCTGGCCCCGGTTTTCGGTTCGGCAACGCCTGCGTCAACCACAGCGGGCGGTTTGGATTGGATCGGTACGGCCTGGGCTTCTACAACGGAAACGGCGGGGCACGACGGCTCACTGGAAATGACCCTGATGGCGGCCTCCGTGATGATCGCCCTTTTCGGAATAGCCCTGGCCTACATCCTTTACGTCAAGCGGCCGGAGCTGCCGGGACTCTTTACGGCAACCTTCTCGCGACTCTATCGCGCCGTCCATAACAAGTATTTCGTGGATGAGTTTTATGAGCTGCTCTTTGTCCGGGGAACCCTGAAGGCAGGCGCCCTGCTCCTCAAGGTGGTGGACAACGGCATGATCGAAGGCGTCGTCAACGGCATGGCCGTTGTCGTGGAACGGGCGGGCGGACGATTAAGATGCTTAGAGACCGGTTACGTTCAGGAATATGCCCTCGCCGTCATCCTCGGCGCCGTGATCGTGATCGGTTATCTCGTTGTAATACCGATGTTTTAGAAGTTGAAATTGGATCATGGATCGGTGAATGGACATGGTATTATTCCCTCTGCTCAGCACAATTATTTTTTTACCCCTTGCCGTTGCGCTTGTTTTGATACTGCTGCCGCGGAAAAACCCCCTTCTGATCAAGGTTTTTACGCTCGTCTGGACGATTCTGGAATTTGGTCTCTCCCTCCCACTGTTCTTCCAATTTAATGAAAAAACGGCAGGGATGCAGTTCATGGAAAACCTCGATTGGTTTCCCGAATACGGCATCGGCTACGTCCTCGGTGCGGACGGCATCAGCATGCTGCTGGTGCTTTTGACCACCTTCCTCACCGTGCTGTGCGTGCTCTGTTCCTGGAACTCGATCACGGATAAGGTAAAGGAATACTATGCGTCGTTCCTGCTTCTGGAAACGGCCATGCTCGGCGCCCTCTGCGCGCTCGATCTCGTTCTCTTTTACATCTTCTGGGAGCTGATGCTGGTGCCCATGTACCTCCTCATCGGGGTCTGGGGCGGCCCGCGCCGGATTTATGCGGCCATCAAGTTTTTTCTCTTTACGATGGTGGGCAGCGTGCTGATGCTTCTGGCGATCATGGCCCTCTATTTCCACTTCGGCCGCGATACGGGGCTCTATACCTTCAACCTGCTGGATCTCTACAAGGCGAACATCCCGGTCATGAAGCAATACTGGCTCTTTGCCGCCTTTGCCGTCTCCTTCGCCATCAAGGTGCCGATGTTCCCCTTTCATACGTGGTTGCCCGACGCCCATACGGAGGCGCCCACGGCAGGCAGCGTCATTCTGGCCGGCGTCTTGCTGAAAATGGGGACTTATGGATTCCTGAGGTTTGCCATTCCCCTCTTCCCGCAGGCCGCCTTAGCCGCGACGCCGCTGATCTCCATTCTCGCGCTCGTCGGGATCATCTACGGCGCCGTCATGTGCATCATGCAGACCGACATGAAAAGGCTGATCGCCTATTCATCGGTCAGCCACCTGGGGTATGTGATGCTTGGCATCTTTGCCTTCAACATGCAGGGGCTGGAAGGGGGCATCTACCAGATGCTCAATCACGGCATCAGCACGGGGGGGCTGTTCCTCGTCGTCGGCATGATCTATGAAAGACGGCACACGCGGATGATCGCCGACTTCGGCGGGCTTTCCAAAGTCATGCCGAGGCTGGCCGTTTTTTTCATGATCATCACGCTCTCCTCCATCGCGCTGCCCGGCACAAACGGCTTCGTGGGCGAATTTCTGATCCTGCTCGGCGCTTTCCGAAGCAACATCAGCTATGGGGTGCTGGCCGCCACGGGTGTTATTCTGGGCGCGGTTTATATGCTGTGGATGTTCCAGCGCGTCATGTTCGGACAGATTACGAAGGAGGAGAATAGAGGTTTGAAAGACATTACGAAAAGGGAAACAGTCATCCTTTGCGCGATTGTCTTTTTCATATTTTTCATGGGACTCTATTCCCAGGCTTTCTTCCGAAAGATCGACGCAACGGCCGCAGGCTATCTCCAAAACATGCAGACGAAAATTGCGAGCAGCAATCCGGCGGGCCCGGTTCCATGGAGATGAAAGGTAGGAAATGATGGTTGTCATGAAACCGGAACTGGCCTTCGGTTGGATCATGCCGGAGATTGTGATTACGCTCTCGGCTGTTTTCATTTTACTTTTGTCCGCCTTTCGCCGGAAGAACGATATCGGGCGCCTTGCAGGCGGCCTGTCGCTGATCGGCGCAGGTCTCGCGCTTTTTTTGACCTGCCGGTTATGGAACAGCGACATTGACATCTTT